>JGI20214J51088_10002058_pt1 | contig 13588 bp, 11 predicted proteins | sample WetSurMetagenome_FD_51088 | JGI IMG/M metagenome (IMG submission 51088) | reverse complement strand
GCAAGCATGGCTATAGTGATTTTTGGAGATAACTTTTTCTTCCCTGAAGGAGATGCCAGTACAAACCGTGTATATACTTATGCAAATGGCCTCAGCGAAAACGGGTCAGATGTGCATGTTGTATGTTTTGCTAACGAATTCATTGAAAAGGGAGAGGGCAGCGTTAAAGATATAAACTATTATCACCCCTTCGGTCAGTCTGAGCGGCATAAATATTTTCTGGTTCGGCGATGGCAAAAATTCATTAAATACTTTAAAACCATTGCCCTGTTCAGAAGAATCAGTAAAAAGGAGAAGATAACAACTGTAATTGTTTACACAATGAGGTTATCGACTCATCTGTTTGGGTGGTACTTAGCCAGAACAAACGGTGCGAATCTGGTTATGGAATGCAGCGAGCATCCTCTAATTTACTATCAGAAAGGGTTTCTGAAAAAAACTGAGGGGAAGATCAAAGTGTTTATTGAATCGAGATTCACTGATGGGATACTCTGTATTTCCAGGTTTCTTATAGATTTTTTTAAATCAAAAGGAGTCCCTGAGTCACACCTCATGCTTCTTCCTAGTACCGTTGATACCGGAAGGTTTACAGAAGCGGTTGACAGACCTGTACCTTATTCATTTATTGGTTATTTCGGAGGACTGACATTTAACAGGGATAATATCGACGTGCTGGTAAGGGCATTTGCTCTTATAACAGATAAACATCCTGAGATCCATCTTGTTATCGGGGGATTCTGCTCAGATTCTGAGAGAAGGAAGCTTGAGAATTTAATTCTGGAGCTTAATGTATCGTCAAAAACAAATCTGTTGGAATACCTGCCCCGGAGTGAAATTTTAAAATATATAATTCATTCTGACATTCTTGTAATGGTCAGAGCAAGGGATCTGGAAACACAGGCTTCCTTCCCCTCGAAACTGACGGAATATCTGGCGACTTTAAAACCAGTAGTTACAGTGAATGTAGGGGAAATCCCTGATTTTCTTACAGATGGAGTAAATGCTTATCTGGTGGAACCAGGTGACAGTGACGCTCTGGCTCAGAAACTCGATTATGTCCTTAACAACTATAATGAAGCCCTGGAAATTGCAAAGCATGGAAAACAGCTGACTGAAACAGTTTTTAATCATAACTATCAGGCAAAAAGGATGATGCAGTTCATGGACAGCCTCAGAAAACCTGGCTGATAGTATCGTTACCGGAAATCTGAAAGTAACTGAGAAATTTTAACCCAACCCATTTTATGAAAGTTCTCCAAATAATATATAATCTTGGTCCGGGCGGAGCAGAAAGATTAACAGTTGATCTGGCAAATGAACTTGCCCGCCAGGGACACGATGTGACATTGTGTGTTTTAAGAAATGATGAAGAGGGCAGCTTCGGATTTTATAAGCACGAGATTGCGGGAAATGTCAACTATGTAAATCTTTGTATTCCTGAGGGACTCAGACCAGGGAACATTTACATTCTGTATAAGTTAATAAAGAAGCTGAAGCCTGAAGTTGTGCATTGTCATCTTAACCTTGTCAATTATTTATTTCCGCTTACATACATCTTTCCAGAGATCAACTTTTTCAATACGATTCACAGCATCCCTAAAAGCGAAGTCCGTAGTTCTCTTGAATACAGACTGAGGAAGTATTTTTACTCACGCCACAGGATGAAAGCCATAACGATATCGAGGGAAGTGTCGGACTCTTTCATGGAATATTATAAAGTGGCTTCATATAGGGAGATTTATAATGGGAGGGCAGTACCAAAACAATCTGAAAAGTATCAGGAAGTAAGAGATTTTGTTCAGAAATTCCGCGACAATGGAGATGCAATAATGCTGCATATAGGAACATGTAATAAGGCTAAAAATCAGAGATTGTTAGTTGGTGCTTTTAACAAGGCAATTCAAAACGGGAAAAAAGCCGTACTGATAATTATTGGTTCAAAATTCGATTCTGAAGAGGGAACCTGGCTTAAAAATGCTGCCTGTGAAAAGATAATATTTCTCGGAGAGCGGCATAACGTTGGTGATTACCTCTTAAATTCCGATTCATTTTGTTTAAGTTCGGAAAGAGAGGGAATGCCTATGAGCCTGATCGAGGCCCTGGCATGTGGTTGCATTCCTGTTTGTACACCCGTTGGTGGTTTGAAAAATGTGATAATTGATGGAAAAACAGGTTACCTGGCAAAGTCACTTTCTGAGGATGATTACTATCTTTCTCTCAGTAATTATCTTGATAACAGGGATAAGATTAAAAAGGAGGATCTGATTCAGTATTACCATAATAATTTTAGTATCGAAGAGTGTGTGAAAAGATATGTGGAGTTATACAGGATAAAGTAGAAATGATGAGAAACATATCAGGCCTTCAGACAGAGTAAGAGTAAATTATTTGATTCTAAAATGAACAATAAGTGCTAAATTGCATTTTAGTCTAAGTAAATATCTCTTAAAGACGTTTGTGCCTGTGCGTTGATATTGAAAATGAATAAATTGATCGTTTATGAAAATTTGTTTTTGGGGTAATATAGCCCGGGCTCTTGAAGGAAGAACCAGCGGCGGAGGCGAACTTCAGATTGCCTTATTGGCTAAGGCCCTGGCAAAGAGCGGACATGAAGTAGTCGTTTTGGACTATATGATTACTGAAGGCTACACTACTGAAAATGGTATTAAGGTTTATCCAGTTGAAGGCTGGGATAAGGGGATCCGGATGCTGAGAACATTTACTCACAGGCTTCCTCTCCTTTACGATTCCCTGAGATCTCTGAACGCTGACGTATATTATTGCCGGATCCGTGATGCCCGTCATTGGATCTGCTACAAGGCTGCCAGAAAAGTCGGTGCAAAATTTATACTTGCCCTGGCCGAGGACCTGGATGTGATGAGCTTCAGAATGAGATGGAAGTATTTTTACATGACAAATATCCGTACTTCATGGGATCTGGTGAGTGGACTGCTCTGCGAATATATTTATCCTTTCCTGGTCAGAAAAGCTGATTATGTTTTTACTCAGCATGAGGGACAAAGACAGATTCTTCTTAAGAAAGGTAAAGAATCTACACTATTCCCAAACCTTCTTGATCTTTCTCAGATCCCGGTACTGACAAATCCGGAACATAACTATTTCGTTTTTGTCGGTTGGCTTGATAACCGTAAGGGCGTTAAGGAATTATATGAGATCGTTGAAAGATCCCCTGATGAGGAATTTAAAATTATTGGTCCGCCGAGAGATAAAACAGGGCGCTTTTATTTTGAGAAGATGAAAGCATTAAAAAATGTTACCCTGATGGGAGAACTGAGTCATAGTGAAGCGTTGGGCTATATAGCCAACTCAAAAGCGCTGATCAATACTTCTCCTATGGAGGGATTCCCTAACATATTTATAGAAGCCTGGGCTTGTGGCAAACCGGTTCTTTCACTGAATGTAGATCCGGGTTCAGCTATTGAGAATGAAGATCTCGGCACATTTGCGAACGGAAGTCTTGAGAAGTTGATCGAAGCAATGAAAGTTGACAAAAACTCAGATGAATTTGCATTAAGAGCAAAAGCATTCGTAGAAAAGCACCATGCCTTAAACAGTGCAAAAATGGACGAGATAAAGAGCATTTTTGATGTCCTTTCGAGAGGGAAAAGAAAGAGATAAGCTATTCATGCAGAGTGAGAATTGAAGCAAAAAAACTATAAGTAGAGTAAATTAATAATGCATTATAAAGATGGCAGGCTCATTTGAACACTTCCTTAACAAATTTTATTTTAAAAAATGGATACTTGGTGTCTTTAGATACGATATCAGCGAAATAATAAGAAGCAAATCATTCGATCCTGAGGTTAAATGGTTATGGAAAAGAAAGTTCGATAAATTCTATGCTGACCCGTTCATACTCAATTCAGACGGGAAAGGCATAAAAATATTTCTTGAGGAGTTTTCTTTTGCGGAGGATTACGGAAAGTTAACTCTCATGACACTCGATAAGAATTTCAGGCAGACAGGCTACAAGACTATTCTTGATACAAAAAGTCACCTATCCTATCCGTTCATATTCAGGGAAAATAATAAAACCTACGTTTTTCCTGAAGCCGGACAAAGCGGAAAGCTTTCCTGCTATGAATATGACAACGAAAATGAAACACTCAGGTTTCTTAAAGATATTATGGATGTCCCTTTGCTCGATTCCACCATTATAAAGCGCGACGGGAAATACTGGATTTTCGGATCAATAGGGAAAGCCAGGGTCGGCTATAAATTATATATTTATTCATCTGATAATTTATTAGGCCCCTATACAGCGCACCCAAAAAACCCGGTCAAATTCGACCCCGATGGATCGAGGCCTGCGGGCAATTTTATTGAGGTTGATGGGGCTCTTTACCGGCCTACCCAGAATTGCAGGAATATTTATGGTGAATCGATAACTGTTAACAAAGTAAACGTCCTCACCGAAAGTGATTTTGATGAGGAATTTTATATGACGATCAGCATAAACGAAAGCAATAAACAAAACTTCGGTATGCATACTATTCATACTATAAATGCTTTTGATGATCTTATAGTTGTTGATGGTATGAGATGGGCTTTTGCACCGGTGAGGCAGGTGAAAAGCTACCTTGATAACAGGAAAAAAGAGAAGCTTATGAAAGAAGCACACACAAAAGATGAGTAATTTTAATTTTTAATAAATATCAGGTTAATAACATTCATACAGAAAGATTCATGTTTGATAAGAATATCCTTCAGCCTTTTCTTAACACAATAGAAATTCATTCAGATAAAAATGCCTTTTGCATCGCCGAGAAATTCTATACATATGCTGAATTTGCCAGACATATTTCGAAAATCAGGAAAGCTGTCAGGATCTCAGGGATCAGTTGTGGTAATATAGGACTTGTTGCAAATGACGATATTGAAACGTATGCCGCTATCTTTTCAATCTGGCTTGAAGGACTGGCTTACGTCCCCCTGCATCCGATGCAGCCTGTTGACAGAAATATGGAGATAATCTCTCAGGCTGATATCAATCTGGTTATATGTTCAACCGACAGCATTTCATTTAAAGATGTAAAAACCATATATAGTTCGCGACTGGAATTTGACGAGCTCTTGCTTATTCCCACATCTGTTGCTGATAGTGCACTGGCATATATTCTTTTTACATCGGGAAGCACAGGAAAACCCAAGGGAGTTCCTATTATGAGAAGCAATGTCGGCGCATTTATGAGGTCTTTTTTTGAAGTCGGATTCGATATTACCTCTAACGACAGATGTCTACAGTGTTTCGACCTGACATTCGATGTTTCAGTTCAGTCATACCTTGTCCCGCTGGTACGTGGAGCCTGTACATATACTATTCCTCATGATCAGATAAAATACAGTTATGTTTATGGCCTGCTTGAAGATCATCACCTGACTTTTGGAGCTATGGCTCCGTCGATGATCAGATACCTGCGCCCTTATTTTGACGAAATAAGCGCACCTGCCATGCGATACAGCATTCTTACAGCCGAGGCTTCGCCTGCAGATCTTGTAGCGGAATGGGCGAAGTGTATTCCAAACGCTGAGATCTATGATTTTTATGGTCCTACCGAAGCTACAATCTATTGTACCTATTATAAATGCAGCTCTGATGGTAATTATAAAAACCTGAACGGTATGCTCTCTATAGGAAAGGCGATGGATGGTCTTGTAGCAATAATACGGGATGAGAATGGCAATTTGCTTGGTAAAAATCAAAAAGGTGAACTTTGTATTGCTGGAGATCAGCTGACACCAGGTTACTGGCATTCACCTGAAAAGACAGCAGAATCATTTTTCGTTCATGAGCTGGATGGGGTCAAGTTCAGGTTTTACAAAACGGGCGATTCATGTTTCATTGATGATGAAGGTGATATTTTGTATGCAGGAAGGCTTGATTATCAGGTTAAAATTCAGGGTTACAGGATAGAACTTAGTGAAATTGAATATCATGCACGTGAATTTCTGAAAGGTCAGAATGCAGTGGCAGTATCTTATGACAATAAAACCGGGAATGCCGAAATAGCTCTTTTCGTGGAAGACGAAAAAGACAATTCAGCAGATCTGCTGGCTTATCTGAAACTAAAAATGCCACATTATATGATTCCTTCAAAATTATTCTTTAATGGGAAATTTCCATTAAACTCGAACGGGAAGGTTGACAGAAATATATTAAAGAAATCAATTATAAATTAAACATGAAATCAAAACTGGTGTTTCATCATTTGGGTATTGCAACTAAAAGCATTGAGAATTGTATAGGTACTTATTCAGCTCTTGGATATCAAAACACTCAGATTAAAGATGAACCGTCACAAAACGTCAGGATTTGCTTTTTATCAAAGGAGGGAAGTCCGTTGCTTGAGCTTGTTGAACCATTGACCAAAGACGCTCCTGTATTTAACATTATTAAAAATTCAGGAACGACCCCATACCATACGTGCTATGAAGTGGAGAACATGCAGGAAACACTTGATGAACTTGAAGATATGGGTTTCCGGATGCTGTTCGAACCTCTGGTAAGTGAGGTAATGGATCATGGTTTGTTCTGTTACCTGTTTTCGGCAGAAATAGGCTTATTTGAGTTATATCAGAAGAAATAATTTGGCCCTGGCTTATAACCTGATAAACAAATTAAATCTTATTAAAATGTCAGAATATATTATAAGAGAAGCTACCCTGAACGACGCCGGATATATTGCAAAGGCAATTATAGAGGCAGAGAAATCGGGAAGCGATGTTTTAAGCTATTCAAGGGTCTTTAATATAAGCGAAGAACAGGTAACAGAGCTTCTTATTAATATTCTGAATGAGGAAATCGATGGTTGCGAATTCTCAATTTCCAGTTATCTGATTGCTGAGATTGATAATAAACCGGCCGCAACAATTGGAGCCTGGGTGGAAAACAAAAAGGAACCCTCCTCCTTCATTAAAAGTAATATGTTAGGCTATTTCCTGCCTGAGAGTTCAATATCATACGCTTCCAGGGANGCAAAAATCACCTCGGAACTTATAATAGAAAATGTTGAAGGTGCCTTGTCGCTGGTTGTTGCNTACGTAAGTCCGGAGCANCGGGGGAAAAAGCTTTTCGGGCTTCTGGCAGACGCGCATATCAAAAGAAACCCTGGCATTTCAGAACTCTCCCTTCAGGTCATGGCAAATAATTTACCTGCTGTAAAATCTTATGAAAAATATGGTTTCACTGTTTGCCAGTCAAAAAAAACAGAAGATAAAAGGATACTGAATTTTTTACCTTTTAATGAGAAGCTTCTAATGAAGAAAAATATAAAATAACATAAAAAAATGCAAAAAATGGAAGAGAAAGTAGTATTGGAAAAACTGGAAAAGATTTTCAGAGAAGTATTCAGCGATGATACACTGGCTTTAAAAAGAGAAATGTCAGCCAATGATGTTGATGGATGGAATTCCTTAAATCACATGATCCTTGTATCGGAGGTTGAGAAGTCATTCTCAATTAAATTTAAGTTGAAAGATTTGAATAAAATGCATAATGTTGGTGATATGATTGACATTATTATTTCAAAACTGTAATAATATGGTATTTACCTCCCTAAACTTCTTATTATTTTTCCCGTTACTGGCACTGCTCTATTTTCTGACTCCGGTAAAATTCCGATGGGTTACACTATTGATTGCCAGTTATTTATTTTATCTTAACATTAAACCGGTATTTGCCCTTCTCGTCGCAGGGGTAACAGTTTCAACCTATGTTTTCACACGATTAATTGACAGTACAGAGTCGGAATCACGAAAAAGGAACCTGCTTGTTATAAATATCGTACTGATCCTGCTACCTCTCTTTTTCTTCAAGTATTTCTCGGCAATAAACAATGGGATTCTCTCTGTGATGGAGTCGCATCATGTGCGATGGCCTCTGCCGGAAATTAAATTATTGCTTCCTGTCGGAATCTCTTTTTATACCTTCATGGCTATCGGTTATACTGTCGATGTCTATAATGAAGAGATCAAATCGGAAAAGAATATCGGGTTGGTAGCTCTCTTCCTGTCATTCTTCCCCCTTATCCTTTCGGGNCCTATTGAACGGGCAAAGAATATGTTTCCGCAGTTCAGATCAGAACATAAAGTTGATTATGCCGGTGTGGTCCAGGGGATGAAGCTGATGTTATGGGGTTATTTTATGAAGCTTGTGGTTGCCGACAGGATAGGAATTTATGTTGACGCGGTTTATGGAAATATTTCCCAGCACCATGGCTCATCGCTTTTCCTGGCTTCAGTTTTATATGCTATTCAGCTTTATGCAGATTTTGGCGGATACTCAATCATTGCGGTTGGAACTGCAAAGATACTTGGGATCAATGTAATGCAGAATTTCAGAAGACCTTTTTTCTCTGTTTCAATGTCGGAGTTCTGGCGTCGCTGGCACATATCGCTTATTTCATGGCTGACGGATTATGTTTATACGCCTCTCTCATTCTCATTCAGAAAATTCAAACTCTGGGGTGTTGCACTGGCCATAATGATTACGTTTTTCCTGAGCGGCATCTGGCACGGTGCCGAATTGACATTTATTGTCTGGGGACTTTTACAGGGTGCTTTGCTGAGTATCGAGGCTTTCAGTAATAAACAAAAAGCCTATATTGAAACTAAATATTCACTTAACAAAAGGGTCCTGTATATTGCATTTTCATGCCTGCTTACATTCACACTTTTTTCAGCTACTCTCGTTTTCAGCAGAGCGAAAGATCTTAACGATGCGTTAGCTATCTATTCAAAGATTTTCACTGACTTTCTTCACACTCCTTACAGAGACGGCTATACAATGCTTTATAGTTTCATTGGATTTGCTATCCTTTTCATGAAAGAATTCAGCGAAGAGTATTTTCCGGGGAAGTTCCTTCTTTTTGAAAATAAGAATATTGTTGTCAGATGGTTAGCCTATTATGTGCTTATTTTTCTGATCCTCTATCTCGGGGTATTTGGCCAGGAAAAATTTATTTATTTTCAATTTTAGCTTATGGTAAAATTTGCTGTTAAATCTCTGATATTCATAATTCCATTTCTTTTAATTATTGCTGTTGAGGTATTCATTGATCCATTTAACTTCTTCTTTGAGGAGAAGAATCCCGATATGCTCAGCAAAAAGGATAACATGGCTATTAAGACAAATCCTTATTTGTATAAGATAATTGAATTTGACAGACACCCCAATCCGACAATTATCTTAGGCGACTCGAGAATGGACGAACTGAATCCTGTGAAATTTTTAAATGAAGCTAATGAGAAGGTCTCAAACCTTGCGGTTGGAGCCGGTACTATTCAGGACGCTATTGAAATTTTGAAGTATGTTTCGGGTAAACATGAAATCAAGAAGATATATTGGGGAGTATCAATTGAGACTTATAATGGGACTCGTTTAAGGAACAGGGCTACACAATCAATTGAGATAAGAAAATCCTTCCCACTGTATCTTCTGAACAGGTATACTTTTTCTTCAACATTGCTAATATGCCAGTCAATGCTTTCTCACAAAGAGGTTGACCTGTATAAACCTCCTTTTTCCAAAGAGGAATTCTGGCAGAACCAGTTGGACCTGTCAGCCAGGTATCTCGCTAATTATACTTATCCTGACAATTACTACAGCGAATTAAAGCAGATTTCTGAGGATTGTCTTAAAAAGAATATTAAGCTTATTTTTATCGTATCTCCAACACACGTGGATCTGCAGAATAAAATCCATGAGAATAACCTTGATGAACTTGACAAAAAATTTAAAAATGATATTCAATCATTCGGAGATGTATACGATTTCAATTATCCCAATGTCATAACTAATGACAGGAATAACTTTAACGACCCGTTCCATTTTAAAGATTCCGTGTCGAACATAATTGTGAAGGAAATATCAGCGAATAAAATACAATATTCTAAATATTCTGCACTGGCAAAGTGAGGAATACAGACACATTTAGGTGCCAGCAATAGTCAGGAGCAAAATTTAGTGAGTAAAAATGAAGGTTTTGGAATTAATTATTTGAGATACTTTCAGGCTCAGTTTATCATTTGTATATTTATAAAATTTGGTAAATACGACGAACAAAAATGGAACCCAATGTGAGGGTTTTTTAGTTAAAGAATAGAATATTAAGCTATTGTGGCTTTTATATTTGGAGAATATATTAAAAGACAGGCAATATCCGGTTAAATCAAAGTACAATTGAAAAATTCAGATAAAATATCATCCGATTTATCTTCTAAAGTCCTGACTGTAGGGACTGATTATCAAAATCACCGGGGCGGTGTAGGAGCTGTAATTGAAGTATATAGTCAATACTACGAAGTATTTAAGTTCATTCCTACACATAAAACAGGTACTTCATTCTCAAAAAGCTTTGTCTTTCTTAATAGTCTTTTTCTGCTTTTCGGGAAGCTCATCTCTGACAGGGCAATTAAGATCGTTCATATTCATGGGGCATCTTATGGCAGCTTCTACAGAAAGTTCGTGATTTTTTTGATTTCTAAATATATTTTCGGTAAGAAGGTAGTTTATCATATGCATGGAGGAGGATTTCAGATATTCTTCAACAAAAGCAATTTCATATCAAAAAAACTCATAAAATTTTTATTCGCTAAAAGCGACACTGTTATTTGTCTGTCTCAGTCCTGGATTAAATATTACAGCGAAAATTTCAAAACCAAATCCCTGGTGGAGTTGCCCAATATTATTGATTATCCTGTTAAAGGACTGGCTACCTCTAATGGAGATATTATTACATTTTTATTCCTGGGACTTATATGTAAAGAGAAAGGCATTTTCGACCTGGTGAATGTGATCGCAAAAAATAAAAATAAGTACAGGGGAACAATAAAACTTAAGATCGGAGGGAACGGGGAAGTAAAGAGGCTCCAGGAAATTATCAGGGAGAATCAGATAGAAGATATTGTTGAATTTTTGGGATGGATTACCCACGATAAAAAAGCGACTGTTCTGAATGATGCCAGTATCTACATTCTGCCATCATATCAAGAAGGCCTGCCGATATCTATTCTGGAATCGATGTCATATGGAAAACCGATAATTGCAACAAGGGTAGGAGGTATACCCGAGATTGTAAAAGACAGGGAGAATGGATTATTGATTAATCCTGGTGATCTGGCACAAATTCAGCAGTCACTGGACTATTTTATTGAAAACCCGGAATTTATTTTGAAATATGGAACTTTATCAGAGCAAATGGTTCAAAAATTTCTGCCGCACTCAGTGTTAAATGAATTAGAAGTGATTTATAAATCAGTTTTAATAAATGAATAAGCACTTTCTTAAGAATTTGAGAGATGGGATGCCTGAATCGCTGAGATACATCTCTGCTCCCCTGATCAGGAATTCGCTGATCAGGAATGAGGAATTCTTAAAGTATTACCGGCTTCTTGAAAACAGAGAATTATTAAGTCATGAAAAAATAGGTCAATACCAATTTGAACAGTTAAAAAAAATACTGAATCATTCATATCAGAATGTTCCGTATTATACCAATCTGTTCAGGCAGGTTTCCTTTGATCCGGCAGATTTCACTGATTTAAGCCAGATGGAGAAGATACCGTTCCTCACGAGGGATTTGGTTGTAGCCAATTTTAATAAACTCATATCCCAAAAAAGTATCAGTGGAGGNTATTATGTAGGTTCAACGGGTGGCAGTTCAGGCTTACCTCTTAAATTCTATCTTGATTATAATTCGATTTACAGGGAAAACGCATTTATCTATTATTTCAGAAAAAAGGCAGGCTATAAATTCAGCAACAAGCTAGCTACATTCAGACAGGTAGGCCTTGGTGATAAAATGTGGAGATACGATCCAATGTATAATGAAATTATCTTTTCACCTGTTAAACTGTCTGTTCTGTCGGTCCATAAATATATTAACAGGATAAATGATTATGGCCCCGAGTTCATTAATGGATACTTGTCTGTTATCTGGTTTTTTGCCAGACTGCTGGAAGAGTCGGGTTTACGTCTTAAGACCAAACTTAAAGGCATCTTTCTGATGTCGGAAAATGTCGATGAAAAGCAGAGGGCTTTTATTGAACAGGTTTTTAAAGTTAAATCTTTCGTGCATTACGGCCACAGTGAAAGATGCGTTTTAGCTGAGGGGGTGACAGACAACAAGTATAAGTTCGATCCGTATTATGGATTTACTGAACAGGTACATATTTGCGATGATATTTATTCAATTGTCGGAACCGGTTTTTTAAACTATATAATGCCCTTCATAAGATATAAAACAGATGACACTTGTACACCTTCAGGTGAGTGGTTTGAGATACATGGAAAAAGGAGCAGCACCATCGGACTGGTGGGCAAAAACGATGAGCACCTCACCGCGGCAGCATTTGATCTGGATAATGCAATATTCAGAGATATTATTGCATATCAGTTTATCCAGAGAGAGAAGGGGAAAGCTGAGCTCCATATGATTGTTAATAACGCATTTCAGAAATCTGACCTGGAAGTGGTAAGGAAGGAAATCTATGTTGATACACAAGGAGTAATAGATTTTGATATAAAAATTGTAGATCATCTAATACTGACTCCAAGAGGCAAATCGAAAATGTTTATTTCTTATCTTGATGAAAACAGTTAACAGAATATAAAGTAATGGTGCCAGATTGTTTAAAATGGTTTATCTTAGAACGTTATCAGAAATTTAATTAATAATTATATGAAGCAACTTGTACAAAATATTAAAAGAAAATCTTTAACAATTGATGATTTGCCAATTCCTGTTTGTAAATCCGGTGGTGTTTTGGTCAAAACCTTATATTCAGCTGTCAGTGTCGGAACCGAGGTAATGAAATTGAAAAACGCTGATCTGAGCTATATCCAGATGGCTAAGAAAAAGCCCGAGCAGGTAAAAGAGGTGCTTAATACTCTTACTCAACTTGGACCTGTTGCTACCTACAGGAAAGTAATGAACAAACTTGATTCTTTATCACCTCTTGGTTACAGCCTGGTTGGTGAAGTTATCCAGACTGGTAAAGGAGCCGATGAATATAAAATTGGTGAAATTGTTGCCTGTGGTGGCGCAGGATATGCAAATCATTCAGAGATAAATTTTGTACCAAAAAACCTCTGTGCAAAAGTACCTGAAGGTGTTGACCTGAGGGAAGCCTCACTTACCACTATCGCATCAATTGCAATGCAAGGCTTCAGGCAGACACAGTCTCAGATAGGAGAAAACATAGCCGTTATAGGATTGGGACTATTGGGTCAGATCCTGGTTCAGATTATAACCGCCAATGGATGCAGGGCTTTTGGCTTTGATATTTCCAAAGGAAAATGTGACCTGGCTCTCGAGAACGGAGCTTACTTTGCTGAGGTAGCTTCAAAGACAAATTTTGAAGAGGAGATCAATTCCCTGACTAATGGCGCCGGATGCGATTCAGTTATTATTACTACCGGAACTTCAAGTAATGATCCGATCCTTCTTGCCGGTAAAATTGCCAGAGATAAAGCAAAAGTTGTAGATATCGGCATAACCAAAATGGATCTGCCATGGGACTTGTATTATCATAAAGAGCTGGATTTCAGGTTTTCAAGATCATATGG
>JGI20214J51088_10002056_pt1 | contig 13592 bp, 10 predicted proteins | sample WetSurMetagenome_FD_51088 | JGI IMG/M metagenome (IMG submission 51088) | reverse complement strand
CTTCACCAAAGACCTGGCCGAGCACACCAAAGACGCAGAGATACTCATAGTAGCGGCAGGCGTTCCCGCCCTGATCAAGAAGGAGATGGTCCGACCAGGTGCAATCGTCTTTGATGTGGGCATCAACCGGGTGGGAGACAAGACCGTGGGAGATGTGGACTTCGAGAATGTGAAGGACATCGCCTCCGCAATCACTCCGGTTCCGGGCGGCGTTGGACCGCTTACTGTGGCCATGCTCCTCTCCCAGACGGTGGATGCAACCGAGAATCAGGCCGGGTGAAAAAGAGATCTTGCTGGATGCAAAGTTTCTTTCAATCTTTTTTCTCCTTCAGCAGCCTCTCCATCCGATCTATGAATCTCTCTGCCAGATCAATTCCTGCCTGCACCTCATTGACAGAGGGCAGGGCAATGAAGGAGTACTGATCGGCATGGCGCACGCTTCTGATTCTGTCGAAAAGCATTGGCCAATCCTCTTCAAGGGTGCCATCTTCAACATACCTCTGCAAGTAAAGGCCGATGCAGTAGTGTCTCTTCTCCCTTACTCCATCTCTGAAGAGAACGGCGCGGGCTGAATGAAAGACTGCCAGGTACGCAGAAGAGATTGCCGACCGCAATGCTTCTGCTTGCAGGTTCTTCTCTGCTTCTGAGAGCCATTCTCTTGCCTGCTGCAAAGATTGCTCGCTCTTGGGCCGAGATGGCTCAACCCTACGCAACAAGCCCCGCTCAAAGCAATCATCGATATTCTTCAAGCGACTCACCGATCAGAGTTGTTGAACCCATAACCAGGGAGTTATAAAAGGGTTTATCCTCTCTCCTGAGCTTCTTCAGCTTATCGGGCGTCAGAACCAGCAGATTTACTTCTGATCCTGTTTGTAGGCTCAGATCCCTCTGCAGCCTAGCCAATATGCTCTCGGCAGGCAAGCTATCTGCCTTCATCCAAACATCCAGGTCGCTTTCCAGATGGTTCGTACCACTTGCCCAGCTCCCATAAAGGCCCAGGCCATTGATGCAGTCCAATGAAAGAGGCGATAATTTTATCATCTCCAGGTTGAGCAAAAGTTTGATAGCTCGAGAATAAGCGCTATCCCGAGGAGAGTACTCTCTACCTTCCTTTTTCAGCAAATGGAATTCCACCAGGAGACGAAGATAGCGAGAGACGAGTCCTTTGGTAACGCCAGTGGCTCTTGAAACCTCTGCCACGCTGAACGAATTGCGAAACATCACATAGCGTAGAACCTTAGCTCGCTCCACGGTCTTGAACAATTCATTGAGCATGGATATCCTTATATTTGCATGGTATAAACATTTTGTTTATAGGCTGAAAACTATTTGTTTACAGGACATAAACGCGACTCAGCGTTATTGATATACATCCATCTCACGAAAAGAAAAGCTAATATAATGAAACAGGGATAGCGAAGGATGAACAGTCTCAAGCGGATGTTTTGAAAATGGGTTCATTGAGGTCAAGCAAAGCTCTCATTGTGGTTGACGTTCAAAACGACTTCTGTCCAGGCGGCGCTCTGGGCATCCGCGATGGCGATCGGATCATCCCCGCCCTAAACAGGTACATCGAATTTTTTGCCAGGGAAGGATCGCTGGTTATTGCGACCCGGGACTGGCATCCCGAGATCACCAGGCATTTCCAGCAGTTCGGAGGAGTCTGGCCGGTCCATTGCGTTCAGGAAAGCCCTGGGGCGCAGTTTCATCCTGATCTGAAGCTTCACGATGGCGTTCTGATGCTGTCCAAGGGCATGGACCCGGAGGAGGACAGCTACTCGGCTTTTCAGGCAGTGGACTCGGTCGGCGGGCTGCTGGCTGATTTGCTGAAGAGCCTTGGCGTCAGACGGGTTTACATCGGCGGGCTTGCTACCGACTATTGCGTGAAGCATTCCGCACTGGATGCCCTCAAGAAGGGACTGGATGTCTATATCCTGGCAGATGCCATCGCCGGGGTGAACCTGCAGCCGGATGACTCAAGCCTGGCGATGGAGGAAATGGTCCGGCGTGGGGCTGTGAGAACGAATCAAAAAAATTTTATGGTTTGAGTTCTGACGACGCCGGACGAGATTCATGAATTTATCCGATGGATTCTTGGCAAAAAAAGCAGATCTGCGCCCTTCTTGCCATTAGAAGCAAATCCCTTCCTCAGACCTTCGGCTCCAGCCTTCTTCTCACCGATTCGGCATGCGCCTTCAGGCCCTCAGCCTCGGCCAGAGTGATAATAGTATCCTCGAGGCCCAAGAGACCCTCATCGGTTATCATCTGCACGGAGATCTTCTTGGTGAAGTGGTCCACATTCAGCCCGGAAAAGGTCCCGGCATAGCCGGTGGTGGGAAGCACGTGATTGGTGCCGCTGGCATAGTCGCCCGCGGCAACGGGCGTGAACTTGCCCAGGAACACGCTTCCCGCATTCTGAATGTGCCTGAAGACATCCATGGGGTCCCTGGTGATGATCTCCAGGTGCTCGGGCGCAAAGGCATTGCAGAAGTCGATGGCCTGATCCATATCATCGGCAACGAGCACAGCGCTGTGCTCCAGGCTCTGCTCTATTATCTCCTTGCGGGCTGCGATAGCCCCCTGAATGCTCAGCTCCTCTATCACGGCACTGGCCAGCAGGTCGTCGAGCGCCACCAGCACGGATATGGACCTGGGATCGTGCTCGCCCTGGGCGATCATGTCTGCGGCAATAGCTCCCGGATCTGCGCTCCGGTCCGCCAGGATGAGAACCTCGCTCGGGCCCGCCGGAAAATCGATCTCCACGCTGCCTCTCAGAATCATCTTGGCAGCAGTGACATAGACATTTCCCGGCCCCACGATCTTCTGCACCCTGGGCACGCTCTCAGTTCCAAGGCCCATCGCAGCTATCGCCTGAGCGCCGCCCAGCTTGTAGATCTCATCCGCTCCCGCCCTGTCGGCAGCGACGAGGGTGAGTGGAGTTATCGATCCGTCCTTTTTAGGCGGGGTGCACATTGCGATCCTGGAGACCCCGGCCACCTTGGCAGGGATTATAGTCATCAGCGCAGAGCTTGGGTAAGAAGCTCTTCCGCCGGGAACATAGGCGCCAACCGACTCGATGGGCACAGTCTTCTGGCCTACGGTCACGCCGGGGGCAATCTCAGTCATCCACAATTGCCGCTCCTTTTGCAGCCTGTGGAACTGGTAGATATTATCGGCAGCATTGGAGAGTGCTTCCAGTAGCCTCTCATCCACCATCTCGTAGGCTGTCTCAATCTCCTCCTCGCTCACGAGAAGGTCATCCAATGCGGCACCTTCAAACTTCTCTGTCAGCGCAAAGAGCGCCTCGTCTCCTTTATTTTCAACTTCCAAAATTATTTCGTTTACCGCAGCGAGCACCTCGGATATTCCCACATCTCTCGAGAGCAGGGTCTCCAGCTCTTCGCCCTTCAGTTCGCTTAACATCTTAGTAATCATCTATTATCCCCTCCAATGGAATTGCCCCTGCCCCTCTGTCCCCTGTAAAGGGAGATCACCCGCTCCAGGCTGTCAGCATCCTCCAGAGACTTGTCGTACCTTACGGCAACCATCCTGGGAAAACGGAGCGCATACCCTGATGAGTAGTTGGGGCTTTTCTGTATCTCCTCGTAGGCCACCTCGAAGATCACCGCCGGTTTGATCTCCACATCCATGCCCTTCTCCAGGACAATCAGCTCCCGGAACATCTCAGTCAGCTCGGCCAGAGACTCATCGGTAAATCCCGTAGCCACAAATCCCATATCCAGGAGTTTGCCGGTGGCTGTGTCCTGGCATCCCAGCCGGTAGGAGCCGAGCAGGCTCGCTCTTCGGCCCTCGCCCCATTTCGCTCCTATCACCACCAGGTCGAGTGTCTCCATGATCGGCTTGATCTTCAGCCAGTTCTTGCCCCTCTTTCCAGGAGCATAGACAGAGGCGGGATTCTTCAGGATGATGCCTTCGTGGCCTGCGGCTAAGGCCTGACGGTAGATTTCCTCTGCTTTTTCCGTGCTTGCTGAGACAACCTGATCTGCCAGTATCCCCGGTTCGGCAATCTTCTCCAGGAGCCCCCGTCTCTCGGAGAGTGGCAGATTGGTAACGCTCCTGCCGTCAAGGTAGATCAGATCAAAGAGAAAGAGCCTTAATGGAATCCGCTCTGCAAGCTTTTCTACATTGTATTTTCTGCGGAACCTTTTCAGGATATCCTGGAACGCCATTGGCCGGCCGTCCTTGCCGATGGCAACTGCCTCCCCGTCCAGTATGGCGCTCTGGGCCCTGATCTCTCTGGCAGCCCGGACGATCTCGGGAAGAGATGCAGTCACATTCTCCAGCCTGCGGGAGAATATCGCCACATTATCACCATCCTTGTGAATCTGCACCCGGGCGCCGTCATACTTCCATTCGATGGCTGCGGTGCCGATTTCTCTCAGGGCGGAAGGAATGCCCTCACCAAGCTGAGCGAGCATCATCTTGATGGGCCTGTCGATCTTGATCGATAGCTGCTCAAGAGTTCCCCGTCTGGCATTGACCGCCACCAGTCCCATATCGTTGGTGAGGTTGTAGGCCTGCTCGACCTTCTCTGCGTTCGTTCCCATCCCGGAGAACGCCAGGGCGATGGCATCGCGCATGCCTCCTTCGCCTATTCCTATCCTCATGTCCTCGATTGCCAGGCGGGCGATGTATCTCGCCTCCAGAGGCCCGGCCAGGCTGAAGAGATATTGCAGGTTCTTGACCCTGATATCCTGACTCTTCTTGCCGGAAGCGCGAGCCACAGCCAGAAATCGCTCAGAGACATCGCTGATGGTGAGCGGCTGGGATTCCTGAAAAGAGGCAAAACCGAGCGGCCTTCTCTTCTCCACGGCGCCCGCGGCAACCAGTCCCGGATCGCCGGTTGCCCGCAGCATCTCTGAGATCTGCCCGGCCGAACAGCCGCAGGCCTTTGAGAGGGCCTCGTAGAGTATGCTGGGCCCGACGCCCATCACCAGATTTTCGCTGGGCGGAAAGAGGGTACCCATTACATAGCTGCAGGTGACAGAAAGCTCAGGCTCATCCAGGCCCGAAAGGAATGCTGCGACTAGGTTAATCTTCTCCAGTGAGCCTGCTGTCGCCTCGACCTTCTGACAGAGCTGTGCAAAGGCAAGAAAGCTGGTCATTCAGAATTCATTCAGAATATGGCATCGATGCGTTTCGTCCTGTAGATGCTGATGATGTCCGTCAGAATGGCAGAAGCCGTCTCGATGGACCCGGCACCCAGACCGGTTACGGTTATGGTACCGGACAGATCGGTGTAGATCGCCGCGGAGTTCAGGGTTCCGGAGACCGCTATGGGGCTTCCCAGGGGCACCAGAGTGGGCCGAACGGTAAGGGCTGGCACATCGCCGATCAGCTTGATCGCATATCCCCGCTTCTTTGCCAGGGCAAGGGCCTCGGGCGTGACACCGGTGATACCGGTAACATCCACATCGCTGTACTTGACGTTCATGTCGAAGAGCGAATTGGCGAGGATCACCACCTTTCCTGCCGTGTCCACTCCCTCGACATCGTAGCTTGGGTCGGCCTCGGCAATTCCCATATCCTGGGCCTCGCTCAGGGCATGTGCATAGGGAATGCCTTCTTCGGTCATGCGCGTCAGGATGTAGTTGCAGGTGCCGTTGAATATTCCCCGGATGCCGAAGATTGTGTTTCCAACCAGGGTGCGTTCCACCAGGCTGATGAGGGGCATGGTGCCGCCCACAGTGGCCTCGAATTTCAACATCACGCCGTTGTCCTCAGCCTGTTTCTTCAGGCGGCTGTAGGAAACCACCAGAGGTCCCTTGTTGGAGGTGACGACGTGCTTGCCGCTGGACAGAGCCGCTTCCATGTGCCCGAGACCAGGCTGGCCGTGGACGATGTTGGTGGGAGTGACCTCTATCACCAGGTCGGAGTCGATGGCTGCTATGGCCTCTTTGCCTTTCATGCTGCTGGTTGCCAGATTGGCCAGGGTCTTCTCGCCCAGAATCTTTGCCGCATCCACGCCGTCTTCTGCCAGTACCGTCCCGGTGTGATCAGTAACGCTGATCAGCGAGACATTCAGGCCAATATCTCTTAGCGCCTTTTTCTTTCGGGTGAGGACATCGACCACTCCATGGCCGACGATGCCGTAGCCCACCAGTGAGACCTTGATATCTCTCATGATCAGACCGCCTCCGCTTCGATTGGCTCAATAACAAGCAGCTTCTTTTCGGCGCCCACTTCGCGCAGTATTGCCAGTGCCTTCTGGATCTCGGCCTTTCCGGTGGCGCGGATCTTGAGATAGGCAGATGACGGCTCCTCCACGCCCGTCATGGTTAGTGAGACATCCATAACCTCGGCAAATCCGGTTGAGTCGATGCGGTTTACGGTATCTCCGAGATCGCTGTGCAGCACATGGCCCACCAGCACCACAGAGACGGCCTCGATGAGGCGGTCCTCGCCTGATCTGACCACTGAGATGCCGCACTCCTTTAGCCTGGCATTGACGGAATCGATCTTGCTGCGATCCATCTCCACCACGAAGCGAACCGGGATCATGCCCCGGGGTGTCTTTCTGTCCCTGTGATGAACCACGCTGATGATGTTGGCCTTGTTATCCTTAAAGGGCTGCAAGGCCAGAAGAAGCTGACCTGGCACATCCTGTAGCTCTAAATCCATGGAAAGTCGCATAGCATTCCTCATAATATGATGAACGTGTGCTTCGCTTGATGGCAAATAAACCTTGTGCAGAGCATGAGCGGACCGTTGCAGGTTAGGTCCATCTCATCCCGGCCCGAGAGGAGATAGAATGCTCTCTTTATGAATTCGGTCATGGGAATGCAAAGTGCCGATGCCTATTGGTGATGCATAATTTCATTGAGTTATATTTTTGGTAATGGTCTTTTTATGAGAATTTACGAATCAATTTCACGATTTTTTTAGAGATTGGACAATTTGCGCATCGCCTGATCCACAAAACCGCTCGGTACTTCAGAGACGACATTGGCGTCCTGCATAAATATAACATCAATAGGCTTTGACTGATCATCCAGAACCACTTTTACTGTGTATTCATTCCTGCTGTAATAAAGTTCCTTTCTGATTTCGTATTCACCAACGTAGTTCGCTGAACTGGGATCATTTTTATACCATCTATTTTTTGCATCGGAGCTGATGCTTTCAATTGGAATATTAATATAGTCAACATCCTTTCCAGAAATTTCGTTAAAGAATTCCTCGGTTGTTGTATTTCCGGGGGTGTGATCAGACGGTACCACCTGAGCAGTCTCTGCTTTAATTTCAGGTGTTTCCGGGACATCTGGATTAATGGCTGGTGGATCTGCAACAGACGGCTGTTCAACTGGTGGCTCAACATTTTCAGGGAAGGCAGATATTTGTGGCCCGACGACCTTTGGTTCGATTGGGGACTCCGGCTCTGCGGCAGGCTCATTTTCAACAGAAATCTCTATCCTGCTCTCATCGCAATTTTTTCGAGCATCAGATCCGCTTATGATCATATCTGATCCGCCTGCACTATCGGCTTCCGCCTGGGCATGGACGCTCAACTGGCAACTGGCGATTTTATCTTGAGCATCTATAGTAACCCTGTTTGGATCTATATTTGCAGTGATTCCAGGCACATCACTCACGCTTAATGTGATTGCACCTTCATATCCATCAATTCCCTCTATTGTTACCTCACAATTTTTGCTCTCTCCCGGCTTCAGCAGCATGCTGCTAAATTCCGGGCTGATCTTGAAAGACCCCTCTTGGTCTTCAATGATCACTGCTATCGAACAGTTTGCAGAGCTTCCATCTTGTCCTTTGCCATTAACATTGATGCTATATGATTCTCCAGGGACAGCGTCATCACTTATTTTCAATGCTATATCTAATGTATCTTTTGGAGATGATGAAGATAAATTGGAGGTTTGTTTACTTAGGATAACAGTAATAATATCCTCTGGATACTCTGGCATGCTAAGTTCTACATTGCCGGAGTAGTTATTCACGCTTGTCAACTCAAGCAATATTAATGAATTCTCTCCATTCTTGATCTCCTTTAATGAAGGGATAGCTTTGATTTCAAAATACTTGCTCGATTCGATATTCAAACTCATGTTAAAATAAGCAGTTTTATTATCTGCACCTGTGCCGATCACAGAAAAATTATACAATCCTATCTTTGCTTCGGGATTGATTTTTAATTGCAGGGTAGACAATGATATATCCGGCAGCGGGTTAACAGGGTTAAAACTCGGCTCAACTCCTGCGGGGAGACCTAACGTTCTGAAGGAAATCTGTTTGATGTAATCTTGATCACGTATTATGTGTATCGGAATATTTGCTGTATTATTTTTTTGTGCAGTAATTTGAGTTTTGTCTCCAATAATCTCAAAATACCTGGTTTCTACAATTTGTAAGTTTATCTCTAACGGCTTAGCCCTGCCTAATGGTCCAACTCCTCTGAGGACGATCATTTTGCTTCCTTCAGTTGCATTATCATCCACACTAATTGCTATGGCCGAATGAAACAATGGACATCCTAGCTTTGGGCACATCGAAGCATTCAGTCCCTTAGGCACATCTATGGGTTCTAAGAATATTTTTCCAATTGGCGTGGAGCCTAAAGCCTTGAGGCCGATTCCCCCGTTGATCGTTAAATTTAAATTTTGGGATTCACCTCGACCTATCTCAATAGGTTGATTTATATTCAATCCGTCAACTGATATGCTGAAATCGAATAGCGGATTTACAAACGCCAATAATGCTATCAAAGCAGCTGTGCTCTGAAAAAGGGCTTTATGCCTCACTAAAAATTTTCTCAAATTCTGTCCTTTTGTTCCAATTGACTTTAATATAATTTCTCCTTTGGATCTAGTATTATGATATAATGGATCGCTATTTTTCGATTTCATTAAATTCCTCTCCCCCAAAACAATACAATAGAGACTAAATATCTTATTAGATGTCTTATCCATCCCAATTGTTTTTTCAATTTTAGCTACGGTAGTGATAATAACTGGTATAAATTAGTTTCCTCGGATAAGATGAAAATATATTTGGCCCTGAAAAATCGCTATTTTTTGTTTCTCACAGGTCATTTGATCTTCGAATCTTATAGCTGCCACACCGCATAAATCAATCCAGTCTCTCTCAGTGCATCATCTTCAGGCACTTTCTCAAGACCCAACTTCCTCGCAATCTGCATTGCCTTCTCCTCGCCGAAGTAAACCTCCATGCCTTTGAGACGCAAAAAAAGGAGAAATTGCTTTGCTTCGCCCCTTGGATGATTAAAGAGCTGATCAAGCTGCATCTTGGCTTTAGGATCATCCTTTATGCTCGATGCCAGTTCTCCGATCTTGGCTTTCAATTTCCCGTCCGCATGGCATAAGGGAAAGCTTTTGACCTTTTTCTGCTCCTCGCATATGAGCAGATTCATTTTAGACAGGTAGAGGGCGGCCATGCAGACCTGCGGTTTGGCAGAATGGATGCGACAGCCCGGCAGAGCAGGATTATAAAAAGGACATGACTCGTCCGGTGCCTTTTTGAGCATCCTGGCCGACCCCACAAGCTCGTCCTTCGGCTCATGGGACTCGCGTAATCCTTCCTGAACCTCTTCCATATTGACCATCCTGGTGGTGCCGATGAGGCCCATTCCCCGTGCCTCATGGATATGCCCACAGAGTAGAAGGTCCGGCTGGAACGCCTCAACGAAACGGTGCAGAAGGTGATGAGGTCTGCATCGATGCCATAAGTCCGATCAGCATATCGATGCGATCATGCAGATCAGCCAGCCCCAAAATCCGAAGAGGTCTCTCACTCCGGCCTCCGGCCATACTCTACCGAACATCTCTGGGCTTCAGGATGATAAAATACAATGAGGAAACAGGAAACATGAAAACTGAATGCTAATTTTTTAATAATTGACAAACAATGTATCGGTTATCGCAGAAGTCAGACATATTAATAAATTTTTAACATAAACGGCCGATATTTGAAATTATTATTTTTTTATAAAATCAATTCTGGCGCAATTATCAACATATAAAACAAATATTTGCAGAAAAAGTACTTATACTCATGTTGCTCTTAATGTGGAAGCAGACTTTGTAGCAAGTATTCACCGGAGTTCTATAAATGAGATTTGAACATTGCATTACAGGACAATATTTCGCCAATGCGTGCATCATCGAGCGAAAAATTATGAAAAATTGTTCAATGGGAATCCTTTCCAATTTCTGAAAAAATGAGGTAAAATTCAATGACGAAATCAATAGGCAATACGATAATAAAACCACATTGCTGTCAGAGACAATTTTTCATTCTTTTGATAATTTTTTCATTCATTCCCGCCGCGATTGCCGCGCCTCAAATGACTGGTGCGGGGCCATCATCCATCAACGTATGCGATAGCAGCCCGATTACCTACACTTTGACAATTGCAAATCCATCCGGAAGCTCTGCAAATAATCTGGCACTGGCAGTCACCATTCCTTCGGGCTTTCATTATGCGGGAAGCACAAGCATATCATATCCAAGCATCGCAAACCCTTGCGTAACCTCCAGCCAGGGACCAGGTGGATCGAGTTCACTGACCTGGGATCTGAGCTCAATAATAAACAGCCAGAAGTCTCTGGTCATAAATGAGATCTATCCCAATCCATCCGGCTCGGCGACCAAGCAAATAGAGATTATGAACTCCGGCTCCTTTTCAGTCGATCTGACTGGCTGGCTCATAAAAAACAGCGCCGGCACTACCATAGCGGTCCTCACTGCAGGCACATCTCTTGAGGCAGGCGCTTTTCTGGCAGTGCAGACACCGGGTCTAATCATCACTGGCGATATAGTTGGTCTTTATGATTCCTCCGGCGTGAAAAGAGATTCGGTCACCTATCCTTCAGGCAGCGGCAATCAGGGCAAGAGCTACGCCTGCGTGCCTGATGCCTCTCGCTCTGTAAGCGCATTTGCCTGGAGGACACCAACTCTCGGGGCCAGCAACGGCGCAGGCCGGGGAGACCTCAATATCGGCGAGACGATAACTCTGAGCTTCACAATGAAAGCAGATTGCAGCGCGGCTGATGGCCAGAATCTAAATGCCGTTCTGACCTATACCGGAGGGAGCGCCAGCTTCACAACATCATCGACATTCCTGGTAAATCGGGGACTGTTGAAAATCCTCAAGACACCGGCGGTTGCATCTGCATCTGTAGATGATATTGCGGACTATAACATAACTGTGGAAAATATCGGCACCGGACCGGCATACAATGTTGTGATGGTCAACAGACTGGGAGCCGGCCTTGAGATGCAGACGACCTCTGAAAGCCCGGATATATCCTCTCCGCCAAACTACACATGGAACCTGGGCGCAATTGCCGCCGGAAGCAAGAAGACCATCAAGGTCAGCGAAAAGGTTGTTAAATGCACAGAGATCTACGATGAGGCACAGGCAACCTGGGGATGCGATAACGAATCCTGCCAGAATAACTATGCCAAAGCCAGCGTGAAGATCATCCTCCGAGCGCCGGAATTTAGCTTTTCTCTTCCATCATCTGTAACCATTCCTTATTGCGGAAAGGCTGCTGTCAGCATTCCCTATGCCAATTCGGGCGATGGCAAAGCAAATCACATGTATTTTCTCATCGAGGGGCTGAAGCCGCAATACGAGATCGGGAATGTCACCGGTTGCACATACAACGAGTCGTCTCAGACTCTGGTCTTAGGAGACGTTGCAGCAGGTGCATCCGGAACCATTGCCTTTGAGCTGCGTATGAGGCAGGGTGCCTGCGATGCTCCGTCCAGCGGCGTACTGGCCTTCAGACCTAATTATTATGATGAATGCGACAAGCCATGGGCTCCTCCAACAAAGTACTTCACATTCTCAATGGACGGCAGCAAGAGGCCTTCGATCGTTGTCACCAAAGACGGTCCGGATAGCCTTTATCTGGGCGATACCGGCACCTATGAGATCAGTGCCCTCTACAGCAAAGGAGTCTGTTCGGCTGAAAATGTGACTGTGGATATTGTGGATACATTTCCGACGGGCTTTGAGATCGACAACTATGCCGGGGGGACGGTCAACGATTCTGCCCACACCATAACCTGGAAGCAGGTGAAGCTGGAGGACGGCAAGGAATGGTCGCCTGACGGAGGCGTGGTGATGAAAGCCTCCACAGATCCATGCGATTGCGGCAGGTCATTTGTAAATAGCGTCACCACCAGCCAGATAGAGGATTGCTGCGGATGCACCCTGAGCGGCGAAGCATCCAAGACCATACTCGTCGAGTGCAACGATGGTTTTTCCTCCAGCAAATCGGCAAGCCCTGCATCCCAGGAGAGCTGCCGCGATATAACGTACAAAACGACATACCACTTTGATTCAGTCGTCGGCCTGCACTGGAGCAATATGAACTTCACAGAGCAGGGAAACAACGGGCAGACTTTTCCGAACGGCGCAACCACCGGCAACGCGAGCTTCACGGTCAGGGGGCCGGGCGGCGATCTTCTGGGCAGCACCGGGACGAGCATAACTCTCGGCGTTCCTGTCTCATTGAGCCTGCTTGATGAGTCCTGGCTTGTCGATGGATGCAGCCTGGAGATCGTCTGCACGCTCCGTCAGCCTAATACCGGAAGCTTCGTTGACTGGTCGGACCTGAACATCGCTGGCCGGCCGTCCAAATGCGGCGGAGACAGATCCTTCCATGAAGGCGTCTTCGTCAGCGTCGGCCAGTCGGATTTCTCCATCGGCCTTGTCTATCCCCAGAAGATGAATTCCTGCGGCACATACACCTTTGCCATCAATCTCACCCAAAACGGGATCTGGGCTGGAGATCAAATGAACATCAGCTACGACGATACCAACTTCAGGTACCTGGGCAATGCCGAGATTTCCGGGATTCTCTCCGGTGGAACGCCGGTTGCCTCCTTTGAACCTACTCGCAGCGGTAATGTTCTTACCTGGAGCCTGGGAGATGATATCACCTGTGATGGCGGCTCAGGCAGCATCACATTCTCGGTGCAGAAGACCTGCAACCAGGATAGGCTCATCTCAGCCGACCTAAAGTATCTTGACAACTGCAAGAACCTTCATTCCGGTAGCGCCAGCGGATCGCCATTGCTTTTGGACAGAGCCAATCTTATCCTGAAAAAGACCCCCGAGGTGATCTTTGCTTCAAATAAGCTGGCCAAATGGAGGATATATGTTACAAACAGCGGCAGCGGCACAGCTTATAATGTTCAGCTGGTCGATACCCTCGATTCAGGCCTCTCCTACATCTCCGGGACGGCTACACTGAATGGTTTATCTATCGAGCCGCAGAAGAACGGGCAGTCTCTAACCTGGAATCTGCTTGATATGGCCCCCAATGCCAGAAATATCGTCGAGTTTGATTCCAGGCTCGTCGGCTGCCAGAACCTGAATAACAATGTTCTTGTTCGGTGGGGCTGCGGAGGCGATACCTGTCAGGAGGCGACCGACTCCTCAAAGGTCGAGCTTGTCTGGACCACATTGCAGGCGATAAAGCATTCGTACGTGTTTAGCTCAGGCCAATCTCTTAGAATTCCACCCCATTGAATATTATTCCGACAGCAGAAAAATTAAGTAATATAAAGATAATATTGTTCAA
>JGI20214J51088_10002055_pt1 | contig 13594 bp, 11 predicted proteins | sample WetSurMetagenome_FD_51088 | JGI IMG/M metagenome (IMG submission 51088) | reverse complement strand
CTGAATCTGAAAATTTCCAAAAAAATACTCCTCGGATCCAGGGATGTTGACTCATATGTATTTTTCTGGGCTACAGGGTTTCTGTTACCTATGGTTTGTGCAAAAGTACGCAACCGAAAGATAATCTGGTTACTTCCCTCGTCTACGAGAAAAATGGACGATCATGAGGGTAATTTTCTCAATCTGATGGTAATTCCCCTGCAATCCCTCTCCTATAAACTTGCAGACAAACTCGTGCTGTACTCACCGAATCTGGTTCAGGAATGGAAATTACCCGCGTATGCTGATAAAATTCTCATAGCCCATGAACACTATATTCATTTTGATACCTTTACCCAGACGACACCCCTTTCCCGTCGCCCTCTGCTCATTGGCTATATTGGACGGTTGGGTGAAGAGAAAGGTATTTGTTCCTTCGTCGAGTCCCTTCCTGCAATTATTAACCATCGAAAGGACCTTCATGTTTTTATTGGAGGAAATGGCCCGTTAAAAGAGGTAATCAGTGTTTTTCTTCGGGAGAAAAAACTCACGGATCATGTAGAAATTGCCGGATGGATCTCCCATGATCACCTCCCGGACTATCTGAACCAGGTTCACCTCCTCGTCATTCCCTCCTTCACTGAGGGACTGCCTAACATTATGCTCGAGGCTATGGCCTGCGGTACTCCGGTAGCAGCGACTTCAGTGGGAGCTATTCCTGATTATATCAAAGACAGAGAGACCGGTTTTGTTATGGAAAATAATTCTCCGGAATGTATCTCTGCAACTATCCTCAGGGCACTTGAAGATCCAAACCTGGAGAAAATTGCTACGAATGCCAAAAAAATGGTTGAAATAGAATTCTCATTTGAAAGTACGGTCAGGCAATGGAGAAGAATCCTTAGTGAAATACGAGCCCGGTCCTGATTCAGTCATTCAAGATTGGATGAAACCTAGCATTTTAGGTAATATGGTATCGGAATCTGAAGAATACCTCGTACTTTTGCTATGAAATACAAAGCAACGATACCTGCCCCCCCCTGTGCAGAAGGATCATGACGCTGTACCTGTTGAGGGAGTATCTCATTCCGGGCGAGGGAACAAAAAGCGGCGGGGGTATCACTCCAGCGAGCGTTCAGCGGGTTATTGAGCAGTTCCTGCAGAGCAATACAATGCCTGAACCCAGTATACCCTCTGTGAAACCCGATCCAGGCAGGGAAAAAGTATCCGTACCGTAGTTGCATACAATAATCTCTTTGGAATGGCAAAAATGATATGGGAATATTTTTAAAAAAGGATGATACCAATATGCTCTCAATAAATCCGTGGATTGGCAGAATTTTTAAAATTATTTCGATTTTCAGCTTTTTATTGATTTTTGCTATCCTGATAATTATTGAACGTGTCGGACCAGCATCATCCTATGAGTTTTCTATCTACGATGCCTATCCCTGGTTTTTCTGGGTCTTGCTGTTATCAGCCCTGATGTGTGGACAACTTGTTATTATTGGATCGATAATTGCCCGACCAGCGAAAAATTATTGGTACTTTGGGCTGTGCGCAATTCTGCTCGTGAACGCCATATTATTGTTTATGCCTATAATCAGAGGATATTATAGTTTTGGCTGGTTTGATGTCCTAACGCACATTGGGTATATGAAGGATATTCTCAGCACATCAGGTATCAGGGAAAATTTCTATCCTATAGCTCACCTGCTGGGAGTTACTGTTCATTTATTTTCCGGACTCTCCCTTCAATCTGTCACACTCGTTCTTCCTCTGGTTTTTTCCTTTTTTTTCATGTTATCGCTGTATTTTGTAGGTAAAACCATTTTCCGGACTAAAAGAGAATTATTGATCCTTGTAATAGTATCCACACTACTGCTTTGGGGAAATGGTCAGTTAACTTTTGTACCGAACGCCCAGGCGTTTTTTTTAGTACCGCTGATCCTATATCTTGCATTTAAAATGTATTATGGGGCAAATAATATAAAATATCAGTTTTTACTCCTGCTGATGAGTTTTCTTCTCGTATTTTATCATCCCCTNGTAACAATCATGGTTATCATTATATTAGCTATAATGCAAATCGTGCTCTATATCCAGGAAAAATCTGAGAAAAAAACCTTGAAAAAAGTAAATTATCTGTACAGTATCTTTTTTATCCTGACCATATTCTCTCTCTGGTCTACCTATATNGCAATGGCCACTTATGTAATGAAACCAATTATTGGCCGGATATTCGGAGATGAAAATGTACAGTCAGAATTACAAAAAAATATGGATCTTATTTCCCAGGTGAATGTTGATCCACTCTATCTGATTAAACTGATTTTGAATATATGGGGTAAATCGATACTCTTAGGAATTTTTTCACTTCTTTGCATTGTACTGATACTCAGATCCATGAAAAATCAAATAACGAAATCTAACTTTTATTTGGGGGTTTCAGTAATGGGATTTTTACTATTTTTTATATTATCAATCTTCATGCTGGTTTCCAATGCCAGTTTCGGATTTGGAAGGATTTACGCTTTCGCAAACCTTTTTTCTTTAATTGTGATTCCAAGTGGAATCTATCTTTTTGTATTCAACATTTCAGACAAGAATCCACCTGCCAGAAAGCAGGTCATTAAATTGCTTGGGGTATTTTTTATCTTTTTTTGTTTAACCTATTTTGCCACATTCAATCTCTATTATTCTCCGATTATTAAGCAGCCGAATGAGCAAGTACCTGAAAGCAATTATTTCGGAATGAGTACATTTTTTTCTTACCGGGATGATTCGCTCCCCGTTTTTGAATTGGGAGTGGTTTCCAGCCGTTTTTATGATGCACTATTCGGCTATTCAGCTCCACGGGAGAATATTCATTTCAATAGTAAAAATATGACTCCGCCAAATCATTTTGGCTATCAGAATGAGACACTATCAGGCGATTTTTATAACAGTTCAAAATATCTAGTGGTGAATGATAAGCAACGGAGACTGAATCCCTACATGAATCCGGAGTTTGAAGATAAATGGAGTTTTACCCCGAAGGATTTCGAACGAATAAAGTCAGACCCTAAGATTAACGAGGTATACTCAAATAAGGATCTTGAAATATTTATGCTTCCGGGATAGCAGTAGGAGATTATTCCATGAGAAATGTTTTAATTATCAGTTTTTTATTTAATCAAACAGAACATATTGGCACTGTCCGATTGAGAGGACTGGTAAAATATCTTCCCGAATTTGGATGGAATCCCGTAATTCTGACGGTAAAAACATCAACGGTTCCGGATAAAAAAATTATCGTTTTCGAAACACCCTATGATAATATCATTGATGTATGGAAAAAACGAATCGGTATTCCCACAGACAAATCATTGAAAGAATCTTATCATTTAACTCCTTCCGGGAAAGAAAAAAAGACAATCATTGATAGTATTATTTATCTCTGGGATGAAATTTTCGCGTATCCCGACCCAACCATCAACTGGTCAATATCGGCCATTGAAAAAGGAGATGAGATAGTAAAAGAACGTCATTTTGATGCAATACTGAGTTCGATCAGACCCTGTACATCGCATATCATCGCAAAGGAACTGGTGAAAAGAAAAAAAATCCCCTGGATCGCAGATTTCCGTGATTTATGGACCCAGAACCATTATTTCAAACATTCAAAAATCAGGGAATTTTTTGAAAAACGCCTTGAACTCGACACCTTATCTTCCGCGAATGCCTTAATTACTATCTCCGATTCATTTTCGGAAAAATTAAAAAACCTGCATAAAAATAAAAANGTGTATATTATCACCAATGGCTACGATCCGGATCAGGTAAATCCGGGAGTTCCGTTAACAAAAAAATTCAGTATTCTCTACACGGGAAAAATTTACCGGGGCCGTCAGGATCCCGAGCCGCTTTTCAGGGTTTTGAAAAGTCTGATTGATGAAAAAGAGATCGACCCTGCAACGATCGAAGTACATTTTTTTGGTGATCGTGAAGAATGGTTAATGAGCGATAGTAAAAAGTATGACCTGGAAAATGTAGTTCAGATCCATGGACAGATATCGCGGGAAGAATCTATTCAGAAACAGCGCGAATCGCAGGTACTTCTTCTTTTAACCTGGAACGATCCGGATGAAAAAGGAATATACACCGGAAAACTATTTGATTATCTCGCAGCACGACGACCGATACTGGCATTAGGCCTCCACGGGAGTGTGATTAGTGATGTGCTCGACCTGACACGGGCTGGCAGAACGGTTTCATCTGATGCAGAGATCAAGGAACAGATTTTAACATTCTATCATGAATATAAAAAGGACGGTTTTGTCAGCTATGCTGGTGTTCCGTCTGAAATTGAAAAATTCAGTCACCGGGAAATGGCAAGAAAGTTTGCACAGGTTCTTGAAGATATCTGCGAACCGGGGGGAAGCCTCAACGCATGACTGAATCCCGTTTTTCCAGAGATGTCCTCACCCTTGTTACTGGAACAACCGTCTCACTTATTATCACCATTCTTGCATCCCCGATCATCACCCGGCTCTATGGACCGGCAGCATTTGGTCTTGTTGCACTTTTTACATCGATAACCGGCATTCTCGGTGTCATTGTTTGTCTTCGTTACGAATTAGCAATTGTCCTTCCAAAATCAGACGAAGAGGCAGCAAATCTTTTCGGGTTGTGTATGCTTCTGGTGGTCGTGGTCAGCATCACCACAATCCCCCTGCTCATCATTTTGGAGCAACCCATTGTACAGTTCCTGAAAGCCCCGCAACTTGGTCAGTTTTTCTGGCTGATTCCGCCAACGTTATTAATAAGCGGTACATTTCTTGCGTTGAATTACTGGAATACCCGGACAAAACAGTTCAAACGTTTATCGATTGCCAAGATATCGAGTTCTTTTTCAACAACGGGAACACAACTGGGGGCGGGATTCCTTGGCTATACCTCCGGGGGTGTTCTTATCTATGCAAATATTTTCGGGCAACTTGTATCGACAAGCGTTCTCGGGATTCAGATCATGAGGGATCACCTTTCTTTTTTCAAAGAGAATATCAGCTGGAAGGGAATGGCTGATACCTTCAGAAGATACAGCAATTTTCCGAAATATGATGTCTGGTCCGCGTTAATTAATCAAATCTCCTGGCAGGTTCCCNTTCTCTTGTTATCCTCGTTCTTTTCAACAACGATTGTCGGGTATTATTCCCTTGGCATGATGATGGTAACATTGCCGATGAGCCTGATTGGAGGTTCGATTGCACAGGTTTTCTTTCAACGGGCGGCAATCGCACAACACGAAGGTTCTCTTTCACTTATTTTTGAAGATGCGTACTCATTTTTAACTAAGATCTCAATGTTTCCCTTGTTACTTCTCACATTTATTGGTCAGGATCTTTTTATTCTGATATTCGGGCCTTCATGGGGGGAGGCAGGATTTTATATTCAGATTCTCAGTGTCTGGGCAGTATTCTTTTTCATCTCATCACCGATCAGTGCAATATTATCTATTGCAGGAAAACAGAAGACAGGTCTTGTTTTAAGTTCAATAAATCTTATAACGCGTTTTTCCTCAATATACATTGGGGGAATTCTCGGAAGCGCATCCCTATCAATTTTAATTTTCTCCTTGTCTGGTGTTGTGATGTACGGATCTACGGGTATTTTATTTATGCAGTATGCCGGAGTACCTGTCAGGAAAACCTTAAATATCCTCGGTAATAGTTTTTTGATCTTTATTCCGGCCGGTGCAATAATGGTACTGGCGAAAATTTTCGGAATAAATGGAACAATTGAGATTTTTATTGCAACACTGTTATTTGTCCTTTATTGGATGTATCTCATTAAAACGGATTCGAAAATCCGTGAGGTTTTAGTACAGTATCGAATAATACAAAGGTAATAATGCATATATCTTAGTAATTCCAGAATCTGATTAACCTATGACTTGGATGTTCGTATTCTATGAAGAAACAAACCGGGAAAATGTATAGGAGGAAAAAGCCATTATTGAGGGTTTATTGTTTTTTTGGTATAATAGTACCATTAAGGGAGGAGGAAATGCGTGAATAAACGGATGAAAATATCCGTCTGGGCATCTTCAGGTCCCCTGAACATACTTCAGGATAGTTTAATGAATTGTCTAAATTCAATAAATTTTTTTGAAGTTGTCGATTGCAGCAGTAAAAACCCTGATATTATTTATTGGGTTGGTGGTCAGGGCCCGTCAATAAAAAAATATTTTCTTTTCTGGATAAAAAAAAATCCAATCATAATTAATCATTGGATTGGAACAGATGTTTTGGCAAAGGCGGAAAAAAATCATCACTCTGGCATCAACAGCATCCATAATTTTATTCTGGACAGCATAATCCGATGGAAGACGAAAAGGGGAGGATTGATTAATCTGGCTGTTGCACCCTGGTTAGTCGATGAATTATCAGCCATACCTATTCATGCAATATATTTACCTATCACGACTATTGATCCGGGTAACCTTGGACCGGTAGATATACAGCATAAAAAAGACATCGATTTTTTGAGTTATGTTCAATTACGACGTTTTGATTTTTATGGAGGAGACAAGATAGTCAAACTTGCCAGCCGATGGAAAAATTTTACATTTTTACTTATTTTAGGAGATGTTACTGAAATTCCCCCGGATTTTCTGGAATCAATTCCGAAAAATATTACTGTTTCCCCCCGGGTAGAGAGAAACAAAATGCCTGAATTATACCAGCGATCAAAGTTTTTCATCAGATATACTCAACACGATGGNTTGTCGTTAAGTGTTCTGGAAGCTCTTTATTTTAACCTCGAAGTAGTATGGACCTACGATTTTCCTTATACGCACAAAATTGAGACTCTGGAAAAACTATCCGATTCAATCCCCGCATTGATAGANAGCTGGCAGCCAAATGAGCGGGGCCATGATTATGTAATCGAACATTTTTCCCTTGAAAAATGGCGGGAAGATTTTTTNGANATCATACAAAGGAAATTGCACAAAAGTTGAGGGTGAAACATCAGGAATCCAGAAGATCATTCGGGACAGTGAAGAAAATCAGCTTCCATTATTATTTTGTGAAAATGAGATGCGAAATTCCTTATCTTTTTTTATACAGANANTACACTGATCGATCAGCAGAATAGTACGTTCCTTCCATGAATTTTTGCCTACCCGATAACTTGATTACTAAGAGTTGTGATTGTGGTTCCTTTTAGAATTTCTTTTATCAGGATAAAAATTGAAAGCACGTGAAACAAAGGACGTAACATGAGCCTTTCTCCAGTGCCGCCCTGTTCTGACAGAAGCGATGATGCCCGTTTGAAGGGTTATGCATCAGAACAAGTGAATGACGGGAGTGGATATCCTGNTTCGAGCGTCTTTTGGTTTTTTTTGACAGTACCTGTGAAANTGCACTATCCAGGTATGCTGTGAAGATTGTGACAACTATCCATCGGTTATGATGTTGCCGTTGCACCAGTACAAAGGCTTCCTGAAAGCGGTGTACCGATAACTAAAAAAATTTTAAAAACNCCCTTCCCCCTCACGTGTCTGAAGAAGCCCTGATGCGGGAGTCCCTCTGATAGTATGACTTACATTACTCGGGTGTGCAATAGAATTGATTCGTGTTTTGTTTCTGCAGAGCATAAATTATTCAAAAGGAGAAAAACAAAACACGTTCAGTCTGGTCACCGGATTAATTGCCTGTTGTTTGCCTAAAAAAATTGNAGGATACTTTTTTAGAAGGAAAACACACGATTAAATTCTCTTTCCTGTTGAGACTGGTGACGGATAGGATTTAATTATATATGCCAAAAAACAATATGTAAAAAAGTAATATTCATTAAAATGAATATGCATCGTTGGATTATAAGGCATATGATTTANGGATTTATTGTTGTAATTATGATATCTGTCAGACTAACTCCTGATCAGGGGATTGATGGCATCAAAACCGGTATAAGGGAAATTTGAATAAAGAGAAAATTCCATTATCAGATCACTATTGAATCTCCACACAATCAATGATATTCACCGGGAGAAACCACATGGATAAACGGATAAAAATATCAGTCGGTGGAGATGAATATGTCAGTGGCGTAATTCGTGATAGTTTACAAGCTATCGATGAATTTGAAGTACTCCCTTCCCCTAGGATTGCGGAATCTGATATCATTTACTGGGTATACGGTAAAGGCCCCTCGATGAAAAAAAACTTTTTTTTCTGGATTAAAAAAGATCCCCTAATTATCAATCATTGGATTGGATCTGATGTTTTGGCAGAAATGGCAAGAAAAAAGAAACCAGGTATTGCGAGAATAAATAATTTTATTGAGGATTGNATTTTTCGCTGGAAGTTAGGAACAGGAGGATTACTCACGTTAGCCGGGGCTCCCTGGCTTGTCGATGAACTGGCAAAAACACATATCCAGGCTTCCTATTTACCCATCACTACCCTTGATGAGAGAAAACTTGGACCNGTAGTTATTCAGCCGGTAAAGGATATTGATTTTATCAGCTATATCCCCTTCAGCCGGTTTAATTTTTATGGGGGGGATAAAATAGTAAAACTTGCTTTACGATGGCCGGAGTTTCGTTTTTTAATCATTTGTGCAGATATCAATGAAATATCGCAGGAATTCCTCCAAAAACTTCCCGGGAACATGGCCATCACTCCCCGAGTGGAGCGGAGTCAGATGCCTGAATTATATAACCGATCAAAGTTTTTTATAAGATATACAGAACATGACAGTGAATCGTTAAGTGTTTTTGAATCCCTCTATTATAACCTCCGGGTATTATGGACCTATGATTTCCCCCATACTATTAAAATCGATTCTGAGAAGAAATTATCAGATTCGATCCCTTCACTGGTGAAAAACTGGGAGCCAAATTACCTGGGTCATGAATATGTAATCAAAAATTTTTCCCTTGAAAAATGGAAATCGGATTTTTTAACAACCCTGCAAAGTAAATTACCAGAAAAATTTAAAAAAAATCTGTGATACTGCTGACAATTTTTCAATTTACTAATACTTCCTTAATAATCTCTTTAAAAAAACTCCCTGGAAATTTAAATAAAAAAAAGGATACTAAATGGGATTCGGAGAATTCTTTTTCATGAGAGTACGAGATAAAAATGCAGTAAGAATGAAGGATGGAATATGAGCCCACCACCCTTAACAACCCGTGGGTTAAGCGCGATGATGATACAGTACTTGCGCAGGAACTATCGCATTTGGAGGAGTTTGAAAACGGCAGGGAAAAATCCCTGTTGAGCGTTCATTTTTTTTAACGTTCTCAAGACCGAAATCATACTCTCCTTCAATGAGTTTGCGCCACAGTCCGGAAAGGTGATGTTTTTCTGGTTTTCGGTCGATAAAATTTTTAACGTTATATAAAATTTTAATCCTGTTTTTTAGAGGGTGAGGATTCATTAACCTTTTTCAAAATTTCCGTTGCACGCTGATGACTGCAAAGACCCTCCGACCCTTTGTCACTGACTTTTTTAGCAGGGACTCCGGCGATTGTTATCCCTTCTTCGGCAAATGATCGGGCAACGTATGAATGAGATCCGATCGCAATATTGTCCGCAATGATAATTTTTCCTACAATCACCGTAAAAGGCCCGATGTACACATTCTTTCCGATGGTTGGAATTTCATCATTTGTCCCGTTAGCCTGCGATCCTATATATAAACCGGCGTGAATATGACAATTCTCCCCTACCCGCAATTTCGGGTCTACAACAATAGTTCCTTTATGCCAGATACCCAGGCCGGGGCCAAATACATTGGGAGGGATTTCAAAATGGAGTTTGTCACCCAGCATTGCCACTCTGAAATGTAAATATTCAGTATAAGGTTTCCACAGCATCGACTGCCTGCAATTTTTATAAAATTCGTATTTTCTCAACAACCTCTGAAAACGCCAGATTTTATTAAACAAATACGGGATACTGAAGAGTGAATAATTATTTACCCCCAAGGCAATTTCATCTGCCTTAAGATAAAAATGATAATCCTCTTTAGACTGAATCATAATTTTAAATTTTAATTATGCCTTTAATTAATTAATCATTGTGTCAGAATCAATCCATATGACAAGGAACCACCAGATTTCGCGGAGGCAATTATTTCAGGTTTTTCCCTCTTTCTTTGAATGATATTCCTCAAGCAAGCACTGTTTTTGAAGAAATTTTTTATTTTTTTTTTGGTGAACGTGCATAGGTAGAAACCGGTGAGAAAAATTTTGAATGCTCAACAGAATTTCCCCCTTACCTCATATGCTCTCCTGCACACAATACTACCAGAAAAGGTCTCCGTAATTATCAGGTCATAAGCGTTGATAAGGGATGACAGGCCCATTTCCCCTTTTTTGTCCCCTTCTGCGTTGTTTTTCGTTTCAAAGTAAAAAGAATTCTGCGGAGCCGTTCATTGTGTGACGGAATGATTCAGCTATGTGTTCTCCCATCGACTTCACGTTCATCACCGCTTCTCAAGCACGATAAGATAATGATAGGATATATCAGAGATTTTTGAGATAGTCCGTTTCCGGATCGGATTTTTTCTGGTTTCAATAGATTCGGGTTCCCGGGCACTTCCAGGCAGGTGCATCTTTTCGTCACGTTTTATAACCGGCTTGATTTTTGAGAAAAAATTGCTGACATGCTGATTTTTGTTTGCGAGATTGAAGCACAACCCGGCAAGTCTTGGAAAAAAGTTATANAGATATCCTNTGATCTCGATGATGTCGAATTTGTTCCCNGATAATCTGCCAATCATTGAACGAGAATAATACTGATAGGGTCGAATATTCCACGAAGACTGCCANGGGTAGACTCCGAAATAAATTTCCATTTCACGGATAAAAAAAAACGGTGACCATCTCGTTGGTACGGTAATCAATAATTTCCCTTTGGGTTTTAAAATCCGGTAAAATTCATTGATCGCTTTCACGTCTTCTTCGATGTACTGAAGAACAGTCAGACAATAAATTAAATCTACCGAATTACTTTTAAGTGGAAGACTCGTGATACTCCCAAGACAGAAAGGAAGTTCATTTTCATTTTCTCTAACAACCTTTGTCAGATCCAGACAGAGGATATTTTCATTCAATTTTTGTAGTTTTCTGGCATATATGCCGGGCCCGCACCCCGCATCCAGTATTTGTCCTTTCCGCGGTAAATATGAAATAATGGCTGATAAAAGTTCTTCATAATCATCTTGTGATGAGACCATGGTGACACTCCATAAAAAAATTAGCCGCGATCATGTGGAACCGTAATCTGCAAGGATCTAAGTCCGAATTGTTTCATCACTGTCAATAAATGGGAAACATCACCGTGGGCAGTATCAGTCACGCCGGTTCACCCATTTAAAAATCTCTTCCCCGCTTGTCATCCACGCATTCTGTTCAGCGCAATATTTCAGAAGTTGTTCATAAAATTTTCTTTGATTCCCGAAAAAATAGATATTATGCCATAACAGTGTCAATACTCCATTGTATTTTTTGACAGTATCGATTAAATTCTTCGACAGATCCCATGCCCGCCGTGTATCAAGCTTCATATAGAAATCAAATGTGCAATCCATGATACTCAGCGGGATTTCCAGAATCTCAATAGGTTTTCCCGTTGAAAGGTTGAATGGTTTGAACGGGTGACACATCCCGTTGCGGAATCCTACGCAGTCAGCATACCCAAACGTAACATCATACAGAAATCCAGCCTCATGTAAATATTCCCATGTGTCCGGAACTTTAAACCGAAGGTAATGATTCCGGTACCCAATTACTTTTTTATGAAGGATCTTTTCCAGCCGTTCCTTTTTTGATCTCATCTCTTCCGGATCAGAATAGGAGGAATGACCCCCATGAAGCCCGACTTCACAGCCATGATCCACAATGTCTCCCAAAACCGATCCGCAATCTTCAATTTGGTAGGTATAATCCCGCTCACCAGCATTCTCGGCCATGAAATAAAAGCTGCTTTTCGCACCGTACCTTTCTTCGACTGCAAGGATATCATTGAAATTCCACAAGGGCAATTTCTTTGATCGCATCATTGAAAGGGACTGCATAAATTCTGGAAAAGATCCTGCTCGAAGATATTTCTCTGCTGCATCCTTCTTTTTTATCAGAGAAGTATAGACTTCATCAATATCATGCGTCAGACAGACTGCAAACGGTTTTTCTTCGGGATAATCCACGTGATATCCATGCTCAGTCAGATATTTCGAAACCCGGGGCTCAAAGATATTCCGGTTTGTACTCACGTAGTAAGGGAACCGTTCAAATTGGTCATAGAACGAAGCATTATACTCTTCTTTTCGCGTAAACAGATCCCACATCTCGGGATCTTTTTGCAATATTTTATACAAATCCATACGAATAATCCGACTTAGGTGAAGATGCGTCTTTTTTCATTGTGCTTTTTGTTTTTCTTCATATAAGAGAGTAATCACCTTTATTACCCTAATTATCATTATCGTTAAGATTAATGTGCAGGTTACGCGCCAAAAGCGATTTTTTAAATAAAAAGGGAATCAATTAGATGGAAAGGCAATGAAACGTGTAATAAGGTTATTATTGGTTTTTGTTATTGTTTTTCTCGCCGTTCCAGCCTTACAAGCAGCAACGGATCCTTCCCTTGTCGATATGCAGATTTATCCAAAAGACCATATCTGGAATGTACCTGTCGATACATTACCGGTAGACCCCATGTCTGCAACATATATATCCTCGGCCAACACTTCTGCCTATCTCTATGTGTATAAAGGATTCTTGTTAAACATAGCCGATAAATTCACGCCGAAAAAATATTTCACCTTTCGCTATCTGAGTGATGATGGTCCTTATCCAATTCTTCCTGATCCTTTGATTGAAATACATAGTGACGATCACAACCTGCTTATCGTTCAGCCCGATACCAATTACTTTTATCAGATATTTGACGCACATCAAAACGCTGACGGAACGTGGTCTGGCGGTTCGGGAGCTGTTTTCAACCTTTCAAGCTATGCTCTCCGGCCGGATGGCTGGACAGCGGATGCAGCAGGTCTTCCCATTCTTCCTGGGCTGATCAGGTATGAAGAGGTGGCTTCGGGAGAAATCAACCATGCACTGCGCATAACTACATGGACAACACAGGATGCCCATATATGGCCTGCCCGTCATCATTCCGGTATTGATAATACAGCATTTCCTCCCATGGGGCAGAGATTCCGTCTGAAAGCATCGGTAGACATATCCGGGTACACACCCCAACAGCAGGTTATCCTCAAAGCTATGAAGAAATATGGTATGATTCTTGCCGATAACAGCGGAGATAAAAACTGGTGGGGGCTTTCTGCTGTTCAGGACTCACGGTTTGATATTGATTACAGTTCATTTGCCGGAATTCACGGTTCAGATTTTGAAGCAGTGGATGTCTCCTCCTTAATGATAGATGAAGATTCCGGACAAGCGAGGATAATGGAGGATATAACCCCTACTCCTACAGATAATGGAGGTCAATCTAATCCTTCAAATTATTGGATCTTAAGTATAGTTATCTCATGTGCCTGCATCGGCATCCTTGCAATTTACGGTTATGTATTGTTTTTCAGAAAATAATGAATG
>JGI20214J51088_10002053_pt1 | contig 13598 bp, 21 predicted proteins | sample WetSurMetagenome_FD_51088 | JGI IMG/M metagenome (IMG submission 51088) | reverse complement strand
GACAAATCGGACAACTATCACCTAACATTTCCAAGGACGTTAAAACACCCCTTTGAAAGATTTCCCAATACACTTTGTACTCTATCATATCCAACTTCTGGTGGTCCTTCTTTTACCTTTAGATCTTTACCAGATAGAATTGTGAATCCAGCATTACAGTCTTTACATCCATAAAGCGGCTTTCTAACGAAATCATTATTGTTTACAATATAGATCTCTTTCTCAAATTTAAATATGTCTGTAGATCCACATTTAGGGCATTTTACCTTTTCATCGGTTTTTACTGGTTTGTCACCAGACACTCTTATAACCGGAAGATCAAATTTTACCATAATTATAACCTCTCTGTTATTTTATGATATTTGCCGCATATTGGGCATGGCACAAGCTCATTTTGTTTATAATCCCCATCAAACATAATTTCTGAATAAGTACGTGGGTGTTCTTTTGCGTTCCAGCAGAAATATACTCTCTTACTCTCTTTCTTTGCATCCTGCTTAATGATTTTCATTTTCATAATAAGTAATGATATCTATTCATTTATAAAGGTTTTTGTGGTTTTTGCTTTCTTTTTTGCATTGATGAGTAGTAACCAAGTGGATGTTTAACTCTATTACATAAAGGATCTGTACCTGATCTACATAGATTATTTGTTTTCAATGCGGCACATGCCGGAGCTGCGTAAACAGTCCCACCTCTTTTACCAGTAATATGTTCTACCTGATATAATGATGTTGATACTTCAAAATCTTTTACAGTTTGAAATAGTGAAACGATTTCCGTATCACTCATACCAATTTTATTACAAAAAGAAACAAGAGCAAATCTACCAAAATGAGTCGGGTTCTCCTCTTTTTTTATCATATTTATAATGTTATTTATACATGGTGGGAAATGTTCAATAGTAACATCACCAAGATCATTACTAAAAGTAGATGATGTATGCTGCATAATTTCAGATACGACAGGTTTAAATATCTCTTTTGCATCTGGATTAACATTTAATGGTAACTTTCTTGTTATTTTTTTCTTTATCTTTTCTTTGAGTATTAAGTTTGAATTTTGAATAACTACATTCCCGCGAGTTATGTCACAATTTACCAGTTTATATTCTTTACCATATCTCATCATATTTAATGAAATATAATCGCTTAATGGTATTTTTACACTGTCTTTATTATAATTTAATTCTCTAAATACAGCTTGTCTTATATACTCCCTATCATGATTCAATAAATAAATAGCTCTCTCAGCTTCTTTATTTGCAAATTTATCTATAACATATTGAGTTGTACATGATACAATCATTCTCGCAAGACCAAAAGCTATAATATTTGATATTTTATTTGTCATTTTAATTTGAACATCTTTATCAAGTATTACATCTTTTTCTTCTGATGTTAATGCTGTTATTACTCTATTCTTTGCAATATCTAAAGCTCTCTTTCCATCAATTGTCTCTAATAACCTTGGAAGTGGTAACTGCATGAATGTAATTGCGCCAGCAACTTTAGAGAATGACTCTAAGAATGGATATTTGGCATAATCATCAGTCATCAGTTTGTATTCTTCCATGATATCACTATATTATTAAAGTAATGATATATCCTATAATCGCTCCGGTACATAAGAATGGTAATCCAGGTAATGCATGAATATTTTTAGCATATTTACTATATGACATAAGCCAGCTCATTGCAAGATATGAAATAATTATAAACACCCCAATTATATAAGCATCAATAGTTGATTCAAATATATTTACTGATACAGCAAGTATTGTTGGAAATAATAGATCTCCTGTACCTAATACCATAAACCCCCTCTCAAATTTCTCTTCTACGGGCTTAAAATTTATTCCATCTTTAATTAAAGACACATTTTTACTATATGGTATAATTAAAGCAGCTGGTAATTGTACTGACATTACCCCCTCAGCGAATTTAAGCATGAAGTTAGTTTTTATGACAGCTATATAATCATATATTGAGAATGCAATCAGACCAATTACGATTATTATAGGCGTGAGAGAAGATCCGAGAAAGGCTGCACTAGTAATTGCGATCATTATCGCCAATGCATCGACTATCCACCATTCGGGATGTAATAGCCATAATAACATAATAATTGAAGCCACGACAAATATTATTGATAGCCATATACTTTCAAAAATAGTCGATCCATATATCACATATCCAACCGACACGAAAAATAAAAATACTAATGTCCATATTGATAAACAATAAATTATTCTAATAAATAGCCCTTTAAATAATTTTCTTCCATATTTTATGATTATAAAACCTAGTGTAATAGCTATAATAAACGTCATTAGAAGTTGTATNTCAGATCCAGGCGGTAATTTAGATAAAGAGGATGCGGCGTAATAAGATACTTGTTGTGTTGTATTCATTGACTCAAATGATTGATTTCTTGTTATCCCATACATAGAATTCGATTCGGATAAAGCCATATCACCAAATGCATTTGATGTAATAATAGCCATAATTATCACAAAACAAAAAATTATAGTACTAATTGCTATATATGGAACATAACTTCTTTTATCAGTCATACCTAATAGTTGCCCTCTCATTATATTAAATCTATGGTGTTTCGATTATAGATTTTACAATTTAATAGGCAAAATGATGCAAATATATATATAATGGGAGATATAACATTATAATTAGGTGATAAGAAAATTATGACCAAGGAAAGTTTGACGAAAGGAAAGTTGCGAGCCTCAATCTTCGCTGGAGTATTCGGGCTCATTTGTATCTTGTTGACAATGTTTGTTGGATACACATTTTCGATTGAAATTGTTGAAAGCACAATGGGCATGATTATGACCATCATTACATTGCTCATCATGTGGATGGTTTACGTTGGTACTTACATCCTTCTTCTGGTACTTGCAGATCTGGATGAAAAATCAACCGCGTAAACTTTTTTTTATCTTTTATCAAAAAATTCTCTTAACCACAATTCAGTACAAGCTATTCTCCAAAACTCATGAGAATATGGCAATTGTTTTCCAATAAAATTTAAACAATATTCTTTATTTACTTTAACCCAATCCCAGTATTTTCTATTTTTAAAACTATCGGATTGAAAAATATTAAATATATATCCCGATAGTTCCTTAGACATCCATTGTTCTTCTGGAGTTGCAAACCCCATTTTATCAGTTCTATTACGAACACTTTCTGGGATCAATCCTTTTGTAGTGTTGCGTAATATAATTTTGGACATCCCATTTTTTATTTTTTGATTATATGGCATCACCGATAAAAATCTTACTATACTTATATCTAAATAGGGAACTCGACATTCTATTGAAAAAGCCATTGAGTTTCTATCTTCATAATGTAATAATGCAGGTAAATTATTATAGAAAATTTCATCATGAAGAATATTATTAAATTTACCGGCATATCTGTTTATAGGATTTTTTGGAAATATTTTTAATAAATTTCTTCTTTTTCCCCTTATTTTAATTTGACTTCTAGAATATTTAAGATAATTATAATGATATTTTAAGTTGAAGAATAATTCTTTAATAGCTGTATAAATATGAAGTTCTGATAATAGATCTAACATATAACTATATTGGTATCCTATATATCCAGCCATGATCTCATCAGCACCTTGACCATCGAGCAATACTTTAACTTTACCCGATGCTTCTCTCATAACACAATACTGAGCATAAATTGATAATGATCCAAACGGTTCATCTTGAATATAAATTAAATTCTTAATATTTTTTATCAAATCTTCTGGATATGGTGTTGTTAGATTATAATCAATATTAGTATCTTTTAGTACATCTAACATATAATTACTCTCATCATACTTCTCATAATCGAGAAATATAGCAGAAAATGTTTTTTGATCTTTTATACCCATACATTCAATAAATTTTACAATAGTAGATGAATCTATTCCACCAGATAAACATGTACCTATCGGAACATCACTTTGAAGATGTAATTTTATAGATTGATTGAGTAAATTTCCAAATATACGATTTATTTCATCTTCATGCTGATCAAAGTATTTAATTTTTACATCAGATGTAATTTTCAAATCCCAATATTTATATTGCTGAAAAATTTTTACATCATTTAATATCATATTATGAGATGGTTTTAATTGGTAAATACCTTCAAACATTGTTAGTTCAGAATAATCCTGTATTCCATAAGCAAGAAACATTGAAACGGTTTCATCATTTGGTAATTTGCCAACATCTGGATGAACTAATAGTGCTTTTATTTCTGATGCGAATAAGAATGAATCACCCGTAAATGTGTAATAAAACGGCTTGATTCCAAATCTATCTCTCGAACAAAATAATGATTGCTTTTTTATATCCCATAATGCAAAAGCCCACATACCATTAAATTTATCTATACAGTTTACTCCCCATTCTTCATATGCATGAACTATAACTTCTGTATCAGATCTTGATTTAAATATATGACCTTTTTTAATTAGTTCATCCCTCAAGAACGGAGCATTATATATCTCCCCATTATAAGTAAGTTGGATTGTATTATCTTCGTTTGTCATCGGTTGATGCGCATTCTCAGAAAGATCTATAATACCCAAACGCCTATGCGATAATCCTACTTTATCATCTAGATAATTACCAAAAGTATCTGGTCCCCGATGATAAAGTTTTGNTGACATTTCAGTTAATAATTTAGTATCTGGTTTAGTACTATTCAGACAATATTGACCTGAAATACCACACATATTTTTCAACTCACATTAGGAATAGTTTCTTCGATTGAATCAATAGTAATATCTTTTCCCTTTAGTTTTTTTACAATTTGTTTAATAGCTTGCTTATTAAACTTAATCTTATTCTTACCTTTTTTCATTGTATATCAACATTATTTTATATTGTGAGTATTTAAGTTATCGCATTCTAACTTTCATTATCATCCATTCATTTTTATCTGAGAATGGTATTAGAATATATTTTCCATAGTATTTTTGACCTTCGAGAATAATTTCTATTTTTTTAGCTGTCCATAATAAAGATTCGTAGCATCCAGAATCAGCTATTGATACTGTTCCAGCACCATATTCTCCTTTTGGAATAATTCCACGAAAATTGATATAAGATATTGGATGATTTGGAACTTGAACAGCAAGATGTTTCTCACCGATGGTTGTAGGTAATCCTTTTGGTAAAGCCCAACTTTTTAAAGTTCCATATCTTTCAAGTCTAAAATCAAAATGATGATGGGATGCATAATGCTCATGCAACACAAAACGATGTTTACATTTACTCGTCATATTTATCACTGTGATAGTATTTGAGTTGAAAGTATAAAAATGATTTTATTTATTCTGGTTAATAGAGATATAATCGAATATTGTTTCCATACGCTGTTTTGTAGAACCATTTACTTTTATAACAGGAATTTTAATTTTTGTTAATTCCGTTTTGATAAATTCATAGANAAATTCTTGCTCTCTATAAGTACTAAAATTTCTATGATCTGCTTCTTTATAAGGTAATATTTCATCAACAAATATCAATAAATCATAAGGTGGAATCAAAGAATATAAGTGTGTATATGCAAGACCGATACAACTTCTATAAATCCTATCATTTTTATATGATTTATTAACAAGTGTAGAATATGCAAGATTATCTATAATACTTCTATCACTAAGGAATTTACCATAATTTTTTATATAAGTAATTTCTGCAATAACTTGTTGCTGCATAATTTGGAATTGGGTATTCATATTCAATCGTAATTTTGGATCAAATTTTGCAGCTAGTTCAGCTATTAACGGATGCGTTTCAAAAACCATATGTTTTTTTAATTCATTTATTAACGTAGTCTTTCCGCATGAATGACTACCACAAACTGCGACTTTATTAAAATTCATAATAAATAATGGTTTTAAGGATATATAAATTTAATCACGATACGATATATATCGAATTGTTGATTTTTGTGCATTAAAATATTTTTTACAAAAAATAGATGTTGCATGGGGCGAATATGGTTTACAACTAAAGATATCAAGAAAAACACTACCATCAAAATCTTTAAAATGACCAGTAATTGATGATGTTTCAATGAGTTGCATCAGAGAATACCCACTCAATTTAGGATCATTTCCGAACTTAATAATAATTGGTTCACCAAACCGTTTCATACTAATATAATCACAAACACCTATTACAAAATCACGAATAATATCCGGGTTATTTATTTTATCCATATTACATCTTTGTAGATCAATACCAACGGCAAGACCCCAATGACCTTCAACTCTAAATTTTTTTGATATTTGATCATCTGTTAATTCTATTAGTTCTTGGCTATCGTTCATTTAGTTCCCATCACCTATTATAATACATTTGTAACAACATTATTTAAACCTTTTTACGATATGTGAATATAATTACCGATATAAATAATCCAATAATTATATATATTGGATCTAATGGAATTTTATTTGCTACAGTTGGTGTAGCGTCAACAGCAATTGGATAATCAGATATTTTCTTTGATGTATTAGAAGATGTATTAGATACTGATTTGGGTATTGGTATTGTTTGTGTTGCAGCAACTGTAACAAATTTCTTTGTAGGAACCATTGTTAAGAATGGAGCTGGTGTTTGTTGAACATTTCCAACTGTAATCGGTTGTGACGATTGGAAACTATTTGATACAACCTTTATCGGAGTTGGAGTTGGTTTTGGAGTGGGAATATGCTGACCTATTTCAAGATATTGAACCATATCATCTAATTTCGGAGAAGATATCAATATTATATGCGTACCAGTTCTNAATTTAGAAATGTTGACATATGCTTTCCATGTATAATATCCATATGGATTTGATGTTATATCAGCTATAACTGTTTGATTATAATCTAGAATAACTTTTATAGGTGTAGCCGGATGAATGTTTGTCTCCCCACCAATTAACAATGATCCACTTTTAGTAATATCCGCTTCAGTACTCTTTCCTTGAAATATATCACTAAATGAATATTGATACATATTTGTAACTGTTATAAATGGTTTTTGTACAGTTACATTAGTTGTATAAAATGTATCATCACAATATTTTGCATTATTAACACAAAATGCTTCTACTTGTTTGATTCTATCATAAGGATTATCTGATGATTTTACTGTTGTAGGATATCTCCAAGGGCTAGTAAATTTATTTTCAACTGGATCATAAAGAACCTCTTGAATAGTGTTTTTTCCACCGAATTCCACAACTATAGTATATGTTCCCTCACTTAAATTTCTTGTATCGTAAATTCTGGAAGTAAATTCACCAGATGAAATGTTTATAGGAGCCCCATAAATATTTCCGTTATGTGCAAAAGTAAATAACCATAGCCACGCAGTTGAAGATCCACCCTGCGCCTTACCATTTAACTCTAATACATCCCCACTCGCTATTCCAAAAGAACCATTTCCCAGGTTGATTTGACCTAATCCAACTACTGGAAATATCATTAACAGAATAATTGATAAAATTATTAAATATTTTATATTACCTATCATGTATAAATCTTTATCGCTTCTATATAAATAGATTTAACATGGACTTAATATCTCTTTCTCTCGGATCTTCCATATTTGGAGTGGTGTCATTATTTTATATTTATAATCTACAATATCTCCATCCATCATAATAACATTTTTAACCTGAGAATTTATCAATAGTTTTGTACATAATGAGCAAGGGATCATATTTTCAGGTATATTTTGAGTTTTTACATCATACCCTGCTAAATACATAACTCCTCTTTTTGCGGATTTACCTGCCTGTAAAAGAGCATTCATCTCCGCATGAACAGACATGCATTTCTCATAAAATTGACCAGACGGGATACCCATAGCCTCACGCCAGCAAGATTTTAAATCCAAGCAATCTGTAACTCCTCTCGGAGCTCCATTATATCCTGTAGAGATAATGAAATCATTTTCATCAACAATAATAGCACCATATTTTCTTCTTAAACAAGTACTTCGCATTGCACAATCTAATGCAACATCTAAAAACCATTCTTCTTTTGTTGTCCTATCCAAAATTACACCATCCATCCATTAGCTTTTCTAATATCAATACTTATTTTGCCATCACTATCTAAATATGTTTTCACCAGCTGATTCATAATAAACTGTGGGTAAAATTTACTATCCTTTTCAAATTTCCAAAATATTTCCTCATCAATTATTAAAGAATATTTATACTGTAATGGAATTCCTCTTGCTACTGCATGAGCTTGTGCAAGATCATTAAATCCCACAGGTTCTAATGGTGGATTACCCTTACACCATTCACCATAATTAGTATTTTTATTCTCAATTTTTATTTTTTTATTTATATACATTTCCATCAATCTATTTGCAACATAACTCATTTCAATTATATTACCTTTAAATTTTTTAGAAAAAGCGTGAAATATAGATCTATCAAATCTAAAAACTCTTGTTTTTCTATAAATTTTTGGTTCTATATATTCTTCCAGCTCTCTCTTCTCAATATTCTCCCTGTCTTTAACACACATTTTATTATATTCTTCCGGATGTGATAAAATCCATGTACTCATCCCACTCCCTTTTGTTTTATTGATATCAATATTTTCCACTCCATCAATTTTAGATTTCGGTGGTCTACCGCGACCGCGTTTTATATCAGATTTTATTTTCTCAGTAATTGGATTTTTTCTCGGTCTACCACGTTTCCCCTTCTTTTTATCAGTTTTCATAATCAATTATTAGTTACTTATAAATAATAAAGGTTTGCCTATGCAAATTTGCGATTTTAAAACAATAACAATGATAAACTATATAAATAGATGATTACCATTGTATATAGGTGAATTGAATGGCAGATGTTAAACAGAACGCTAAACCAAAGGTTGAAGCTAAGCCGAAAGCTGAACAGAGATCAGCTATTAGTGCAGCAGCAGCCGCACGTATCGCAAAGCAGAATGGCGCAACGAAAGTTGGAAAAGAGGCAGCTATTGCCATGGCGGCAAAGGCAGAGGAGTATATTGCAAAGCTCACTAAGGAAGCTGTTGCAGCTGCAAATCATGCTGGTCGCAAAGTTATTCGTGCCGAGGATGTAAACTTCGTCACCGGATAATTTTTTTTATTTTATTTTAAATTAAACTTACAAAAATAGGAGTAATAAAAGTTTCAGTAAATGCCGCTATCATAATGATCGGTATAACTATTCTTATAAAAAAATTTGAAACGTCATTAAATGTAAAATTAAATTTATCGCTTTTACTTGCAAATGACATACCGACAGCACCAGATGCTAATATGATTGGTATTTCTATAATACCATGTGGAACAAGAGACATAATTACCAATCCTATATTATTTATAATGGGTAATGCGAATCCAATAAAATTACCTACCATAAGCATTTGAACTGATACTAAAAGATATCCAATCCATATCGGATTTAATAGTGTTAAATATGATTTCTTTGTCCAGTTATCAGTATGTGCTTTTATCAAATTAAAAATATGAATTGGTATTATCAATAATAGTCCAGCTACTAATAAATTATTGAAAAATGTAGCTAAGAATCTTAATATATTTGAGTGTTCAGTTGCAATCATCAATTGGGCAGATCCACTATCTACAACAACATATTTTACTGCTGATATAGTATACCCATTTCCTAGCCAGTATCCAATAACAATTCCTATAAATAAAGTAATGATACATATAATTATAGATTTTTTAAAATATTCTCTAAATACAATATTTCTGGTAATATTTGAATAATTATCCGTGAACCTGAAATTAAATAAAGTCATACTATGATATTGGTTAAATGTTATTTAATAGTTCCTATTTTTATNCAATTTTCGTATTTACCATCTTGTATACAAGCCGAACAATTTTGATAATTCNCACAATGATAATTACATTCATCGATACAAACANTTTTGAATTCACATTCAAACTTACAATTTAAATCAGTTACCATCGCCATCACCTGTAGATAAATAATCTCTTATTGATGTAAGAGTCGGAAATAATTTACATTTTTGTTTTACACCATTTATATTCCAGGGTCTTTGTAGTCCCATAGCTCTAATATTGTGATCTATTGCAATATTTAAGGTTTCGTCTCGATCATCAACAACTATNCTCACTCTTGGGTTTTTAAAGAGTTTTGTTTTGTCATATGATACACTAACCTCATCGTAATACAAATCATACATCTTTAACCATTTTATCAATTCTTTTTTAAATTTAGGATTTCTATGAGATGCAATTATAACATAATAATCATTTGATAAATAAGTAAGAAATTTTTTTGCATCTGGAAATGGTTTATATTTACACTGATTTGAATGTAATTCATCAAATAATGGGAACATCTCTTCCTTAGATAAATAATCCCAGAATATATTCCATCGCGTCCATCGTGTGGGTGGTGGAAATTTATACCCATGTTGTCTTACAACAGAATAAAGTGCATTACTNAAATCCCATAAAGTTTCATCCACATCAATAATAGCGATTGGTTTCATTGCGCCCTCTTAATCAATTTCAAATGATAATTACAATCGGAACATATAATATGTTTTTTATTACAAACTTCAACTTCATAGAAATTATCCATTTCCAATGTTGATTTTTTNGGGCACCATTCACATTGATACCATTCTGTAATAATTACCACTCCCAATTATTCCACTCGAATACACATTTTCCACCATTTCTATCACATGGAGCATCACAATTACATTTGTGTAAAGTTTTAAATTTACAATAATTACATTTATCCTCTCCAGTTGGAATATATGTTTTAATAAATATTACATGTTTTACAGGATATTTCTCTCCATGTGTTCCGGTTACAAGCCAATCACCAACTCTTGCAAGCATATTACCTTCAAGAGTTTCTATGAAAACTGGATCTTTAAGCCTTACAGCATCAACTTCAATTGGTAATTTAGTAAATTTTGACATAATTTCCTCCTAATACTTAGCTAATCTTCTCATTGCAATATCGCAATATTTATCTGATACGTCTATTCCTATATAGTTTCTCCCGGATAATTTAGCCATTTTTAATGTAGTGCCACTTCCGCACATTGGATCTAATACTAAATCACCTGGATTAGTCCATGAGATAATATGATCATGAGCTAATTTTTCCGGGAAACTTGCCGGATGTTCAAATGTCTCTGTATCTCTTGACGTATTACCTTTACCAGTTGCATATTCCCAAACATCACCACGTTTTCCAAAAGGTGGAATAACATAAGTATTATCTTCCTTCTTCTTTTGTAATCTAAGAGTACCATCTTTCTTTCTCGATGTGATATCTCCCCAATTACTATACCCAGCCCATTTATTTACCCTGTCTTTTATAGGATTAAATGTTTTTGGATTTAAACCCTTAATAAAGACGAACATATACTCAAACTGGCGGTTATAAAAATGCCTGGTGGGGTAAGACATCCCCGCTTTTTTGTAAATCATTGTACGAACATTAAATCCAGCATCATTAAAAGCAATCGCATGTTTAAATGATGTAAGAGTCTCACCACCTTTATGTGTTTTATCAGCAACCACCCACACAACAACACCACCAGGTTTTATTATTCTATATAACGATTTTGATATTTTCATTACATCAAATTCATATCCTTCATAATCTCTCATATCATCATAAGGTGGAGATGTAACAACAAGATCAACTATTTCCTCATCCATAGAATCCAATGCATCTACACAATTACCACAATAAATTGTATTTATCATCATTACAAAATAGGAGTTGAAGATATTTAAATATTAGGGTTAAAAATTATGATTGATAATATCTTTAATTGTTATTTTTAAACCCTTCTTTAAAGATATCTTGGGTTCCCATCCAAATACTTTTTTCATCCTCTCAAACCCCATTCTTTTAATAGGAATAATTGTTGGTTCTATAGGAGTTATTTTAATTTTAGACTTTGAATCAGTTAATATTATAATAATCTTAGCAAGATCTACTGCACTAACAGGTTCTTCGTTGTTAATATTATATAATTCATAACNTTTCTCTTGCTTACGATTTAAAATTAGTATCATTGCATCTATAGCATCATCTATATAACACCACGATCTTTCTGTATCTTTATGTGCAATAATATTATCCCCACGCATAGCCTTATAAATAAATCGTGTTACAGCACTTCTATATTCTGAATCATCCTCTGCACCATATAACATACAAAATCTTACTGTAGTAGCAGTAAGATTATTAAATGCGGCATTATATTGAATAACTTCATCAGACATTCTTTTCGTCATAGCATAATACGATGTAGGGATTCCTATAGGAGTATCCTCACTCACCGTATAATTATTTGCTTCATTGAATGCATCTCCATATTCTTCGGAAGATCCAGAATAAATAAGTCTTGATGAATATTCTTTACATAAATCAACTACATTTAATGTGCCGACAACATTTGTTTCAATAGACATATAAGGCGCTTCTTCACATTCTTTACGAGATATTTTTGCCGCCAAATGAAATACAACTTCCGGTTTTACTTTTTTAAAAACCTGGGCAATATTATGATAATCTATAATATCCCCATGAAAATACCTCTCTCTCGAAGCTCTGGCAAAGTCAAAAATATAAACTTCATGTCCTTCTTTAATCAATCTCTTCTCAAGATTTCTTCCAACGAAACCAAGACCACCTGTTATAAGAATTCGGGTCATTTCTTTAAAGCCTCATTTTGTAAATCAATTACAGTTTTTTTCTCTAATTCTCTTAATTTATCCTTCATATTAGATATAGCTTTCTTTGTTAATTTATCTTTTACTTCATTTGTCATTTCCGGTTTATTTAAAAGAAGTCCACCAACAACTTTACCACATTCTATCCATTCACTAGCGATAAATTCATTATTCTTAAAAAGATAAACACCAATTCTTTTAAGATTCATTTTTGTAGGATCATCATCCCCATCATATACACGAATCTCGATATTGTCATTTTTGAATACTTTACTTTTTATAGGTGTCCTCACATAAGGTATTGTTTCATCAGTAACCATATCATATCCTCACATTTATAATTAAAATTGATTTAGTCAATATTTATAGTTCTAATATAAATTATATTTTATTATCATCAAGTTTTTTACTTATTTCATCTACTTTATCACTTAAATTAACAACACCATCACATAGAACTACAAATTCCGGATTTAAAAATGCATTACTATGACTAGTTTCTTCCTTCCAAATACCTTTAACATCATACAAATATCCAATCATCCAACAAATAGATAAATATCCAACTGGCATTATAATATATATAACTGCCATTGGAATGCCATAATTTTCAAATGTTGGTTGCCAAACTTTTGCAAATGTAAGAATGTTAATAACGGATAAAAACGATCCAATAATACCAACACCCAATCCAAATCTTAAACGCGATCTTGCTATAAATTTCTTATCTAACATTGTAATTAAGTTTAAATTGTATATTTATAAAGATATTGGTGATTAACGCTATCGGCAGGACTCGAACCTACAACCACCTGGT
>JGI20214J51088_10002051_pt1 | contig 13608 bp, 15 predicted proteins | sample WetSurMetagenome_FD_51088 | JGI IMG/M metagenome (IMG submission 51088) | reverse complement strand
GGTAACTCACCTCATTGTGGACTGCCGGGATGCAATGGGAGCCAATGCCGTCAACACCATGGCCGAAGCCCTCGCGCCGCGCATTGAGCAGATCACCGGCGGCAGGGTGTATCTGCGCATCATCTCCAATCTGGCCGATCTCAGGCTGGCCAGGGCAAAGGCGGTCTTCAAGGCAGAGGAGATCGGCGGCCATGAGGTGGTGGATGGAATACTCATGGCTGCGGAGCTGGCTTTGGTTGATCCTTACCGCGCTGCCACCCACAATAAAGGCATCATGAACGGCGTCACCGCTGTCGTGATGGCCACCGGTAACGATACCAGAGCAGTGGAGGCCGGGGCGCATGCCTTTGCATCGGTTGGCGGGCAGTACAGATCGCTCACCCATTACGAGAAGAACCGCAATGGCGATCTCGTGGGAACCATTGAGATGCCGGTTGCGGTCGGCCTGGTGGGTGGAGCGACCCGCGTTCATCCCGTAGCCAAGACCGCGGTGAAGATTCTGGGGGTCAAGAGCGCAGACGACCTCTCCCGCATCATAGCCTCAGTTGGATTGTGCCAGAACTTCGCCGCGCTGCGAGCTTTAGCCTCCGAGGGCATTCAGAGGGGGCACATGTCTCTGCACGCCAAGAACGTGGCTGTTCAGGCAGGAGCGAAATGCGATATGATTGAGATCGTCGCCGCCCGGATGGCAGCCGAGCGCAGGATCAGCGTGGACCGGGCTGTGGAGCTGATGGCAGAGCTGGATAAGAAAGCCAAGGAGACTGCCTGACCTTGAGCTACAGGATTGGTGCTCTGGGGCCGGAAGGAACCTACTCAGAAAAGGCTGCTTCTATCTGGATAAAGGACCGGCCGGAGGCGAGCATCGTCTATTTCAATGATTTTGACGGGGTGCTTGAGGCGGTAGCATCCGGCCAGATCGACGCCGGCATAGTCCCGGTGGAAAACAGCCTGGAGGGTGCGGTGACTACTGTCATGGATCTTCTCCTCAGACTGGAGACCGTGATCGTGGGAGAGGTAAACGTTCCCATCAGACATTGCCTGGTTGGCCGGGGGGAGAGCAGCATCAAGGTCATCCTCTCTCATCCCCAGGCTCTGGCCCAGTGCCGGCAATACTTGAGCGCGAATTATCCAGAGGCGGAGATCAGGACCACCGGCTCGACCAGCCATGCTGCCCGGCTGGCCCAGGAGTTTTCGGAGATGGCTGCCGTAGCCGGCGCGGAGGCCGCCGAAAAGTACGGCCTGCATATCCTGGCCAGGGGTATTCAGGATGCAAGCGACAATGTCACCCGCTTTATCGTGGCGGAAAAGAAGATGGCAGCGGCCACAGGCCGGGATAAGACCTCCCTTGTCATCTACCTGGACCGGGACCGTCCCGGTGCTCTTTTCGCCATCCTGGAGGAGTTTGCCAGGCGGAGCATCAATCTGACCAGGATCGAATCGCGCCCCAGCCGCAAGGGCCTGGGCGATTACTACTTTTATATCGACCTGGAGGGGCATGTGGATGATAGCGCCGTCGGGAAGGCAATAGAGGCCATAAGAGAGAAGGCGGCTATGATCAAGGTGCTGGGCTCTTATCCCAGGGCCTGAAATTTTCGGAGGCGATGGTCAATTCCTGCCGGAGAAGACGCGAAGATCCTGCTCGCTCCCTATGGCACACTTTATCCTCCCGCCCTGGCTACCTACCGCCGGATCCAGAAGACTTATGAGCGCACCTTTCCGGGCTGCCCAATTCGTCTGGCCTTCACCTCGGCTCTCATGAGACGACGGCTGCGCGAGACGGAAGGAATCAACATCCTGAGCCCTCAGAGCGCTCTCGCAGAGCTATCTGAAGAAGGGACAGGTCGGGTTGTGGTCCAGTCTCTGCAGATCGTTCCTGGCGGAGAGTTTCACCAGATGGCATCGTGGGCGGCGGACCAGAAGAGGAGAATGCCGGACCACCCGTGCCTGCAGATCGGCCTGCCTCTGCTCTCAGGCCTTCAAGACTGTCGGAGGGTATCTTCCCTCCTGCCTTCCTTTTTCAGGGAAAATGCCCATCATCGCAGCCCTGAGAAAGAGGCGATGAAGACGGCGAGGATGGAGGTGATGACGGCGGAGGTGAAAGAGGCGGTGATTCTCGTGGGCCACGGCACCGGCCATCCTGCCGATGCTCTCTATTCGCTCCTGCATCAGATCCTCAGAAAGGAGCACGGAAATGTCTTCCTGGGCACAATGGAAGGCTATTATGGAATTGACAACCTGCTTGCAGACCTGTGCGGCTCGGGGGCAGAAGTGGTGCGGCTCTTGCCTTTTTTGCTTGTGGCGGGCGGTCACGCAGAAAACGATATCTTCGGCACTGGTTCCGCATCATGGATGAGCATTCTGGAAAAGGAAGGATATGAAGTTGCGGCAGATCGGCGTGGCCTGGGGGACAGGGAGGAGGCCGTCTCACTATTCCTGGAGCATACCAGAAATGCACTGGAAAAAACAAGATGCGTCTATAGCAGCGGAACGCAGAATTTCGCATGACCAACAGGTATATAAACCAGTTCAGGCATTTAGCGTAGGTTGCAATGGCATCGATGCAAGGAGCATTTTGTGAGATGTTTTTGTGGCATAAGTCGATTCATTGGATCGATAAAACGGTAAGTGAATTAAAATGGAAAGATACGGAAGCGGCAGCAGAGGCGGCTACAATAGCGGCCCCAGAGAGATGCACGATGCCACCTGCGCAGAGTGCGGAAAGACATGTCAAGTTCCCTTCAAGCCTGATGGATCCAGGCCCGTATATTGCAGCGAATGCTACCAGAAGCATAAGCCCGCAAGAACTGGCTCCAGGCCACCGAGAAGATACTAAGTAGCTTGATTATTATTTAATCGATCTATCCTGGCAAGACGCGATTATACGCAACTTGCGGATCAGATAAATGCAGGGCTTATGAAAAGAGTCCCTGCCTTTTTTGATTCTCAAATTAAATTGTCTTTCCATTGGGCATTATTGCTAAAGAAACTTAATGGCAAGATAATGATTTTATACCAGAAAGAAATAGTGATAGCGATGCAACTTATTAAAAAATCATTGGATGAAGAAATCCTGGATGATATTTTAAAAGAGGCAGCCGACGGATACGGCGACTTGATAGCCGCAGCATTGGTTCACAATGTGAGTGTATTATCCCTGCGAACCAGAGTGGCACAGTTGCACAATTTGAGGGCGCCATGGATTTGATAAATGAGAAAAAGGTGCACTATACATCAGGCCCCTGCTCCAGTTGCGGCAGCGTTGCATTAGCCGCAAGAGCAGTGCATCATACCGGCGAGATGAAGCTATGCACCTCTTGCCTGGAAGAGCGGTATACCATAATAGACAACATGAAGGCCAATGTTAAGGATCAATTCAATTTGGCCCGGTCGCCTAACCTTCGCAGTTGTTTTTTAAGGATGCTTCTCTATGAAGGGGTAGACCTTGATCCTACCGGCTGGAGAGCTGGATTGGCACTGGGATTTGAACTGAAGGATGCGGGATTTGTCTTTCATGAATCACGGCAAATTCTGCTACAGGCAAACGCTAAGTCAAATATTGTGGACCGGCTGCTTGATTATGTTTATCAGAAGAAAGCAAAGACATCTCTTACCTGCGAGCAGATCCGAAAGCTTAATGTGATCTGCGATCAATGTCCTGGTCAGTATAGGAGAGCTCGGAGCGAAAACAGGACAGAGATATGCCAATAGAGCAGATTATATTTACCTGTATGTCCATATCATTCCATAGATGGCGGAAAGAATGAATTACTGGGAGATGCAAAGGTCGTTCTGGAAGACTCCGGTGGGAATTGCGATCTGGGCTTTGCTCCTGGCGGCATTCTTCGGCGGGGGCCTTCTCGCTCTGAACATCTTTGGCACCCCCTATCCGGTAATAGAGCTATTTCATGCCGATCCCATGGTCGTAAGCCCGGGAAACGCCAGCAATCTGAGCTGGGGCGTGATCGGCGCAAGCCTGGTGAAGATCGATCCGGATGTGGGCGAGGTGGCCCTCAGAGGCTCGGCAGTAGTGAGGCCGCAAGAGACCACTACTTACAGGATTACGGCGGTAAATGGATCGACAAACAGGTCCATTACTCTGAAGATAATGGTAGGAGAGCCGGAACAAGCATGATTTCTTCCCGTTCTCTCTGCGATTTCGGTGCCGCGGCAAAATTTTTCTGTGCACTGCTATTGTGCTTGCTCGCCATCATGCCTGTTATTGGCCTCGCGTCCCTCGATGAGGCTTATGGAATGGTCACAAACGTGGTTGATGGAGACACCTTCGACGTTACCATGGAGAAGGCCAGCGAGAAGGTGGCCTACCAAGTGGAGCGGGTCCGCCTGGCGGATGTCGACTCTCCGGAGATGGATTCAGAAAACGGTCCGGTTGCTAGGGATTTTACCTATGCGGTGCTCTTGAACAAGAGGGTCTTTCTAGATATTGACGACCTTTCGGAAACCGGCCGGGACAGCTACGGCAGGCTGATATGCGTCGCATACCTGTCCGGATTTTACGGCCAGCCGATAGCTGCGCCCAACTTTAACCGCCTCCTGGTGGACAGCGGATTTGCCAGTCTGGACAACTTCACCAATAACGAGTTTGATCCGGGCAATTGGTGGTCTCAGAGTGCGCCTCAGATTGTGCCTCAAATAGATGCTCAGCCTAAATCTGACCCATTGCAGAAACTTGGCTCTGACCTTCAGAAGAATTTCACTGAGGATCTGCTCCCCAAGCTTTCCCAGTCGGCAGGACAAGAGCTTGACAGGGCGGCAGCAGAGAGCTGGAAATGGATCAAAAAGCAGATAAATGCGTCAATTAACTCGTCCTGAAGGATGGGAGCTTTTTGCTCTTGAGCCACTGGATGAACCCAAACGAGGAAAAAAAAGTTGAGCAAAAATAGGTAGACACAAAAGCATTTCGAAGCCTGAAAGACTCAAAGCCTACTTTTCTTCTTTGCTTTCTATGCATCCTACGCTTCTTCGCGTTCCATGTTATGCGTTCCATGCTTGCTCTGCTTCTTATGCTCTAGCCGTCATCGGGTGAAGATCACTCCGTTACTCCAGGAGATTCTCACGGCGTTATTTCCAGAAAACTCTATTGTGCCCGAACCTGATCCGCTACCACCGTCTCCGCTCCACTCAGCATCGACCTGGCCGTCAGCATTGATTGTGCCCTGGGCCTGTTCGGAGATCGGGGAGACAACCTGCCAGCTAAACGAGTTTCCAGACTGCTGGATGTCGTAGACAAATCCTATGCTGCTATTCCAGCGCCCGGAGATGTCGATATCCTTCCCATTTTCCGGCTGTGCAATGTCTTTCCCTGTATTTTCATTCCCGACAGGGCCGGCGGGTTCGACATGGTCGACAGGGGCGCCGGTTTCTGGCCCCTGACCGCAGCAATAGTGAATGTTGGTCCAGTCCTCATCGTATCCCTCTTTTGATGCATAGACATCGACCCTCCAGGTTCCTGCCGGCACCTCCAATGTGCATTCACCCTGATCGTCGGCGGACCTTTCTATCTCTCTGTAGCCTGCGCCCTCTTTATCCCATATCAGAAATTGCAGCGATGCGCCGCTCACTCCCAGTTCATTGCCGCTGCAAATCTCGACAACCCTGGCGTGCAGAAGGCAGTTATTGCCGGAGCTTTCTACCTCTTCAAGCGATACCTTCAGTCTATCGCATGCCGTGGATTCCTTTTCTGCATCCTGAACACCATTTTCTTCAGGCTTTATCGCCCCTGGAGCCGTTCCCTGCTGCCAGGTATAATTATAATAATATACCAGCCCCCAGAGGTCGCGATCCATAAACATGATCTTGAGCGTCAGCTTATCCAGGTCGGCCTCACAATCCCTGGTATCATGCTCCGGCACGAGCCAGGTCTCTTCTGCGGAATTCACAACCCTCTTTCCCTCTTCGTAATCGCTGTCCGTGGCTCTTGCTGAACAGGTCAGAATCTCCCTGTCAGGGAAAGCGACAGCCGTACCCATTTCATCCCATATGGTATTGCAGTCACCATAATAGATCCTGAAGCTGGGGCAGGAGCATCCGTCGAAGTATTCCTCATTTTCAGGCTTATACATGCAGGTGGCTGAGCAGCTCGCTCCGATCTTAATCTCCTCACCGGGACGCAGGATGCGGGGCGGCTCTTTCCAGTAATATTCATCGAATGCGGTGTGTCTGATCTCCTTGCCGTTATCCAGATAAGATGTTTCGACCGAATACAATACGCAGGACTCGTGCAATGCTATCTCCTGCTCATCGATAATGTCCTCAAAACCGTCGTTCGGGTCATTGCCGAGTGGAATAAAAGAAGAATTGTAGTTCTTTGAATCGAGCACCCAAACTCCATCATCTGCCGCGCCGGACGAATCCTGGTCCTGCGCTAAAACGATTCCAAGCGCCGCGAAAAGGACTGCCGCGCCGATAAAGCCGATTATCCTCAGACTGTTGCTCATTGAGACTGCACCAACTCTGCATTTTAAAAGGAATAATAATAATAAAATAGACGCAGGCTCCTGCGTCTCTATTGATTCGATGCCAGCTTGCGGACCAGCGGCATGATGGCCGGCCGGTTTGCTTTCGAGAGCGCTGCCGAATTGGCGGAAAGCCCCATATCCAGGCTCATGGAGCCCATCATCTCCTGGTTAAAGCGGTCAGAGATTTCGTCGAATATTCGCTTGTAAGCCTGGCAGTGGGGGTCAACTCCTTTGATCTCTCCGTCTGTGGGAGCAATGGCATTGTACGGGCAGCCTCCCCGGCAGTAGCGGATGTGCTTGCAGCCCTTGCATTCCCTATCCACATATTCCTTGAAGGCACGCATTCGCTGCCCGGCGGGCGACTGCGCCAGATCCTGCTGGCTTGGCCGGTCCCGGACGTTGCCCATGACATATTCGGGCATTCCAACGAAACGGTAGCAAGGATAGATGCTGCCGTCCGGGCCCACGGCAAAAGTATTCTCCATGCAGTCTACAAATGTGCAGACCGTGCCCCTGCCGGTGAATACGCACCTGGCATAGTCGTTGATGTTTCGAACCTCTATTCTATTCATGTTCTCCAGGTATCTGTCCAGCAAATAGACCAGAAGCTCCCCGTACTTCTCCGGAGGCAGGGCCCAGCGGTCCGGCCCGTCGCTTCGCAGGGAGGGAAGCGCCGGATGCAGCTTGAGTGTGAGGTCATTATTCAGGAAGAAATTGAAGATATCCTCCTTGAACTGCTCTGAGTAGGAGGTGAAGGTGCATATGAACTGCACCTGAAGGCCGTGCTCTTTGGCCAGATTGTACCCTCGCATGGTCCTCTCAAAGTAGCCCTCGGATCTCTGCAGGTCATTGAGCTCCTGCGGCCCGTCCAGGCTGGAGCCGATGGGGATATTGTGCTCCGCCAGTACATCGGCCAGCTCAGGAGTGAGCATCCAGAGATTGGATTGCAGAGCAAAGTTGGGCTCGAGCTGGGGAAGCTCTTTGGATAGCATCGGCAGAGCCTGCCGGTAGAAGTCAGCCCCGGCTAAAAGCGGCTCGCCGCCATGAAATGTGAATGTCACCGGATCGATGCGAAAATCCTGAAGCCAGGCTACGATATCCCTGACGGTCTCTATGCTCATTTTGGGCGAACCTACCTCTGAGCTCCAGCAGTAAGCGCATTTGGACGGACAGCCTAGGGTGGGGATGATCATGACGTGAAAAGGCCTTTTTTGTTTCCGCTTTTGTCTTATCATTTCTTTGCCCTTCTACCAATTATCATTTGCCATTCTCAAATGCCCTGGGCAATATTTAACCATTCTCTATGTGGTTCGCTATCGCTATTATCATTTAAATTATCCTCTGGTGATCCTCTCCGCGCTCATCCGCGCCCGGCGCAGTGGCGGCAAATCCTTCCATAGCGCCATCTCTTCGCCCCTTATGGCCAGAGCGCCATCAATTCCCGGCCGGTCGATCGCCGAAAAGCACTCCTGCAATGGGCCACTTGTCGTCACAGCGTTTCCCAGAGCGGTAGCCGCAGCGTCTGCTAAAGCCACATCCTCTGATATCGCCACTGCGGCATCGGCAAAGCCAAAGGAGATGGACGGGCCGATGCTGCCCGAGCTGGTGCAGATGCCCAGAGGCGTTCTCCTGGCGGCAATCTCGAAGGCCAGGTCTTTAATGGGCGAGCTGCCTGCATATATTCCTACTACTATGGGCTGATCATTCAATATGCTGATGTCCCCGCCGTTGTCCACCACTGCGTAGGTTGCCCCTTCATTCATCATGGCCTGCACTGCAAATCCGGCAATGACACCGGCAACCGCAGACATGGGACCAATGCCGAAGACGGCGCTCGCCCTGATCATCCGTCTCACAATCTCCGGAGCATCCTGGGCGTCATTTTCCGAAAGGTCATAGGGCTCCAGGGTTATCTGGAAAAATGGGTCATCTCTAATAAAATCCTCCAGATGGGCCCGCTGCTGCCGGATGGATCTTTTAGCGGCATCGATGTGACCCTTCTCTTTAGCAAAGATGGTGACGATGGTCTCCCTGAGCTGGAAATGCTCCCGCAGGATTTCGGACATGCCAAATCACACCCGGCGTGCCCCTGAGAGGCTCGCCCTGGCGATCGTCTCCTTCTTTGCCCGCAGCCGGACAATCAGCTCCTCTTCGTAGCTCACCGAGAGCAGCTCCGCGGTCTCGTAGAGCCGGGACAGCTCAGAGAGCCCCTGCTCAGTGTAAGGCAGACGGATGCTATATTCCTGCAAGGGCTGTAGCCGCATGGAGATGCACTCCTCCAGCACACCCAGGCCCTGGCCGCTGAAGGCAGAGGCCAGAACCGGATAGGGAGCCAGATCCTGGACCCGCTCCACGGTCTCCGCAGCCCGGCCTTCTTCCAGCCGGTCCGCCTTGTTCAGGACGGTCACAATGGGCGCCCGGACCTCGCAGTCCCAGAGCGCTTTGTGCGAGGCCGCCAATTTGCGTCGCAGCAATTCCGGCGGATCGCTGGCATCTGCCACGAGGAGCACGAGGTCCGCCTCGGAGATCTCTGAAAGCGTGGACCGGAAGGCTTTGATGAGAAAGTGGGGCAGATCGTCGATGAACCCGACCGTATCTGTGAATAGAACCCTTCTGCCCAGAACCTCCCGCACCCTTGTGGTTGGCGAGAGAGTGGTAAACATCTGATCCTTGGCCTCTACTTTGGAGCCGGTGAGGGCATTTAAGAGAGTGGACTTTCCGGCGTTGGTATATCCGGCCAGGGCCACCAGATCGAATCCCTGCTCCCTGCGCCTCTGCCGTCTGTCCTCGCCCATGTTCTCCACATTGGCAAGCTCAGAGCGAATCTTTGCCATCCTTCCCCGGATATCATGGTACATGGACTGCTCATAAGCCCCCGCGCCCCGAAATCCCGGCTGCTCGCCCCGCTTCTTAAGGGCGAGGGCGCTTTTTACCTGGGGGGCGTCATAGCTGAGCCTGGCCAGCTCCACCTGCAATTTTGCCTCGCGGGTGGAGGCGCGGGTGGCAAAGATCTCCAAAATGAGGTTGAACCTGTCCAGCACCCTGGCGGAAAACTCGCTGGTGATATTGAAAACCTGGTTGGGGCTCAGCGCATTATAAAAGATCAGCTTTTCCGGATTGTAGCTTCTAGCCTCCTCGATCTTTCCCCGACCTATCTGGTAGCGGGAATCCCGGCCCCTGCGCTGGGAGACCTCCGCCAGAACCTGATATCCTGCGGCCTCTGCCAGGCCGCGCAGCTCTCTCATCCTGCTCGAGTCCGGCGATTTAATGGGGCTCTCTCGCATCAGCAGGACGGCAGTCTTTTCTTTTTTATCCCGGTTCATCTTTATTCATCGCACCTGTCTTTCCGTGCATCGATCTGTCGCCAACTATAAGCCTTCGACCAGCGATTGAGATATGGTGGGCAGTCTCCACTGCCATCCTTTCGGCGATCGTCTCAGGATACTTGAAGTCCCTGCCCAGGATGCTCTTCACCCTCCAGATCTCCATGTTGTAGAGGTCGCCAGATTCAGCGACAATCGTCCCGGGAAGGCACATGCATGACTCATTTAAGAAGTCAAGGATGACGTTAATGTCTATTGTTCTGGTCTCGCGAGGAATCAGCCGAACGGAGTGAATTCTTTCCATAAAATTGGGCGATATGCTGGCAGAGACGACTGCGCATACCATCCTGTATCTGCTGTCCTCCAGATGCCGGCCCGAGATATCAATTGCCACAATGTCTATTTATTCAACCCCTTCCGATGATGGCGTGCCGCTTTACAATATCGGTAGCCTCTTCTCGAGTAAGGCCGGCACCCATAGCGATCTCTATAGCTCTCTGGCTGCTTATGAGATCACCGGGAGAATGGCTGTCCGTATCCACCACCATTTTGGCTCCCGCCAGCTTTGCCATGCGCACTACATGGCCGTTGGTGATATTGTGGCCTGATCGGGATGTTATCTCCAGGCAGACGTTATTGTCCCGGGCCAGCTCTGCCTCCTCTTCGGTGATAAAGCCGGGGTGAGCCAGGATATCCACTCCCGCCTCAATTGCCGCCCGGTTTGTTCCCGGCCTGACCGGCTCCACTGGCGTTTCTCCGTGTACAACCACAATCTCCGCCCCAAGCTTGCGGGCCAGGGAGGCAAGCGGCCCGATCCTGGCCGGTGGAACATGAGTCAGCTCCGCACCCACCAGAACCCGGATGTCCGATACCTCCTCGAAGTATTTTATTTTGGATACGCAGGATAGGATGTGCTCGATATTTGTGTAGTCCGCATGATCGGTTATGCCGATGGTGGTGTATCCCAATGCCTCCGCCCGGCGGACCAGCTCGGAAGGAATCAGTTCGCCATCGCTGAATGTGGTATGAGTATGCAGATCTATCATATCAGTGGCTCTTCTTTTTGTATTTTGCTTTCATGGATAATGCAATTCTCTTCAAGACTGCGGACTTCTTGCCTTTTTTGGCAAGCAGTATCCTGCCGGAAGACTCTTCCAGGTGCCAGGTCCTGGGGTGCCTCTTCTCGCGCTCGATCTCCGGTTTGAAGCCGGCTTTCAGCGAGGCTGTGATCAGCATATCGAGGTTGGGCTCATTGACGGCATCTTGACGGGAGACCATTCTGCCTTCTGACCTGCTGCGAGCGACATCAAAGTAAACAGGCCATATGACAAGCTTGTCCTTTTCTGGCATAGACCATATCTCATAGACACATCATTAAAGTATTCTCCGGCACGAAAAGTCTTTTAGCCATGTTCAGCTACTATAAATTGGAGTTTGGATAATGAGCTTAGAGACTTATCCCGTTGCCAACGTCGGTGGAAAGGAGATCCCATTCGACCCGGATCAGCTCAGGCGGATCCAGGAGCACCCGTGCTTTAGCGAGAAAGCCTGCCATGCCTTCGGCAGAATGCATCTGGCTGTAGCTCCCAAGTGCAACATCCAGTGCAAATACTGTGTGCGGGACTTCGATTGCGTCAATGAGTCCCGTCCGGGGGTTACATCTCAGGTCCTCAAGCCAAAGGAAGCGCTGGAGAGGGTAGACGAAGTCCTGGAGAAGTACCATTACATCAAGGTGGTGGCTGTTGCCGGTCCGGGAGAGCCTCTGGCCAATGAGGAGACATTTGAGACTTTACGCCTGGTGGGCGAGAAGTATCCGGGCATCATTCTCTGTATCAGCACCAATGGCATGCTCCTGTCTGACAGGATCCGGGATCTCGACCGGCTGGGCGTCTCCAACATCACTGTCACCATGAATGCCATTGACCCGGAGATCGGCCAGCAGATCTACGATTATGTGACCTATCAGGGCAAGAGGTATGAAGGCCTGGAGGCGGCAACCCTCCTGCGCGACCACCAGCTCAAGGGCATCGAGGAAGCCCTGAAGCTGAAGAAGATTGTGAAGGTCAATACGGTTCTCATTCCCGGCATCAACGATAAGCACGTCTTTGATATCGCCCGCAAGATCAAGGCAATGGGCGTCTATATTCATAATGTCATGCCGCTCATTCCCCAGTACAAGTTCGCCCATATCAAGCCTCCATCTCCTGAGGAGAAGAGAAAGATCCAGGAAGAGCTGGGCAAGATCATCAAGCAGATGAAGCATTGCCGGCAATGCCGCTCCGATGCCATCGGCAGGCTGGGATGCGATGTGCAGCAGGAGTTTGCCAGCCGAACCAAAGAGCAGGGATAGGCTTTTTGGTTTCTTTTATGGACTGTGGTAGCAGTCATGAAAAAAGTCTTTGTGCGCGTTCTCTAATGGTCCGGGTTTCCTCCCACACCCCCAACGTCACAAGCTTATTTATCTTTAAAGAGCAAATAATATCTTATGAGACAGATGGCTTTGTTTCTAGCCGTCTCCATTATCGCATGTAGCCCTGCAGTTTTGGCTCAAGGCTGCGATTGGAGTGGCACCTGGATCACCGGATGGACCGGCCAAAGTGCTCCGAGCAATGTGAATATGTATCTTAATGAGGTTTCGCCGAATACCTTTGAAGGAACGTACGAGCATGATGAAGGACAAATTGTTGATGCGACAGTTAATGGCAATGTGTTGAGCGGCACCTGGATTCAATCGGGTGGTGAGCACACAGGTGGTTTCGAGTTTCGCATGAGCGAAGATTGCAGCTCATTTGAAGGTACCTGGACTTCAGACGAAGCTGGTATAGGGGGCGGGGAATGGAATGGCCAAAGGCCATAGGCTAAATACCCTCTACTCGGAATTGCTTTCTTTTCACAGAATGATGCATATTTGAAAGGATCTGTGATCTGGTTTTGCTACCGCAGCAAGAACCCCCGGCAGCAGTGCCGCTCTTATGCAGCTGGCAGAGGCCGGAATTGCTCACGAGCCGAAGGACGCCATAATTGCTCTACATCTTTGCCAGCATCCAGGCCGGGGAGGTCTACCGCGAGGTTGCCGGTGCTGCGGTGGATGCCGTCTATACCGACAGAGGCTCTCATCCTTCTGCCTATTATTCTCGATTGAGACTCGATTTAAAAAGAGTGTTCTGTTTTCTAGCATCGCCGCGGGTATCCGACAACTGCAAAGAGCAGAGCGGCGCCAAGGATCAGCGCCGGGAAGACGGAGAGGGTGGCTGTGAGCCCGAAATGATCGGCAATCGCGCCTGAGACCGAGACGCCCAAGCCTCCGGCACCCATTGCGATTCCCATGAACAGCCCGGAGATCAGGCCGATCCTGCTCGGCATCAGCTCGTGGGCCATAGCAATCGTAACCGAGAATGAGGCCCAGAGGAAGAACCCAAAGCAGAGCATCGAGGCAATCTGAAGGGCGCCCTGATTCAGGAGGATTGCGGCGAAAGCGGGAATAGAGCAGAGGGTCGTTGCAACGGCAACCGGTTTTCTGCCAAACCGGTCCGAGAGGTAGCCTCCCGTGAGCTGTCCGCAAACCCCGGCCAGGAGCATGGCGCTGATTAAGAAGGTTGCCTCGATCAGCGGGTATCCGCTCAGGACGAGGTAGGTGGGCAGGAAGGTCATCGCCCCAAAAGTGACCCAGGAGCGGAGAGTTGAGCCGGCAAACAGGAGGATCACAGGCTTCCAGTTCTCTTCGCCGCCGACCTCTGCCTGATGGGCTGCTGCCGGACAGGTGTCGGGAATCGGGCGGACGGTGAGGATAAGTGCGCCGAGGACCGCGG
>JGI20214J51088_10002049_pt1 | contig 13616 bp, 11 predicted proteins | sample WetSurMetagenome_FD_51088 | JGI IMG/M metagenome (IMG submission 51088) | reverse complement strand
GCATTGTTAATGAATATCCGCTCCAACCGCCGCAAGATCCGCACCAGCCGGAACTGAGGACTGCGAATCCTCCCATGCACAAGTTCGCGGTTCGTGTCGAGGATATTAAATACACGTTTGCGCCCGCCGGCCTTGGCCAGGTTCGACTTGGCGACTTCCGAGCCATATGGAGGTTTATTTCCCGGCAGATGACTGTAATCGTGGTTCTGGTGGACCACCAGCACGTCCCGCGAGGCGTCCACAGCCATGCCAAAGGCCGTGCGGGCATGATAGACCATCCAATTGTCCCAGGCCGGTCTCCCGATGGTAAAGTCTGGCACCTCTGTGTATAGATGACGCGGGAACACAAAATAATCGATGCCCCAGGGGGAATAGAATTGGCCGCGCTGGCTCACCACTGACCGCAGCCGCGCCTCCCAATCACCGCTGAAATCGAATGGTTCGGTCAGCTCAAGGTTCCAGCGTTGGCCCACCAACAGGAAATCCTGCACNTGCCTGGAGGCCTGCCGCGCGGCTGTCACCACATCCGACATCAGGATCATATCGGCATTGGCGAAACACAAAATGGGGCTATCGCTATGGGTGTGGCCGATCTGCATAACCGACCGGACGATCGGGATGCCTTTTTCGTCACGTTCCACCTCACCCACATTGCGGATGCCCATCTCCCTGGCTGTTTCGGGAATGCCCGGTTCGTCACCGATTAAAAGGACCTCTACGTCCTCCAAGCGGGTCCAAGCCTGGAGAGCGTTACGCTGGATGACAGCGATATGCGGATTGGTGAACGGCTTGGGAGCCGTAAAGATGGTCAGGAAAGCCATTTTTATAAACGCTCTAAGCAGGTATCGACAGTCCCATCTTCTGGGCCACTTGCTTCTCGATCCAGGGATAGGTGCGTTCGAGACCTTCTTCGAGCGTCAGCCGGGGCTCCCATTTGAGAACGTCCCGCAGTTTTGTATTGTCGGAATTTCGCCCGCGCACACCCATCGGTCCGGCAATGTGATTAATTGTGATCTTGATGCCGGCAATATCTGCGACAATCCCAGCCAGTTGATTAATGGTTACCATGCGATCCGAACCCAGGTTGAGTGGGGAAACATGATCGGAACGCATCAGGCGATAGATCCCTTCCAGACAATCATCGATATAACAGAAGGAACGGGTTTGCTCACCATCGCCCCACATCTCGATGGCGTGGTTGCCGGTCAATTTGGCCACTGCGATCTTGCGGCACATGGCTGCGGGAGCTTTTTCCCGTCCGCCGTCCCATGTTCCATAATCACCAAAGATGTTGTGGAAACGCACAATGCGGGTCTGGAGGCCATAATCTTCGCGGTAGTGGGTGCACAAACGCTCCATAACCAATTTTTCCCAGCCATACGCGTCCTGCGGCATGGCCGGGTAAGCATCCTCTTCCTTCAATGGGATAACATTGGCGTCAGTCTGCTTGAATTCAGGGTATACACAGGCAGAGGATGTATAGAAGTAACGTTGGACGCCATTGACGCGGGACGCTTCCAGGGTATGGGTGTTGATGAGCGAATTGTTGTGCAGGATCTCGGAATGATGGGATGAAATGAAGCCCATCCCGCCCATATCGGCGGCCAGACCGTAGACTTCATCAATCCCACGCGTCGCCTGCAGGCAGTTATCCCAGCGGCGCAGGTCGAGGATTTCGAATTCATCTGCATCAGAGGCGCGGTATTCCGGATATTTTATATCAACGCCGCGTACCCAGTAACCTTTCCCACGCAGGAAAGTGACGAGGTGGTGGCCGATGAAGCCGCCTGCACCGGTAACGAGGACACGTGTCTGAGACATTTTTTCTCCTTAATAAATAGATGTTGAGGAATACTGATTCTTTGATATGGATCCAAAATATCCACTACGCTTACCTTTGTTATCTTGGAACCCGTTTTCGCTTCCAGGAAACGCCCGTCTTGATCACTCTGGCAGGGTTTCCACCCATCACCATACCCGGTTCACACGATTTTGTAACAATGGCACCGGTAGCAATGATCGAATTTTCACCAATATTAACACCTTTTAAAATGACTGCATGTGGAGCAATCCAGACATGCCGGCTAATAATCACATCTGCGGCAAAATTCAGGCGTTCGCCAGTTTGCGCGTCGGTAATCGAGTGACTGTCGCCAGTACGTATGTCAATGTCATTCGCAAACATGCAATCTTCGCCAATAATCACTTTTGCATTTTCCGTTACCGCAATATGGACTTCAACCATCGTGCTGCCAGTTCCTACCTGCAAGACTCCATCATGGTCTTCAAACCAAATCACAGCCCCCCTGCTAACACGGCAATTTTCCCCAAATTCAATTCGGTGACCAGAGCCTCGTATGCGGAAATAAACATTCGACAGAGTGCATCCTTGACCCATGTTGATTTGGTTATTATTGCCAATAATGTCCACTTTCACGCCTGAAAGTGTACATCCATCAGCCTTAAAAACGTTTGACTGACCCCGAATGTTCTTTTGAACTTGTCCACTTTCGCCGCGCAGCAATCTCCGTGCAAAAGAGACCAGTGTGGGAACGTGCGCCTTAAGGCCCATATTGAATGATTTGGACATTCGATTTTTCGATTTTATTCTTATTGAGAGTTACCATTTCACAATGAAATCTGCGGCGCCGATACCAAGCACTCGATTTTGGGTCATTTTTCTCCTTGGTTATTTATTTCCGAATCACAAAGAGAGGATACTGCCCGATTCGCCCATACAAGGGTGGATTGCTTTCCTCTTTACGATAAATCCCGCGCAGAATGGCAGCTCCAAATAAATGCGGGTGGATGTACATGCGCAGAAAAGGCACACTTACGCTCCGCCAAACTGCAATTTCATAATCCAATCCTTTGAGATTGGCTTCAAAATAAGCCTGGTTATGTGTGTAGTGATAAGGCGAGAGGGGAACAGTGGACGGCTCTGCGGTGACCCTCTGGTTTTCCCGGTGCAGGATTTTTTTGACTGGCGATTTCAATTTCTGGATTTGGCGTCGCCAAATTTTTTTAAGACGGCGGGGCAGAAGCCACCATTTCAACATCTTGGAATTTGGCCAGGAATACACGACTGCCGCGCTCGCTCCGGGTATCAGCACTCGCTGAATTTCGTGCAAAGCAGATAATTGTTCATCCTTCGGAATGTGATAAACAACATGCAGGGAAACTGCCCCATCCACNGTATTGTCCTGCAGGGGAACATTGGTGATATCCCCAAGAATATAAATGCCCTTCTTGCCGAGTTTCTTCTGCGCTTCTTTCAATGCCAGAAAGGAAATATCAATGCAAATTCTGTAGTCATACCCGTCCGAATAGGAAAGGTATTCCGGGTATTGGATCGGCCCTGAACCAGCATCAAGCAGATACCGGCCATGGTTCCGGATATACCGGTTCACGCGCAAATGGCAGTTGTGAATATACTCGCTCGCCACCGGTCGAAGATCCTCCCATTTGAGAGCATCCACGAAACTGGCAGTTTCCTGGTTTTTTTTCTGCCAACCGATCGAGTCATAGAAATCCTGCAAAACCTTCTTTTCGGTGCGCAGGCTAAACCGGCCGCCTTCCAGGTCGCTGTCCAAAGGGATGGATAGATTTTCCAGTAAAAGGATAATGCCATCCATGATCGGATAGACAAACCGCCCATCCCATGAAATAAGGCCGGATTCGAGCGAGACTTTGACCGGTGTGCCATCTCGATGCAGCAATTCGCCTTTCGTAATCCGACCGTTCAATCGCGTGACTTCTTGGGGCTCCAATAACCGCAGGCTCTGTTTTGTGACCGGGCAACGTAATATCGCCTGCACCTGTTCATTTGTGAGTATCATCGTCATAAATAATTCTCCCATTAATCCAGAGGGGTGCCTGCCAGGTGCTGGAAGGTTTGCCCAAACTCGCTCTGTCCTGCTTCGCTGAGGACGGTAGCCATGGAAATCCGCCGAAGATCTTTTCGAATTTTTTCGACATGCCATGGGAAAGGATGCGGGTATTCGCGGAAAAAGAAGTAGGCGTAATTCCTGGCCGCTTCGACCTGCTGGGGCGTCAGGCGGTAGCCAGGCAGATCGGCCAGAACCGCATCCAGCAAGCCAAAATATTCTTCCCAAGTATCCGCATCCAGCGTAAAGCCCTTCTTCCGATAATGCGCCCTCCCGCTAACCAGCACCGGGATGCCGCGCAATGCAATTTCCAGCCCGGCAGTGGTCGTGTAAACTAATGCCAGGTCAGCGTTGTCCATTAGATCATAGGTGTTGATCTTCTCGGTAGCCCCGATCAGGCGGATATGCGCCGGTAGTTCAGGGTTGACCTTGTGTATAATTTCCGCCACCGAAGGTCCCACTGTCCAAGTTTCAGCCGGGTGGATACGTACCACCCACTGAACGTCTGAATGGGCTACGAAATAGGGNACGAGACGTTCGATCCACTCTGCCATGCTCTGGCTGAAGGTGGTGCGGCCAAGTGTGGCAGAATCGCCCAGCACATTGGTCGGGAGGAGAACCACCGGGCGATCATCCAACCCGAGCGCAGACCGGATGGATTTCGGACCGGAGCGCGAGGCCTTCTGGTACAGATGAGCAAATGCTTCTCCCAATTGAAAACCCTGCCGGCCTTTCAGGAAGGTCTCCAGCCAGGCGCGTTGTTCCTGATCGAGCACCCGGCCTTGACATTTTTTCCAGGCCGAATCAGTGTCGTGAAACATCACCAACTTGTTTTGCTCCAGCCAAATTCGCCGGTCCTGTTCACCAAATTCGTACGTNACAGCGGGGATGCCGAGCGAACGAGCTGCTGCATAAACAGCGCCATATTCCTGGATCATCCCATTCGGGACGATGACAACCTCCGGACGGTTTTCCTGAAAGTAGGCATAGGCTTTGCTGGCAGCCGCAAGGTTACGCTCGCGGCGAAGCAGGTAGATCTCCTCATTCTTATCAACATCCTCCCGCTGCAGCGTATATTGGGCATCGAACAGGGTGACTTGCTCGACAGCATGGATCAGTTCCTGCGGGATCTGACTGGCCGGCTCAACATCCAGGAAAGGAACAATTTTTAAAAACGNCGCAGTCTTTTTCAGGATGTTGCGCGCATACAGNTCCTGACGGCGCAGATCGAAGCGGTTGACAGGCAGTTTGTAATCGCCGTAGGGAAGGAAACCGAGGCTGACATCATGTCCCATCGAACGCAGCACGAGACCGCATAATGTCGTATGCACAATCCAATAATGCCAGGAGGCAAACAGGAATATTTTCTTACCCTGAGGGGCGCCATCGATATGCGCGGACGCTTCTGCCACGATCTCTTTCAGTTGGTTATCCAGGAGGGACAGATTGAAACGACTTTTCAAGCCGGCATGCCTCTGGCGCAGGAACCAATCCAGTTCGACTGTGAAGGGCAGCCCGCCCAGTAAATTCTTAGCCAGTGTTTTTGGCTTCATCTTGTTTCAATCTTCCATTCCAGGCGCGGACGCAGCGCACCCGGCCTGGGTTCCAACCATTGTTTTCCGGGCGCCCCGGAGGTATCCACATTAAATGCCAGGGCCTTCTCATCCATAAAGTAACGGCGGATGCGATAAGAACTGGCGTTAACTCCCAGAACATAGCGCCCGCCATTCAAGAGGTCCTTGGGGAATTCGCAACGGCTGAAATAATGTCCGGCGGGACGGGAAATGAATTTTTCGAAGCGGGCATCATCATCCGTGTCAAAGCTGGTCAGAACTTGTTCGCCGCGCGTTGAGTTGAGGTAGATGCCGATGCGCAATCCGGTCAGCGGGGCATCCAGGTAATATTCCATCTCCACCGAGAAAGGTTCGACAGATCGGATCGTCTCCACCGTTTGGCCGTTCCGGTCAAGCAGGCGCAGGGCGACCGGGCGGAATGGTGTTGCATCGAGAGGGATTTCTTCCTTTTGCCAAATTCGTTCTCCTGCCTTGGCATCGCCTGCAGAGAGATAATAATCGACCGCCTCAGGAGAAGCCGCGCGCATCGCCAGGCGGCCCTGATCGAGCACGATCGTCTCCTGGGTCAGGCGTAAAATGGATGACATATTATGGCTGACGAACAGGACCGTGCGGCCTTGCTGCGCCACATCGCCCATCTTTCCAAGGCTTTTCCGCTGGAATTCGGCATCCCCGACAGCCAGGACTTCATCCACAACCAGAATTTCCGGTTCCAGGTGGGCAGCCACGGCAAAGGCCAGGCGCACGTACATGCCTGATGAGTACCGTTTTACTGGCGTATCAATGAACTGCTCGACTTCGGAAAAATCCAGGATCTCATCGAACTTGCGATCGATTTCAGCCCGTTTCATACCCAGGATGGCGCCGTTTAGATAGATGTTTTCACGCCCGGTCAGTTCGGGATGGAATCCAGTCCCCACTTCCAACAGGCTGGCGATCCGGCCCTTAACCTTTATATAGCCGCTCGTGGGCGCCGTCACCCTCGAGAGGATCTTTAGAACCGTGCTTTTTCCGGCTCCGTTCCGCCCGATGATTCCCAGCACAGTGCCTTCATCAACAGTAAAACTGACATCATTGAGCGCCCAGAGGTACTCGCCCTCCCGGTTCCCGTGATCCTCCTGCCCGATCTTGAGCAGAGGATTGGGCTTTCCACGCGCTTTCGCCCACCATACCTTGACATCATCCGAAAGCGTCCCGGAACCGATCTGACCGAGCCGGTAAGCCTTGGAAACGTTTTCGACGCGAATGATGGTCTTGCTCATACAGTATCCATGAATGTGGCTTCAACACGGTTGAAGATCACTGCGCCGACCGCGATGGCGACCACCATGATTGCAAAACTGTAGCCCAGTTGCAGCAGGTCCACCGAGCCGGAGCCAAGGTAGGCGAATCGGAAAGCTTCGACAACTGAAGTGAGCGGATTCAACCGGATCAGCGCCTGGTATTTGGGTGACATGGCTGACAAAGGATAGATCACCGGGGTGATGTATTGCAGCAGCGTCACGCCGAACTGCACCAGGAAACGCAGATCACGGTATTTGGTGGTAAGAGAGGAAACAATGATGCCAAAGCCGAGTCCCAAACCAGCCATCATCAGCAGCAGCACCGGAGTGAACAGTATCCACCAATTCGGATGCAAAGGTGTTCCACGAAGTACAAAAAACAGCATGAATGCCAGGAAGAATAAGAATTGGATGGCAAAAGCGATCAAGTTGGAAATTAATATGGACACGGGTACAGCCAGGCGGGGAAAATAAACCTTACCAAACATACCGGCATTACTTGTAAACGTATCTGAGGTCTTGGAAAGGCTGCTGGAAAAGTAAGTAAAAATCACCGTTCCAGACATATAGAACAGGAAGGATGGCAGGCCATCCGTGGGCAACTTGGCGATATTCCCGAAAATGACCGTAAACACGATCGTGGTCAAAAGAGGTTGGATCAGGTACCAAAGCGGTCCCAAAATAGTCTGTTTGTACACAGCAACAAAATCCCGCCGCACAAAGAGCATGATGAGATCGCGGGCATGCCACAATTCCCGCAGACGCAGGTCGAACAGGTTGCGCTGTGGACTGATGATCATGTCCCATTTTTCGGGATCGGTTTGTTCGATATCAGGTTTCGTTCTTGTGTTTTCTGCCATTTTATTTGGGTTGTTCCTTATACCATTCTATGGTTCGGCGCAGCCCTTCTTCGAAAGGTGTAGCGGCCCGAAAACCAAAGAGATTTTCGGCGCGGCTGACATCCAGACCGCGCCTCGGCTGCCCATTGGGCATGTTCGTATTCCAGACCAGCTTCCCTGTAAAACCGGTCAGGTGGGCGATCATCTCCACCAGATCCTTGATGGAAATTTCGGAACCTGAACCCAGGTTGACAGGATCCGGCCCATTATATTTTTCAGAGGCGAGCAGGATCCCCTCGGCAGCATCTTCCACGTACAGGAACTCGCGTGTTGGTGAGCCGTCTCCCCACACATTTATCTCCTTTTCACCCTGCTGCTTTGCTTCGAGACACTTGCGGATCAATGCCGGGATGACATGCGAGGAGTCCGGGTTGAAATTATCGCGCGGCCCATATAAATTGACCGGTAATAGATAAATGGAGTTGAAATCATACTGCTGGCGGTACGCCTGCCCCTGGACGAGCAACATCTTCTTTGCCAGTCCATACGGGGCATTGGTTTCCTCCGGATAACCATTCCACAAATCATCTTCATGAAAGGGTACGGGGGTGAATTTTGGATAGGCGCACACCGTTCCCAGCGCAATAAATTTGCCCATGCCGCGCTTCCAGGCCTGATGCATCAACTCAACACCCATTATAAGGTTTTCATAAAAGAAATCTGCCGGAAGGGCGCGATTCGCTCCAATCCCCCCGACACGCGCGGCCAGGTGAATTATTACCAGGTCGGATGGTGTGAAATCTGGTAGCGGAGCAGGCTTAAAGCCCTTGGGGAGAAGGTGGGTAGGCCGCTGCTCGGGCGATAGAAAGGAATCATCCAGGAGACGCAGGATATCCTGGCGTTCCACCAGGTTGTAATGTTCGATATGCGGAATTAATATATCCGCCGCGCCGCGTTGGATCAACTTCTCCACCAGGAACGACCCGAGGAATCCGGCGCCCCCGGTGACAATTACTCTTTTATCTTTCCAAAAATTATTCTTCATAGGCGCTTGCCCGGACAATAAACTGGGTATCTGAGGAAGGATGATCCTGCAGGTTGCCGTTGATAGCCGTTACAGGGTAATTCCTTTCACTCATGATTGCCGCCCAGGTGTAAAAACACCTTCAGACCGACAATTTTGAGTACCGGCGCGTAAACATCGCTAGTCAAGGCCACACCTTGCTCCAGGCAGGAAAGCCGGCAAATATCGGCAACGTCACCTTCACCTTGGATGGAGACCTTCTCGAAGCCGGCGTTTTTTATCTGCTGCAGATGCTCACGAACCCGCTGGCGGGTATTTCGATAGAGCAGGAACTGTTGCTCGATATAATCCATTGTAAGCAGGGTGCGCAGCGCGATACCTTCAGGTGTGATGATATAGCGTAGTTTCTTGCGCTCGGCCCGTTTGATCTTGACGTAACCCTTCTCGATCAAGCGTTTGAGATGCCAGTTCACCGTTCCGACTGCCACACCAAGTTGGGTGGCAAGGGAAGCCTGGGTCACATCCGGATTGCTCTCGATATTCTCAAGCAGAGCCAGTTCGCGGGCGGTTTCTGAGGGAATATTCATGGGAACCTATTACGTTTCCTTTATGCGTTTCAGGTCAGCCTCGACCATCATCTCGACCAGCCCCTGGAATTTCACTTTCGGTTCCCAAGCCAGCTTCTGGCGAGCTTTGGCCGGATTGCAGATAAGAATATCCACTTCCGATGGGCGCATAAAACGTTGGTCCTGGACAACGTGATCCTCGTAATTCAGCCCAACGCATTTGAATGCCATATCGGCGAACTCACGCACAGAGTGAGTTTCACCTGTACCGATCACATAATCTTCAGGGGTATCCTGCTGGAGCATCCTCCACATCGCCTGAACATATTCCCCGGCAAAACCCCAATCCCGGCGGGCCTCTAGGTTGCCCATCTGTAGTTTTTTGCTCAAACCCAACTTGATCCTGGCGACCCCGTTTGAAATCTTGCGAGTGACGAACTCCAAACCCCGCCGCGGGCTTTCGTGATTGAACAAAATACCTGATACAGAATACAAGCCATATGATTCACGGTAATTAACCGTGATCCAATGCCCATACACTTTCGCGACCCCGTAGGGGCTGCGCGGATAAAAGGAGGTTGTTTCACGTTGCGGCGTTTCCGTCACTTTGCCGAACATTTCGCTTGAAGAGGCCTGGTAGAAACGCGCCTTGGGATTCACCGACCGCATGGCTTCCAATAAACGGGTAACACCCATGGCAGTCACTTCGCCAGTCAGCACAGCCTGGTTCCAGGATGTGGCAACGAAAGATTGAGCGGCCAGGTTGTAGATTTCATCCGGTTTGTATTGTTCAAGGGCGGCCACCAATGAACTCTGATCGTGCAGGTCGCCTTGTACGATATCAATATCATTCTGAATGTGCTGGATACGCTCGAAGGTTACAGTACTGGACCGGCGCACCATGCCGACCACACCATATCCCTTCGAGAGCAGGAACTCGGCCAGATACGAGCCATCCTGACCGGTAATGCCAGTGATCAAGGCTGTGGGCATACTCCTCATTCCTCAGTGAAAAATCCAAAATTCAAACGCTGAATTATAAACCGAAACGGGAATCCGTCAAGCAGGCCTGGTTTCATCGCGAGGTATTTCGCCTGCGATCCAAAATCCACCCTCCGGCAAGGATTGCCGCGCTAATAATGACAATTGCCGCGATCACGATAAAAATGTGCACCTGCCCGGCCCGCCAATTCGTGTACCGGGCAACGTACCAGTAGCCAAAGAATGCCAGGAAGACCCCCTCCACCGCCAGGGCGCGTCCCAGCCAGCGGTCGCGCNTCTGGCGTGCCCAAAGCAGCGCGTAGGCTGCCAACCCGGCCTGGAACATGAGCATGATGACCCTGTAGCGCGGGTTATCCCACTGGTCGCCGCCAGCGCGGGCCGATGCCAGGATAATCCAGACCCAGACTGCCAGCCACAGCCAGAACCAGGCCATACGCGCGCGCTTATCCGTCGTCTTCCAGATTGGGCGCAGGCAATAGAGCAGGAAGGGCAGTAATAAGTACCAACCCAACCCCCTCAGGATGCCAATCAGTCGCACCGGCCAGACCGCCGGGTCGGCAATGGCAGCCGGAAGGACCGGCTGCGCGATCCCGTAAGAGACGATAAAAGGCAGGTGCAACGATTCTGGCAAGGCCCTGAAAATCGTTTGCAACCAGCCGGAATTCAGGGTGGTGACATATGCACCGAAATTCATTGAATATTTCAACCAATTGACCAGATTCGCAATAGGCCCTCCCTGGACTTGCAGGGTGCCTGCCACAACCTGGCTGAATAACAGGCCAGCCAGCAGGATGACTGCTGCCAGGCCTGCCGCCCACCACCAACGGATATGGACTTCCAGGCGCGCCAGCCAGACCCAGACGCCCAGGATAACCAGCGTTGCTACCGCAACGCCCGGCGAGAACAGGAACANCCCGAGGGTGCCGCCTGCCAGCCAGATCCAGGCAGCCCGCGAGCGNTTGCCCTGCCAGGTGGCTGCTGCCAATAAGACCATTGCGATGAACAACAACAGGAACGGTTCGCGGATCTGGGAAGCCCCTGAAAATAGCGATTCCGGGTAGAGCGCCATAATCCAACCCAGGATCAATGCAACGGCTTCCCCCCATACCTGCCGCACCCCTCTCCAGGCCAGACCGACACCCAGCGCTCCCATCAAGGCGGAGAGCAAAATGGTCAGCCAGGAGCGATGTGCATCCGGGCTGAAGACACGATAAGTCAGGCTGAGTGTGAAGGTTAGTCCACCATACTGCTCCTCGATACCAGAGGAACGATCAAATGATTTCCAGAGCAGATCACCCGAGGCGGCCAGATCCCAGGCCTGCTTATCATACGTGAAGGCATCCCGGTAAATGTAACCTCCATGGTGCACCTCATTGTTATCCCCGTACACAGGCAGCACAAGGGAGAAGAAAATTCCCAGCCCAAGCCGGAGAACCAGCGCCAACAATAACATCCACCCAAGCGCACGCACTGAACCTGCCGAACGCCAGAGCGCTGAAAGTGCCATAAGGCCTAGAGTCAAAAGAATGAAGAAGGCCAGCCAACCAATCCACCATATCCCTGGACCAGTGATAGAAAGCACCAGTCCCAGCGCCATGCTGGAGGGCAGAATCCAGAGCAGATCACGCAGAAATTTCATTAAATCCTTCCAGTACACGCCGGGCGCGCCTTACCCAGGAGTATTGCTCCACGGCGAGCCGGGCGTGTTGACCGAGTGCCTCCCGCCGGTCCTTATCACCAAGCAACCCACCCAGGGCTGATCCCCATGCCTGTACCTGTGGCACTGGCGGATGGGTCAGGGCAGATGCACCGGCGTCATCCAATGGGCAAAAGATCGCCATCGTCTCATCCAGCACTTCGTGCAGCACAGGCAGGTCGGTGGAGAGAATAGCGCGTCCGGCAGCCATGTACTCGAACATTTTCATCGGGCTGCATATCCCAGCCGTGTTCCCACCACTCGAAGTAGCCACCGTGCGCTCGTANGGCATCAACAGGACATCCGCAGCGGATTGGTAGAGAGGAATTCGCTCGTTCGGCACAAATCCAGTAAAGGTGACGTTAGCCCGCCCGGCGGCGCGTTTTTTCCAATCTTCCACATCCACCGGGCGCCCGCCCACCCAGACAAAACTGGCTTGCGGGAATTTATCAGCCAACCCCAGGAAGAGGTGTGTGCCGCGGCCCTTGTAAAGGTGACCTGTGCAGAGCACAGTGGGGGCTTCCGGCAGGCCAAGGATGCTGCGGGCACNCTCGGGATCGGGGAGCGAGCCATATCGCTCGAGGTCCACTCCATCCGGGGCGGTGACGGTTTGTCCATCCGGCAAGTGCAGAGCCTTCCGTAATGTTTCGGTAATGGGCAGCAGTCGTTTGCGTCCAGGGAGCATCCGGAAGAGCCGCAGCCAGGCAGGCCCAACCAGGCCCGTGGGAAAGTCGTGCAGTTCCAGCATGGCCGGAATCCCAACCACCAGTCCGAGGGCAGCCGATTGCAGAGGCCAGGCATAGATCAGGTCTGCGNCCAGGCGGNGCGCCCGCCAGACGGCCTCCCACGGGAACAGGCGGCGGTTGCGTAAAGGCAGCCACTCGATGGGGAAGAGATCCTCCAGTCCATAATGCTCGATCAACTGGTGATCGTCGATGGGTGGATTTTGGCTGCCAGGTACGAGCAGCGTGACAGCATGCCCCAATTGCACAAAAGCCTGGCAGACCTTCATCACCTGGATGCTGTTGGCCGTATCCGAGGGGATTTGCGCCGCCGAGATACAAACGATTCTCATTTTTCGTCGCGCTCTTTATCCGTATCCAGCAAGCCCATGCGCATGGAAGAGAGTTGTTCTGCGATCAAGCCGAAAAAGAAACATAACAGGCCGGTCACAATCGCCAGCATGGCTCCCACACTGACACCGCGGGCTCGCAGCATGATAGGTATCCCCCAGACAAGCCCAAACCCGATACAAAATATGGAAAGAGGCAGAAAGATGCGCAATGGGTTGAACAGCATGGCGATATTGATGATTTCCATGATGGTCTGGACAGCGGTGAAGGTATTGATCGTACTCTTCCCGGCTGCCCTCTGTTTAATGGTGATGGGATGTTCCAGCACCCGGTGGCGTTTTTTGATGAAGATCAGGGTGACCACATCGCTGAAAGCCATCGAATCCGGGCAGATCGATAGATATCTTTGCACGAGGCNGGTATTGTAGAGCTTGAATCCAGAGTTCAGATCCGAAATATGGATTGGCATGAGCANNGCCGCAAANCTTCGGATCAACCACTTGCCGAGATTCCGGTACANGCTGGAATGCGGATCCTTACTGCGGCTACCCACCACCATGTCAGCTTCTTTTTCAAGCGCGAACTTGAACAGGGAATCCATATCAGTCAGTTCATGTTGACCGTCCGCGTCGATCGTCAATGCGTAAGGTGTGTCTGCATTTAAAAGGCCTG
>JGI20214J51088_10002048_pt1 | contig 13617 bp, 8 predicted proteins | sample WetSurMetagenome_FD_51088 | JGI IMG/M metagenome (IMG submission 51088) | reverse complement strand
GGCTCCGTACGCCCCATGAAAAGCGCCGTATCGTTCATCGTCCCGCTCCCGGTATACACAGCCACGTCATCACCAGGCATCAGCACGACGGCCGGGAAGATATACGGATCTGAGCCGGTCCTGTCGGTGAGTGTCCAGCCCGCGATGAGCACCGGGCCGTCACCTGTATTACTGAGCTGGACCCACTCCCCGTTCAGGTTCTGGCGGTCGTCGCCGGGGGCATTGAACTGCACAGCACGGATCTTCACGAAACTTGTATTCCCGATCAGGGAAGGAAGCGGGGGAACGGTCACTGCGGGCAGCGTGAGGTTCAGGGATACTGTCGGTACCGGAAAGGGCGGGACGGTCGTGGATACGGGAGCCGGAGTTCCTGACGGGGTAGGGGCTGCCGATGGTACAGTGGTAATCCAGCCCTGCCCGTTTTCGGTCGTTACCGAGTACGAAGTCCCGTCACTCCGGATAAGGATGGTCCCGTCGCGGTCGGTCCGGTGAGTGGCGGGGACGAGTGCAGACAGGGTATCGAGCGTTTCCCGGTGAGGATGGCCGTAGGGATTGTCCTTCCCCACCGATATGATGGCAGCTTCGGGCCGGATGCGGGCAATGAAGTCCCGCGAGCTCGCATCGGCGCTGCCGTGGTGGGCCACTTTCAGGACCGTGGACTGCAGTGGCAGGGTGCCCTCCAGCAGCTTTGACTCAGCCGCGGTCCCTGCGTCACCGGTAAAAAGGAAGGTGATGTTTCCGTAACTCATACGGAGCACAATGCTGTTCGTATTGAGGTCCTCCCCGATCCGCTCTTCCGGGGGTGAGAGGATGAGGACCTGCAGGTCAGGATCAAGGTCAATAGTCTTCCCTGCTTCAGCGACGGAGTAGGGGATGTTCTTCCGGTCAACGGTCTCAAGGAAATGCTCGTAGAGCGCCGATGTCGAGGGCATCCCTGAGTCGAGGACCTCCCCGACCGGGAAGGCTGCGAGNACGTCCTGCATCCCGCCGATGTGGTCGGCGTGGGGGTGGGTGGCGACGAGGAGGTCGATCCTGCGGACGCCAAGGGTCCTGAGATCCTCCACGACACGGCTGCCCCTGTCGATCTCACCGGCATCGATCAGGATCACGTTGTCGCGGAAGAGAATGAGCGAAGAGTCCCCCTGTCCGACATCGAGAAAATACACGCGGAGATCGCCGTTGTTTGCCGCCAGGTGCGATGGCGTCGTGAGCCCAATGCACCCGGCCGTGAGGAGGAAGAAAAGAAGAACACTGCAACAGGCAGAGAGCACTACCGGTACACGATCAGGGAAACGCATTCTCCAGGCATCTCCTTACCCGGAACCGGCCCGCTTCACGAGCCCGCAGGCTGCAGCAGTCGCACCGGCGAGAACGGTCTCTTCCCCGGGGACCTCCCGGTTGAGCATCAGCACCCGACCGTTGCAGATCGTGGTCTCCACGTCCCCGCCGCTGCAGGAGTAGACGAGGTTCGAGGTCGCATTGTGCAGGGGGGTATTGGCAGCTGTCCGGGACGCAACGAGAACGATATCTGCCGGAGCCCCCTTAACAAGCCGCCCGGTGGGGAGGCCCAGCGCTTTTGCCCCGTTCGCGGTTGCCATGCTGAGCGCCTCCGGTGCCGGGAGCAGGGTCGGGTTGTTCCAGAAAAACTTCTGGAGCAGGGCTGCCGTGCGGGCCGCCCCGAACATGTCGAGGTTGTTGTTCGAGGCGCAGCCGTCGGTCCCGAGCGTGATGTTCGCTCCTGCCTCCGAGAGCCAGTGGTACGGCATGGCCCGGTTGGTCGCGAGCTTCATGTTGCTGGCCGGATTGTGGGAAGGCGAGGTCCCCTGCCGGGCAAGCAGGGCACACTCGGCTTCGTTGAGCCAGCAGCAGTGAGCGGCAACCGTCCGGGGGGTCAGGATCCCACAGGCGTCGAGGTGGGCTGCCGGGCGTTTCCCGTAGAGTTCCGTGCAGTCGGTAACCTCCTTTTCGGTCTCGGCGAGGTGGATGTGGATCCCGATCTTCTCTTCGTTCGCAAACGCCGCACACCACTTCAGCCCTTCGGGAGACACGGTGTAGATCGCGTGGGGGCCGGCCGCAGCGGAGATCCGCGGGTTGCCAAGGGTGCGGATATGGGCCACGAGTTTTTCTGTTGCCCGGCACTCGCTCTCGCGTTTTTCGGGGTTGTTAAGATCGATGAACCCGTACGAGAGCACGGCCCGGATACCGGCTTCACCGACTGCACGGGCTGCATCTTCCATAAAGAAGTACATGTCGTTGAACGTGGTTGTACCGCTCCGGATCATCTCGAGGCAGGCAAGACGCGTCCCCCAGTAGACATCGTCGCCCGTCAGGTGGGCTTCGAGGGGCCAGATCTTCTGCGAGAGCCAGTCCTGCAGGACCATGTCGTCCGCATAGCCCCGCAGGAGGGTCATGGCCGCATGGGTATGGGTATTCACGAAGCCCGGGACAGCTATCGCCCCGTCGCCATCGATGATAAAGTCCGCTTCATTGCGGTAGTCCTTCCGCCCTTCAGGCCCGATACTCCCGATCGTCCCCTTCTCATCAACAAAGATATCGACGGAGCGGTTGTCCGCGACAACATTGGTGATCAGCAGGGAGCGGTCCGTCCCAAAGATATCCGCCATCTCGTGTTCTGTCATACTCTCCTCCTTTTACCCCAGGTGCTCTACGATCGTATTCACGATCTCCTCGTTACGGTGCCGGTGTTCCCGGGAGACTGCCAGCATATGTTCATAGCTCAGGACCTCATCGCCGAGGCCATTGGCATAATTCTCGATGGTGCAGAGCGCGGCAAACTGCATCCCGAGCTCGCGGGCAAGGGTCGCCTCCGAAGCAACAGTCATACCCACCACGTCCGCGATCCATGCGAGAGCCTTCACTTCGGCGACTGTCTCGATCCGCGGCCCCCGGGTCTGGATGTAGATCCCTCCATAGCGGGCCGACGGTACCAGCTCCCCAAGCCGTTTTGCAAGGTGTTCCGATAATTCCGGGCGGACATGTTCGATCGCGTGGTCATGAATGGAAGGGATGTCAGTCACGCTGACATAATCCGTGGGGATCAGCAGGGAGCCGGGTGCTATCTTCGGCTTGAGCGAACCCGAAGACCCGAAGGCCACGATGTCGGTGACGCCCTCGATCGCCATCGCGGCGAGGTTCGCCCGGTGATTGATCCGGTGGGGGGGAAGGCCGTGCTGGTGGCGCATCAGCATCACGAGATTGTCCCCGCGAAGCAGTTCTGCGTTGCCGAAGGGTGTGGAGACTTCGCGTTTCTCAAGTGCCGGCAGCGTCGAAAAGAGGAGGCTGGTCCCGCCGATGATCCCGAGCATTACCGGATCCCTTCCTTCTGCTGCCTGCCCTCGGCCCTGGTGAATTGTAACGCTGGCATTTCAGGCACCGTACCTGACCAATGATTGATCCGGGCTGCACTAATATTTAGCGAAGATCCGGGTTGTCAATATGATCCTCTCCTTGGCTGCCCTATGCCCTGACTTTTTCCATTTCGTTTACTGGCGTTCTCAACCGGTTGATCCTCAAATGGCATGCCGGAAAATTTTCGTGCGGATCAGCTACGCGTTTCGGCATCATCATAACGATCCAGCGCAAATTTTTCCTGTCAGGTGTTTTCATTGAAATGTTCGATATGCGGGGCAGAGAATCCGGAGATAAACCAGTTCTGCAGCGGCTGCGGAAAACCATTGTCACGTGCGCAGGTACCGGCAGGTCGGGTTTCCCCAAAAGAGGGGTCGAAGAAAGGGTGGATCATTATTGGCGCAGTAATCCTGCTCATCATTATTGCAGCATTGTTTTTTATGCTGAAACCACCGGCAGGATCAAAAGCACCCGTGGTGGGAAAATGGGCTGCCGGGAATAACTGGGTCGAGCTGAAGGAGGATTATTCAGCTGCAGCATATCAGGCGGATTCCGGCCAGACCATAGAGGGCACCTGGGAAGAAGTGACTCCCACCCGGTACCAGGTTGACTGGGATACCGGCGGCCAGGACATCATGATCTATAATCCTTCTTCGCAAAGCCTCGCTCCTGAGGGCTCATCCGAACAAATGACCAGGATCGAAACTCCTGCAGAAAGCACCACCCCCGCGGGCACAGGAGAGGTCCGGACCACCTGCGACCCGGCTGCCGAAGAACTCTACCTGATCACCGAGTCCAATGCTGCGGTGATGAACAATCCGCCAAACCCGCGCGTCATCACCATAGGTGAACCGGTGTATGTGACCCGCGTCATGACCTACCACTACAACTCCGGCAGCGGCTCGTTACCTGGCACCATCGGTCTTACAGATGAGAGTGGGAAGATGTACGGCCCGTGGCAGGCAGTTGATGACAAGGGCAGCACCGGCACACCATCCGTACACTGGAATGTGAAGATCAACCAGTTCGTTCCCGCGGGGAAATACACCATCATTGACAGCGATACACCGACATGGTCGCACAACAGCGAGGTAGGCAATGCCGGTGTGGTCTGGGTGTACGTAAGCAGGAAATGTTCAACAACCCCCATTGCTGCAACACTACTTCCAACTGCCGTCGGTCCGGCACTGCAGGCAGCGGCAGGCCAGGTCCTTCACGGATCGATCACAACCGGGCCTTCCGAGATTGCGGTTCAGGGAGCGCTTCCGGCATCAGGCGGAGTTATCACCGTGACCAAGCCGGGCTCACCGATTGAAGGCCTGAAGATTGCCAGCCCGGCTGGTGCATACCCGTCCGGCCAGCAGGTAACGATCGGTTCAGCCCCGGTAACCGGCAATACCTTTGGCAGCTCCTTCAACCCCGCAACCCCGCTCATTGAGATCAATGCCGGATCAGCCTATGCAGAAGAACCGGTCCTTGTCACGATTCCGGTCACGGTCCCGGACGACCAGTTTGCCATGGCATTCTACTACGACGAGGCAAACCAGAAACTCGAAGGGATCCCGACCGTCGGGCAGGACGGCTCATCGCTTACCATCGCCACCCGCCACTTCTCAAATATCGTTGTATCGCTGATCTCCAAAGGGACCCTGGACGGGATTGTTTCGGCAGATTCCGGCTTCCGGCCCGGTGTGGATGACTGGGAGTTTGACAATGCAGGGTCCGTTGTCGTACCCAAAGGTCACTGTGCCGGACAAAGCCTCACCATGATGTGGTATTACACCGAACAACGCCAGAAGAACACCGCAGCACCTGCACTGACCGGATTATTCGATAATAATGGCAGGGGAAAAACCCCGCAGTTCCCCCGAGACAATACGCTGGGATACCGGTTTGCATCTGCCGTGCAGGATATGAAATGGAATGAATATGATACAACGCTGGATGCCCTCTTCACCAATGCCACCGGGCTCCAGACTTTCCGGGCATTCAAATATGCCATTCTCATGACCGGGGAGCCCCAACAGGTCCACATCTTCCGGAACGGGGGAGGACATGCAATCGTCTGCTACAAAGTATCAGGAACCACCCTGTACGTGGCAGATCCGAACTATCATGGAACAGAACGGACGATCCAACTCAACGGTGATACGCTGGGTCCCTACAGTTCCGGGGACAACTCCGAGGATATCAAGCAGAACGGAGTCTATGTGTATCCACGGATTACGTACATTGCCAAAACCGCTCTTGTCTCCTGGCCTGCAGTCGGGGCCCTGTATGCAAAAGTAAAGGACGGGACAATCGGGATCGATATATTCCCCCAGTACCAGCTTGCAGTAAGGGTCCTGAATTCTGACGGAAGTCAGAAGAAACTCATCACCGTACCCGATACCGGCAGGAATATCCCGCATGAACCCGTTGAGGTTGATGAGAAAAATATCCGGATATTATGCGGCAATACCGGCAACACCTGTTCTTTTGATATCTACCAGGAGGGGAAGAAGGTGGATAATCCCCTCACCTTAAACGAGGGGACGAACACGATCGCTATTGAAATGTTTACGAAAAATATCCTCCCTGACGGGAAAGAAAAGTATAACTGGCTCGGTTTTGACTGGATTGAGCTGGACTATGTGCCGGTGTCACCGGCTCCCACACCGGCACCTGCCACTCTCACACCCGCATCCCTTTCAGGAAAGCATTACACCTCAAGGGCATATGGAATCCGCGATGTACCGGGATGCGAGCGGGATTTTGCTTTAAGCGGTTTATATTCACCTGATGATCCCTACTGTCTCCCCCGCGATCAGCTTGCTGCAGCACCATCCGGCAGTATTATCTGCGGATATCCTGCAGATTCCTGCATCGAGAAAACCATGTACAACAACGGGCTTCAGGCAGAGCACCATTACTACATTGTGGAAGAGACAAATACGGCGAACGGTGAACCGGTCCATCGCCGGGTCCCTGACGGGGCATGGATGGAATATTATGTAGACGGTTCTGTCATGGATCAATGGACCTTCAAGGATGGGGTTAAGGTCGGGTAACTATTCTGATTTTCCATCATCAGCCCCTTTTTTATGTACTACATGGATAGAGGATTACCCGGCTCGTTTTTTAGAAATATTGAAGTTTTACTCCTTTGGGTGCGATGCAAGTGCGATCATTGCGCATCCGGCCTTTGGATACCCCCGTTCAGCGGACCGGCATCAGAACCCACTCATTTTATAACGAGAGAACATAACCCGGTCCATGGAAAATCCGTCATAACATCACCAGTTCTCCGTACNTGCTTTTCCTGCAAGAGGTATTGGATCTATGGGAGTCGTTTTCATTAACCGTAAATGGAGGTAAGAACCATACTTCCGGCATGGGCACCTTTCTTACCGTCAGCGACGAGGCGATCAAAAACGGCGAATGCACGGATGTCTATTTTGTCCGCACGGAAGAGATCCTGGCGGCCGATGGCATCAACCCCCTTGTCACCATGGAAGTGACGGCCGGATCCCTGCCGGACACCTGGGGGGTCTTCTGCGGCCTCGCCGATGTCGTCACGCTTCTTGCAGGACTGCCGGTCACGGTTGACGCCATGCCGGAGGGAACCGTCTTCTGCCGCAACGAACCGGTGCTCCGCATAACGGGGAAGTACCGGGACTTCTGCCGGTACGAGACGGCGATCCTCGGCTTCCTCTGCCACGCCTCCGGGATCGCGTCCGCTGCCGCCCACATCAAACTCGCTGCCGCCGGCAGGCCCATCTATTCCTTCGGCTCCCGCCGCCAGCACCCCGCCATCGCCGCCATGATCGAACGGGCGGCCTGGATCGGCGGGGTTGACGGTGTCTCCAATACCTGTGCGCCGGAAGGGATGCCGGTGGTGGGGACGATGCCCCATGCCTTCGTGATGTGCTACTCCAGACCGGAGGATGCCTGGAAGGCGTTTGACACGTACGCTCCCAAAGAGGTCCCCCGGATCATGCTCTGCGATACGTACTGCGACGAGAAGTCCGAATCGCTGCGTGCAGCAGCGTGCGGTGCGACCGCGGTACGGCTGGACACCCCCCGCTCCCGAAGGGGCAATATGCGGGCGATTGTCGAGGAGGTCCGCTGGGAGCTGGACGCCCGAGGCCATAAGGACGTGAAGATCTTCCTCTCCGGCGGGGTGACGCGGGAGGACGTGATCGCCTACCGCGATTGTGTCGACGCTTTCGGCGTCGGCGGGGCAATCGCCAATGCCCCGGTCATCGATTTCGGGATGGACATCGTGGAGATCGATGGCGAACCAAAAGCAAAACGGGGGAAACGGAGCGGGGCAAAACAGGTCTGGGTCCGGAAATCCGGGGAGCATGTCGTCCTGCCATTATCGCAGAAAGGGCCAAAAGGGGCCAAACCGCTGATCGANCCCTTTATCGCCGATGGAAAGGTGGAACAGGATACGTGGATGCAGCCGGCACGTAAGCGGGCAGCTGAGGGCCTCTCCCGGATCCCGGGGAGCTGATGGATCTGCACGGCAGGACCTGTTCAGAGTTAAACCACCCTGGGACCTGAGTTCAGACATTTTCACGGAGTTATGAGGGTGACCCCCTCTCTCCCCCAAAGGGGGCAGCAGCCCAAGGGGAGCACCCTTAACCCCCCTTCTTCGGAGTTTTTTCTTCAACCTTATGAGTGGATATCGNAATTTGGGGATGCCCGGGCGGCGGGGGCTCAAGGCATCCGGTGCCGGAGCCCCCAAGAACGGCATTTTTTTCCTTAAAGGATCTCTCCAGAGTAATTCTTAACAATTTTTCAGGCCGGGCGCGAACACTCTGTTCCTTCTTTTTCTCCCGTGCAGAAAAACCTCTCGGACCGGGTCTTCCGGCGATACCGGTGGGAACCGCCGGGGACCGATCACCCGGTGGAGATGATGGCAGGACAAATCCCACCTTTTTTATAACGTGAAATCAAACAGCGTTCCATGGAGAAACCGGGGTCACCGCCTCTTCTGCGAGTATGTCCCTCGTGTAACAGCCAGATCGAACCCGATCATGAGTTCTGCGAGATCTGCGGGGCGAAGATGCCGGAACTGCCGTCGTGCAGCAACTGTGGTGCACGGTTCATTGCCCCGGTCAAGTTCTGCGAGATGTGCGGGACGCCGGTCAAACCCCGGGAAACTCCCGCAACAGTTCCGGAGGAGCGAGCGGGACCCGTGAATGAGCCCGNACTACCGCTGCAGGGACAACCGGCCGTTCGGAAGGAGATCACAACGCCGGTGCCACCGGCAACGGAACTCCCGCCTTATCCGGTACAACCTGCGGTAACGAAAGAGATCGCGGCGCCGATACCCCGTGCGCCGGAGGAGCCCGGGACCGATGANGACGTCCTCTTCTTCATTCCCGGCGACACGGTCCCGGCAAAACCGGCGGCGAACAGGGCGCGGGTTATCGGGGGAATCGTCCTCCTGGTTCTCATCGTTGCCGCTGCCGCTTTCTTTGCCATGCCGATCCTTACCGGGAACAGCGGACCGGGAGGCATCAGNAAAGCGGCCCCAGCGGCGATCACACCCTTGCCGGATCTGACCACAACCCTGACAACGCAGCCAACCCCGACTCCGACCCTCGTTCCTACTACTGCTTTCGGGCCGCTTGTCCCCCTGCCCACACAATCGCTGCCCGCGGGCCAGAAGGTATACTTCCAGGTCCAGAAAGACCCGGTATCCGGAAAGATATCGGTGATCTTCGCCGGCAGTGCCATTGCCAACAGCGTCACCAGTGCGGAGGTGACCGTCACCCAGCCGGGCGGGGCTATTGGAAGAGGCATTATTCTCCCGGCGAAGAGTGTACTTGAGCTTACACTCGCCGGAACGAGGGGTGTATCCGACCGGGTGGAGATCCTTGCGAAGATGACGAACGGCCAGACCTACCGGGTCTATGACCAGCTGGTCCTGTGAGGGGGCCGGTAGGACCACTCCTCTTCTTTTCACAAGGTTCATTAAAGAAAACAAAAAACATATCGCAAGGAGCCTTTTCATGTTCTTCGACGAAACGAGATTTTTTTGTTATACCGCACTCCCTTCACGTTGTTTACACAGTTCCGGGACACGGCAACTGTTGCACAACCTTCATTATCCGGCATACTGAACATTTCTCTAAAGAGGAATTGTCATGTTTTGTGGCGAGTGTGGAACCCAGAATCCTGAGAACAACCAGTTCTGTAAAAACTGCGGAAAACCGCTCCGGCGACCTCAGCAGGCCGCTGCACAGGCTCCTGCGGTCTACCCGCCAACGGCAGTCCCCCAGCCGGCTGCTCCGGCCTATTACGCTCCGCCGCCAGGCGTAGTTCAGCCACCGGGGCCGGGATCTGCACAGGCCACCGCGAAACTACCGCTGAACAAGGGAATGCTTGTCCTTGGCATCCTTGCGATCCTTGTTGGCATCGGATCCTGGTTCCGGTACCCCTATCTCCTGGGGATCCTTGCTATCGTCCTGGGGGGGATCGTGATCTCCAGAACGAAGAATAAAAAAAGTGCCATCGCCATCGTTGCCGCGCTCGGGGTCCTGATCGGGCTGGCATCCATAGTCGTTGACATATTCTACCTGGAGATCTTCCCCCCAGCCCCGGTGGTCCTGATGACAGTCTGGCTGATCCCCTGAAAAAAGTTTTTTTCTTTTTTCGTATTTAAAAAGAGAATTAATCCCGTACTGCCGCGCTCTTCCGGCTGAAGAATCGCGATAAGGACAGCGAGAGAGTACCGGCTACAAGGACGATCGTGGCGATCACAAACAGGCCTGAAGCAACCGTTGTCAGCAGGTCAAGGGAGAGGATAACCCCCGTTCCTATGAGAAGAATGATCCCGACCCAGATACCGAGCACCGGTTTCATGGCGCCGAGGTCCCAGCCTTTCCAGCCCCGCCTCTTTGCAAACCACATGCCAAGAAGGGTGGAAGGGAAGATGTAAATCAGGCTGTACAGGGCACTGCCGACAATGATGGCGATAACGGTTGCCAGTTCCGGGTTGAAGCTCAGGAAAGAATAACAGAACTGTGACAGAAGTACGATCTCAAGGATTGGCGTGATGAGGATCTGCATGCCGGGTTTCACGACAGGGTGCTCATTGATGTACGTAGACACCTGCGGGGAAAACGAGTAATACCATGCATTAAATCCCGGCATGAACCGGGAGCCGGTGTAGCTCTTCGCGATCGAATCGTCACGGAAGCTCCTGACCAGCTGCACCTCGCTTGCAAGCGGCGACCCGAATGTGGCGGTGACGATGAGACACTCTTTTCCCTGCGACTCATATTGATATTTTTTGTTGGCAATTTGCGACAGTTCATCTGACTTTCTGGTTGACGCGTANGCCTCCTCGTCATGACCTCCCCACTTGGTATATGCACTCGATTTCATGGTTTCCATGTTTGCCAGCGAGCGTTCGGTACTGGAACCCCGGCCAGGATCGGTGAACAGCAGCAATGCTTCTGCCTGATTGTAATTCTTGATCGCGTCTTCATAATTGCCACTTTCCAGCGCTTTATCGCCATCCTGTTTGAAGTTCATCCAGTCATACTGCAGTTTTGATTTTTCCTGCAGGACATTGGGAACACCCACCGCAACAAGGGGTGCGGAGGGAGCTGTATCCAGGGTGGCAGCCACGAGAGCAGGAATGGTCAGCACAAGGAGACAGGCCAGCAGGGCTGGCAGTCGTGGTTTGGGGAGTGTCATGTATCATAGGTTTTTCAGTTCGGCATTAAACCTTTTGAATCGTACCGGGAAAAACTATTACGTGAGCTTTCGGATTATCCAGCATCTGGCGGCCAGAACGGATCGCTCTCGGTTCTCGCATAAAAACAAGTCCGCCTGCCTGATTTCAAAGAAATTAACTGCCGGGAAGAGAGACGTTATCTATGGCAACCGATGGCACCGGCAATCCACGGCCGGTAACACTGACTCCGGACAGTGAACCTGGTCAAATCAATAATACCATGGATGCCATGGTACCTGCCGCCAGCAAACCGGCACACCCGGGAACTTCGATTGAATGGTGGTTTGTCCACGGTTCCTTCCAGGGAGCAGGAACCGGGTGCCGGTATTTTATGATGAGCATTTTCCGGTACGCGCTTCCGAACGGGCCGGATCCTGATAATGGATATTATGTAATGCTCTCGATCCTGGACCCGTCAGCCGGGCAGAACTTCATAATCAGCAGGGGTGAACAGGGAGTCATCGACCAGCTGTTTAGTGAAACCAGCGAGCCTCTGTCCATAAACCTCGACCGCGACCTCATCCAGACATTTATTGATGAGACCAGGGCGTGGGGGCCGCCCCGGCCCGTAACCCTGGAGCGGGAAAGACCGGAAGTGACCCTTGATCCGTTCTCATTTCACTGGATCGACCTCTCTTTTCGCCAGGAAGACGACGGAATTCACCTCTCCTTCGTGGACCCGGAACAGGGCAGACGGTGCAGTATTCATCTCGTACCCGCATCATCGGACTACACCATGGAAAACATCGGGGCTTTCCCGCAAAGTTCCATGACTTATGCTACATGTCCCCGGCTCCTTCTGTCAGGATTCGCGGGTGACGACATGATCCATGGTACTGCCTGGTTCGACCATCAGTGGGGCAGCTCAGGCTGGTTCCTCTCACGGCCGAACGGGGGGGACCTGTACGGGTGGGACTGGGTGGGCATCAATGGCAGGGACGGATCTGACTGGATTTTTTTAACCTTTCATGACCCGAAAACTGCTTCAATTCTCGGGCAGTATGCATTCCTGTTCAGGGAGGGAGAACCTGCCCGGGCATTTCGGCACTTCATCGTTCGGCCAACGCGATTCTGGGTCAGTGAGAAGACCCGGATCCGGTACTCGGTGGCAATGGAGATCGAGATCCCGGAGATCTCCCTGCGGTTTTCCCTTGAACCGGTCGCCGATGATCAGGAGATTTCGGTGCTGGGATTGATGCGGGCACTCTGGGAGGGTGCTGCAACGGTAACAGGGACCATTGGATCGATCCCGTTTTCCGGTACAGGACGGCTCGAACTGCATGGGTACGGCTACATCTTCGACTTCCGGCAGTATCTTGAAAACCGTACTACCAAAATCCAGGAATCCATTGAATTGTTCCTGCCCCGAACGTTTACTGATGACGATTACCAGAAATTTGCCGGGTTGCCACACTGGGTCCATGATCCTGCTGCCTTCAACGAGACGATTGTCAGGCCCTGCTGGGACCTGCTCTCACGGGAGAAAAAATACTGGCGGCCGGTCTTTGGCCTTCTCCTCCTCGAAACGCTCGGGATTGGATCAGAGAAGTACAGGATGCTCCTCTCGGTTGTTCCGGAACTCACCCACACCGCCACCCTCATTATCGATGACATTGAGGATGATGCCTTTATCCGTCGCGGCGATGCCTGCATCCACCGCAGGTACGGAACGGATATCGCCATCAATGCGGCAAATTCCCTGTATTTCCTCCCGTCGCTTCTCTACAATACCCATCCTGATCTTTCTGATAAACAACGGCTGGATTTCCACCGCATAACCCTCGATTCCTTTGTGAAAGGCCATTTCGGCCAGGCACAGGACATTTACTGGACAAAAAACCTTACGCAGGAGAATGCTGCAATCTGGGGCTGCGACCGGTTACAGGAAAAAATTCTCCAGATGTACGCCTTCAAAACTGCATCCGCAGCGGTTGCAACGGCGGAGGCAGGATGCATTCTCGCTGGCTCTGACGAAAAGGTCCGGGATGCCTGCATCAGCTATGCCCGTGCTCTGGGTGTTGCATTCCAGATTACCGACGACATCCAGAGTTTCGAGGAATCATCTGCCGGCGCCGGGGGGATCTGCGGCGATGACCTTCTCGCGGGAAAATTGACCTATGTGATCGCTAAGGCCCTGGAGCTGCTGGAGCAACAGGACAGGGACCGGCTCCGGGAAATCCTGTGTTCACAATCATTACGGCAGGATCCAGCGGCACTCCTTGAAGGAATCAGACTTGTCAGGAAATCCGGATCGCTCAGGACCTGCCGGACAGAAGCACTTCGGATGGTGGATGAAGCGTGGCGGATGTTTTCTGAGACCATTCCGCCAACAGAACCAAAAATAATGCTCAGGCTCTTCTCCCGCAACCTGGTAAACCATAAGGATGAGACTGAACTCATAAAGGCACCCGGGAGGCCTTCCGGGAAACCCTCAGGAACGAGGCATCCCAAAGGCTTTCCTGCAGAATAAAAACGCTGAATGCCCCCGGGCAACAAAGGGCAAAAAAAAA
>JGI20214J51088_10002047_pt1 | contig 13624 bp, 14 predicted proteins | sample WetSurMetagenome_FD_51088 | JGI IMG/M metagenome (IMG submission 51088) | reverse complement strand
TATTTACGATGTCATAATCATCGGCGGAGGGCCGGCTGGTTTGAGCGCGGCGCTGTATGCCTCGCGCGCAAATCTGAAGACGCTTGTGCTTGATAAATCAAAGGTTGCCGGCGCCCTTGCCTATTCCAGCATGATCGAGAATTACCCCGGTATGGAAAAGGCGATGTCCGGCTCCGAATTGCTTGATATCTTCCGCAAACAGGCGGTCGGGTTCGGCGCGGAGTACAAGGATGACGTCCAAGTTATAGGCGTCGTGCTGAACGATGAGATAAAACAGGTGTTCACCATGACCGACACATATCAGGGAAAGACCGTTATCATCGCAACCGGATCGATGGGACGCAAGGCCACGATCAAAGGCGAAGAGGAGTTTCTCGGCCGGGGTGTCAGTTATTGCGCCATATGCGACGCCGCGTTTTTCAAGGGCGCAACAGTTTGCATACTCGGAAATTCCGAAGAAGCGGTAAAGGAAGCCGGGGCGCTGGCGCGCTTTGCGGCCACTGTCTATCTGATATCCCAGACAGACAGGCTCAAGATCGAGGATGACCATCCGTCGTTTGCGTTGCCGAACATCAAGATCCTGTACGGCAAGACAGTCACTGCTATTGAAGGCGGGGACACTGTCGGGCTCATAAGAATGAGAGACAGCGCCGGTGAAAAAGAACTCGCTGTCAGTGGTGTTTTCGTCTATCTTTCAGGCAACAAGCCGATAGTCGATTTTCTCCAGGGGGCTGTCGAATTGTCGGAAGAAGGCTGCATCATTACCAATGGCGCAATGGAGACTAATGTGTCTGGTGTCATGGCGGCCGGGGATGTTATTTGTACCGGTGCGCGGCAAGTCGTTCTGTCTGCTGCAAATGGATGTCTGGCGGCCCTGTCGGCGGAGAAATATATCTTCGGCAGGAAAAAGGCAAAGGCCGACTGGCATTGATTTAAAAAAAATCAAAATCGGAACCAGGTAAATATTAATTGCAGGAGATATGGGCGGAAATCGTTATTTTGCCGTCTTCCTTTCAATCCAGGTTTACTATCCCCTTTTTGATGGCATATTTAACCAGCTCAGTCGGAGTATGAGTCCCTGTTTTCATCATTGCCCTGACCTTATAAACATTTACAGTGCTGTAGCTTAAGTTCAACTCATCGGCAATTTCAGGCATTGTGCAGTTGTTTGAGAGCAGCCTGATAAGCTGCACCTCACGTTTTGACAATAATTCTTTTTTTATTCCCTTTTCCTTCGTTTCATTCGGGAAAAACCTGATTCCTGCGGCAACGGAACGCACGGCTTCACAAAACATTGAAGGCGGACAATCTTTGCAGATATATCCGCACGCCCCGGCTTCCATCATCCGCCTGATGTAATCAGGCTTTGAGCTTGCGCTTATGGCCAAAACCCGTGTTTTGCCGCAACTGGCGATAATTTTTTTTGTGGCTTCAATACCGTCAAGTCCTTTTAGGGTAATGTCCATTATGCATACATGCGGGCGGTATAATTTTACATAATTGACGCCGTCGGCTCCGTTATCCGCCTCTGCAACAACGGAAAAGCCTACGACCGATTCAAGGTATCCCCTGACAAGTTCCCTGAAAAGCCGGAGATCCTCAACAAGCACTATTCTTATGAGCGGATCAACGGCGATGTTCTTTCCTGTTTTCAATATGACCTCCGATTCTGAACCCTCTGGCATAAAACTTTGATATTTGGAGCGACTTTATTATCCCAATGAAGATTTAGTCCACAATGCGCAGCATGCTGGATATAAATAAACAGTATCACTGGAATTCTTAAAGGATAATCATACAGTTTCATCAGATTATCCGGATTACCATTTGCCCTTCGGCAGGTCGCGTCCGCAATAGCGGCAAACGCTGGCTTCGCTTTTAACAAACTCAGCGCAATAAGGACATTTCTGCAGATCCTTGCCTCCGCGTTCGACAGCATTTCTGGATTCATTAAGCAAGTTTACAAATTCCTGGGGGTCTGAGAGGGCGGCGAAGCCTTCAAACCCTTCTTCTGCGGCAGTCTGCACGCCTACCCAGCCGTAATTCAAAAAACGGCCCCAAACTGATTGCTCAAAGGATATATTAGTAATGCGATTCAGCGGAGTTTCATCAAACTGTCTGCTGATAATGCCCCATTCTTTGATAAGGCGTCGGTCGGTAATTGCCCATATTGTAAAACGCCTGTCAATTGATTTTGTAATGAACGACATGAAGGCAGAAAAAGCCATGATCAGCAGAATGGCTGTTACAATAAGTTTTATAATGTGATTGAAGTGAATGGCTTGAGTCAATAAAAACAGAAATGAAAGTATGACCAGAGCCAGCATAGGTGAGCAGAGTGTAATCCAGTGTCTTCTGCCTTCAAAAATAATCTGTTCGTCATCCGCTATTTGTGTGCGCATAAATCAATTCTCCCGTTGTTCAGTCCCTCTCACTTTGTGATCAATATTGTCGTTTTGGGGAGACATGGCTTCTTTTCAGATTTTGCCATCATATTGTTTTGACTGCTTTTTTTTGGGGTGACATCCAGCGTCCAAAAAAACAAATCAGACATAACTGCCTCCGGAAATTGCAATACTGAATATTAAATACAATTGGTAGTGGATAAGTCAAGTTTAATTGAAATAAATAGTGGTGTTTTGTCGCAATAATTACGACAAAAAAAGATGTAACAGATATTGTGATTTCAAAATTATCTCAAATGAGTAATATAACAGCTTAAAAGAGGCAGGAGGTCTTATGAAAATAGCCAAAGTTGTCGCAGCGCTAATTGTCATGATTTCTATTGTTGCCGGAGTGTCGGTTTCAGGCGCAAGCGATTACGGCTGCAGGGTGTTGCTGTGCATGTCGAATCCAGCCGGGCCGAAGGCTGTGTCGGAATGTGTTCCAACAATAAACAGGCTGCTGTCCGACATGGCAAAGGGCGGGTTCCATTGGCCCCCGTGTGAAGAGGCGGAATCCGGAGGATCGAGAGCTGTGCAGACAAACGAAAGGCATGAGCCATGTCCCAACGGGTACGTTGAATTGCCGGGCGGAGCTATTGCGCTGACAGACGCCGATTACCAAAAAGCAATAAACCCTGCCACATGGGTTAATCACGATGAAACAAAATATCTGAAATGGACTTATCCGATTTATTCATCTATGGATGAAAACGGCTATGGCATGCGTAATGATTACGTGTTGTGCGGCAAAGGCGGGTCAAAGAACATAGATATCGCCAAGACATATGAACGACGAGACGGGGGGGTGACATATAAAACTTATGAAAACGCAATCGTTTATGACAAAATTGCGCTTGCCAAAACAATCCATGCCGAAAATGTTATTGATGTGTATATTGACGGCAAGCTTTATAAGCGGGTTCCCCTTAATTACTGATGGAGAGGATTTTGAGGCTATGGCGCGACGCTGCGCGCCAAATATTCATCCCAATACCCTGAAAGCGGTTGTAACAACAGAGTCTTCCCACAATCAGTTCGCAATAGGTGTAGTAGGCGGATATCTCTCCAGACAGCCTCGAAATATTGAAGAAGCTCTCGATGCCGTAAAGACTCTCGAATCGCAGGGATTCAATTACAGCCTGGGTATGAGCCAGGTAAACAAAAAGAATCTTAAACGCGTCGGATTGGACTTCGAAAGCGCATTCGATCAGTGCAAAAACCTGCGGGGCGGAGGCCAGATACTTCAGGACTGTTTCCTTTCCGCAAAGGAAAAGAGCATGAATGACAGGGAGGCTTTGGAGGCGGCGCTCAGTTGTTACTACTCCGGTAATTTTACCACTGGAATCAGGCTTGGCTATGTAGACAAGGTTTTTGCCGCTGCCAAAGGAGGCAAGGCAAGAGAGCCGATTAAAGTGATCAGAAACGCGAAACAGGGCGAAAAAAGTTCGCGCAAGAAGGGAATAAACTCCGATAAGGGTAACACGGATCGTTCACTTGTTTTCTAAATTAATCCATCGTTTCGGTGGATAACAGTTCGTATCAAGGAGAAATTAAATGAAGCATGAAGCAAAAGTGATTCAGTTCAGGCGGAGCGGTTTGGTGGGCGTATCTCTAAGCGCGGCTGTGACAGCAATCTGCATGTCTCCTATCAATGCGTTTGCTGCCGGGATCGAAAAACTTAACACCACGCTCAATCTGATCATCAGCGCGCTGAATTATGCGGGCGTCGCGGTTATAACAATAGCCATAGCATGGGCCGGATATAAACTTGCGTTTGCCCACTCGTCGCTACAGGATATTGCGAAGCCTTTCCTGGGAGCCATTCTGGTCGGTTGCGCGGCGGCCATTGCGGCGTATCTGCTTCCTTCATCGTAGCGCCATGCTGCGGCGAGACCCGTTGTTTAAAGGCTTAACCAGGAAAGCGATGCTTTTTGGTGTGCCCATGTTGCCGTTGTTGGGTGTTGTGGCGGCCCTGTTAATGACAGCTGCTGTCACTACTGCCGTCACGCACAAGGGAACGGCGTATATTGTCGCTATTGTCGTTGCCTTTCCCATTATCGGGATCATGCGCTTATTGGTTAAGCACGACGAGGACAAGTTCAAGCTGATCTGGATGTGGATTATGTCCAGATTGCAGGAGAAAAACTATTCCCACTGGAAGGCTCTTTCCTACGGCCCCTTTGACACATATCGCGGCAAAAGGAAGGGTTATTAGTATGCAGGCTTTGTATAAAACATTGTTCCGCGAAAGCGCAGAAAAAAATGACAGGGCCGGAGCGAGTCAAATAAGTTTGTCGTCTCATGTGGACAGGAACACAATCATGCTCAGGTCCGGAGATTTTGCGCGCATCTGGAAAGTTGACGGGATAACCCATGAAGGCGCAGAGGCCGAAGATATACAAATTCGCATGGACGCGCTCAATGTTCTATACCGCAGTCTTTCATCATCGACAAACATCGCGTTATGGGTACATAACGTGAGACGAAGGATCACAGACCGTCTTGATTCCGGGATCTGCAACGATTTCTGCATAAAGCTCAATGAGAAATACTATGATTCTTTCAGCGGATACCGGATGATGAGCAACGAATTGTACCTGACGGTAATCTATAGGCCATTTACGTCAAAAGTGGCGAAAGGGTTCCATAAAGCGGGACGGACGCTGGATGACATAAGGGGAGCGACAAAGGAAGCGCTGCGGATTATGAACGATATCGGTAATGCCGTTGAATCGTCCATGAGAGTTTATGATGTTGAAGCCCTTGGAATCTATGAAGAAAATGGCGTGAAGTTTTCAAAGGCGGCTGAGTTTATCGCCTATCTTGTCAATGGAATATGGCGGAAAATTCCTGTGCCGAAAGGTCCGTTTTATCCGTACATTCAGACAACGCGGCTGTTCATCGGCAATGAAATCATAGAATACCGCATGCCTGAGGGAACAACCCGCTATGCCGCAATGCTGGATGTCAAGGACTTTCCGGCCACGACAGAACCGGGCAAACTCAACATGCTGCTTTACGAAGACTATGAATATGTCTTTACGCAATCTCTCTCATTCATGGTCAAAAGGGACGCGCAAAAATTAATGAGTGATCAGCAAAAGCGGCTCATGAACACGGAAGACGCCGGAGAGAGCCAGATTGCCGAAATCAGCGAAGCGCTCGACGACCTCGTTTCAGGGAAAATATCGTTAGGTGAATATCATTCAAGCCTGCTTATTCTTGGCGACAATATTGATCTGTTGAGGAAAAACGTGGCTTCCGCTGTGGCGGCCCTTGGGGACCAGGGTTTTTTGTGCGCATCTGTAAGCCTGCATCTCGACCCTGATTTCTGGGCGCAGCTTCCCGGAAACTGGGATAAACGGGGTCGCGTGGTCCCAATATCATCAAGAAACTTCGCGGGGCTGGCGAGTTTCCACAACTTTGCGACAGGGAAACGAGAAGGCAATCCCTGGGGCAAGGCAGTCACTATTTTAAAAACAGAAAACGGTCAGCCTTATTATTTCAATTTCCATGCCTCAAAGGAAGACGAGGATACCAGCGATCAAAAGCTGCTTGGGAACACAAAAATTATCGGGCAGTCAGGCTCGGGCAAAACAGTGCTTTTGGGTTTTTTGCTTGCGCAGGCGCTGAAGTACAACCCCACGGTATGCGCATTTGATAAAGATCGCGGCATAGAAATACTCATACGGGCCATTGGCGGGAAATATCTGGCCATAGAAAACGGTAAGCCTACAGGTTTTAACCCTCTGCAACAGGAGCCGACTGAAACCAATATTCTGTTCTGTGAGGCGCTGATCAGGAAGCTTGCGACAGAGGGCGGCAGATCCATAACAACACAGGACGAGCAGGACATCAGTCATGCTGTGCGCACGGTAATGGCAATGCCGCGTGAGCTGAGAAGGCTGAGCATTTTGAGGCAAAACTTCATTGACAGGCATGAAGAATCAATTGCAAAAAGACTCGCCAAATGGTGTGAAGGCGGGTCGTTCGGCTGGGTATTGGACAATCCCGATGATCAGCTGGATTTCACAACGCACAAGATCTATGGGTTTGACGGTACAGCGTTTCTCGATAACGAAGCGGTCAGAACTCCCATTGCAATGTACCTGCTTCATCGAATGGAAAGCATCATTGACGGACGGCGCTTTATTTATGTTATGGACGAGTTCTGGAAATGGCTGCTGGATTCCTTTTTTTCAGAATTCGCATATAACAAACAGAAGACTATCAGAAAACTTGACGGGTTCGGCATTTTCGCCACCCAGTCGCCGTCGGATGTATTGAGCAGCCCGATATCCAGGGCGATCATAGAACAATGCGCCACAGATATATATCTGCCCAATCCCAAGGCGGACAGGGAGGAATATGTAAACGGCTTCAAGATTACTAATACCGAGTTTGAAATGATAAAAAGTTTTTCGGAAGACAGCCGCCTTATGCTGATTAAGCAGGGCCATAAAACAGCCGTGGCCCGCCTGGATCTGCGTGGGTTCGATGACGAGCTGGTTGTTTTATCGGGCAGCGCCGACAATATAGCCATGCTTGACGACATAATGCGCGAAGCAGGCGAAGACCCGGCTGTCTGGCTGCCTATACTTCAGGAGCGGGTCCGCAGAAGACGTGAACGAACATAAATACAGAAAATGAACAACAAGGAGATGACCATGAAGAAAATTGTAACAGCAACGGCTTTGGTGTTGTGTATTGCATTTACCCAGTCTGCAAACGCCGGAGGCATACCCGTATTTGACGGTGTGCAAGAAGCCAACGCAATTGATCAAATAGCAAAGATGAAACTACAGTATGACGAGATGATAACCCAAACTAATAAGTTGCAAGCGACATATGAATTGATGCAAGGCAATCGTCCCCAATTCGGCAGCATTTTAAACGACGATAGATACAAAAATTATGTGCCCGATGACTTTAAGGAGACTTACGACAACTTAAAAAGTGGCGACTATAGCAAACTGACCACTTCAGGACAGAAAGCCCTGGAAAACAACGATTTAGTGGATGATAAGAAAATGATCTCTATGTGCAGTAACCTTGGAACTGCACAACAGCGCGCATGCGAAAGACAGGTTAAACTGGCCGCCCAGGACAGGGGCTTCAGCGGCGACGCATACGACAAAACAAAAGGGCGGAATGATCGGATTCAAGAGCTTATAAGTAAAATTAGCAACACAAATGACCAGAAGGCAATACTTGAGCTGAACGCCCGTATACAGGCTGAACAGGCATTAATACAAAATGAGGCTTTAAAGCTCCAGATATACAGAATGGTTTCAGAAAGTGAAAAAAACCTTGCAGAGCATCAGGCGCACTCGGCAAACGTAAGTGGCATACTGAAGACTCAAAACGGCAGCCAAGGCAATATGAGAGTGGAACCGCTCAAATTCAAACGCCAATAGTCGGCCATATAGATGAACCATTCGCCTTTTGATTTTCTTTGGTCTGAAATCAGAAGGCGAATGGGATATAAAGGTTACAGCTTCAAACAGAAGAAAATGCTTTGCCGGGCAAATGTAAAATGGACAATAGAAAGGTCAATATAAATAGCTATGGAGACTACTATCTTTTCAACCAATGTGTTTGACTATATGGGCCAAAGCGTTCAGAATGTTGCGGAGGCATATGCTTTAGATACAGCGAAAATTCTTGTCGATGAACTTATACCTGTCACTCTTATGGCTACAACCATATATTTCATAGTATTTGGCTATATGATCGCATTGGGTCACAGCCAGTATTCCATGTCGGAGTTTATTAAGAGGTCGCTTGTCATTACAATAATTCTCACGATAGCATTGTTTTGGGGCTCGTACGTGGACAATATATATAACGTTATAATCGGGGGCGCTGATGGCGGCATAGAACAGCAAATATTGAGCATACTTCCCCAGGGAACCCTGACAACAGGCAATGGTGAAGTAGTGATTACAATGCCGGCGGATACTCCAGGTGAAGGTAACGCAAAAACTATTTACGAGAGACTTGACGAATCGTTTTCATTGGGAGCAACAAAAGCCTACCAGGCCCAAAGTCTGGCCGCCAAAAACAAGGATCAAAATACGCTGGGCATTTTTTTTATGGAATATGGGTGCGGGCTTATTCTTGGCCTTGCCACAGTTGTGGCGGTATTTTGTTCCGGGGCATTAATCATAATGTCTAAATTGGCAATAGCGATACTTATTGCGGTGGGGCCTCTTTTTATCTTCTTTCTTCTATATCCAACAACGAGACGTTTTTTCGACAAATGGCTCGGACAATTATTCACATATATATTTGCATATGTTTTATTGGTTGTGGTGACAGTGTTTGCTCTTGAAATATTCAATTATTATTTGGGGAAAATTATTATAGATGAAACTACAATCAACAATAATTCAATCAATTTTACCGCGCTTCCTCTTCAGCTTCTGATTATTTCGATGATTATATTATATGTAATCAAGCAGGTCCCTCAAATTGCCGCTTCGCTTTGCAGCGGAGCCGGACTGAGTAGCCCTATGTCTGCTTATTACGCAATGAGTTCTCCGGCGTCAACGTTGTCCGGCAAGGGTGGGACAACGATGACGGCAGGCAGAACGATACCGGGGGCGGGGGGATTGCAGAATTTGTCAGCGGGCACGCAGAATGCGGGCGCGGCATCAGGGAATTTAACTGCATCCGAAGCATTCAGAGGTCCGAGGGATAGAGGTTTATTCGGTTTGAATGAATGACAAAAGTTTTAGAGGGGATGATTTCATGAAGAGAATAGTTATTGCGTCATTGGCTTTACTGATTTGCATTTGCTTTGCAGCGGGCTGCTCAGTTCCCAAACCCGTAAAACTGGACGGGTCGGACAGGGTCCCGGTGAATAAAATAGACGTGGGAAAAGATTCGAAAGAAGGCGGGCAGAAGAAATGACTCTTTGGAAAAAGAAGCAGAAGGACAAAGAAGAACCTGGAAATACCCAGGAGGACTCTTCTGAGCATGAAGAAGCGATTACATGGGAATCAAGCCGGATAGATAATGCCATTCAATCAGAACGCAAGGCGTGGATGGTTGCGGGCTGTTCGGTGGCAATGGCAGCGCTGCTGGTAGTTGCTCTTGTGGTTTTAATGCCGTTAAAGGAAACCGTTCCTTATGTAGTCAGAGTTGACGCAATGGGCGCGACGGATATAATTACAACACTAAAGGACAAGCCCATGAGTTATGATGAGGTCATAGACAAGTACTGGCTGGCCAAATATGTCCGCGCTTATGAATCATGGGAATATTATACCGCGCAGGATGATTATGATTTTGTCGGCCTGACATCTTCTTCGCCTGTTGCAAAACATTACGCGTCGCTCTTTGAAGGACCGCGCGCCCTGGATAAGCAGTACGGCGAAAAAACAGTTGTAAAAACACAGATTGTGAGCGTAACTCTAACCGGTGACGGCAGGGCAACGGTCCGTATTGAAAAGAAAACATATATGAGAGGGGCTTCTGAGGCACAGGCCCCGGCAATGAAATGGATAGTAACCTTAAGATATGAATATAAAAAAGTAAGCAAAATGAAGGAGAAGGAGAGGCTGGTAAATCCGCTTGGGTTCCACGTAATAAGCTATAGGGTGGATCCGGAAATGGGGAGCGCTCCTGCGCCCCTGGTTAGTCCGGGTATTGAAAAGGCTGCGCCTGTAGTCCCGGCGATTGACCCTTCCCAGGGGGAGCCAAAATGAAAATAGCGGCTAATTTCATATTGATATGTTTATGCTGTTTATTGCCTCATACAATATTTGCGGGCGTTCTGACAAATGGGCCTGACTCTGCAAAACGAGTTGAAACTAAAATAGTTTCTAATAGCCCTGAAACAAAAGGCGGGGTCAAAAAAGTAAAGAAAAAGCGTGTCAAAGGCTCTCAAAGCAAGCGCGTCATAACTGAAGCTTCAGTCGGCGACAATAAGGCTAAAACGTCTAACGCGGGGGACCCCCGTATTAAGCATGTTGTATATGACCCCAATCAGGTAGTGAGGATAGACGCGTATCCAGGGATCGCCACTCATATAGTGTTTGCAAGAGGCGAGACGGTTATAGACCATGGGACCGGTTTTTCGAAGGCATGGGAACTGGCGCCAAACGGACAGGGAGGCAGCGGGCATTACTTCCTGAAGCCGAAAGCGGCGGCCGGAGACACTAATCTTTTTATTGTAACTAACAGGCGCGAATACAGTTTTGACCTGGTATTGCACAAGGATTGGCGCAAGAAGATGACGGATAATCTGCCTGTAATGGCCAGAATGACATACCGTGTGGTCTTTTCCTATCCGCAGGATGAAGTCGTAATGCGCATAAAAGCGCTCGAACAAAAATATGTCAAGGCGCTGCTCAAGGCCGGTCCTACACCGCGCAACTGGAATTACACAATGCATGTAAATATTCAATCCGGAGATATAGCTCCCAAGATGGCCTTTGACGACGGCAGATTCACGTATCTGAAGTTCCCGAATAACAGGGAAATACCGACCATATACCTGGTTGCTGAAGACAGATCGGAAAGTATAGTCAATCATCATGTGGTTGATGATGTAGTGATTGTGCAGCGTCTGGGCCGGGAATTTGTTCTCAGACTTGGCACAATGGCCGTAGGGTTGTTTAACGAGTCCTATGATCCTGACGGGGTAGCGCCTAAACATGGAATGACGGTAGACGGACTTAAAAGATCAATAAAGGTTGGTGATCAATAATGCTGGACAATAAGAAAGCGGGAAGTGGTATGGATAATGACAGGGGCGCGACCAGTGTCAATAGTGGCTGGAAAAAAAACGGCCGTGTTCTGAAATATCTGGCGATGCTGGCTTTTGCTGCTGTGGTTATTGGAGTCATGGCGCTGCTGTTTTCCGTGTTTGTGCTCAAAAAAGAGCCTCCAAAACAGGACCCTGAACAGGATAAAAGGGGCAGTGTTAAGCAGACATTACCGAGCCGCACATTTCAGCCGCCCACGCCTGTTGCGGCAGAAAAGAACGGCAAGGATTCCAGAGGGGGTAAGGCAGATTCAAAAAAATCCGATATAAGGATAGTTGGCGGTAAAGAAGGCGAGAAGCTATTGCCGCCGATGGAGCAATTGCGGGCAGACCGTTACGAGTCGGCATTGTCTCCAAAAGCAGAAGGCAGTGGCGGTCTGTTGAATTTCCTGGGGTCTAAACAAGGCCCCATAGAAAAAATTATGGCAGGCGGCCGCTCTTCAGGCCCTCTCGGGGGTATGTTGAATTCCACTGCGACACCACCGCGTTCTGCCTCAATCATTAAAAATAGAAGTCTGACTTTGGCAAAAGGGGCCATGATCCCGTGTGTGTTGAAAACCCGTATTGACTCAACTGTGCCGGGCATGACGAGCTGCGTATTGCCGCACAACCTGTATAGCGATGATGGGAAAACCGTACTGGCTGAGCGCGGAAGTGAGATAGTCGGAGAGTATCAGTCCGAACTCAAGCAGGGACAGGCCCGTCTTTTCGTCCTCTGGACCCGAATCAAGACAACTAAAGGAGTGCTTATAAATCTTGATTCTACGGGCACAGATCCTCTTGGCGGTTCGGGGATGCCGGGATATGTTGACAATCATTTTCTTGAAAGGTTTGGCGGCGCTATTTTGTTGAGCGTCATAACGGACAGTTTGCAAACAGGGACTCAGGTTGCGCAGGAAATGGCAAGCAAATCATCCGGCGGCGGAAGTTCTGTTGTGTATTCGACGAGTTCAGGCAATGCTCAATCAATGGCGGCGGAAGCGCTCAGAAACACCATCAATATACCGCCGACACTCTATAAAAACCAGGGCGACAGGATTTCCATATTTGTCGCCAGAGACCTCTCTTTTGAGAGTATATATGAGATCAGGCCTCTATAGAAGGAAATGACATGGCAGAACCAACAGAACATGGAGGCAATGGGAAGAACAGATACGCCGCCATTCATGACGGAGCGTCTGTTCAGTTTCTGCTGCGCGGATTTGAAAAATACCTTGCCGATCCGGATATAACCGAAATATGCGTCAATCGTCCGGGAGAAGTCTGGTGTGAGCGCAAATCGAGGTGGGAGGCTCATAGCGAACCCGGGATGACATATGAAGTATGCAAATCGCTGGCAGTGGCGATTGCGGCATACACAAAAAATGATGTGTCGGACAGCAGGCCTATCTTGTCGGCGACACTGCCCGACGGACAGAGAATACAGGTTGTTATACCTCCTGCCACTGAACTCAGGACCATATCGGTCACTATAAGAAAACCTTCAAAGTCTATTATAGAGACGTTAACTTTTCAGAAACAGGGCTTTTTTTCAAGAGTAACGCCTATCTCCGAAGAGCTGACGCAAGAAGAAAAAAGGCTTCAGGAAATACTTGACGCAAAGGAATACAGGGAGTTCCTGTTAACTGCGGTAAGACTCAAGAAGAATATTGTAATCGCCGGAGAAACAGGTTCAGGAAAGACCACGTTTATGAAGGCCCTTATGCAGGAAGTACCCGCATGCGAGAGGATTATCACGATAGAGGATGTGCCGGAACTTTTCCTGCCTAACCATCCTAATCGGGTGCATATGTTTTATCCTTCGGAAGCCTCTGATGACGCGCCTGTCAATTCGCAGAAACTCTTGAAAAGTTGTCTGCGCATGAAGCCGGACAGGATAATGCTTGCGGAGCTGAGAGGAGGGGAGACCTTTGATTTTATTAACGTAGCCGCTTCGGGACACGGCGGCAGCATTACAAGCTGTCACGCCGGATCAGCTGAATTGACCTTTGAAAGGATGGCCCTGATGGTTCTCATGAACAGACAGGGCCGTACACTGCCCTATGATATTATTCGTCGACTGCTTTATCTCGTTATCGACATTATTGTTCATATCCATAACGACACAACGGAGGGAAAAGGAAGGCATATCACCGAAATCTGGTTCGATCCCATGAGAAAAAGAGAAGGCGTCAAATCAGCGGTCTCCCGATGACAAAAAGCTTCTCTCTTCCTGTCAAGATTGGAATAGGAGTCACTGTTTTTCTCATTACAGCAGTTGCGGCCCTTTTTTTGTCCGGAGTCATCTTCATGCTCGTCAACAAAACCCTGCCCAACTTCCAGTTACTCACCTGGTATCAATACTGGTGGTATTACGGAGACGATCCGCAGATTTCCGGGAAACTCTATGGCTCCTTGCTTGCCGCAT
>JGI20214J51088_10002046_pt1 | contig 13626 bp, 12 predicted proteins | sample WetSurMetagenome_FD_51088 | JGI IMG/M metagenome (IMG submission 51088) | reverse complement strand
TTTTTCTTTTTTTTTTAGGATTCTCCAGTGATTATTAGTCCTGATCGCTGGTACGAATCTGGCGCCCGTGCTTCACTGTACCAGTTCATCCGTCTGGATTCATTCGCTGATCACTCCAGGTGGATGGCAGAGGTAATCATTCCCGATTAAAAAAAATTACTCCCCGGAAGAAATCATATGGAATGACTTGACGCTCTGGGGACTTCGCCCCGCCGCTGAGGCACCATGGTTGCGATTGCGTGTGTCGTATTACCAGTACGTAAAAACAGAGAATAGTATGTATAAATATTTCCGAGGCATCGTATGCGCCCCCGCCCCCAACGGGGGAAGGGCTGGCGCAAGGGGGCGATCTCATTTCCTGAAAAGGAGTTCTACGGAGCAAAATTTCCCCTTCCGACCCCTTCGTGAATTCTGCTGCCTGAATTGTCTTGAGATCCCTGAAAATACGAATGAAACCTGTATTCAAAACTGCACAACAGTTCTCGGGAAGAATCAGGTTTTTCCCCCTCCGACCCCCCTCAGTGCGATACCTGTTTCACGGAAATTCTGACGATAAGAAGGGTCCGGGGACTCGGGGGGTCGGGAGGGAAATGACCGGGCACAGGTTCCCGCTTATGAGAAGACATGCCAGAAGTCTGTCCAGCGCTGCTGGAAAAATTCATCCAGGATACAGGGCAGGCCACCGGTATCGCATGAAGACCGGGAGGATGCAGGAGGGGATACTCCCGTTATTGCCCGGTCGGTGCCGGCGGGTAAAGGTGCGCCAGGGTCATCTCCAAAAACGGTCATCTCCTTCTCAACATACGGGGTGGGGTAGATATGCATAATCCGCGCTGTTATTGTTCTGACCTGCCCGTTGACCGAAGTCACGGTATACAGGGTACCTGCCGAGTAATCCCATCCCGTTGTCCCGCCGGGCACACCATCCTGGTAATTGGTCATGTCAGCAACGGTCGGGAAACCACCCACCGTCCTCTTCCTGATGAAATTGGCATGCATATGTCCCATGAGAACCAGGCTTGGCTTGACAATCAGGTACGTATCAATGTCTTCCCCGAGAGGCGAAACGTTCCCTCCTTCATCCATGTAGTAGTGCGTTGCGATGATAGCATTTGAACGGGAACTGTTGGTAAGTGTCGCCCGGATACGGGAGAGTTCCTCCGGCGGAAGGGTCGTGGCGGCATAGTTGATTCCCACAAAATCAAAATCCCCCACCGTGGTCACATAATTCGTCCCCGGCTCCCCCGTATACAGGGTATAATACCGGTAGTTTTTCCCATAGACCGTATGATTGTCACTGGCAATTCGACTAAGCGGGAAGTCGGTATCATGGTTACCGGCAATTTCATAGATGGGGATCGTGGTCAGGTTCCGTGCATGGGCATAGGTATCCCACTCTCTTTTTTCGTTCCAGGTATTTACCACATCACCGGTGATGATTATGGCCGAGATATTGTAAGTGTCCTTCAGGGATTCGATATGCGAGAACGTCAGGTCCAGGGTATCAGGATAGCTGGTGGTGAGACTCTGGGGATCGGAGATGTGCATAAACGAATACGTAACCGTGTTCTCTTCCGGCAGCGACAATGCAAACGGTATCGTACAGCAAACAAGGGACACCAGCAGGAAAAAGCGGAACAATGACCGGGGACATAACCCTTCAGGACCGGGGGATAACAGGTTTTTTGATGTAACGATCCGGCACCAGGTATGACAGAGATGCATGAGAACAACCATGGATAATCCCGATCAGGGTATGAAGATTCGGATCGGGAGGGTCAGACAGATTCCTCTTCGACCCCTTCATCCCGGGCAAATATCGACCGGATTGCTTTCAGAGGGGACCGCCCGGCGGTTTTTGGTTCCTTCGGGCGTACTCCCTTGAACAGGATCTCGGCTTCGGCAACCCCCTCCTCGACATGCATCTTCTCGGTGACGTCCACGAGAGAGCCGGCAATCGCAATGGTCTTCCCGTTCTTCACGACCGGGATCTCGTTCACCTCGATCCAGATCCGGTTCCCGTCGCCGGTCTCCATCTCCAGCCGGTAGGGGGGTTCACGTTTACCGGTTGAGATCGCCCGCAGTGTCCGTTCAAGGCCGGCTGCATTGACCGGGTTGTCGGTCAGGAAATCGGTCCACGATCTCTTCTTCGAACCATTGGTACACTTCAGGAGTGTACGGATCCGGGGGCTGATATACATGGTCCGGTGATCGGGAGTGTGGGTGAAGTACATCTGGCTCCCGCTCTCGATGAGGAGCATCAGTTCCTCATCCCGTTTGCGAATCGCCTTCTGCTCGTTCTTGACCGGCGTTACATCGCGGCCGGTGGCAACAAGGGCAAGGGGAGCCTTGTCCGGGTCAAGAACGGATCGTATCGACCAGCTGATACACCGCATTCCTTTCGGCGTCTGGAGCCATTGTTCCACGATACAGGTATACGGGGGGCGGAAGAGCTTGGTCATCTGGGTTGCGATCACATCCGAGTATCGCTCCCCGGATACCGGCATGAACACGCTGGTTACAAGATCGTTTTTTGTTTTGCCGAGCAGTTCCGCATAGGTGGTACTGACAAAAAGGAGCCGGCCTTCAAGGCTGATCTTCACGATGAGATCCTGCTGCTGTTCCACAAGATCCCGGTAGGTTTCGTCCGAAGTATCCATGGTTATGGCCTCGTATTCGTGTACCGGTTTACGCCCGTGGTTCCGGATAAAAGGAGAGGAGTTGTCTCCACACTCAGTCATCTGCTGTGGAACTATTAATGTTGTACGATTTTCTTATGGATACGCTCCAGATCCACCCATGCGGATCATTCCTGATCCCGATGAGCCATATGACCAAACCAGGGTGTGATCCGTTCCTCAGCCCATTTAAGAACAACGGTAAAAAGAATCCCAAGGACAGCACACAGGAAGATCCCGACATACAGTTTTTCTATCTCAAACGTCTGCCAGGCATTCCAGATCATGGCGCCGATACCATAGTTCGCCGACACAAATTCGACTCCCACGACAACAATCAATGATGTTCCAAGGGCAAGCCTGATGCCGGTAAAGATCATAGGGAGGCTCGCGGGAAGGATGACCCGGGTGAACAATTGTCTTTTTTTTGCACCGTAGTTTTCAGCCACCTCGAAATACACCTTGTTGATGTTTCTCACACCAGCCATTGCATTGATGAGGACAATGAAGAAGCACCCGATGGCAATGGCCATGATCTTGGAGAGCTCCCCGATTCCGAAGATGATCATAAGGAGCGGGAAAATTGCCAGTTTGGGGATGGGGTAGGTTGCAGCAACAACCGGGTCGAGCAGCAGCCGGATTTTTTCTGAGGCACCCATCAGGAGACCGATAGTAATTCCGGGTATCGTGCCAATCAAAAAACCCGCGAACACCCGTACGAGGGTTATCGAGAGATTCGCCTGGATCTCGCCATCCGCAAGCATGGTGACAAAGGCGATGGCGATGAGAGACGGAACCGGGAAGAAGAGAGGATTCAATACCCCAAGGCGCCCGCACAATTCCCAGACAAGAAGTATTCCTGTAAGAGATGCTGCAGGAAGAAGCATATACCCGGCCCGGTCCGGGTTCAGCATCATTGAGACTCCTCCGTCATCGATCGCTCGACTTCACTCCGGATAATATTCCAGATCTTCATCCTCATAGCGAGGAACTCCTTCGTACTTTCGATCTCAAGATCGCGGGGCCGTTGAATCTCCACCGGGATCACGTCCCGTATCCTCCCGGGAACGCTGGTCATCACCAGTACCCGGTCACCGAGCAGAATTGCCTCGTCGATATCATGCGTGACAAAGATCACGGTTTTTTTGTGATCGTTCCAGATCTTCAGGAGCTCGTCCTGCAGGATAAGCCGTGTCTGGGCATCAAGCGAGCCGAACGGTTCGTCCATGAGGAGGATCGCCGGGTCATTCACAAACGCCCGCGCAATAGCGATCCTCTGTCGCATTCCTACAGATAACTCATGCGGGTTCCGTGTTGCATACTGCGCGAGCCCAACCCGTTTTAAAAAGTCCAGCGACCGCTCATACCGTTCTTTCCGGGGTACACCCCGCATTTCAAGGCCGAATGCCACGTTATCGATAACATTCATCCAGGGAAAGACGCCATGCTCCTGGAACACCATGGAATTCAGGGGTTCACCGGTATTTTTCCCGGAATAGATCACTTCCCCGGCGGTGGGTTCCAGAAGCCCGGCAATAATCTTAAGCAGCGTTGATTTGCCGCAGCCGCTGGGCCCGAGGACAGAGAGGAATTCCCCTTCATGGGTCTCAAAACTGATATCTTCCAGAGCCCGGGTTGCTTTCACACCCGCGCCAAAAATTTTTGAAATATGCCTGCATTCCAGTTTCATGAGCTCTGTTACCAGGTGCGATTGGTGGTATTCGCCAATACCCCATTGGCATAATTTACATAACTCATGTCAAACATTTGATCATCGTCAAGATTCTGGCCAATCTTCTTGTTTGCATACATCCAGTCCATATATTCCCGGACAGGCTGACGGGGGAGATCACCGGACGGGGAAATCTGCGCCCAACAACTCTGTACCAGCAGTGCCCGGTCAAGATGCGTATAATTTGAAAGGATCTCAACATTCCGGTCTGTTTTTCCCTGGTTGTATTGTCTGACGCCCTGGAGATAGGCAATCATAAACCGCCTGCCCAGTTCCGGATCCTTGTCCAGGAACGTCGGGCCGTAATAGAGCGGATTCGCGAAGTTCGGGATAAATTCCTGGCCCCCTAAAAACACGACAGCTTTACCACGACTGACCGCCTGGGTGATGTAGGGTTCCATAAGGAGGCTTGCATCAATTGCTCCATTTTCAAATCCAACAATACTTGCTGCATTGGCCATGTCCTCCATTTCAACATCAGAGGTTGTCAGATTGCCAAGAGCAAGGGCACGGTAAACGCCATATGACTGGTCACTGGTGGCGGCAATCTTCCTCCCCTTGAGATCAGCAATGGTCTTTACTGCCCCGCTTTCAATAAGATCCCGTCGTACAAGAAAAGCAGTGGAGTTGCAATACCCCGGCACAATCCTTCCCTTATCAGCGGTGATCCGCACTCTTGCACCTTTTGTGATTGAATTTACGAGACCCGGGGTCAGCTGGCCCCCGGATACTGCTATGTCTCCATTGATAAGAACAGGGAGAGCTTCCGATGAACTCTGGAATTTTTCAAACTCCACATTGATACCCTGCCGGGCAAAGTAGCCTTCTTCCTTTGCAATAAAAAGCGGCCCGTTTGAAACGAGAGGCATATAGGCAACTTTGACCGTTGTCAGATTCAGAGCCGGGGCCGGGAGAGGATCCTGGGGGGGCTGGGTAATGCATGCGGTCACAGCAACCGCTGAAATAATCAATAAAAGGATCAAAAATAATTCAGGTCGGATTCCCATAATATTCTGTTCTATCGCTCTCTGTGGAAAACATTTAAACCTGACGATATTACCCGGAGAAAAGTTCAATTATCCCCACTAACCAGATGTAATAACTTGACTACGGACCGGGCCAGCCCCTGTACTATACGCGATTTGATCTGCTACGGAAATCAGGATCCGGACAAGACTGCTATCGAATCGCCAGGATACCAGCCGCTTACCTATCGTGATTTCAGGGTACAGATCCATTCAGTAGTAAAAAACCTTAATGCACAAGGGTTTCACCGGAATGACCGGATTGCAATAATTACCCCGTCAGGTCCGGAAACAGCGGTCTGTATCATCGCAGTCATGGCAGGATTCACAGCCGTCCCCCTTAACCCGCAATTCAGGGAACCAGAGTACGGAGAAATCTTTTCCAATGTAGGAATAAAAGCGGTCATCGTACAACAGGGTTACGAAACCGCCGCAAAAGCAGTTGCAGATTCCCGGGCCATTCCGGTACTGGAACTCGTTCCATCAGGTATCGCAGGAAAATTCGATCTGGTTCCCGGTACTTCGGGCAGTTCCGCGGAGGCGGAATTTGCGATCCCGTCAGATATCGCTTTTATCAAACTGACTTCGGGATCCACATCAGTATCAAAAATTGTCCCGGTTACCCAGAAACAATCTGCAATTTCCAAACAGAGAATTTGCAGGTACCAGAAAATCACCTCTGACGACCGTTTTCTTCACATTCTGCCATATTATCATGGAGCGGGAGTTGGCGCAGCGCTCTTAAGTCCATTGATTGCCGGGGCTACGGTAATATGTACCAAAGATTTTATTCCTTCTGATTTTCCGTATCTGCTCAGGACATTTCACCCGACCTTTTTTTCGGCCGGGCCTGCTCTTAACCAGGGTATCCTCCGTGCATTGAAAAAAGTTCCCTCTGGAGACCTCATAGAGCATTCACTCAGGTATATCCGGAGCGGTTCTGGGTTTCTTCCCGGAGATATCCGCAGGGAACTGGAATCCACCCTGGGCGTCCCGGTAATCGAAGCATATGCTATGTCAGAGGCTGGGACCATTGCTATCAATATTCCCCCGAAGCAGGGATCCGTTGGAATTCCTATCATCGATTCCCTTGCGATCGTTAATGAAAAAAGTGAACCACTCGGACCCAACAATATCGGCGAGATACTTATTAAAGATGCAGCGGTTTTCTGTGGGTATGAAAATGCTCCTGATGAAAACAATGCTGCGTTTATGAACGGCTGGTTCAGGACGGGAGATATGGGATATCTCGACAACGACGGGTATCTCTTCCTGACCGGCAGGATAAAAGAGCTGATCAATAAGGGGGGGGAGAAGATATCGCCGGCTGAAATTGATGCAGTTTTAAAGAACCATCCCGGTGTAAGGGATGCCATGACATTCGGGTTTCCTGATCCGGTTCTCGGGGAGGATGTTGCCGCAATGGTGGTGCCGGACGATTCACCGGTAACAGAAGCAGAACTACGCCAATATCTTCTTGACCACCTGGTCCAGTTCAAGGTTCCCCGCAGGATCTATTTTGTTAAGAATATCCCAAGAACGGCTACGGGGAAACCCCTGCGGTACAAAGGGACTGAACTGTATTCAAAAAACAGTTTCCCCCCATAACAACGTGCTGATGCATTACCGGGGGTTGCTGGCGCAACACCATGTGCGCCAGTACGTGACGGTACAAAATCTGTCAGTCCTTTGGTTATAAGGTGGACGAATCCGGAACCTTCCGGAAGGCCCGGGAGCTCCCCTGCAGGATGAAATATGGCTCCTGGATTTTCCGGTTTATGAGCGTAACGTGCAGGGAGACAGGGGGTGATGGGGGGTGGGGAGGCTGACCGGCTCCGGAGTGTCCGCTTCGGTTCCCGTGCTGACTTCTGGTAACCGCGGTTTAATTACCGAATCCGGAATATGTACCTCAGGTATGTCATTGTCATGGAAACTTGGCAGGATAGTGAATTCTTTTCTGAAAAAATTTGGTATTAAAATTGTCTCGGTTGATCCAAAATCCAAAAAAACGTTTACCGAAACGCGGTTATTTAATGCATTAACCGAACTCAACACGGTTTTCAATTACTATGTTTTTGATAAGGAATTTACCCTTGATGAAGAAAGCCTGCAGCTTCTTTCGGTCTCGATGTATACGAAATACAACACAGGGTTTTACCTGGTCAATTATCTTCGTCAATCTCTCGATCTGAGGGGAGATGTCTGCGAATTCGGAGTGGGACAGGGAGCGATATCTGCCCTTCTCGCTCAAGAGATAAAAAATACTGACAAGAGAATCTGGCTTTTTGATATATTTGAGGGTTTTACAAAACCATTGGAAAAGGATATTCGCAGAAGTGAACCTTCTCAATCGGGTTCGATTGGATTTTATGATGGTGCAATTTCTTTTCCGGAAAACCTGGTCAGAACCCGGTTGGATGATATAAACTTTCCTTGCGACAGGATCAGAATCGTTCCGGGATTTATTGAGGAAACCATCAACGGTCCGATGCTTCCACAGACCGTCTGTTTCGCATATGTTGATTGTAATTTTTATGAACCAACATTGAAGGCATTACAGTTTCTGGATACGGTTCTCCAGCCGGGCGGATTCATGATCGTTGATGATTATGATTTTCTTTTTCCGGGGGTAAACAGGGCAGTTGACGAATTTTTTGATTATCAGAAAGATAAATACTCCCTGGATTTTCCCAAAACATTCTGCAGGACATTCTGTATCCTGTCCAGGAAAAAATAAACCGGGTCCGGTATCCACCCCTTTACATTTTCCCCTTATCCGGCATTGGAAGTATTTGCCAGTACACCATTAGCGTAATCTATATAGCTCGTGTCAAAGATCTGGTCATCATCGGGCCTGATGGATATTTGTTTATCCGCATACAGCCAGTCAATTTGATCCCTGAACGGCTGACGGGGCAAATATCCATCGGCAGCAACCGGCATCCAGCAGGTCCTCTGCAACAGGTTCCGGTCAATATGGGTATAATTTGAAAGGATCCCGATATTCCGTTCCGTTTTCCCAAGATTGTATTGTCGTGCACCTTCAAGGTAGGCAACCATGAAACGCCTGCCGAGTTCCGGGTCCTTGTCAAGGAAAGCGGGACCATAATAAAGAGGGTGGGGCAGGTCCGGAGTATACACTTCAGTCGGGAGGAGCATTACTGCAGAATTGCTCTCAAGGGCCTCGGTAATATAGGGTTCTGATAAGATCGCGGCATCAAGTGCACCATTTTGCAGTGCTGCAAAAGCCGAAGGAAAGTCAAGAACGACAATATCGATATCATCAGAGGTAAGATTCCCCCTTTGAAGTATGCGGTGAAGAGTATAATCATCACCACCAGGTGTCATGATCTTCTTTCCCTTCAGGTCAGATATCCTGGTCAGTGCACCGCTTTCATAGAGATCCCGGCGGACCATAAGGCCCGAGGCATTGCAGGAATACCCGGGGGTGTTCCTGCCCTTGTCAGCTACAATACGGACATGTGCCCCCTTGGCGATGGCATTTATGATGGATGGTTCAACATTACCCGAGGTAACTGCGATATCTCCGTTTATAAGAGAGGGAAGGGCGACCGACCCCCCCGGGAATTTCTCAAACTCTACGTTTATTCCCTGGCGGGCAAAATAACCCTCCTCCTGGGCAATGAAGATCGGTCCATATGAGATGGTCGGCAGGTAGGAAACCCTGACCGTAGTCAAGGCTGTTGGTGGCGGAACAGCAGTGGCCGGAGGGGCCGGGGAAATACATGCAGGAACCGTTACGATGGCAAAGAGAATCAGGCCGGTGATTATGAGGCAGCACTTTGATGACATAAAGCCTCTTCCTAGGTTCCCTTTTCAGGATAAACAATTTTTTAATTAATTCCCGAAATGTCAGAGGAACTGAACCGATCGGTTGGCTCTGATAACCCTGGCACGAATGCATTCATACTATCGTTTTTTAAGCGGAAAGAATAGGTTAAATATCCTCCATACCCTTTATTTTTAGACTTTCATGAACGAATCCGGGCCGTTTACCATCAGAGACCTGATTTATGATTGCAATCAGGATCCGGATCATAATGCAATTGAATGCCCGGGGCATCAGCCACTTACGTACCGCGGTCTTCGGTCGCAGATCACTTACGGTGTAAAAACACTCAATTCTCTGGGGTTTCACCGGAATGACAGGATCGCCGTGATAATGCCCGGCGGTCCGGAAACCGCAGCCATTATTATTTCCGTAATGGCGGGTTTCACCGTTGTCCCCCTGAATCCACAGTACCGGGAACAGGAGTACAACAGTTATTTTTCCCAGATGGCAGTCAGGGCCATTATTGTGCAAAAGGGTCATGATACTGAGGCAACAGGTGTGGCAAAGTCACGGGGTATCCCCATTATCGAATTGATACCTCGTCCCGGTTTCGCCGGTATTTTTGATCTGATACCAGGAAAAGGACGGGATGCAAAAGATGCGGAATTCGCCACACATTCAGACATTGCAGTTCTTTTACTTACTTCAGGGTCAACGGGCACACAAAAAATCGTTCCTGTTACGCAGAAACAGTTCCTGCTCTCCAAGCAGAGAATTAAAGATACATCAAAAATTACGAATATGGACAGAGCCCTTCATTTTTTACCCTATTATCATGCCATGGGCCTTTCAGCACCTCTTCTGGGTATACTGCTCGCGGGTGGAACGGTGATCTGCACAAAAGACTTCATCGCTTCTGATATTCTCCCGCTGCTCAGGACATTTCGCCCGACCTATTATGATGCCGGGCCTGCACTAAATCAGGCCATCCTGCGGGAAATTAAAAAGGTTTCCCCGGATGAACTGAAGAATACGTCATTGCGGGCAATACTGACAGGTTCGGCGTCTCGTTCCGACATTGCCAACCATGAACTGGGGGAGGTATTGGGAGTTCCGGTGATAGAAAGTTATGCGTCGTCAGAAACAGGGATGATCGCCGTTAATATTCCCTCCCGCGAGGGGTCGGTGGGTATTCCTGTCATTGAATCTCTCACGATCAGAAATGAGGACGGCACCATACTCAGCAGCGGGGAAACCGGGGAGATTGTTGTCAAAGGCGAGACCGTTTTTTACGGATATGAAAATGCCCCGGATGACAACAAGGCTGCGTTCACTGACGGATGGTTCCGGACAGGCGATATGGGGTACCTTGATTCTGATGGTTATCTTTTCCTGACTGGCCGGAAAAAAGAGCTGATCAACAAAGGCGGGGAAAAGATCTCGCCGGAAGAGATAGATTCGGTTCTGAAAGGTCACCCGGGTGTCATGGATGCCATGACATTCGGGATTATCGATCCCGTGCTTGGCGAGGATGTTGCAGCAATGATCGTTGCAGCTGATGCCAGGATAACCGAACCGGAACTGCGCCGGTATGTTCTTGACCGGCTGGTCCAGTTCAAGGTTCCCCGCAGGATCTATTTTGTTGATGAGATTCCGAAAACACCCACCGGAAAACCCATGAGACTGGAAGGCACACGGCGTTATTCCTGAACTGTCCGGTGGACTGCAATCACCACAACCTCCCCTCTGTTTTCAGCAGGCAGGTGTNACCCTCCCCAGACAGAGTCTCCCGATGGACCGGGATAAATCAACATATTGAATAGTTGTTATCGACTATCCTATACGGAACGATCCATGGAGAATGAAGATCACCCTGAGCTCAGGGAAAAAACACCCCTTCCCGACCTTATCAGGATCGAAGAAAATCTTACACGGCTCTGGAAGGATATCCTTGACCTTTCGGAAGTATCAGCCAGTGATGACTTTTTCCTGTGCGGGGGAAATTCACTCACTGCAATCGAACTTCTCATCAGGATCCAGAGGGAATACCATATCAGCCTCTCCCCGGATACCATCTATCGCTATCCCACCCTACGGCAACAGGCGATATTACTCCAGGAGAGGGCTGCAACCGCAAAGGAATACCACCCACTCATATCCCCCCTGCGCGAAGGCGGGGATCTCCCACCCCTTTTCTGCATCCACACGTTGGGCGGTGTGGTGGATCACTATCTTAAAATTATATCTGCAATAGATAAATCCCGCCCGGTTTTCGGGATACGGGGAAGAGGTCTTGTACCTGGAGAGACTCTCCCCAAAACCCTGGGGGAGATTGCCCGGGAAGAGGTAGATGCCATCAGGACGGTCCAGAAAACAGGCCCCTATTATATACTGGGGTTTTCCTTTGGCGGCATCGTTGCTTTTGAGCTGGCATGCCAGCTTCAGGAACTGGGAGAAGAGGTGGCCTTTCTGGGGATCATAGATGTGTGTGCACCAGCACATGAAGACAGGTATCTCAAGGCGCTGGCGAACAAGGTTATTCCTGACGGCAGAATACGGAAAATTGCAGAAGGTGTTGACAGATACCTCAAATCACATTCTGACCGCAGGGTGTGCCGGGTCCTGTCACGGAGCCTGTGGTATGCGGTTCATCGGGTTATCTACCGTTCGGGAGCCAAATCCATCTCGCCAGGAAATATGAAAACCCATTTTAATATCAAATCCCTTGATCAGTATCCCAAAGAGCAGCATCCGGCAATAATTTCCCGTATGAATGCATCATCAAATTACATTCCCCCGGGATTCCGGGGCGGGATAATTCTCTTTTCTACAGGTCCGGATCATGGACTGTTCCCCGGGGACATGACACGGGGGTGGGGGTTTTATATTTCCGGGAAATGTGACGTTATTGAGGTTCCCGGAGATCATTCAACTCTCTTCAATGAGTCTAATGTCGGGATTCTTGCAGAGAGAATTAACCAAAGCCTTGGTGCATACAGATGAACGGGTTTTGCTCATTTTGGGATTCTCGGAAGGACCGGAAATTGGGAAGTGAGGACACTGATATTCCGCAGAAGGGGAAGCACATGTCCGTCAATGGAGGATTAGTCCACGTCTGGTCAGTACAGTATTCTGCGCTTGACCGGTACTACCCGGTCCTTTCCGCTCTGATAAGCCCGGAAGAGGCACAGAAAGCGGCAGGTTTTAAAAAGATCGGCGATTCAAGGCGCTTTATCATCAGGCATGGATTTGTGCGGGNGGTGCTGGGATATTATACCCATCAACAGCCGGTGAATCTACCGTTTGTTTATGGGAGCAGCGGTAAACCGGATCTGGATCCGAAAGGTAAATTTCCTGATATCCGGTTCAGTCTTTCCCATACTGATGAGAGGATCTGCCTTGGCATAACCCTGGAATCTGAAATCGGTCTGGATATCATAAAAATTATCCCCCGCTACTCATTTTCCGCGATTTCACGCTACCTCTTCACACCAGGAGAAAGACAATGGATAGCTCAGGCAGTCCCCGACAAGCNGCCTGTCCGGTTCTTCAGGATATGGACGCTGAAGGAAGCGCTGCTTAAAGCCACCGGCAGTGACGCGCGGATGATGAAGGATGCGGATTTTTCACCAGTTATGACTGCTGCCGGTTTGGATGGTTTTTACACGGTTGGCATCGGGAAAACGGATCAAACGTGTTTCATCCATGAGTCTGATTGTGGCCCGGGGCATCATCGGGCCATTGTAACCATACCCACGACACCCCGGGAACCGGCTGGCTGACCGGATTCAGAATACCGTGCTGCCCGGATTTCGTATAATCCAGATATTGGAATGTGTCAGGATCAGACAACGGCACCGATAGTCTGCTGCCCGGCAGCTACCCGGTGCAGTTTTTGTGCAGGTGATTCGGGAATCCGGACAATGACCGCCAGGCGTTCCTTACCGTAGAGCACGGCCCGGAGGCTGTTGAGGGAGAGGGTAAAACTGCCTGCTCCGAACAGGTCGATATTCAGGGCTTTGCCGGAAACCGAGACCTGCGCGAGACCGCTCGTTACCCCAAGGTAATATTCCCAGTTGCGGGTGAGTTCCTCTACCTGTATCAGGGTGCGGCCGGAGACACCCTTGGTCAGGTCCGACCTGCGGACAGCGTACCGGGCTCCGCAGATATGGAGCTCAAGTACTTCGTGGGAGTTTCCGTCACTGTCGAGCGCATTGCATCCGGTCCGCTGGAGATATCCTGCTTTTTCCATCATACACGACCACCTTCTGTCGTATACTGGCGTCAGTTCCGGGAGTATATAACGGGTCAGCGTGTGCAGGGTGAAAGTGAAAGGCAGGCCGGATTATCCGGGATCAATCCCATGATCAGGACACTCTTCGGGAGTGATCCATGCAG
>JGI20214J51088_10002045_pt1 | contig 13626 bp, 13 predicted proteins | sample WetSurMetagenome_FD_51088 | JGI IMG/M metagenome (IMG submission 51088) | reverse complement strand
GGATTAAAAGGATATGCCAGGGTGGATGCACGAACAGACGGTAGTAACAATGTTTTTGTTATTGAGATAAATGCCAATCCGTGTATATCTCCTGATGGTGGTTTTGTTGCTGCAACAAAACAGGCAGGTTACACTTTCTCTGAGGTTATCCAGAGGATAATCAATGATTTAAACTGATTATCAGGCGATGGTAATTTCAAAAGATATATCGGTTGACGAAAGAAAAAGTATTGGGGATATTCTGAGATCTACAGGTTTTTTTTATGATTTTGAAATTGAAATCGCTCTTGNTCTGGTAGATGATACTATTACATATGGTTCGGATATTTGTGGTTATCACTGGATGAAAATTTATGATGAGACAGAACTTGTTGCATTTGCAAATTATGTCAAAAATTCATTTTCAGTTCATTCCTGGGATCTTTACTGGATTGCAGTTCATCAGAACTCAAGACATAAAAAGCTAGGTTCGGCTCTTTTAAAAGCAGTCGAGGATGACGTACGAAATATGGGAGGAAAAATTCTCTGGCTTGATACTTCCGGTCGTCCATTATATGCACCTACTGAAAAATTTTATGTAAAAAACGGATATAAACTTAAGGCAAGTCTGCCGGATTTCTATGCCCCCGGAGATCCGAAGCAGATATATTCTAAAGTATTATAATATCCTTCGTACTTCAGATTTAAGTACCCTAATATAATGAAAGGCTTCAATACAATTATACTTCTGATAATGTCAAATGCCTTTATGACAGTGGCGTGGTATGGGCATCTGAAATTAAGGACAATGAGCAGGTTTGAGAATATAAGTCTTTTTGCTGTGATATTATTAAGCTGGGGGATAGCTCTGTTTGAATACTCTTTACAGGTTCCGGCAAACAGGATCGGATATCGGGAAACAGGTGGACCGTACTCGCTTGTTGAATTGAAGGTTATCCAGGAAGTAATTTCAATTATGGTGTTCACTGCATTCACCCTGATAGTTTTCAAGAATGAACATTTCAGGTTGAATCATCTCATCGGATTTATGTTTCTGATCCTTGCAGTATATTTTATTTTCAAGAAGTAAAAACTGGTTATGATGTCTCCTATTTTATAAGGTTCGAATTATAGTATCGGGGATTACCGGTTACTTCTTCTCCCAGCCATTCAGGTTTTTCAAAATATTCATTTTCTGAGGAGAGCTCAATTTCCGCGATCAAAACTCCTTCGTTTTTATCATGAAATACATCTACTTCAAAAGTATGAATTCCTGAAGGTATCAGGTATCTTGTTTTAACAATTTTTCCTGGGATACAGATTTTCATTAGTTCTTCTGCATCAGAAAAAGGTATTTGAAACTCCCATTCATTTCTCGTGATTAATCCTTCATTTCTCCGGCTTTTGATTGTCAGAAATGATTTATCGTCAGCAATCCTTAACCTGATAGTTTTATCTGGATCAACTGAAAGATAAGATTGCATTATGCTTATCTTTCTGATAGCCAGATGTCTGAATTCACCTGTTACGAGGAATTTACGCTCAGTTTCAGTTGCCATTTTTCTTTTAAAGTTAATATTTATTGACGCGTGTTACAACTAATAACCATTCCTGCAGGAGTGGCTTTGTTAATTGTAACTTTTAAACATGTTTATAATTAATTATCCTGTATTATTATAATTTATTAGTCAAATATCATAAAATATTTTATATTTGAAATGATAATTCAACAGACACTATGATATATTAATGATTAATGTATTATTTCTGAATGAATTGTCGGAAGTAGTTTTAGTTTAGGAAGTGAGGGTGAACTTATGGAAATGGGCTGCTGGTGTTAACCGGCAGCCCATCTTGTTATCCGGTTAAATATAATTTTAGTATTTTAGTCTGGTGAAATAAGAAAACTAAATAGCCGCAAATGGATGTAAGGATTGAAGAAACATGGAAGTCAAAACTGAAAGAAGAATTTGAAAAGGAATACTTCCTGAAACTTTCGGAATTTGTAAAGGAGGAATACAGGTCAGGTACTATTTACCCTCAGGGAAGCTATATATTCAATGCATTCAATCTTTGTCCTTTTGATAAGGTAAAGGCTGTAATTATCGGACAGGATCCGTACCATGGCCCGGGACAGGCTCATGGATTATGCTTTTCCGTAAGGGAAGGTGTTGAATTTCCTCCTAGTCTGAAAAATATATTCAAAGAAATTGAGATGGATCTGGGTTTGAAAAGACCAGCTACAGGAAACCTTACAAGATGGGCTGCCCAGGGCGTTCTGCTTCTGAATGCCACTCTTACTGTTCGCGCACATCAGGCCGGATCGCATCAGAAGAAAGGGTGGGAACAGTTTACTGATAGCGTAATTTGTAAACTTAACAGCGAAAAGAAAAATGTTGTATTTTTCCTGTGGGGAGCATATGCACAGAAGAAGGGAGAATCAATCGACAGATCAAAACATCTTGTACTTGAATCAGTACACCCCTCTCCTCTTTCAGCTTCACGGGGATTCTTTGGCAATAACCACTTCAGCAAATGTAATGACTATCTTAAAGAACATGGTATAGCGCCAGTTAACTGGCAATGAATGAGGTTAAGGCTGAGTTTAAGAATCTGACCTTAACATTAACCTACATCCTGGCCATTGCTTTTGATATTGTTTCTTCAAGTTCACTGTACTCCTCAAACCCAACTGATAGCCTTATCATACCTGGTTCAGGATATTTGACTCCCCATACTGCTTCTACAGGCATTAAAATTGTGTGCGGATCTCCTAATGATGGTATAAGTTTTATTTTCTCTGAAACCTGATGTATAAATTCATCTCTCCTTCTTCTTTTCTGAGTATTGTCTTTCCCGTCAAAATCAAAGGTTATCATTGCTCCGTAACCCCTTGCTTTAAAAAGCTTTTCAGCAATCATGTGTGTGGGATGATCTTTTAATCCGGGAAACCAGACTTTCCTGACAACAGGAACATTATCAAGGTATTCAGCCAGTTTTGATGCATTGTTGCACTGACGCTCAAACCTGAGTTCAAATGATTGTATCTGTGTCTGTAACCTGTAAGCATCATCAGGTGAAAGCATATGGCCAACAAGCTTTCTGTACTCAATAGCCTGTTGCATTAAACTGTTGTTATTCCCGCATAAAACACCGGCAGTCAGATTTCCATGCCCTGAAAAATACTTTGTAACACTATGAATAACAATATCTACGCCTTCACCTAAAGGTTTGTATAGAAAAGGAGTTGCAAACGTATTATCAATTATTACTCTTAAGTCATGCTTTTTTGCAATACTGCTTATTTCAGTTACATCTGCAACAATCAGCATCGGATTCGAGATTGATTCAATATAGACAAATTCAGGTTTTAATACCGATAGCACTTTCTCAAATTCAGTAAGGTTATAATTTCCACGTTCCGGTGTAAAATAATGAATATCAAGACCTCTGCGTTTTTTTAAAACAGATTCAATATAAGAGATGGTTCCTCCATAAATTTCAGTAAAGAATAACCATGGTTTCGTTTCCTTCCCTATCTGAAAAATTGAGAGTGCCGTGTCTATGGCAGACATACCCGATTGTGTGAGAAGCGCCCATTCACAACCTTCAATTCGCATAATTTCCTCTTCAGCAGAAACTACAGTGGGATTCCGATAACGCGAATAGATGTAACTATTTGGTTCTCTGGTGTGTTCACTTTCCTCTCTGAAAGCTTCAGCAGTTTTCCCGGCATCAGAAAGCTCGAAACCGGCATCCCTGTATATTGGCATACGCGAACTGTTAACTACTTTTCTTTTCATTTTTCAGATCAATTACTTGTTTATTTATCAAGGTCTGAATATTGACAGGATCAAAGTCATAATAGTAGATCAGCCTGTCAATAAATTCTCCAGTCAAAAATAATGAAATTAAAACAGGATCGGTTGATGAAATCGATGAGACAAGACATGATCCGGTTATAATCAAAAGAGCTATTCTTACAAACCTTATTCCCGGAAACATCCCGTTATTCTTATTTATTATCATAAGATAAGATGATGAAATAAGTTTTATGATTGCAATAAATACGAAAGGAAGAATACTGCGGGTAAGAAAAGATACTATTAACAAGGAAGTCAGGAAGGCCTGACCACTATGCAGGATTGTGGATTTTCTTTTGTCAGAATAAACGTATACTGAATCAATGGATATTAGCAGTATCAATCCAATCATTGAAGAAACAATAAGCATACCTGGCAGTTGAAAGAAAACTGTAATGAGTGAGATTAAAAAATATATCCCAAAAAGTACTATCTCTCGGCTTAAAGGTGATCTTTTAAGGTTAATTACTGCTCTCCATGCACGAAGAGGTTTTCCGAGGTGAGAAAGAGNTATTAATCCGGCAAGAAGAAGAAANGTGGATTGCACTATTATAGAAGGAAATGTTCCCCATATAAGTGAAGAAATCAGAATCCCGACTGACAATGTTGTTAAAAAGCTGAATAACAACAGGCTTAATTCACCAGTAATGCTTTTCGTTTTTANTAAACTTTGCTGTATTCCTCTTTCAAAGGATTCTTCCGGGAATATTCTAAGAGGGATTTCATTCATTCCGGAGATAAACTTAATTGAGGGATTAAGCTGTTTATCGGGGAACCAGGGGGGAATATTTTCTGAAACCGTATCAGTTAAATCCCCGAATTTGAGAGCTCCTGTCGGACAGGATGTTGTACAAGCCGGTGAAATACTGTCATTTAACAGAGTGTAACAGAAGTTACACTTCTCAATTACCCGATTTTCCGTATCGAATTTTGGTGCATCATAAGGGCAATTCCATTTACAATATTTGCACCCGATACACCTGGTACTTTCAATTATTACAGCACCTGTGAGAGTGTCTCTAAAATAAGAAGCAGACGGGCAACCCTCGAGACAAGTTGCCGTTTCACAATGATTACAGGCGAGAGAAAGATTTAGAACAGGGAGCGATTGAAAAGCCTCAGAGTTATATGAATATACCACCCTGGGGTGTATGCTCCATCCGTTTTCCAGAATACAGGCAGCAGTGCAGGCATTGCAGGCAACACATCTTGTATGATCAAACAGAAAACCCTTACTCATTTTTTTCAACTCTTTCTATTTCAACCATGTTATCATGAAAAGCGGCACCGTAACCCATATCAGTCTCCTTACCGGCTATCAGATGATTCCCTCCGCCTCCTTCATTTGTCCATATTCCGTTCGGAAGTANAACAACTCCTGCTGGTATACGATTTGAGATTCTTGCATAACTTAATAATTCACCTGTCAGATTATATACCCTTACCTTATCACCTGTATTGATGTTTCTGCAAGAAGCAGCTTTTAATGAGATTCCTACTGCAGACTCCTGTATTATTTCTTTAATTATTTTAAGATTGCCAAACTGAGAATGTATACGACTTCCTGTATTCGGAGTCATAAAAACCAAAGGCAACTTTTCTCTATCAACCATCGTTGTACTTGGCATATAATCGGGCAATTGCGATACACCCCACTTTGTATTGGCAGTAGCAGAATAAAGTTCAATTTTACCAGATGGTGTTTCAAATTTAAGATCTTCATAGGCAATATGCTGAAGTCCTGGAGCCAAAACAGGTCCCATTTTCAGATCTTCAAGCTTGAGACTGGTATACCCTTTGATCCGGCAATCAATCCATTCTTCTATCTTCTCATTTCCGGGTTCCGGAATCTGTTCTGGTCCAAGGTTTAGATTAAGTCTTTTTCCAAGATAATAATAGATTTCGCTTTCGGGCATAACTTCACCTGGCGAATTAATAACTTTTGGTTTGAACAGAACATATGGAGACCAGTAAGAACCAAGTATATCTGATTGCTCAAACATATCTTTTGCAGGAAGAATTATATCAGCAAATTTTGCGGTATCGTTCATGAATTGTTCTACCACAACTTTAAACTCCAACATGCTGAATGCCTTCTTAACGCTATTTGTGTCAGGCGATTGAAGAAGCGGATTTGCTCTCTCTATCCAAATCGCTTTAAGTTCAGGATCACGTGCNTTTANCATATCTGTCCCTAATTTTGCCATTGAGACAGTTCTTCTGAATGGAAGATCTTTCTGAGGATCGGGATAATATGATAATGGTTCCTTTATATTATCAAAGACATAACTCTGCAGATTTGCATAATTAAATCCTGATCCAGGCTTGCCGATGTTGCCCGTAAGAATAGCAATTGACAGAATTGCCCTTATAGTCTGACCACCATTCAAATGCCTCTGCAGTCCATAACCTGGTAGAAATGTTACCGGTCCCCCTTTGCCGATGATATGTGCAAGCTCACTGATCATACTCGCAGGTATTCCGGTTATCCCCTCGGCATCCGATGGTGTGATAACTGATGATTTACAGAATTCGTTAAATCCCAGGACATTCTTGTCAATAAATTTTCTGTCAATGAGGTTGTCTTTTAGAAGTACAGAGCATATGGCAAGTGCAAGAGCGGCATCGGTTCCCGGTTTTGGACTGAAAAGCATTTCAGCTTTATCTGCAGTAGGAGTTCGTACCGGGTCAATTACGATAATTCTGCAACCTTTCTCTTTTGCTTTTGCAATAAACGCTATCTCCTGAATGTTTGTCTCAGCAGGATTTTTTCCCCAGATTATGATTGTTTTTGCATTTTCAAGATCCCATGGAACATTATGTTTTACCGAGCCAAGAGTTAATCTGACAGCCTCAAGTCCTGCCGGCCAGCACAGATTTCCATAGGTTAGTGTTGTACCGCCGAATGCTTTCCAGAATGAATGTCCGATATCATTTGTAAGCCCCGACATTCCACTTCCTCTATACCATAAAACACTTTTAGATCCGTACTTTTCCCTTATTGAGATCAGCTTATCTGTTATAAAATCAAATGCTTCGGCAGTAGTGACTTGTTGAAACCTCCCATCTGAGGTTTTTAGTAATGGATAGATTATCCTGTCAGGTGAATTAGTTCTTTCGAGATACGAAAGACCTTTAATGCACGGTCCTTCAGGAGTGGCAAGATTTTTAGGGTACGGCAGAATTCTCCTGATCTTATTGTTTTCAACATGAACCCTGAATGAACAGGTGCTGTAGCAATTTCTTGGACAAGCTGTTACGAATTCTTCCATTTAATCCAATGGGGCATCCAGGGAGCAATTATTGATAGTGAGTTTTTTATTTGCAAGATCTGAAATGAAGACTTCGTATGTGACCTTCGCCTGCCCGATATAGGTCATACCATTATAATTCACCGATCCGGTTGAAAAGAGCTGTCCGTTTACTTTAGCTGTAATCTCAGCTTTTGGATAAGCCTTATTGAAACGAAAATACTCAGAAAAGCCTCCGGCACTGATATTGCCGAGTGTATCAATTCCATCTGACGTATTTACAATTACCATTTCAAAAGGAAGATCTGAAACATTCTGAACTCTGATATCGGTTGGTCCTTCAGGTGAAAATTTAGTTTTTTTACAGGCTACAACAGTCAGAAGAAGAATTGAAACAAAAAGAAGTTTTTTCATGATCCGGAAGATTTAATAACATCTATATTATCTGACGGGAAATATAGTAAATAAGTTGCAAACGGATCAAATTTTACTAAGACTATTTAAAGGTATCCATCCCTTATTTCCATCCGAGAGTCGTATTTCCAGCCACTCTCCTACTTCATCTTCAATTGAGACTTTGGTACCTTCATGAAGTACAAATAAGTCAGTTCCACTGTTATCAGGGGAGCTCTTACCGCTAACCTGCGGNNTTGTAACTATAGCCTTGTGACTGTCGTAAACCAGTTTTTTATTTCTACCGGCAAATGCTAATGATGTAACTGTGAGGATAAAAAAGAAAACAGCAAACCAAAAACCAACCACTTTCTGACGATAGTGCGATGAATAAATGTACAGTGATAATAATAGAAGGAACAGGACAAATGAGAAAATACTTATTCTGGACCAACTGTTAGTAGACAGGCACAACGATATAAAATTGTACGATCTTACAAAAAATAATTCAGGTATTTCCTGAAATCTGTCTACTATCAGTGTTCTGGCAATCTGAAGGTTATAATTAACATTTTCATCTGTCGGATTAAGCAGATATGCCCTTTCGTAGAAAAGGATTGCATCCGGAATATCATTAACCTTAAAATATGCATTTCCAATATTGTATTCAAGATTTGCAGAACGGTAACCTGTATTGTAAATATCAGTCCAGACCTGTAAAGCTTCCCTGTAATTGCCTGAAGTAAAAAATGTAACACCCTGTTTAAATTTATCAGTGGTTGCCTGTTGTGAGCTTGCTTCAGCTGCAAGCAGGAAAATAAAAAGGAAAGAATAAATATATCTTAGTCTTGAGTTCATTTTCTATCCTATTGAATTTTCAACTGATCTTATAAATTGTAATGCACCTTCGTAGATAGTGCCTGCTTCAGTTTCTGATGATGATGGCGAGAATCTGGCAAATTCACATGTATCAAGTATACTATTGAGATTTTTAATCCTGTCTTCATCAATGCCTCTTTCCGAAAGTGATACGACTGCGTTATTTCTTGTGAGATCCGAAACCGGAATATTAAGCTTGTCACTAAGGTAACCCCAGAGAACTTTAAGGATCTCTTCATAGAACTTATCAATTTCGTCATTCTTAAGGCATAATGATGCAGTATGTAAACGTCTGGCAGCGACCTTCGCCGCTTTTCTGTTCTTTACAAGAGTCTGGTCAGCGTTACGCCGGATATGTTCCCTTCTTAAAAACAGTACTACAAGAAATGTGAAAAGCGAAAAAGCATATGCACTGTAAAATGTTCGTTGTGAAAAGATGATATTTGCCGATTTTGTGATCCTTCCGGGAACAGATTTTATAAACCTTATATCCTTCCCGACATATTTGACATCTTCTTTTGATACACCTCCGTATACTGTTATCCCCGTATTCTGATCATTCCCTTTTTTTGCATAGAAGTGAAATTCATTTGTTGTAAGTTTTTCATATTTTCCTGTAGAAATATTGAAATATGAATACGATATTGAAGGAATTGTGAAGTCCCCATAGTGTCGGGGTATCAGCAGATAATCAAAACTCTTCTGACCTGCGGTTCCACCAGAACTATTCTTTATATTATCCGAGATCTTCGGATCATAAACTTCAATATCAGGAGATAATTTGAGTGACGGTGTTCCGGCAATTTTCAGGTTCCCGTTTCCGGAAATTACAATTTTAAAATTAACAGCATCATTTACATTTACCGAATCCTTGTTTAGGGTGGCTTTCATATCAATTTTTCCAACAACTCCTGAAAAATCAGGTGGCTGATTTCCCGGTAACGGTTTAACTTTTACTTTAACAGGTATACTTGCAATCACCTTTGGAACAGTCTGATATGTAGTAAAGAAATCCCCGAAAAACGGATCAGATTGTCCTGCTTTTTGCTGAATAAGAACTGATATCTGTACAGGATCGATAGTTACATCGCCGGTAATTTGCGGATAAAGGAGAAACTGCTGAACCACACCGGTCCCATATAATGTGCCATTTATGGTCTCCTGCTTTAGTGAAGTTAAAGGAGGAGTCTCAATATCTGATTTCAGGAAACCTTCAAAAGATGGAAACTTGATTTCATTTGTTCCTGCAATATTTACCCTTGTAAATAATTTCACAGTTGCCACAATATGCTCCCCCAGGTAAACTTCTTTGCGGTTCAGTGAAAGATTTACAAATAGCTCTTCATTTGAGGTCACGACAGAGGATTCTGCTCCTGAATTACCTGAAGATTGAGCTGAATTCTGTCTCTGTGCNCCGCTTCCGGATACTTCAATATGAATAGAATCAGAGGAATAGGTTTTNTTCTTCAGTTTAAATACTGCCGGGGAAAGAGTATATTTTCCTTCTTTAACAGCCTGAAGATAATACACGTATGAATAAGATGTGGAATTAGACATCCTTCCGTTTATAATCTGAGTACTGGAACTGTAAGAGGTCTGAGGACCCATAAGTTTGTAGAAGGGGTTGAATGAAGGGGCTGAGAATTCTCCTCCACCAGCATTTACAGTCCACATAATCGTGAATTGCTGACCGGTAACTACTGTGGAAGGATATTCCACATTTACAGTTACATCCTGACCTGATAGAGAAGAAGTTATTAAAAATACAAACAGATATAATAATTCCTTTTTCATTTTTCTATATTCAGATTACCAGTTTTTAACTGATCTGACCTTTTCTTTGGCTGCTTTTGCAAGTTTAACCTTTTCCTGGACATTTTTCTCATCATTTGCCAAAGCGTTTAATAGTCGCTCAGCATCTTCCTTAGATATATTCTGCTGTTGATCCTGTTGCTGCTGCTTCTGCTGGTCCTGATTATTTTTCTGGTCCTTCTGCTGGTCTTTATTCTTATCGTCCTTATTTTTCTGATCCTTTTTCTGATCTTCCTTATTTTTATCCTTGTTTTTATCCTTATTCTGTTGATTTTGTTTTTGTTCTTCCTGTTTTTTCAGCAAATCCTGGGCATAAGCCAGATTATATTTTGCCTCTCTGTTATCGGGCTGAAGTTTAAGTGACCCTTTATAGGCATCTATACTCTCCTTAAGTTTGTTTGCATTCAGCAATGAGTTCCCGAGATTGTATAAAGCTGCTGATTTCTTGTTCTTATCATCATTAAGACCTGCATTTTCAGTGAATTGTTTGCCAGCTTCATCAAATTTGTTTTGTTTGTAGAGTGCATCTCCCACATTGAATACTGCATCCGGCTGTTGCTTGTTTTTGTCAAGAGACTTCCGATAGGATATTTCTGATTCAGAGAATTTATTCTTTTCATATTCTCTGTTTCCCTTTCTGATATATTTCTTATCAGATTGAGCACTAAGCATTATGGGATATAGCAGGAACAGACAAATAAAAATCCTGGCAAATATTTTCCATTTAAATATATCAATCTCTTTCATCATCAAATTCTTACCAGTAATTAAACTTTAAATTTAAACAATCTGAGATTAGCTAATTTCCTGTTTTTCCGGTCCATAACCATAAAGTCAACAAGTAAAATGAAAAGCGCTATGGCAGCAAAGATCTGAAACTGATCATTATATTCGGTATACATTGAGCTTTCCAGTTCCTGCTTTTTCATTTTTTTGATTTCGCTGAAGATCTCATCCAGTCCAATATTCGAATTGCTTGCTCTTACATAGCTTCCGCTGGCGCTGATTGCAATCTTCTTAAGTATATCTTCATCTAGTTTTGTAATTACCGTATTTCCATCCCGATCCTTGAGATACTCCTTTTTGCCGTTTATCAACATTGGCACAGGCACTCCTTCTGTAGAGCCTATACCAATAGTATGAATTACAATACCTGCCTTTGATGCTTCTTCTGCATTTTTTACCGGATCATCTTCATGATTTTCTCCATCTGTGATTATAATCATTGCTTTGCTCTTACCCTCTCCGGGGCTGAAAGATCTTATCCCAAGACTTATTGCTGCTCCTATCGCAGTACCTTGTTTTGGCACCATATCAGGATTTATTGTTGAAAGAAACATTTTGGCTGATACATAATCCGTTGTAACTGGTATTTGTGTATAGGCATCTCCGGCAAAAACAATTAAACCTATTTTATCATTGTCTAGGTTATCAACCAGTCGTGATATTGCTTGTTTTGCCCTCGTAAGTCTGTCGGGCTGGATATCTTCCGCGAGCATTGAATTGCTGACATCTAGTGCAATTATTACTTCAACCCCCTGCTTTTTTACATCCTCTATTTTAGAACCGAATTGCGGTCGTGCCAGCATAATAATTCCGGCTGAAATTGCAGTAATCTGAAGAATGATTTTTATCAACGGACGGATCCGTGACATTTCAGGTATAAGACTCTTAACAAGACCGGAGTTGCCAAAACGCAACAAGGCCCTCTTTTTCCTTATACAATCGATAATAAAAAGAATTAATATCACCGGTAGTAAAAGCAACAGATACAAAAAATCGGGGTTTGCAAATCTGAACAATTGCATATTCGTTACTGCGTTTATGTAAGATTCCTGAATATTGTGTTTCTTAAAAGTATCTCGAGCAGAATAAGTACAATAGCTAAAACTGCCGGAAACATATACTTTTCTTCCTTCCTGCTGAATTGTCTTACATCGATCTTCGACTTTTCAAGCTTATCAATTTCATTGTACACCTGTACAAGTTTGTCATTATCGGTGGCTCTGAAATATTTTCCTCCGGTTGTCTGAGCGATCTCCTGGAGAATCCCTTCATCTATCTCAACAGGCATATCCTGGTACTGAATACCATATGGTGTTTGTACCGGATATGGAGCCATACCCTGTGTTCCAACTCCGATAGTGTAAACTCTTATCCCATAGGTTTTTGCAATTCCTGCTGCAGTGGCAGGGGCAATTTCTCCCCTGTTATTAACACCGTCGGTGAGAAGGATAATAACTTTACTTTTTGACTGAGAATCCTTAATTCTGTTAATTGCTGTAGCAAGACCATTTCCGATTGCTGTTCCATCCTCAATCATTCCGCTCTGAATCTCACGAAGCAGATTAATAAGCACAGCATGATCAGTTGTTAAGGGACATTGAGTGAAACTTTCACCACTGAAAATAACCAATCCCATTCTGTCGTATGGACGTCCCGATATAAACTCAGTTGCCACATTTTTTGAAGCTTCAAGTCTGTCGGGTCTGAAATCGCGTGCCAGCATACTTCCGGATATATCCAATGTCAGTACTATATCAATACCTTCTGTTGATACATTCTGGAATTTATCGGTCGTCTGCGGACGGGCCAGAACAATAATAAGGAGAGCAACAGCTGCAGTCCTGAACGCAAAAAGCAAATGCCGGAGATAATGCCTGAATGTTATTGCAGATCCTGAAAACTGTTTTAGTCCTGGCATTCTTAATGATGCAGTCGCTTTCTGTTGTTTAAGAATATAGAATGCAATCATTGCAGGTACTACAGCAAGAAGATTAAGAAATAATGGTTGAGCAAATGATATTCCTGTCATAGGCCGACCTCCCTGTCTTTTTCTTCCTTATTCTCATTATCAGAAACGATATCCTCTTTTTCTTCCTTTGTTGCCACAACAAAATCCCATGAATTCTGAAAATGTGATTCATTCTCTGACGGTTCAGGATTATACTTTGCAAATTTCACAAGGTCAGCGCCATTCAGTACCGTTTTTAATTTATTATATGATACATCTTTTTTGAACCCTGTTTTGACCAGAGCGTCAAGTGTCTCTGAAGTAGTAAGTTCAAGAGAATAAACCATATATCTGTTTTCAAGATACTGACGTAAAATTTCAGTCAGCCTGGTATAATAATGCTTTATTTCACCTTTTTGCCATAGCTCTTCTTGCTTTAGTTTCTCCATTTCACGGAAAGCTATTACATGTGCCGGGTCAGGATTAATAACGGGTTCAGCTCCTGTTTTGGATTTTTTAAGTTTTCTGATTAACCTAAACACAAACCAGGCAGCAAAGCCTATTACTATTATAAGAAAAATCCATGGAAGAACTTCTCCAAGTGTTACAGGTGAACGGTATGGTTTGACTATATCAAATATTTTCGCTGCTGTATCGCGTGGTGTAATTTTTACTCTCATTACTTCCAGGGGAGAATAGTCAGAATAAAACCTTT
>JGI20214J51088_10002043_pt1 | contig 13631 bp, 17 predicted proteins | sample WetSurMetagenome_FD_51088 | JGI IMG/M metagenome (IMG submission 51088) | reverse complement strand
ATTCAGAACAACGGCGATTATGCTGCCACCGTCCCGGGTCTGCAAGGTGTTTGGGCCACAGGCAAGACTGTCGAAGGAGCACGAACCGAGCTTGTCGAGGTTATTGAGGGTTGGATAGCAGTGCGCTTGCGATCAGGGTTGCCGATTCCATCGATAGGTAACCGGGCCATAGAAGCATCCGCGGAGCCTATCGCGAGTGTCTAATCTAGCACCGGTATCCCGGAGTGAGCTGTTCAGGCGATAAAGGGAGCCGGGGTTTGACGGCCCGGACCATGGTGAAGAAAAAAAAGCCTGCATGAAAAGAGGTATGCTAACCGCACGCATACCAAATCCTCATCACGGCAAGCAGAAGATTACTCTCTGATGAGCGCTGCTAGATCCTTTGGCGAGCATTGGGCGAGGCCCTGGATAGATCAAAGATGGCAGGCGCTAAAAGTGCATTTTAGAAAAAATTTAAATTGTAATAGGTAATAGTATTAACGACACCTCGCATGGAAATTTGGCTATTTACATGGGGTAGTTAACATGAGGAAAATATTGGCGTTGGTGCTATTGCTGGCTCTTTGCATTCCAGCGATGGCAACTGAGTTGCCGGATATGATGGGCAACTGGTCTGGAGTTATTGATTTTGTCGGATATGACCAGAATACAGCGTGGCTGCCGAATGAGACTGTCTCCTACTGGCCTAATGAAGAATGGAAATTGACCATCACAGAGCAAAAAGGCCGATCATTTTCTGGGACGATGGTTCCAGGCCTGAGCCCCTTGTCTAAGGAAGTTGTGCTTGGCGTCCTGTGCTCTGAAAACGAGTCCATCACAATGGTGGATGAGAACGGTTACTGGTGGGGCGAAGTGATCTCGCCTACGGAGATTGAGCTAAACTACCAGGAAGTCGGCATCAACGGAATGGTTACAGGTAGCGGAGTGTTCAAGAAAGCATAAAGGCGAATTCATATTAACTATATAATTTTTTTCTGCAATTTTATAAAAGAAAACCATTGGAAATAGAAAAATTGCAACACTCATTTTGTCACGGGGATGATTATCTCAATAATCTCTAAAAATTTGGCCCCGAAGAACAGCACGATCAATAACCCAACTAAGGCCAAGATATGATAAGCATTTGAGCTGTGCAGCTTTAGCCATGGCTATGGCCAGATAACCTACTGCATCGTATTGCTGCCAGATTATCAATGATGTTCGCAGGGAGAGCGGCTATAGGATTCATGCAATGGAAATTGTAAGTGATCATGTCCACCTGTTTCTGGAATTTCACCAATTAATTTCAAAGAATCTCAAGGAAAGCAAAAGCAGAGCTTCAATTGCGCAAACCAAAGCGTCTAAGGCAAAGGAAACTCGATGAGTTTCGAATTGCGGCTAACCTGATCACGCGGCTCGAAGCATACCCAAAGCCTCCTGGTCCTGCCACCTGAATTTCCGGAGGCTGATTTGCAGGTAGCTGAGAGCCCCCGCAGGCTATTGGAGCGGCTTGCCCGGAAGCAATAATCGCAGATGTTTATTTGTCCTGGCTTTGAGCAGACCCATACCTTTTTACATTGGCAAGCTAATCATGCTGCCCAGAGAATAATGCCATTAATTGATATTCATCTGGCCGTATCCGGCCTGGATTCTGCAACTTTGGAGCAGGCTGGAATAATAGCAAACTTTTTTGCAGGCGTACTTCTGGCTTCAGAGTATTTCCTTATCAATGATAAAATCAGTAAAATAAATAGTTATTTGGAGACTCATTTATCAAATGCCTACGGCAGGCTCTCCAAGAATGTCAAGACATTTGCAAAATGGAATAGAAGACTGATAGCTGTCGTGCTCCTGCTGGTCGTATCCATTTCCATCTATCAGGAAATATTCTATTCCACATCAACCTTGCGAGAATACATCATATTCTACTTTGATTTCGCAAAGGTCATTCTACTGCCTCTGCGCAGAACCCTCCTGACATCTCTGGGAATCCTAGCGGTCATGTTCATAATCCTTTACCTGGCCCGGTCCACGCCAAAGAAGATGATCGGCGCAGTTGCCATACTGCTCTTTACCTTTGGCAATCTGCTGCTCTTTCTCAGCACCCTGGTCGGATGATAGCCAATCCTGCGACACCGGCGGCAAAAGCCAGGCGTAAAGGATTCATCATATGAGTGGCGAAGTGAATCGCGGCTGAATGGCCAAAGAAGCTTTCAGCTACCGAGATGATCCGAAATGTCCCTGGTCATTGCACTGGCAGCCAGCCGGGAGGCTGTGATAGGAGCCGATAGGAGAGCCATAACCTTTCTGGGCTCCTGCCCCAGGCTGGAAGAGGAGCTGTACTCCGGGCAGATCAAAGACGATCAGCAGCTTCTGGATAGAGCAGGAGAACTTGGAGCCGCTTTACAGATCACCAACAACAAGGAGAAGGTCTGGAAGAAGGGGGATCTGCTGGTGGGTGAGGTGACCGAGATCTCTGCTGTGCTGTCCAGGCGGCGGAGAATTTATCTCACGCCCGGAGCCAGCCTGCAGGTGGATATCACCAGCGGCGGGATCGCGGAGATTGTGGAGCCTGCAAATATAGTGGCGTGCAGAGAGGAAGAGAAAAAAGCACCGGACAAAACAAATGGAGAAGCGCGGATCAGAGCCTGGGATGGTGTAGGGTGCACGGTTTTCGGTAACCGCGTTACTCAGAAGCTGGCTTACGACGAGGTCGGCAGGGCGGGCGGAAGAGTGAATGAGCCGCTCATCAAGAGCATACTGATCAAGGCTGGGGAGAGCACGGCATCGGTAAGCCGGGAGAGCACGATTTTGCGAAGCGATATCAAGCAGCTCGATCCAAGAGCAGCCCTTCTCAGGGTGCTGGAGGAAGACTGCAAAGAGAACGGCTGGAGGCTATGCGCTCCGCAGTGATACTGGCCGGGGGCAGAGCGCGGCGACTGGGTGAGGAAAAGGCGCTCCTGGTGTTTGATAACAGGCCGCTCATCTGCTGGACGGCGGATAGTCTCTTCCGGATTGTGGATGAGATAATAATAGTGGCGCGGGACCGGGCTCATGCTGAGCGGCTGGCGGAGACGATATCCAATGTTTCGAATCTATCCAGCTTATCTAATTTCTCGATCATCTCTAATCTCTCTTTTTGCTCGAATTCCGCTGCAATGGCTCCGTCCGAACTGAGGGCTGCGCCGGAAATTTCCTTCACCTGGGATCGATTGAAGGGGTTCGGGCCGGTGGCAGGCCTTCTTGCCGGAATGGAGAGTGCCCGCGGGGACCTTGTCTTCGCCACAGGATGCGACCTTCCATTCTTGAACCTGAAAGTCATCGAGAAGCTCTTCGAGCTGGCCGGTGAAGAAAGCTATGATGCAGCGGTGCCGGTGCAGCCCAATGGATATTTCGAGCCGCTTCATTGCGTCTACCGCCGGGAGAAGATGCTATCCGCCTGCGAGAGGGCTCTGGAGAGATCCGAGCGCGGGATCTTTTCCCCGCTTCAGGAGCTTGCCGTCAGAAGAATTCCCGTGGACCAGCTGCGCCCCATCGATCCTGATCTTCTCAGCTTCTTTAATCTTAATACCAGAGAAGATCTGGAGCAGGCCAGAAAGCTCTGGCGGGGCTGCAAATAGGCACCCTTAAGTCGGCTAACTGCTCAGACTCCGCCCATATGGATTGTGGATTATGGATGCCTATTTCTGCTGAAATGTTTCCTCGGAAATATTTCTGCTGCAATATCTCCACTGCCTTTTTCGGACTTCAGAAGTAGTGCTTTAAAATCTGATAAATGATGTAGACTACCACCACAAAGAGCACTATTCGCATGAGCCACCAGAAGGTGTTCCAGAGGAGCACTGCTGTGAGAACTGCCAGAAGTATCAGAACCAGATTCTTCTCGCGGCTCAGGGCCGGGCGTGGCAGGCTGAAATTACGCCTTTGCATGCCTGAACATCAGCAACGGTAGTATTAATGTTTTCCCTTGCGAGACAAAACCTCCGAACCAAAAGCATTATACATCCCCATTCCTCTGTGAGGGTGGTGAATGTGCATTGGATAAGCTTGAGCTGGTGATGAGAAATACTGAAGAGATAGTGACGGTGGACGAACTCAAGGGCCTTTTGGAGCAGGGCCCAAGGCCGCGTGCCTATGTCGGCTACGAGACAAGCGGCAAGGTGCATCTGGGCCACATGCTCACTGCCAATAAGCTCCTGGACCTGCAGAAGGCGGGCTTTGATGTCGTGGTCCTGCTGGCCGATCTGCATGCCTTCCTCAACGAAAAGGGCTCCCTGGAAGAGGTGCGGAAGATCGCAGACTACAACCGGGACTGCTTCATGGCCCTGGGCCTGGACCCGGAGAGGACGCAGTTTGTTTACGGCACCGACTATCAGCTCAAGCCGGACTACATGCTCAAGATCCTGCAGATGGCCAGGAATACAACCCTCAATCGCGCCCGGCGGAGCATGGATGAGGTGAGCAGAAATGCAGAGAACCCCATGGTCTCGCAGATGATCTATCCGCTAATGCAGGCCATCGACATCGCCGACCTGAAGATCGACCTGGCGGTGGGTGGCATCGACCAGAGGAAGATTCACATGCTGGCCCGCGAGGAACTCCCGCGCCTGGGCCTGCCAGCGCCGGTATGCATGCATACCCCACTCATTCCGGGCCTGAACGGCGAGAAGATGTCCTCTTCCAAGGGAAACAACATTGCAGTGGACGAGCCGGCTGCCGACGTCGAGAAGAAGATCAAGAGCGCCTACTGTCCTGCCAAGGTGGTGGAGAACAATCCGGTGCTGGCCATATGCAAGTATCATGTCTTCCCCAGGATTGAGGAAGGGATGACTATCAAGAGGCCGGAGAAGTTCGGAGGGGATGTCTCCTACCAGAACTACGAGGCGCTGGAGGCGGACTTCATCTCCGGGGCGATGCATCCCATGGACCTCAAGAAGGCGGCGGCGGAATGCATGAACGAGATACTGGCGCCGGTGAGGGAGAAGATGAAGGTGTGAAGAACCCAGATAATTCTTACCACGCTCATTTTCTTTATTTTAAGAATTGATGAGATACATTTTTAGGGTCCAGTAAATACAAGAAGATCTCAGTAGTGAGGCAGAGTGAACGAACAAGAGCTACAGCATATCCTCGAAGAAGGCGAAGGCCAGGAGATCGAGTTCAAGGAGTCACTGGCAAATCTGGACAAAGAGCTGGTAGCTTTGGCTAACGCCTCCGGTGGCAGGATATTGGTGGGCATCACTGATGGCCGGAAGATAAAGGGAGCGAATATCTCCAACCGGCTCAAGTCTTAGGTTCAGGACGCTGCAAGCAACTGTGATCCAAAGGTAGATATCCAGCTTTTGAGCCTCGAGGACGTTCTCATAATAGTAGTAAAAGAGGGGAATGACAAGCCCTACAAATGTGGCTCCGGGTTTTACCGGCGGGTGGGCCCCAACTCGCAAAAGCTCAGCCGCAGCGAGATCATCGAATTTCTCAAGGATGAGGAGAAGATCAGGTTTGACGAGCTGAGAAATTCTCAGTTCGTTTATGATGAGCACTTCGATTCCAAGAAGCTGGACCGTTTCCTGCGCCTGGCAGGCATATTCAAGGTCATGGACGACCAGGAGATCCTGTTAAACCTGGGAGCTGCGGAGTGGCTGGAGGACGGCAAGTTCGTCGTAAACAACACCGGGATTCTCTTATTTTCCAGAAACCTGGATTACATCTACCCTCATGCCGCCGTGACCTGCGCACTCTTTCAGGGAACGGATAAATTCACGGTGCTGGACCGGCGGGACTTCAATGAAGACCTGATGAGCAACATCGACGGGGCCATGAACTTTCTCAAGAGGTACATCGCCGTGCGCTACGAGATGACCGGCGAAGCCAGGCGGCGAGAGGTTCCGGAGCTTCCCTACGATGCCCTTCGAGAGGCAATAATCAACGCCGTTGCCCACCGGGATTACTTCGAGCGGGGTGCCAATGTCATGGTGGAGGTCTACGACGACCGCATCGAGATCAGCAATCCGGGAGGGCTGCCCAGGGGTCTATTGCCTGAGGAGTTCGGCAAAAGAAGTGTGCTGCGAAATCCGAGGATAGCCGGAATGCTGCACCGGGCGGATTACATTGAAAAGATGGGCACGGGTGTTCGGAAGATGCAGCGGCTCATGAGCGAGGCAAGGCTGGCGCCGCTGGAGTTTACGTTTACGAGCTTCTTCACGGTTACTTTCAGGAAGCCAAGGGCGGAGAGCCGAGAAGTGAAAGACGAAGATTTCGCAATGAATTTCAGTGCAAATTTCGGTTTAAAGTTCGGTATAAAAGGAAAACGGCTCTCCCGGATGGTGAAGATGTTTGAAATTCTCCACCGAGGGGAGATTCTAATCGATGTGCATATTGCAGAGAGCTTCGAAGTAAGCGAGAGGACAATTGATAACGATATCCGATTCTTGCGAGGTCTTGAGCTTATCGAATTTATCGGAGCCAAAAAGACGGGAAGATATGTGCTCACAGGAAAAGGCAAGAAAATGATCGATAACCTGTGGCAATAATTCGTGAGATTTGCATCATAAATGACATAGTAACCTTAACTCCGCACGAAAATAGGGAATATATCTAACCCCAACTTAGCTTCGAGGTTCAACACCTTCTTTGGCACTTCTGAAATAGATGGTATCAGAGAGCCCTTCCTGGCTGAAGTGATTGTGTGACGAAGCTGCCGAAAGACGCGCCGACAGCAAAGGTAATTCGGGCACTGGAAGCCTTGGGCTTAGGGATAATTCGAGAAGGCAATCACATTTCCATGTGCAGAATCAATCTGGATGGGAGCAAGATGCCTTTGACCCTTCCAAACCATAGAGAAATCAAGAGTTCTACGCTAAAGCTGATCTTAAGGCCGGCAGGAATTACAAGAGAAGAATTTCTCAAAGCCATCAACGAATTGTGATATCTGGCGCCAAATTAACTCACTGCTTAATATCTCATTCCGTTCTTGGGCGCGATATCGAATCGATACGCCGCCGCTCCCCCACGCGCGGGCTAAAGGACGCAGGCAGGCGCGGGCCGGGGCGAGCTGCTCCGCATGCGTGCGAATACCAGAGCACGAGAATGCTGGATAAGCTGGAATGCGGCAGTTATTGGGGCCTCCAGGTCTGCAGCCAGCTAACGCTCTCAAAATCTCTGTCATTTGATGCCATTGTACTGACGCCTTCTCTTTTCATAATTGCCAGATGAAGAGCATCGCTGGATAACAGCCCGAATTTCCTGGAATATCTAAGTGCCAGCTCAAAATCGCTATCATCAATTCCGACTATCTTCAAGTTATTGATCTGCTTTATTCTCTCGACAGCAGTCCATGCCTTAGTTGATTCGCTTACTAATCCAGGATCTCTCTTCATGCATTTCAAAACAGATTCGGGACCTATGCCTTCTCTTTCAACAATTTCGGCTATCAATGACCTGTGAAATACTTCGTTGCATACAAGTATCGAAGTAATTCCTTTATATTCACCATCATTTATGGACTCAAGCAGCCTTCTTGATGAATTGCCAAACTTCCAATGGCCCGACACTGCATAAAGCAAGATATTTGCATCGATAAAGATGATTGTTCCTGTCTTGATATCACAGGGCATCAAACAGGCTCCAGGTCAGGGCTCTCAATTATCTCATCCAGCCATTGTCTATTCTGAATTTTTATGATGCCGTAAAGCTGATCGACAGGATTTTTCTTCACTTCAATCTCGACCAGTTCGCCATCTTTTAAATCTAGCCTTTCCAATGGCCTCAGGACGCTGTTCTCATAGATTGCTTTAACAAGCATTGAAACCACTATTAGTCGTTTGTCGCAGAAGATTAAAAACCTGCCTATTTTGGCTTTAGAAGCTTTGAAGATCATCTCTCTTTTCTTCAGCTTTTGCTTTTTTCTTGCAGGCCACCGGCCACCGGAATGCTTGCGTTCCAGCAGGTCCAGAAGCCCGGCTATAGCCCAACTCACTCGCATAAACACATTCGTGCGAACGAACCGCCTTCTAAAGCGATGCAGGGGAACCGATGCATCCTGAGCGACTTGATAGCAATTCCTGAAATGAATGCATCCTTCTCAGGCTTACCCGAGCGCTCCGCCGCCGCTCCCCCACGCGCAGCCGCACGGACGCGGGCAGGCGCAGGCCGGGGCGAGCGGCCTCGCTTGCGAAGCCTACACCTGAAAATGTGCGGCAGGCCGCGTCCTGTCAAGATGAACCTGGATGGGCAACTGGAATTCCGGCTAAAGTTTAAATCCTTTTTCGAAAAGGTCAAATGCCATAACCTCACTCTCTTTAGAGAGAGGAAGAGAATGAACGACCAGATGCAGCCCATTCGTGAAAAGATAATTAGCATTTTGCACAGAAATGATGTAAAGAGGGCATCATTTTTTGGCTCAATTGTGAGGGGGGAGATGACCGAAGAGAGCGATGTGGACCTCCTGGTGGAGTTTGTTGGCAAAAAGAGCCTACTGGATATTGCCCATTTAAAGAATGAACTTGAAGATGCCATCAACAGACGAGTTGATGTTCTGACCTACAAATCTCTGCACCCCTATCTCAAAGAGAGAATTCTGGCCGAGCAGGTTCCTATATTATGAAAAAAGACCCGGCGGTTTTCCTGAGCCATATTTTGGACAGCATACAGCTCATCGAGAGCTATTCCAGGGGAAAGACTGAGCTGGATTTGATGAATTCAGTTTGCCTGCAAGATAAAATTATCCGAAGGATCGAGATCATAGGCGAAGCTGTGAAAAACCTGCCTGCAGATCTGAGAAAAGACCACCCAGAGGTTCCCTGGAGAGATATGGCAGGAATGAGGGACATTGTAGTTCATCAGTATTTTGGAGTAGATCTTGAGTCCGTGTGGAAGGCGGCTACAGTGGATTTTCCTGAGCTGAAGTTGAAGATCAAAAAGATTCAAGAAGAGCTTGGCAAAGAGACCAAGTAAATGAGATACAACAAGCATTAGTTCAGAGATTCAAAACTAACAAACCCAGAATCGCAGTGCGATAAAATTTGCCGAGAGCATCAATCCGCCCAGGCGCTCCGCTGCCGCTCCCCCACGCGCAGCCGCACGGACGCGGGCAGGCCCTGGTCGGGCGTAGCGGCCTCGCTTGCGAAGCCTACACCTGAAAATGCGTGGCAGGCCGCGTCCTTTGAATATGAACGGGATGGTCAATTGGAATTCCGGGGCACTTTCAAACCACTTTAGCTTCTCGTTTTCGCCTTCAATTATGATCCTCACCCTGCCGTCATCCAGGTTTTCGACAAATCCTATCAGGCCTGCCATTGGTTAGCTAAATAAAGGAGGATAACATCAGAAAACGGCGTTCCAATCCCAAAGATGGAAATGATGGAAATGACTGTTGAGGTCAGAGATCCGAGGTCAGCGAAATGGAGTATGTTCTTTCCCCTAAATCCGAGATCCAGAGCCGAATAAAGACATTGCAGTCGCAGATGGGCGAAATGGATGGCGCACTTTTATTTCATGCCGTAGATGTGTGCTACTTTTCCGGCACCGCCCAGGATGGACTGGTTTACATTCCCAGAGACGGAGAGCCGGTGGTGATGATGAAGAGAAGCTTTGATAGGGCGGTGCAGGAATCGCCCCTTGAAGTTCGGCCACTTCGGAACATGAGGAATTTGAAGGCAGACCTTAACATTTCCTCGAAGGCCAGAATAGGCCTGGAGATGGATGTGCTTCCCTGCAGCTTCTACTTTAGGGTCGCCAAATCCCTGGAAGATGCCAGGTTCGCGGATGTTGCCGAGACGATAAAGCACATTCGATCTGTGAAGTCCGATTTTGAGATCAGGCTGATAAAAGAGGCGGCCAGGATCCTGGAGATCGGCTTTTCCTCGGTGCCAGATTTTCTGGAAGAGGGCATGATGGAGGTAGACCTCATCTGCCGGATGGAGTCGGTGATGCGCTCCATCGGCCATCAGGGATCGCTTCGCTTTCGCAGGTTCAACAGCATTGTTCCCCTGGGCCATGTCATGACCGGGGCGGAGGCGGCTTTTCCCAGCTTCCTGGCCTCGCCCAGCGGCGGTCGGGGCACATCACTGCTATTTCCTCAGGGGGCGGGGTTTGCCAGGATCAAGAGAAATGAGCCGATCTTTGTGGACAGCGTGGGCATCTATAATGGCTATATTGCAGATGCCACTCGCATATTCTCTCTGGGAAAGCTAGATTCCGATCTGGTGGATGCCTACCAGGCCTCCTGCCAGATCGAGGAGGCGGTGGCAAGAGAGCTTGTGGCCGGAAAGACGGGAAAGGAGCTCTTCGAGCTGTCCGAGTCGGAAGGAGCGAGGCTAGGCTATCTGGACTATCTTGGCGGGCCGAATGGCAGCAAATGCGGCTTTGTGGGCCACGGCGTGGGACTGGAGCTGGACGAGTACCCGGTTATCGGGCCGCTAAATCATCCCATAAAGAGCAATATGACCGTTGCCATCGAGCCCAAGATCATTTACCCTGACCGGGGAGTAATGGGAATAGAGGATACCTTCCTCACCACTCCAAGCGGAGCGGAGAGCATCACTCATATTCCTCGAGACATCTGGCAGGTTTAGCTGCAAAATAAAAGGTGCAAAAATGCGGTTTTCAGTTAGCTGCAGCCGCAGTCATCGTGGTCATGCCCGCATCCACAGCCGTCATGATCATGATCGCAGCTGCTGTGATCATGATCGCATGCATCGGAATTTGCGCATGACCCGCAGCTTGATACCTCATCCTCCGGGCCGCGAATGATGAAACCAGTCCCCATCTCTTCGTCGTCCACATAATCAATTATGGTCTCTCTGAGCAGTTCCGCATCCTGAGGGCTCATATGGATCTTTACGCCCCTGCTCTCAAAGACCTTGTCGCCTGTCTCCTCATCACCCAGAGCCAGACCATAAGTCGCGCCACTGGCATCCATTGCTGCCAGGAACATCCTGATCACCTTGCCATCTGCCTGGCTGCGCCGGATCATATTTGCTGCTGCTTCTGTGATCTCTATCATGAACTGCACATCCCTGTGATATCAGCACAAAACTCGTATTTAAAGATATTATTATCATAGAGGAGAACCAAGGAATAAAACATGGGCGTAGATTTGGGTGACCTTCTGCAGAGAAAGAAGATCGAGATTAAGGAGCTCTCCGGTAAATGGGTGGCTGTTGATGCCTTCAACACGCTCTACCAGTATCTGAGCATAATCAGGCAAAAGGACGGCACACCGCTCATGGACCGCCAGGGAAGGGTAACTTCCCATCTATCCGGTCTATTGTATCGAACCACAAATCTCATTGAGGCCGGAGTCAAGGTGGCCTTCATCTTCGACGGAGATCCTCCTTCCCTGAAGGCGGAGACTCTCGCGCAAAGGTCGAACGCAAGGGAAAAGGCAGAAGCAGCCTGGCAGGAGGCAAAGGACGCCGGCCAGGATGGATTCAAATACGCCCAGGCTGCGTCCCGCATCAATTCCGAGATCCTTGAGGATGGCAGAAGGCTCCTTCTAGCTATGGGGCTTCCTGTCGTTCAGGCTCCATCAGAGGGTGAAGCGCAGGCGGCCAGCATGTGCGCCAGAGGAGATGTCGAGCTGGTGGCAAGCCAGGATTATGATTCCCTCCTCTTCGGCGCGCCTAGGGTGGTGAGGAATCTGGCTATCACTGGCAAACGAAAGCTTCCCAAAAAGAACATTTACGTGGATGTCGAACCAGAGGTCATCGATTTAAAGGATGGGCTGGCGCGCCTGGGCATAAGCCGCAAGCAGCTTGTGGAGATCGGCATCATGTGCGGCACCGATTACAATTGCGGCCTGACTCGCGTCGGCCCAAAGACCGCTCTCAAGCTCATCAAGGAAAAGGGAGATCTGGAAGCCATTCTTGCCGAGCAGGAGGAGAAGATCGAGAGATTTGCAGAGATCCGGGAATTATTCCTCCACCCTGTTGTTACAGAAGACTACGAGATCAAGATGAAAAAGCCCCGCGTGGATGAGATCGTATCTTTCCTGGTTTCTGAGAGGGACTTTGATGAGGAGAGAGTCTTAAAGACGGCACTACGGCTGGAGGAGGTCTACAAACGTGGACAGAGCACACTTGACCGCTGGTTCTAGCTCGACGCAAGATGGCACGAAAGATGGCACCTCAGGCTTTTCAGGATACGAGCTGGACCTGGATCTGAACAGGGCCATTGACCTTATCCGGAAGAGTGGAGCGCAATTGGTGGGCCTGCAAGCCCCGGAGGGACTGAAGAGGGCAATGCCCGCCCTGGCACGACAGATCGAGAAGGAGACCGAAGCGAAGGTCATCATCTCCGGAGATCCCTGCTTTGGAGCCTGTGATGTTGATATTCAGCTATGCGGGGCTGTAGATCTGATGCTCCATCTGGGCCATGCGGAGCTGGGGGATGGCCCGGAAAACGTCATCTTTTTGGAAGCGAGGATGAATGAAGACCTGAAAGAGGTTGCAGCAAAGGCCGCTCGGGTCCTCAAGGCCAAAAAGGTGGGAGTTACCACCACCATTCAGCATGTGCATAAGCTTGGCCAGGCGCTGGATGTCCTCAAAGAGCATGGCATCCTGGGTTCTGTCGGGCCTTCCGGGGGAAGGATTGCTAAGGCGGGACAGGTTCTCGGCTGCAATTACAGCGCCGCCCGGGCCCTCGATGTGGAGGAGTATCTTTTCATTGGAACGGGAAGATTTCATCCTCTGGGCATTGCTCTGGCCACTGGCAAGAGGGTGGTAATTGCCGATCCGGTTACCGGAGATGTCTCGGAAATCGATACAGATCCATTGCTGCGCAGACGGTTTGCGGCCATCATCCGCGCCAGGGATGCAAAGCGCTTTGCAGTTCTGGTTTCAAAGAAGCCGGGACAGGAAAGGATGGAAATGGCAGAGCGGATCAAGGCTCTGGGCGAAGCCTGTGGCCGGGAGATGTTTCTGGTATATTTGGACAATATCGAGCCGGACAGGCTTGTCAACCTGGGAGCGGAAGCGGCAGTCTCGACCGCCTGCCCGAGAGTTGCTCTGGATGATGCAGCCAAATACCGCATACCCATCCTCACGCCGCCCGAGTTTGAGATAATGCTTGGGGAGAGCAAATGGGAAGATTACAGATTTGATGAGATAGAATAGACCTCTTTAGCTTGAGGAGATCTGCTCAATGGTCAGCTATAAGTATCCATTCTTCCCTAACAAGATCACTGCATGTAAGCTAGCGGAGAATTTGGATGCTTGCAGATGGCTCTACAATCTGCTTCTCCAATACCTGAATGATGCAAACGAAAAAGGCATCAAGCTCAAGACCCATGATTCTAGAATCAACTGCTAACGAGACGATTTCCTGCATAAATTATCCCGGACCTATGTCAATAGTTTTGATATCATCTGCGTTGAGGATCTTGAGGTCATTGGTCTGAAAGAGAACGGCTATAATAATAGTATGCATCGCAGCATCCATGATGCATCATGGTCCAAATTCATATTCATGCTTTCGTACAAGGCTCAATGTGCTGGTCGAAAGCTGATCAAAGTAGATCCCAGGAACACCACTCAAAGGTGTTCAGCTTGTGAAAGCCGTGTAAAGAAAGATCTGTCTGTTCGAGTACATGAGTGCCCCTATTGCGGATTCTCATGCAATCGAGACTACAATGCTTCCAGAAAACATACTCATCA
>JGI20214J51088_10002042_pt1 | contig 13641 bp, 3 predicted proteins | sample WetSurMetagenome_FD_51088 | JGI IMG/M metagenome (IMG submission 51088) | reverse complement strand
TTAAATCCCTTAAATAACACTTCACAAATATTCAATAACTCGTCAGGCTTGTTCATACTCATTGCTACGGCTCTTACTTTTTCCAACGCCGCTTCTATCTGTGCTTCTCTAGCTTGTTCTTCGGCTTTCTGGATATCTATAAAGCGGCGGTACGCCAATTCAAATACATTTCTGAACCGCTTAAGAATTTCAAGCTGATTTTCATCGATAGGATTAAAGGTAGAAATGCCAACGTCACCAATTCCAATAGAATAAAAATAATAGTAAAGTGCTGGAATATTATCCAGCCTCGAATCATCAGGTTGTCCGCTTTTTCTTCTGAATTCTTCCCAATCACTTAACTGATCTCCATCTATAACAACTTCAGCAAATGCATCGTTAGCACTTTTAATCTGTTTTAAAAAATTGTTTAGAATAGGGTGAGAGTTGTAAAAAGTATTAGTAATAGTTCCACCAGTAAAATCTGAATAATCATAATCTAGGAAGAAACCTTTTTCATCGTTAAGGATATGTATTATAGCATTCCTGAGCTTACTGAAGCCTAAAGTTTGCAGTTCCTTAAACAGTTTTTCACAAACAGTCAATAAGTCTTCGGGTTTCGCCATTCCCATAGCAACCGCTCTTACTTTTTCCAGAGCTGCTTCAATCTGTGCTTCTCTTGTCTGGGATTCGGCTTTTTCAATATCCAGATACCTCCGATATGCCAGTTCAAATACTTTTAGAAATCGTTTAAATAAATTTGTTTCTTCTTCTGTTAAAGGATGGTAAGTCGAAATTCCAAGTGCAACCGGACCAAGTGAAAACCAATAATAGTTCAGTGAAGAAGCAGCTTCCAGGAATTTGTCAATGAAAACATTGGTCGTTTTTTGATAAGCAAGCCAGTCTTTTACTTCATCACCTTTTATATGCGAGATGAAGGTTTCTCCCTTGCCCCTTAGCATTTTTGTCGCAAATGCTTTGTGGATTTCATTATTGGTATATACTGTTTCGGTAATGAAAGTTTTTTTGTGTTTCGCGTAATACTCATAATTCATATAGGTGCCGAGATGCTTATAGAATATGGCAGTCTGCACATTACGAATTTCCTTTACACCCAATGACTGGAGTTGAAGCGAGATTGTCTTACACACATCCAGCATCCCGGCTGGCTCTCTCATTGCCAATGCTTTTGTACGAACTTTCTCTAAAGCAGTTTCAATTTCGAGTTCGCGGTTCTTTTGTTCCAGTTCAAGAGTTCGAAGCTTTACAGCCTCACGGAGTTTTACATTTTCAGTTTTTATTACATCAAAAGCAAATGCTTCTCCTTCCACCGTCTTTGAGTCAGGATATGAACCATGTTGGTGAATAATCTGCCAACCGGTTTTAGTTTTTTGTAAAAGAGAAGACATCCTGATTTTTGAATAGAAAATCCAATTATCCTCCATCTTTATATAGATATCACCAAACTCATGGATCATAATATTTTGATCATAGGGAATAATTTGAAACTGTGCTCTTTTAAATTCAAAATTTCCGACCATCTGACCAATAACGGCCTTTGTATAGTTTACTATCTCTTCTTTACTATTCCATATTTCTTCCTGAGTAGTGCCTATGTTTCTATAGTTATCTGGTAAGAAAGATGACCATTTTTGCAGATCACCTTTTGCATAACTGTCCCAGTAAGTTTCTATTAGTTGCTTTAATTCTGCTTCAAGTTTTTTTGTTATTTTCATTTTTCTCTATTTAATCTTTATCACAACAAACGTTACATCATCATCAGGGTCTTTATTATCAGACCAGCGATTACCTTCATTTTTTAAGTAAACAATAATATTTTCAGGATCTTTCTCTGCAACTTCTTCAAATGAATTTCTCGCACGTTTATATCCAAACATTTCGTTATGCTGGTTGTTTAGTTCAGGAAATCCATCGCTCATTAATAAAATCGTATCTCCAGAAAACAATTCCAATTCTTTTAGTTCATAGGGAAAGTTATCCATCGTTCCCAATGGCATTCCTTCAATTAAATATTCTTCAATTATTTTATGCTTATTTCTGAACAGATAAACTGGCGGCATACCTGCAGCAGACATTAGCAATTTATTGTTTTTAATTTTAAGCATAGTCATACACATAGCAAGAGACTGAAACTGCATTTGCTTAATACATCTTGTCATTTCCTGGAATGTAAAAAGTATATCAGGATTTGCCGCATAACTATTAAACAAAGATTTAGCAGAAGTAACCATCGTTCCTGCTCTCATCCCGTGACCGGTTGCATCTCCAATTGCAATAGTAAGTGTTCCATCAAGACCCACAATAAAATCATAATAGTCGCCACCGACTTCTGTAGCAGTTTTCATATAGACTGCAATATCTAGATGGGGGAGTTGCGGTATCTCTTTTGGAAGCATTGATAATTGAAGCTGACGTGCTTCTTCAAGTTCTTTAGTTTTTCTATCGTTTTCAAGCTGCAGGAGCTTTTTATTTTCCTTTTCTCTTCTTCTATCTAATTCAACTTTTCTTACTCCACCAAGTAAACTCACGAATCCCAAAAGATAAATAGCATAAGCCCACCATGTTTGCCACCATGGGGATTTAATGATAATTTTTAATGATGCTCCCTCTTCATTCCAAACACCATTATTATTTGCAGCTCTTACTTGAAACAAATATTCACCTGGTGGCAGATTTGGATAAAATGCAGAGTGCTGGCTTCCAGCATCACGCCAAACGTTTTCGAAATTTTCTAATCTATACAAGGTTATATTTTTGTTTGGATTGGAATAGTGCAGTGCGGTGAATTCCAGAGAGATGTTATTCTCATCGTGAGCTAGAATAATTTCTTCAGTATCATAAATTGGTTTCTTTAAAATTGAATTGTCGCCCGGAATTACAGATTTATTAAAGAGTTTCAGGTCGGTTAGAAATACTTTAGGAGGAATCGAATTATTATTTACATCGTTAGAACTGAATACCGTAACTCCATTGGCACCCCCGAAAATAAAAAGACCCTGCAAGGTCTTTAAACAAGCACCTTCTGCAAACAGCTGGCTCTGTATTCCATCAGCGATTGAAAAATTATTGAACTTTTCTGTCTCGGTATTAAAAAAACTCAATCCATCAAAAGTGCTAAGCCATAAGGCATCCTTATCTTCATCTTCCAGAATTCCCTGAATGCTCATAGATGGCAGCCCGTTATTACGAGTATAAGTTTTTATCTTTTTTGTTTCTACATTATACTTACTTAATCCTCCTTGCCAGGTGCCTACCCATAAGGTTCCTTTGGAATCCTCGTGAATTGAATTGATATCCTGAGAACCAAAAATATCTCCATTAGTTTTATCAAAAGCATGCCGCTCAATTTTATCCGTTTTATAATTATATAAAAACAAACCATTTGTAGTTATTATCCATAAACCATGTTTCTTACTTTCCAACGCTCCGGTAATTTCATTGCTGCCTTGTAACAGAGATAAGTCATAGCGTTTAAATACATCATCACCTTTACTTCTTTTATAGAGCCCATCAAATGAGCAGAGCCAAAGATTTTCATATTTATCTTTAAGGAAATTATGAATGTATAGAGATTTGGGAACTCCTTTTAGCTCAATCCTATTTACTTTTTTAGTTTCCGGGTAAAATGTATAAACACCAGTCTCAGTACTGATTAAAAATTCACCTGGTGAAATCTCTATTAGTCCAAATATTACAAGGTTGTCAGGTAAAAAATTTTGGAATGGAATTGGTTTAATTAATCTGGTTTTATTGTCAAAAATATTAATACCCGAAGAGTTTCCCTGACCTGAAGTCGTAATCCAAATTTTGCCGTCATGTGCTTCATAAATATTATCTGCCCAGCCAGGAGTTAATGAATTTTTGTCGGCTGAAGCAAAACGAAAGGAGTTAAATAGAGTTCTCTCTTCATATTTAAATAATCCTCCGAATTGTGTACCGATCCACAATGAGCCAAAAGAATCCAATTTAAGATCAAGTATAATTTCATTTCTAACTGGATTTTTTGAAGGATCTGTAAAACCCGCAAATCTCCTTTTCTGTCTATCGAAAAAATATATTCCCTTATTTGTACCAATCCACAAATTGTCATCCTTATCAAAAAAAATATTATTCCGATCAGATTCGTCAGAACTGCTTTTATCAAATTCCTCCTGGTAATATGCTTTATATTTTTCCGTTTGTGGATCGAAATCAATTAATCTTGATTTATTAGTGATTAGCCAAATATGAGCATCCTTATCACAATTGAAATCTGTAACATATTCATCACTATTTTCCAGTTCTTTTATAGGTACTTTAACTTTGCTGATTTTTCTATCAGAGTCAATTTTAAAGGCTCCGGTCGAACTTGAAATATAAACATTGCCATTTTTATCATTAATTAGATTCAAAACATTTTGAATTTTTAAACTATCCGGGGCAAGGAACTTTTTAACTTTATTTTCCTGCTCATCAAAGTATAAAAGTGATGATGAAATAGATTCACCAAAACTTGCATTAACGCCAAAATATACTCTGCCTTTTTCATCCTCACACATTTCGCGAATTCCAATTTCAACATTTGTCTGTCGTTCGATCAGATGTTTGAATTCGTATTGCTTAAATGATTTAGTAACCTGATCATACAGGTTAAGAATTTCCGGAGAACTGGCAATCCAGATTCGTCCTTTGCTGTCTTCAAATAATGACCAAATAATCAGACCTTTGATTGACGTTGGGTTATTAGGATCACTATAGAATCTTTTAAATTCATAGCCGTCAAAACGAGCCAATCCATTTATTGTTCCTATCCAGACATAACCAAATTTGTCAATCAAGACCTTGCTAACCTGAGAACCAGGTACCCCATCCTTTTCAGTATACTGAGTAATGTTATTTGGATTCAGCTGTGAAAACGAAATACCAGTTGACACAATTATTAATAGAACTATGTATTTAAATAAAATATTCATGCTATTTTTCATAAAAACTTCTTTTTATTATTTAACTTTAATTACCACAAATGTAACATCATCATCAGGGTCTTTACCATTTGTCCATTGTTTGCCTTCTTCTTTTAAGAATGTTACTATTTCTTCAGGTTCTTTCTTAGCGGCTTCTTCAAAACTGTTTCTTGCTCTCTTGTATCCATAAATCTCATTGTTAACATTTTTAAGTTCTGCAAATCCATCACTCATTAGTAATAGAGTATCTCCTCTTTCTATCTTGATTTCTTTAATATCATAAACAATACCTTTCATAGAGCCTAATGGCATATTATTTATTACAACCTCTTCTATTGTCTGAGAATTTTTTCTATAAATAAATAGCGGAGGCATGCCGGCATTTGTAGTTATAATTTTATTATAACTGATCTGCACACAAGTAAGTGCCATCATCAACCTGCCAAGCTGCATATCTTTAATAGCTTCATTTGCATTTTCAAAGAATGGTTTAAGTTCTTTGTTAGTTCTATCAGACATAAATAGAGATTTCATTATTGAAACCATCATTCCGGACATCATTCCGTGTCCTGTTGCATCACCAAGAACAACTGTTAATGTTCCATCCATATGAACGTGAAAATCATAATAATCACCGCCAACCTCTGTTGCAGTTTTCATATAAACAGCAATATCCAGATGCGGAAGGCTTGGAAGTAATTTTGGCAGCAAAGAAAGCTGCAGTTGACGTGCCTCTTCTAACTCTTTTGTTTTTCTGTCATTCTCAAGTTGCAGGAATTTTTTAGTTTCATTTTCTTTCCTTCTCTCTAATTCATACTTTCTTATTCCTACTAAACCTAAACCAAAAGCAACAACATATACCAGGTAGGCCCACCACGTTCTCCAAAATGGAGGACTTATTCTAAATGAATAGGTTGCTTCATTTGTTTTTACACCATTTGAAGTAATTGCACGAACCCTGAAAGTATAATTACCAAAAGGAAGACTTTGATATTCTGCAAAAGGCAGATTACTTGCTTTTGACCAGCCCTTGTCGAAGCCTTCAAGAAAATGTTCATATGTAGTTTGCTTTGGATCTTTATAATTTAAAGCAGCGTAATTGAATAGAAAAGAATTCTGAGAATATGGTAATTCATTTGGGAAATAGTAGTAATGAGATTGCCCGCTGATAGATACAGATGAAATTAATAAAGGATAACTTTTCTCCTCGCTCTTATTAATGTAGAGACCAATGCCATTATAAAACTCAACCATATTCCCGAATCCATCCATAGCTGAGACATATGGACCACCGCTTGCAACGCTCTCATCGTGATAGTATGTTTGAAATTTATTTCCATTTATTATTATTGCACCAGAAGGAGATGAAAAATAAATAGCACCCCTTATTTGATCAGTAACTGGGTTTGAAAGGTTAGTGGATGGAAGACCATTCTTTTTTGTATAAAAATTTAAATTAGTTCCATCAAATATTACAAGTCCTCTGCCTCTAAGTCTTATATATAAATTTTCACCAGCCTGTAGATCAGTTTTAGTACCGACAACACTGGCACCTTTTAATATTCTGAAATCAGCATTAGCATTTACACTATCACTAAGATTCACAAATATTTTACCATCAAAAACATAAAATCCTCCAACCGTTAAGAAGTACATCCCATTTTTTAAGACTCCCACGTAATTCAATTGTTCGGAAGGCACATTCCAACTTTTCGGCGGCTTTGTCCACGATTTACCATCGTACAACATTATTTTGGATTGTGCTGAAGTGATATCTTTTATATTATCTGAAAAAATACCGAAGAACCAAAGTCTGCCATCATTATCCTCCCGAAGATCAAAAAGCTGATATTCTTTTTTATTATCATCATCACTAAAAGGAGATTTAATTTTAACAAAATTTTCTCCAATCAGTTTTCCGAAATAATAATCTGCTTCAATAAGGTTCTCTTGAATAGGACGCACATAATTATTCCAGCTATAAATATCACCATTCCTTGTTTCAAGAATATTGGAAGTATTGTAGTATTTATTATCTCTATCAGAAATATTTTTTAACTTTAAAATTTGCTCACCATCACTGTTCGAGATCTCGCGAATCATAGTAATACCTTTGGAAGTTGGTATCCAAATTCTTTTTTTGGTATCCTGATAAGTCTCATAAGTTATATTACTTGCAAGCCCTTCTTTTTCAGTAATTGTTCTTAATTTTTTTCCATCCCAAACATTAATACCCACATTGGCAGTTAAAGCGTATGCCGGCAAATCGGTGTAAGAATATGAAAGCCAAACTAAACCACTATAATCTGTATAAGGTGTTACAATTCCCGATTGTGTAACCAGCAAGCCATCTTTAGAGGTAAGCATTCTGGAATAATTAGGATAGTAAATTCCGATGCCCTTTGAAGTTTTCATTGCAACCCCATCGCTTAATACTATTCCAGGCGCTGATTCAAATGAATCAAATTTTTTCCATTTATTATCGATAAATGAAAATAGTTGATTAGGATATTTTGAACTTTGAGTTAGGGTTGATCCTTGATTTTGGGATGTAACTTGAAATACAAGCCGCTCCGGGAAATATTTGTTTGATTTCAGAAAAAATAGACTCGAGTATTTAAAGTCATTGATGTCTCTATCTGTCTTTAGATCTCTGATTGCACTAATTTCCTTTAAAATATTTGAGACCTTCCACGTATCATTTTCAAATTCAAAAACACTATTATTGTTTCCATTAAAAAGTTCACCATCTCTGGTTAAAGTTGTCATATACAGCTTATTCATTTTTGAACTATAGTATACTTGAATTGGAAATTGATCACTTTTTAGTTGATTCTTGAATTCTGTGAATTGATAAAATTTATTTCCATCATACATCAAAACTCCGGAATTTATATCAGATCCCTCTAAAGCACGTACAACACCAGCACAAGGCAGCCAGGTATTACCGTCTTTATCGATTGATGTTACATTTCCAATGGGATAAAGAGCGGCGTTCTGCAAATTTATGCCAACTGATTCATCAATTCTTTTGAACACACCATTTTTCAATAAAGCAACATAAGAACCTTCGCGTGTTTGAGTATTGCGACCGGCTGAATTAAATATCAGATCACCATAAGGAGTTTCAATAAAGTTTGTTGCATTATCAAGAGGGAAATTTTTAGAATCGTAAACTGTAAATTTTCCGTTTTCAAATTTTGTAAGTCCGCCGTTATTATTTTTATCTACGAATGGTGTTGAGGATCCAATCCAGATACGATCTTTGCTGTCAGCCTTAACAAAAGTTATAAACTGACCGGACAATCCATTTATTTTATATCCTTCTTTTTCATTATATACTTTAAATTCTTTTCCATCGAATGTTATAAATTTTGCAGGCGAAGCGAAGTACATTACATTTTTTGTTGAATCGTAATACATATTCTGCATTGTGGGTAATCCAATATCAGTTCCAACTTCTTCAAATTCATATCCATTAAACCTGTATGTTCCTTCAACACTGGAAATCCAAATAAAACCATCTTTTGTTTGAATTCCATTGCTAATATTAGTGGTAGGCAATCCTTCTCTGTTAGTGTATTCAACAATATCTGCATTAGCTTCTGTTTTTAGTTTTTGCTGTGATATAAGCAGCGATGAAAAAACAAAAAGTATGAGCATTGTTAGATTTTTAAAATATGTCACTTTCATTAAACTCTCCGTGTTAACATGTTATTAAAATTGATTCGGTAAACAATCAGATTGCTGTGCTTTTATAATTACAATTGTTTCTATTCTTCTTTTGTCATTGCGAACCCCGACAAGCTTGTCGGTAGACAGGCTTAGCGGGGTGAAGCAATCTAATTAACTTATATTTAAAGATTGCTTCGTCCCGCTGGGACTCGCAATGACGATCGTTAAAGATCTAATTATTAAATATTTTACTTTACTTTTATTACCACAAACGTTACATCATCATCCGGTTCTTTATTATCAGACCAGCGATTGCCTGCTTCTATTAGATAAGTAATAATTTTCTCTGGATCATTTTCTACAACTTCTTCAAATGAATTTCTTGCACGTTTATATCCAAACATTTCTTTATTTGCATTCTGAAGTTCTGGAAAACCATCGCTCATTAAAAGTATTGTGTCACCGATAAACAATTCCAATTCCTTTAACTCATAAGGAAAATTATCCATCGTTCCCAACGGCATTCCTTCAATTAAATATTCTTCAATTGTTTTATGCCTGTTTCTGAATAGATGAGCTGGAGGCATTCCTGCAGAGGACATCAAGAGTTTGTTGTTCTTAATTTTTAACATCATCATACTCATTGCAAGAGATTGAAACTGCATTTGTTTTATGCATCGTGTCATTTCACGAAATGTAAAAATTATATCCGGATTAGCAGCATAGCTGTTAAACAAAGATTTAGCAGAAGTAACCATCGTTCCTGCACGCATTCCGTGTCCGGTTGCATCACCAAGTACAATTGTTAAAGTTCCATCTATTCCAACATTAAAATCATAATAGTCACCGCCAACCTCTGTTGCAGTTTTCATATAAACTGCAATATCTAAATGCGGTAATTGCGGTAAAACTTTTGGAAGCATAGAAAGCTGCAACTGTCGAGCTTCTTCTAATTCTTTTGACTTACGTTCGTTTTCAGTTTCTGCAAGCTGTGCGCGAAGGTTAGCTTCTTTAATTGCGGCGGCATTACGTTCTTTGTTTACAATTCTTCTTCGTTGAACCCGATCTATTCCAAACACTACTCCAGCGAATAAGAAAAAATATCCAACATAAGCTGAGGTGGTTTTCCACCACGGCGGTGATATTATTATTCGAATTGATTTTCCTTCATCATTCCAGATCCCATCACCATTTGAGCCTTTTACTCTAAAAGTATATTCGCCAGGATTTAAATTAGTGTAAGAAGCAAAATTTCTGTCTGCTGCTATCCAATGATCATTAAACCCTTCCAGCATATAAATAATTTTATTTTTTTCAGGTCTTGAAAAATGAATGGATGCAAATTCAAAGGAAATATTATTCTGAGTAGAAGAAAGAGCCAACTCTTTAGTTTTCATTATACTTTGTTCCAACCTTACAACAGAAGAATCTGATTTTAAAGAAATTTCATTGATCTTTATATCACCTATTACTATATCAGGTATTACTTCATTTATTTTTCCAGGATAGAAATATGTAATGCCATCAATGCCTCCAAAAAATATCTCGCCATCTTTGCTTAGCCAGCTTGCTTTGCTTGAAGTGAAACTCTGTAGTCCGTCTTTTATATCAAAATTGACAAAGTTCCATTCATCCTTCGAAGTCTTTTTATTCAGTTTGGATAATCCGGCAGAAGTATTTATCCAAAGATTTCCCTCAAGATCCTCTATAATTGAATTTATTTGATTGGAAGGAAGCCCATCTTTTTGGTCGTACTTATCTATATTTTCAGTTTCGGGATCAAATCTTAACAAACTATTTGCTGTTGCAATCCAGAGTATTCCTTTACTATCCTCAAAAATGCAATTAATATAATTATTGGGGGAAAAGATATTTTTCGAATCAAAATTGTATTGCTTATAATTTCCTGATGCAAGATCATATTTAAAAAATCCACTGACAGTTGAGCCTAACCAGAGAACATTACTGAACCTCTTACTAAATTCAATACTAGTTCCTACCTCCATGGGCATAAATTTATCAGAATTAATTTCTTTCTCATGTAATTTATTAATGGCGTGATAATCAGATTCATTTAAGCTTAAAACCTGGATTCCATACCAATTAGAATCTGGTGGTGCAATCGCATTCCAGTTTCCGTAAGAATGACCAACATCCGTTGCATACGTGATTTTATAATTACCTTTTTTCAAATCTAAACACCCAAGTGCAATGCGATTTTTAAATCCTCCTCCATTGTTAAATGTTTTGAATAAATTATTCATTGACCAGATTGTTTTTCCATCTCCGGTTAAAAGTGATCCTGCATCTGAAACACCCAAACCAACATTCATTTCACCTTCACCAACACAAATAATCAAAACTTTTTGATCCTGATTCAATGAGAATGTTTTTTCTAAATTAGATGCCTCACCAACTTTTAATATAGAAGCTATTGGATCACCCGATTGTGATATTTCGTGTATTTTTTGTTCAAGATCCTTACTCAGTGGTTTATTCATGATCGTAGGTAAAAGTGAATATTTATTTTGAGCGGGGTTATATCTTTCAAAACCTTGTCTAGACGCCATCCAGATATTGCCCAATAAATCTATTTTTATTGAGTTTATGTAGTAAACGGAAGTTTTGTTTTCATTAGGTGATTTAATAGCGCTTAGTAAATTATTCTTATCAAGTTTGTGCAGACCAAGATTATTATATGCGAACCATTTATTCCCTTCATTATCAATAGCAAGACATTGAATATTTAACTTCTCATCTGAAACATTAGATTTACGAGGATTGAAATTCAATTTATCAGATTTTTGGTTTTCTAAATTGTAGTTAAATAAACCCTTTTCAGATGTTCCGACAGTTATCTGCTTACTTTGATGTAACCCGGCAATTACGGTTGAAAAATTTGCATTAGAACTTGCAATGTCATTGGTGATAAACTTCTGAAAATTAAACGGTTCTCTAAGCGGGTCAAATTTTGTAACACCTTTCCCCCAAATACCAATCCAGATAACTCCGTATCTGTCTTTATAAATATTAGAAATAATATTACGGCCGAAGTTGTTTAAGTCATAAATATTGTAATCAAATTTCTGAATGTTTTTTGTTTTCGGTTCAATTCTAAAAAGTCCTTGTGAATACACCCCGGCCCACAAGTATCCTTCATCATCCTGAGTTATTCCTGTTACGTTATCGTAACTGGTGGGATTTTTAATTAAGCTAAATAAATCGTAATTGTCGATCGTATAAAAAGACGGCGAATATCTTATTAATTGGTTTCTGCCGCCGAACCAAATATTACCGGATGCGTCTTCACATATGACCTGGAGTTCATTCGGGCTGAAATTTGTATTCAGATAATAAGGCTGAAAAATATTCAGTTTCTCATTGTAAGTTTTAATACCGCTAGCGTAATCTGCAACTAAAATATTTCCATTCTTTAACTCAGTTATACTATAGATTTGTCCCCATTGAGCACTGTTATTAGAGGAATCGAGGCGTACCTGTTCAAATCTGTTATTCGATCTATTCAATCTTTGCATCCCGTGAATTGAGGAGCCGAACCACAAATTTCCTTTAGAATCACAAAGAGCTGAATTAAAATATGATACATTAGTCACACCGGCGGTTTCTATACGATAGCTTTGAAAGGTTTCATTTTTGGGATTGTATCTTGTAATAGCATTCCCGGAAACACCAACCCAGATAAATCCATCTGCATCCTTTGCAATGGCAGAACAATCATTTGTAGGAATAGTAGATGAGTCATTCGGATCATTTTTAAATACTTTTATAATATTACCGTCGTACCTGTTAAGTCCATCCGCGGTTGAAATCCAGAGGAAACCGTTACTATCCTGAAATATATAATTGACGGTAGAATTCGAGAGTCCTTCAGGCACTGAGATATTTTCAAAGAGGTAATTTCGTTGTTGTGCGTAGTTTGAAGAAGCTAAGATGAAACTTAATATCACAAATAATAATTGGGATAATTTTCTTTCTCTAAACATTAGATGCCTTTTCATTGATCGTTGTTTCCAAATTTATTTACAATTGTTTGTGATTGCGAATCCGCGATTCATCGGGGTGAAGCAATTTAATTAACTTATATTTAAAGATTGCCCCGCTCTCCCACAAGGATGCTTATGGCAGAAGACTCAACCGCAATGACATTTACATATTCAATTTTTTTTCAGAATCAGAGCGGTAATATCATCGCTTTGCGGAGTTGTCCCGGCATAATTTTTTACATCTTTTACTAAAGCTTTTATAAATTCCTGTGAATGTTTTTCAGAATGCTTTATGAAAAAGTCTATCATCTTTTTATCAGAATATTCTTCTTCATTTTCATTCATTGCTTCGGGAATGCCGTCTGTGTACAAGAATAGTTTGTCGCCAGAATCCATAATTGATTTTTGTCCAGCGAAAGGAATACCAAAATCAAACATACCGAGACCAACTCCACCTGCGTCAATTTTTTCAAGCGCACTATCTCTTCTTAATATGAATATAGGATTGTGTCCAGCATTTACAATATCTAATTCGCCTGTCTTGGAATCCAGGACAGCGATGAAAAAAGTAATAAACTTATCTGATGGTGATGATTTATAGATTAGCTTATTGAGTCTGTCAGACATTTCTGTTAGCGGAATATCAAATTGAAGATATGAACGGAGCGCAGCATCCAATGTACTTACAAGAAGAGCTGCTCCAATTCCTTTCCCCGCAACATCAGCAATTATCAAAGCGTATTTACCATTACCTAAATCAAAACATTCATAATAATCTCCACCAACTTCTTTAGAAGGAATATTTATGCCGGCGATATCATAGCCGTCAATCTTAGGTAACAATTCAGGAAGTATTCTTTGCTGGATGGATGCAGCAACATTCAACTCCTGTTCCATTTTTTCTTTTTCTATCGCCTGATTATTTAGATACTGATTTTCAATTGATGCCTGAACTTGCCGCGTTATTGCATCAAGCAGCATTTTGTCTAATTCATTAAAGTTTGTCACACCATTTCTAG
>JGI20214J51088_10002041_pt1 | contig 13648 bp, 10 predicted proteins | sample WetSurMetagenome_FD_51088 | JGI IMG/M metagenome (IMG submission 51088) | reverse complement strand
AAAGAGATCGTGATGAAGGAGACCTACTCACCTGAGAACGTCTCGAAGATCACCGGTGTTCCCGCAAAGGACATCATCACCGCGGCAGAGTGGTTTGGAAAATCCGGCCAGTCTGCGATCCTCTACTCGATGGGTATCACCCAGCACACGACCGGCGTCGACAACGTCAAGTCGGTTGCAAACATCCAGATGCTGACCGGCAACCTCGGGAGGCCCGGCACAGGTATCTGTGCACTGCGTGGCCAGAACAACGTGCAGGGTGCCTGCGATATGGGAGCCCTCGCAAATGTGTACTCCGGGTACCAGTCGGTGCTCGTCCCCGAGATGAAGAAGAAGATGGAGGATGCATGGGGCTGCCAGATCGCTGAAGGGAAAGTCGGCCTGACGGTCACAACGCTTGTCAATACCCTTGCCGATGAGCCCGGTAAGGTCAAGTGTGTCTATATCATGGGTGAAAACCCGATGCTCTCCGACCCGGATATCCACCACGTGGAGAAAGGCCTGAAGAACACCGAGTTCCTGGTCGTGCAGGATATCTTCATGACCGAGACCGCACAGTTCGCCAATGTGGTCCTGCCGGCAGCCTGTTTTGCCGAGAAGGACGGCACCCAGACCTCAACCGAGCGCCGTGTCCAGAAGTGGAGAAAGGCGCAGGATCCGCCCGGCGAGGCAAAGGCAGACTGGCAGATCTTCTGTGAGCTTGCCAAGGTTATGGGATTCGAAAAACAGTTCCCCTACAAGAGTGCTGAAGAGATCTTTACCGAGATTTCAAAGGTCACCCCGTCTTATGGCGGGATGGACTATGCCCGGCTCGAGAAGCCCGAGGCACTCTGCTGGCCCTGCCCCACAAAGGAGCACCCGGGAACGCCCATCCTCCATAAGGAGAAATTCACCCACCCGGACGGGCTTGGTATCTTTACCCCGATCGAGTGGAAGCCCCCGGCAGAAGTTCCCGACAAGGAGTACCCGCTCCTCCTGACCACCGGCCGCTGCATCTGGCACTGGCATACCGGTACCATGACCCGCCGCTCGGTGGATCTCGAGCGCGAGGAGCCCACGGGCTGGGTCGAGATGAACCCCGAGGACGCAAAGGCGCTGGACATCAAGGACAAGGAGATGGTAAAGGCGATCTCCCGCAGGGGAGAGATTACCATTGGCGCCCGCGTAACGAAAGACATCAAGAAAGGTGTCGTTTTCATCCCGTTCCATTTCGTTGAATGTGCAGCAAACATCCTGACGCACAATGCACTCGACCCTGTCGCAAAGATCCCCGAGTTCAAGGCCTGTGCCTGTAAGATTGAGAAGATCAAGGAGGCCTGATCATGGCAAAGAAAGGCGATATGCTCTACGCGTGGACCAACGACGCAGACATCAAGAAGAAGGCCGAACTCGGAGGCGCAGTTACCGCACTCTGGAAATTCGCGCTCGAGTCAAAAGCTGTTGATGCCGTGCTTGTTATCACCAAGGGGACAGACCTCTACGATGCACAACCGGTGCTGATCTCCGACCCCAAAGACCTTGCAAAGACCGCCGGTTCACTCCACTGCGGTACCCTGCTCCTCCCAAAACTCCTCAAGAAGTACATGGACGGGGCAAAGGACATGAAGATCGGTGTCACCGTCAAGGGCTGCGATGCAATGGCGTTCTATGAACTTGCCAAGCGCAAGCAGATCAACCTCGACAATGTCATCCTGATCGGTGTCAACTGCGGAGGCTCGGTCAGCCCGGTCCTCGCCCGTAAAATGATCACCGACAAGTTCGGTGTTGACCCGAACACAGTTCACAAGGAAGAGATCGACAAGGGCCAGTTCATCATCGAATACGAGGGAGGCCACAAGGGCATCTCCATCGATGAACTGGAGGAGGCAGGATATGGCCGCAGGTCCAACTGCCGCCGCTGCAAGATGAAGATCCCCCGCCAGGCAGACCTTGCCTGCGGGAACTGGGGGGTTATCGGACCCCGTGCCGGGAAGGCAACCTTTGTCGAGGTCTGCTCCGAGAAGGGTGCAGCACTCATCGACGGCGCCGTCAAGAAAGGACTTCTTGAAACCGAGGCAGCTAACCCCAAGGGTCTTGAGATCCGCGGGAAGATCGAGGGAGCGATGTTCAAGCTCGGCGACAAGTGGCGCAAGCACGACTTCGAAGGTCTTGGCGAAGGCAAGGACCGGCTCAAGAAGATCATGAGCGAGACCTCCCGCTGCATCAAGTGTTATTCCTGTATCGAGGCGTGCCCGATCTGCTACTGCGTGGACTGCACCACCAAGAACCCGGCCTATGTCAAGCCCGGGGAACTCCCGCCAAACTTCATGTTCCACCTGATCCGCTTCGCCCATATTGCGGACTCCTGTGTGAACTGCGGCCAGTGCCAGGAACTCTGCCCTGCCGAGATTCCGAACGCACTCTTCATGCACGCCCAGCAGGTCGAGCTTGAGAAGATGTTCGGCCACGTGCCCGGCGTTTCCATGGAACTCCCGCTCATGGCGTATGTCGAGGAGAAGGAGGAGCGTGCACGGCTCCATAATACCGGCAGCGACATGATCTACGAGAACGTTTTCAAGCCGTTCGTCAAGAAGTGAGGTAATCACTCCTGAAACTATCCCTTTTTTTTACAAAATCACACTATAGAAACAGCATTTTTACTATGACCGAAAACAAACTGGAGGATACGCGGTATTATTTAAAAAAAATGATATCTCGTGCTTCTTTTTACTAGTTAACTCTGCGTTCACCGTAAAAAAACAGAAATCAGCAACGTTTGATTAACCAATACAACTCAATTGTTATGAAAGGTTATGTAGTTGTGAAATTCTCTTTTTTAAATTTAGTCATTTTTTTACAATCATATCACAAGATTTATCGTTGTTGATGAGAATTTTCAGAATGTAAGAGGTGTGAAGCGGCGAAAAAATACGTATTTACTACGTATTCATATTGCAGCACAGGATGCGGCTTCTTAGTTGGTTAAAAAACAAGAAAGTTGCCGGTGTTCCACCTGGGCAGGGAATCTCTCTCTCTTTAAAGATAAACCGTATCAGAGTAAGGCCGACGCACATAATTCGCCCATAGCCTGACTATACGAACCCTGTCTCACCTCTTTACTTCTGGAAGACCCGGATACCAGTGTCTCGCTTTTTTTAATTCCTGAAAAAATTTTTTAGGTTTTTATCTAAAGGGAATTTTCGATTAACCTATCAGGAACAAAAAACAGTTCCCGTCAGTAAAAATTATTTCGGTCCAAAGGAGAAACTGCAACCATCGTAGAGGTTTGTGTTAAGGATCAGCTGTTTCGAATCGTTCGAGGTAACAATAATCATATGCCTGCTTTTCACCGGGTTTGAGTGCGAGAAGGGAGCTGTCGGCATGGTCACGGCAGACATAGGAAACACATGACCCGAGTGACTGGACCCCGATAGCTTCCTTCTCACAATATTCACACGTTGGTTTTTCTGCCATGGTTATTCTCTCTTGTATTCTTTGTGCAGACACTTCTTTTTGGTTTCGCGGGTCTGGCCGGTGAACTCAGGATAAGATGCAGGTTTTTTTAAAAAACCTCCCGACCCAGAAAAAAGGATCGGCAGTCCCTCTCAGGGAATGATACACATATCCTGCAAATGCGTTCATCATCAGGAGCAGGAGCACAGGACAATTGCTGCCGGTGCCATTATTTCAGGTCACGGGGATCCGCATCCATCTTTATCAGGAGAATAATCCGGTATCAGCTGTATCGTTCGAGAACACAAACACCATAAATTTTCTTTTCACCGGGTTTGAGTGCAAGAAGAAGGCCGTCAGCGTGGTCCTGACAGACATAGGCAAAACCGCCCTCTAATGACTGGAACCCGATAGCGTCCTGCTCGCAGTATTCACACTTTTTTCTTTCAGCCATGATTATTCACTTTTGGTCTTTTCATTAATACACCTTTTTAATTTTACAGGTATCGCCGTTATACCCCGTAATTATCCCCCGTAATTACGCAAATGTTTCCGGAAAATACAACCGGACCGGCATAATTTCAGGATCCCTTATCATAGAATCAGAGAATAAGAGGATAAAAATCCTCAGGGGGATACTGCGATCCGGGCCTGTCCGAAAATGAAGTGATGGGTTCGTGGTTANTACTCATAAATACCCGGACGGCAGGCTTCCTGGTGAACACGGGGCCAGAGTGTTCTCTCCATTCAGGCCCCGTATCGAACCGGTGAGACTGACATCATACCCCCCGGTCTTTGTAAGGATTGTGCGATACTCGGGGGACTGGATGAGCGATACCAGCATGCGGATACGGGAATCTTCCAGCATATCCCGCCGGATAGCGAGTTCATAGTCCTCGTGAGCCAGGGGGACGAAACGGAGCCCGTTAGCCTGGGCAACGCTGGACGTGCACATCCCGGCATCGGCAAACCCGTTCCGGATCGCAAATGCTACTGCCATCGGGCCATGCACTTCCTGCAGGTACCCGTTAACCTGCGATGGAGCAATATTCTCTGATGCCAGAAGAGCATCGAGAACCTCCCGTGATGGCGACCCATTCCGTGTATTGATAAACCGGACACGGGTGAGGTCATTAAGTCCCAGCCCGTCCTGGGAAGCGATGCCCTGCTCTATTGTAGCAACATGGACAAAAACCACATCCCCTGCTGCCGGTAGGTTCCTGATCAGGGGCCTATACGATGCCGGGAAGGACTGCGCCGGGAGGCTGAGCGGTGCTGCATGGCAGGTATTGTGCCGGAGGGCAAGAAGAGCCCCGGAATTGCCGGGATTATTCGCCTGAATGTACAAACCCTTGTCATGGGCAATGCCGGCAAGTTCCTCAAGGGCAGGGTCTACCGATCCGGTAAAGATGAGTATGCGTTCGATACTTCCCGGATCGGTGGTGAGAAAAACATCCAGATCGGTACCGGCCTCATACCCTTCGACCGGAGCAGGTATGTGGGTATACCCATTGGCTTTGACCGTTGCCATCTGAACACCAGCCCCTTTCCCGTGCGGTATACCGTAGAGCGTAGATCCGATGCGGCCAACAAAGACCGGCACGAATTCATCAAACCCGGGGTCTGAAACAAGCGTCTGGCCCAGTCGTACTCGTACCGGGAAACGGGGCGCCGGGGATAACCCCCATGATTCCAGCAGGGGCGCCGCAAATTCCCGGAGGACTGTCTGGGCGGCAAGGGGATACCCCGGCAGACCGAGAACCGGCTTTCCGTCGACGTTCCCAAGCAGGACCGGTTTGCCCGGTTTGACTGCCACGCCATGGAAGATCAGATCGCCCAGCGAGCGGATCACGCGCTCAGTAAAGTCGCGGGTACCAGCAGAAGATCCCGCAGAGATCAACACAAGGTCGTTCGCTTTTACAGCAGTGCGCATGGCATGGCTAATGAGGTCGGGATCATCCTGCACGATCGGATAGCGGGTGCAGTCTGCTCCCATCTGGGAGAGGAAGACCTGGGCCATGACCGTGTTGCTCTCCACAACCTGCCCCGGACCGGGACGGACACCGAGGGGTACGAGTTCGCTGCCGGTAGGGATGATCCCCACCCTGACGGTAAGGACTTCGATATCCATGATCCCATAGGTTGCAAGCGCTCCGATGTCAAAGGCCCTGATGATATGACCGCGGGGGAGCACGAGCTTGTTCTCTTTCACATCCTCCCCTGCCGGGCGGATATGCTGCCATGGTGTCGCAGATTTACGGATCTGGAACATCGCGCCGGCTTCCCACGTATCCTCAATCATGACGACCGCATCGAATTCCGGCGGAACAATATTACCTGTATTGACACGAGTGAAATGTTCCAGGGTAACCGGTGACCGGTCTCCTGCACCGATGGTGTCCCGGCTCCGGACCGCAATACCATCCATGGCAGAGATGTTCACCTCCGGCACGGAATATTTCGCAAAGACCGGTTCTGCCACGACCCTCCCGACAGACTGCAACAGGGGAATCCGCTCGGTCCTCCGGGGATTGGTAAATGATGAAGTGAGCAACGTGAGCGCTTCGTTAAGAGAGCGAAGCGCAAGATAGCGCTTCACCATGCCCGGTTCTCCCGCCTGCCATAATCCTGTATCCGATAACGCCCTCTCATCACAGTTCCCATATAACAGAGCACCCTTAACCCGGTGCAGGTATTAATGTAATGTAATTTATCCCGTTATTCCTCAATAAATAATTCGTTTCCAAGGGGAAAAACGAATAAAAATATTTTAACCCGGGGATTCAGGCCAGAGTGACGTTCTCTCCCACCGATCCCACAGCCGCAAGATAGACCGGCCACTGGGTCTCCGGGTCCAGACCCGCGAGCCGGGTCATTTGTTCATCCTGGAACATATCCGTAGGGAAAACCTGGTACCCGAGGTTTGCTGCCGCCATAATCAGGTTCTGGCAGGTATGCCCGGCTTCGATAAGACAACTCCGGTAGCCCCGGTTTCCCAGTGCCCACACCGAGCGGTACGGGACAGCCACCCAAAGGAAGGTGATGGCAGCCCGGGTCATGATCCTGAAGTTCATNCTCGCCGTGCTCATCTCCAGGATCAGGCCGGAATCGATCCGTTCCGCCACGATGCTATGGGACCTCGGGAGGTACCGGTACAGGCCGATCTCAAGCCCCTCGACTTCGTTTGCTACAAAATAGGTCTCCAGCGGGTAGCGGGAACCGCTTGAAGGCACGTTTTTGAGCTGGATGGTCTCTGCCACGATCTTTTTGAACCCCTGCGTGCACCAGAGCAGGTACGAGAGTTCTTTTAAGGTTATTTTCGAGCGGGAGAAGAACCCGACGGGTTCCCAGCCCTCGATTGCTTTTCTGACCGGGAAGTCCTTAATCCTGAACTTCTTCGGGCTCGGGAGTTTTAGTATCGTCTGCCCTTCCTTTACCGGAAGTTCGTGCAGTGGTTCCGGGACACGGAGGACAAGGTCCACCGTGGAATAATCCGGGTACTGCGTGCCTTTGATAAAATCCTTGCCGACATTTCTCATGATTATATCCTCATAGAACTGGGATTGTTTACCTGAAGAGAAAAATAGAGTGCCGGTTGTTCCGGCCTTCTGTGTGTTGAGAGATAATATGTTCATGCCGCCGCTTTCAGGTACAGGTTTGCGTAAACTACCTGACCCTTGCTTTTGGGATGTCTCTCGCCGAGGTCGCCGATGTAGTGGTCAAACGTTGCCCTGACACCGTCGACTTCCTTCTCAACAGTGTCGACCTTCTTGTACCCGGGCATCATGAACTTTATCTTCCCGAGCACGTACATCTCCCCCTTGACCATCTGGCCGCCGACACGGCCCTCAACATCTCCCTTGATGATGACGGTGCCGCCTTCAGCGTGGGTGGAGACATGGATGAAAGCGTTCTTCTCGATGATGATGGTGCCGCCGAGCATGAAGGTGCCGATATCGTTACCGGCATTGCCCTTGACCCGGATGGTGCCACCTTTCATACCTCTCCAGTCGCCACGGTACGCGCAGCCGACATGGTTTCCGGCATTGCCATCGCAGAGGAGCTCCCCGCCTTCCATCTGGATCCCGCAGAAGGAGTCCATGTTCCCCTTGATATGGATTTTGCCGCCCTTCATCCAGCCGCCGACATACATGTCAGCATTGCCGTTGACGATGACGGTCCCTGCGGTCATCTTGCTGCCGATATACTTGACGCGGCTGCAGTCGCCGGCAATCACGATGTCGGTTTCTGCTGCTGTTGCGCCTGCATCTCCGCTCACGGAGAAAAAGTCCCCGATAGTGACGTGAATCTTCCCTTCATGACCGGGGAGTGCTGCGATCTGTGCGGCGGTCTTTCCTGCAAATGCATCAGGATTGATGCTGTAGCCCTCGAAGATGAGTTCGGGGACCTTGGTGGGGTTTAAGGTTACTGTTGCCATGATCGCACCTCAGGCCTCCACATTGACATCGATGATGGACTGGTGTGGCGCAAGGTATTCCCGGACAGGGTAATTCCTGATGTCGACCGTGTAGGTTCCCTGGTGGAATGCCTGGCTGACATCCCGGGTGACCTGAGGGTTCTCGGGCATCTTGACCTTGACCCAGACGGTCTTCTTATGGCCGTTGCTGACAACTTCGCCGTCTTTAACGACAACTTCACCGGACTTGATGAAGCAGGCAGCCCGCTGGAATGCTGTCTCGATCTTTTCGGCGTCGCCGGGCATGTTCTTGTAGTTGAGGTCGAAGATACCGACGTCGGCGCTCATGCCGGGGGCAAGGCCACCATAGACGCTGGAAAGGCCAAGGCATTTTGCCGGGCCGGACCGGGTCATCTGGGCGATCTCGAAGAGCGTGAGCTCGCGGTCGATACCGTGAATGTAGGTTGCAGCAATGACCTTGTCGGTGTTCTTCATGGTTGCAAGGGTTGCTTCCCGGGCCTTCTTGCTCATGAGCCACTTGATGACGCGGGGGTACCGGGTGAACGGTCCTGCATTCGGGTGGTCGGTGGTGATGAAGGTCCGGTTCATGTCCTTTGCAAAAAGTGCGAGTTCAAGACCGGTTGCCCACTGGATTGCATTGGGCAGGACATTCTTATCGTAGATGTAGGGAACAACACCGGCGGCAGTCTCCAGCTCGACATCAACATTGGTCCACTTCAGGTGGTTGAGGCCGTGGAGATGGTGTTCGAACGGGCCGTCGGCCGTCATCGTGGTGGTCTCGTCCAGGGTTACGCAGCCGAGATCGATGGTGATGTTCTTCTGCCTGTTGACATAATCCATGACCTCTTTGGCCTTGGAGCAGAAGTCCTTCCAGCCCTCGCCGCCATATGAGTGGAACTGGAGGTGGGTGGAGTGCAGTACCTGTTCACGGCCGAACTTGTTTCTGGTCTTGATTCCCTCGGCAAGTTTGAGGGAGGCGATGGTATCCGGATAGTTGCCGGGGTTGCCGAGATTATTCTGGTGGACGTGGATTGAATGCGGAAGACCGAGATACTCGTTTGCTGCCATCAGACCTTTGATGATCTCCCCGGGCGTAATCTCGAAATAGGGAACCGGGTCGTTGAGGCTTAAGCAGTTGAGACCCCACGCCCATGCAGCAGTACCGCCGGGGTTGACGACTTTGACACCATAGCCTTTGGTAACCTTGAGGAGCCAGGCAATGTAGGCTGCGGTGTTCTCGACCTCGCCCTTCTGGAGGTACTCCATGACGAACCAGTTGTTGGCGAAGACCGGCAGCGCCGCTTCGTCAATGATAGGAGTGTCGTGGATCTCCTCGTGCGTATGCGGGGCGAGGAGCGGGGGCATTGCCGCTTCCATAACGAAGGCATAACCCATCCGGGCATAGTCGTACCCGGTCTTGAATACCGAGGGGATGGAGAAGCCGGATTCCATGCGGTAGCCGTTCTTCTGTGCCATCCCGCTCCTGCAGAATCCTGACAGGAGCTTGTCTTCGGGACGCATCAGGCGGCCGGCATTGACCTTGGGACCTGCCACGTGGGAGTGGACATCCACCCCACCGGCCATGACGATCTTGCCCTTTGCATCGATGACCTTCGCAGAGGAACTGACCTTGTCGACAATCTTGCCATCCCTGATGGCAACATCGCCTACGTCGCCGTCAATTTTCCGGGTCGGGTCGATGATGAACCCGCCCTTTACAATTATTTCTCCTGATGCCATCTTAGATCACCGCCTCTGATTCGGGGTATCTCCGGTCTTCCTTTGCCGCAAGCCAGATAGGCTCGGTCTTGGTCAGTTCGCACATGCGCTCATAGACCTTGTTAAAAAGTTCTTCGTCGCTTGGGACACCGGGGAGACCCTTTATGACCGACCGGAACTGGATCGGGACGTTGTCCATACGATACACAACGCCCGGCTCGTCAACACCGGCAATCCTGACTGGGATGTGAAGGTCCGAGATCTCGCTTGCCATGTTAAAGTTCGGGTCGATGGTGATGAAGGGGTGCTTCTTTAAGTGCTGGACAGCCTGGATCGGGAAGTGGGCACCGGCATCGGCGCCGACATTGACAAAGCAGTCCACTTCGTCCCGCATCGCAAGGTCGACAGAGCTGGTCTCGCCCGGGTTCATGTGGGCGTGGGTGCCCTTGGAAAGGTCGATACAGTACGGGAAACCGAACTGCCAGGACCAGACCTGGCCCGGGCCGGCGATATTATAGTGGCCCCGCATGGCCATGATCGAGCACTTGGTGTGTTCGTTGAGGTCGCGGGTCAGGCTGATGGCGGCGTCGATGTTGTGGTTGCGGCCGTCCGTGTGCGTGCAGCCCATGCCGAAGAAGATCATGCAGAACTTTGCGTTCTTCATGATCTCGACAGACTTGATAATTGTCGCCTTGGGGATGCCTGCAACTACTTCAGGGATATCGAAGCCACGGAGAACGGTCCGGAATGCATCGAAGAGTTCGTAATCGTGTCCCTGGTCGAGCATGAGGTGGACATCAGCAAGCTTGGCCGTGTCGGTTTCACGCGGGTCGACAGAGAGGACTGTCCGCTGCATCTGGCCCTTCGGGGTGAAGTAGCCGCGGGGGAAGATCGAGTACCGGGAGGTGTGGCGGGGGTGGGCATGCATCGGGTTGCAACCCCAGAAGACCACGACATCGGCACGGTTCTTTGCCTCACCGAGCGTACAGCTCGGGTAACCGTTATCGAAGATCGCAAGGAACGAAGGGCCGTGACAGATCGTTGCACAGTTATCCAGCACCGCACCGGATTTTTCTGCAATCCGGCCGACAGCGCTCATACCTTCGCAGTTGGTTGAGCCAAAGCCGTAAATCAGGGGCTTTTTCGCTTCAAGCATGGTCTTTGCCATCCAGTCGATCGCTTCATCGTAGGGGATCTCCTTCATGGAGCCGTCGGGCTGGCGCTGGCGCGGGAGCTTCGGGCGGGTCGGGTCATTTGCATGGTGGAAGAGGTTGGTCCCGATGATACATGCATTGTGGACTTCGAGGATCTTGGTCTCGTCATCCGAAACAAGGACCTCGATATCGTCACAGGATGAGCCGCAGTACGGGCATCCGACGCCTTTGATAAGCTTGGGCATAATTAGTTCCCTCCTTTCCAGAGTCCTACTGCGCCCTGCACCAGCTGGAGGGCGGTCTTGAGTTTTTCATCGGGTGCCGGCTCAATGGTTACCGGGAAACCGCTGTATTGCGGGGTACCAGTGGACTGGGTCCGCGGCGGGACGACCTGGTTGGCCCAGACACCCTGGCGGATGTGGGCAAGACCCGGGGGACAATACTGGGTCGGCTCAATGGCTTTGACAACAACCGTGCCGCATTCGCTCGTGACACGGATATTGGTGTTCTTCCAGATGCCGGCTTTTTTCATATCTTCAGGATTCATCTCGCAGATCGAGCAGGCGACAAAGTANTTCGGGTTGGTCTTTCCCTGCTCCATTGCTGCGCCTTCCTCGATCGAACGCTGGGTGATCATGTTCAGGTGGATTTTTGCCATACCATCCATCTCCACGTTATAACTGTACCATCGCGCCGGTCTCGCCCCTTCCGGAGAGGGTAATCACTTTGTACGGGCATGCTGCCACACACACGCCGCAGCCGGCACAGAGTTCGTTCTTCGCATCAAGGTCGATCGATCTTCCGTCCCTGACCGCGTAGATCTTGTCTTTCGATACCGGGTCGAGCGTATGAAGCTCGAGCGCGTTCACCGGACAGGCAACCACACAGATGCCACATCCGGTGCAGCGGTTCATGTTTACATGTACTGAAAACGCCATGCACATCACACAAAATATTTGTTAACTTTGATCTTTTGACTAGGTATTTAATTAAACCTTTCTAATTTAACGATGTGTTAATTATTTTTAATTAATATGCGCTCGATTTTTGTATGACAGGTTTACTTACACGGTCAACTATCCGAAAAATATCATTTCACTCTGGCCGTAACGATACCATTCCGGCCCGTAAGTGAAGATAATAATACCTGCAGCACGTTTTTTATTTTTAACCCGGATGAAAAGAAAACCGTATGATACTTGTAAATTTCTGCGGAAAAAAGAATTTTTTAATCTGCTTTCAGGACAGAAGCCGACCAGATGGGGCATCCGTTCTTCTTCAGTCCAAAAATCTTGGGTTCGGACAGGGGCGCTCCGTTCTCATTCCTGCACCGGGGACCCAGGAGTTCTGTATTCGGAATAAAAGCGCTGCAGGTGTTACATCCTTGGTTTCGCATCATAGGTATTCACTCAGTAGTTCAAGTCCGCGGGTATAAAAAAATTTCATTTCTATAAAAAATATAATTTCAATCAGGGCAGTTCACATTACCTTGTTCTCCGGAGGTTATACCATAATTGGATGCCCTATCGTTACCGAAAAGCACCGGGATCGCCCCACCCGTTCTGCAATCCATCGATCCATAAGGGGTATACCTGATAAGGAAAAATACAGAAATGTGATACTCATGAGTGAATGCACAATCAAAAAAGTCCTGCAGGAAGCTGGTATTACTGATATAATAACCCGTCCCCCGGTATTTGCTATCGCCATAAAAGCAATGGTCTCCCCATGGGTGGTTGGCACGAACTGCACGGAAAACCGGATCAGGATCCGGGGCTGCCAGATGGGCTGCTTCCCATGAACAGATGCCTTATCGTTTTCCCGATTGTACAGACAAATCCGGAGTTTCATACGGTCGGTAAGGGACGCGGGAACGGGGTAATCCTATGGTAAAACGTTACCTGAATGTAATATCGCTGGACGACGCTCTTGCTCTGCTTTCCCGTGAATTCTCCTGCATTCCCTTAACCGGACAGGTACCACTGGAGGAAGCTTTTGGCCGGATCACAGCAGGGCCGGTCTTCGCCCGCTATTCGGTGCCGGAGATACACCTCTCGGCAATGGACGGGATTGCTGTTGTCAGTGCAGATACACGGGAGGCCTCCGAGCAGCATCCGGTCTCCCTTCCCAGAACCGCCCGGGTGAATACTGGCAATGTTGTCCCGCCGGAGTTTGACGCTGTTATCATGATCGAGGACGTGTGGGAAACAGATGGGATATATACAATACGAAAGGCTGCCGCGCCATGGCAGCATGTCCGCCCGGCAGGAGAGGATCTTGCCGAGTCCGAGATGGTAATGCCGTCCGCCCACCGGATAAGGGCTCACGAGATCGGGGCCCTCGCCACCTACGGTATTACCCACCCGGAGGTTATAGTCGTGAGGGTGGGACTCATCCCCACCGGGAGCGAACTCGTCCCTGCCGGCACGCACCCAAAGCCCGGGCAGGTCGTGGAAAGCAACACGGTGATGGCAAAGGCCATACTCGGTGAAGCTGGCGCGACATGCACCCGGTATCCCTTTGTCGAAGACCGGCCGGAGAAGATCCGGGAAGCCATCGCGGATGCAATAAAAGAGAATGATATCGTCATCATCTCTGCCGGCTCTTCAGCAGGGACAAAAGACTACACTGCGGACGTGATCGCGGAAATGGGTGAAGTCCTTGTCCACGGGGTTGCCATCAAGCCCGGCAAACCCGTCATCATCGGCAGGATTAACGAAAAGCCGGTCTTCGGCTTGCCCGGCTACCCCCTCTCTGCCCTTACGGTCCTCCGGGAGATTATCCTCCCATTCCTCCGGAACTACGGTCTTTTTATCCCGGCGCCGCAGGTCGTCCGGGGATATATCACCTCGGCCTATCCCAAGGAGATCGGTTCGGACGAGTTCGTTCTCTGCACGTTCGGCAG
>JGI20214J51088_10002040_pt1 | contig 13653 bp, 13 predicted proteins | sample WetSurMetagenome_FD_51088 | JGI IMG/M metagenome (IMG submission 51088) | reverse complement strand
GCGGCATGTATGCAACCAACGAGGGCAACCTGCCTTTGCTCGCGCAACGGCGTGCCGATCTGGCACGGGCGCAGGCAGAGCTGGCCAGCAGCGAAGCCACTCTGGAGCAAGCCGAAGCTGAATACAAACGCCGGTTCGCATTGGCACAGCAGAATTTCGTCTCCCCGGAAAACGTGCAGATCGCACTCACGGCACGCGATGCGGCGCGGGCACAGCACGATGCCGCCACCCATGCGGTGCATGCCAGCAGCGCCGCCATCGAACAGACCATCGACCAATCCGGCGTTTCACGTGCGCGGGTGGATCACACCTCGATAGAAAACCATCCGAGTGTACGCGCCGCAGCAGTCCATGTTCGCGAGGCCGCGCTGGCGCTCGCGCGCACCCGTGTGTTGGCACCGAGCAGCGGCCAGGTCGCCAAGCGTTCGGTCCAGATCGGCGAACGGGTTACAGCCGGAGCGGCACTGATGGCGATCGTGCCGCTCGACAAGGTCTGGCTGGACGCCAATTTCAAGGAGACGGAATTGAGCGAGGTCCGCATCGGCCAGAGCGCCGCACTGACCTCCGATTTCTACGGCAGCTCGGTCGTGTTTCACGGCAAGGTACAGGGGCTGGCGCCGGGCACCGGCTCCGCGTTCTCCCTGCTGCCCGCGCAGAATGCCACCGGCAACTGGGTGAAGATCGTGCAGCGCGTGCCGGTACGCATCGCGCTCGATGCCAATGAATTGCAGGCACATCCGTTGCGCATCGGGTTGTCCATGGATGCCACCATCGACACGCATGACCGTAGCGGTCCCGCGCTGACCACCCTGCCGGAAAGCAGGGCGATCGCCTCGACGGAGATGTATGCGCAAAACCTCAAAGCCGCCGATGCACGGGTAGCGCAGATCATCGCCGACAATCTGGCACGCAAGTAGCGTTCACGCCGGGGAGGCGTAACAAGGACATCGACTGCATCCGTGGAGTGTTGAAAAATGGATCCTGCTCAACCGGGCATACTGAAAGGCATCAAACTGGTAGCCGCGACATTCGCGCTCGGCATGGGCTCGTTCATGAACATCCTGGACCTGACCATCGTCAATGTCGCCGTTCCCACCGTGGCGGGCGATTTTGCGGTCACCCCGACCCAGGGCACCTGGATCATCACCTCCTATTCGGTGGCCGAGGCCATCCTGCTGCCGCTGGCGGGATTCCTCGCAGGGCGTTTCGGCGAAGTGCGCACCTTTGTCCTTGCCACACTCTTGTTCACGTTTGCGTCGTTGCTTTGCGCAATGTCGGTCAGCTTTCCGATGCTGCTTGCTTCCCGAGTGCTGCAGGGCGTGTTCGGTGCCTCCATGATCCCGCTATCGCAAACGCTGCTCACCACCATCTATCCTCCGCACAAGCGCGGACTGGCGCTGGGCATCTGGGCGATGACCACGGTGATCGCACCGATCGCCGGCCCCCTGGCAGGCGGCTGGCTGACCGATAACGCGTCTTGGCACTGGATATTCCTGATCAACCTGCCGGTCGGACTGCTGGTCGGCATTTCCGTTGCCGCGCTGCTCGCGGGTCGGGACGTGATCCAGCCCGGCAAACGCGAACAGAAAATGGATTGGCCCGGATTGGCCCTGCTGATCGTCGGCATCGGGTCCCTGCAGATCATGCTCGACAAGGGCAACGAACTGGACTGGTTCAGCTCCGGCACCATCATCGTCCTCACAATGACGGCGATAGTGGCGCTGCTGGTGTTCGTGGTATGGGAATGGTATGAACCCGATCCGCTGGTCGATCTGCGAATGTTCACGCGGCGCAATTTCCTGGTGGGATCGCTGTGCCTGATGATAGGCATGATGGCCTTCTTCAGCGTGGTCGTGATCATCCCGCTGTGGCTGCAGACCTATCAGGGCTACACCTCGCTGTGGGCAGGCAAATCCGTGGCTTTCGGCGGCGTGCTGGCAGTCATACTCGGCCCTGTCATCGGTGCCAACATCGGCCGCGTCGATGCGCGCGCGATCACGACGTTCGGCTTCTTCGTGTTCGCGCTGGTGGGTTACTGGAGTTCCAGCTTCACACCGGACATCGATTACTGGTCCATCGCGCTGAGCCGTCTGTTCATGGGCATCGGCATCAGCTGTTTCTTCCTGCCGCTGGTCACCATCAGCCTCTCCGGCCTGCCGCCGGATCGCGTCGCGGCGGCGTCCGGCCTGACCAACTTCATGCGCAATATCGGCGCCAGCTTCGGCACGGCCATCACCACCTGGCTGTGGACCAGCCAGGCTGAAGGATTTCACGCCAGGCTGATGGAAAACATCCAGACCTACAATCCGCTGGCGACCGATTATCTGGGCCGGCTCAACCGGCTCGGCATGGCAGACGATGTCGCCTACGCCTATCTCGATCGCCTGATCACCACCCAGTCCTACACCATGTCCACCGATCGCATCCTGGTCATTTCCGCCACGCTGATGCTCTCTCTGATCGCGGTGATATGGTGGGCAAAGCCCCCGTTCGTCGCCAGCCGGGGCGGCGGGCATTGACACTACCCGAGCAACTCCCATAAAGTTCGCCCCACTTGCAAATCCGCCACACGCACATCACACCGCATGCACGGTGCGAGGCCCACAGCGGGATTCCCGGACAGAGGGTGACGGCAAAGCCGTCGGACACCCACCGGCGTGCCACAGGAGGCTGGCGCAAGAATAAACTTCTGCAACAGCGGGAAGCATTGCCAGCAGCGTTGCTTGTTCAGAAAAGGGGAATCACTTGATTGCATGTCTCAACCTACTTGATCGTCCTTCCCCCGGGATCATTTCGTCCCGAACGGGAGAGACCGGATGAGAAACTTCATATTGCTGCTGGTACTTGTTTCGGGATTTCTGGCCGGATACTTTATCGGCGATTACCGCGGCAAGGACGCGCGCGAAGCGCTTGACAAGGCGATCGAGACCGGCAAGTCGCTCGACGCGGAACGCATGACAGCGATCTCCCGGCTCAAGACAGAACTGGAAGGCATCGGCGAGAAGCACCGGCAAGCACTCGCCGCGATGCACAAGGACAACGACGCCAGGGTGGCCAAATGGCGCCGCACAAGATCAGATCTGGCGCAATCGATCACACATACGACCGTAACACTCGCCGAATCCGATAACAGACTGCGATCGCTCATTAACCAGCGAGACAGTGCAAACGGAGCCGAGAAGGCAAAAATCGAACTGGAGATCGCGCACCTGCAGAAAGAACGGAAAGACCTGCGGCAGGAAATCGCAGCCGATGCCTGCCTGCAAGCCCGCGTTCCACACAGCGTATTTGAGGCACTGAACGAAACGAATGTGGCGGAGAGTGAATGATGAAAACAGTCAGGAGATCGTCGGGATTCCTTTGTTCAAGACTCACGCCAATTCTGCTGGCCAGTCTGTTCATGGCAGGATGCAGAACCGTGCCCGTCGTTCCCCATGCCGTCGGTTGCGATGCCAGCGCACAACTGCTGACCAGCAAATGTCTGCCGCCCAGACAGCTTGAAGACAACGCGACGTTCGCCACGGTGGTCGACACCATGCAGGCCGATCGCCAAGCCCTGCGGGAATGCGGCATGACAGTCGATGCATTGATCAAGACCATCAGGCAATGCAATCACGCAACGGATGAGTACAACAAAAAGATAGACGCCATCAACAGCGCAAAATAGGGAGCCTCATTCCCGCACATGCCTGCACCCCCATACCCCTTGTACCAGTAGCATTGACATGCCCCGATCAAGTCCCCTACAGTTCGTCCCAGTTGCAAATCAGAACTTCGCAATCATCCCTCGTTACTCATGAAAGAAAGAACCGACAATGTATAACCTATTCAAACCCGAACAACCTGCAGGCCTGATGGACTTCGTGCGCGCCGCCAAGTCCTGCATCACCGAGATCACCCCTGCAGAACTCAAAGCCAAACTGGATTCCAAGGAAGACCTGTTGCTAGTCGACGTGCGCGAGGCCGCCGAATTCGAGCACGGCCATATTGACGGTGCACATCTCGTACCGCGCGGCATCATCGAGGCTGCTGCCGACACAAGTTATCCCAAGCATTACCCGCCCCTGTCCGGCGCACGCGACCGGCAGATCATCGTCTACTGCGCCACCAGCGGCCGTTCGGCCATGGCAGCTGCCGTGCTGCAGATGATGGGCTATAAGAAAGTGATCAATCTTGCCGGCGGAATCACGCGCTGGGAAGCTGAAGGCATGCCGCAAGTCCGCGAGGCAGAGTATTAGACCGGCAGAAGATTAGTTCCGGGAAAAAGCGGGAAGACGCAGGTTTTTTGTCTGCATGGAAATTCATAACCAGGATCAACGAACCATGCCCAGCGAGCTCTCAGCCCTGCAAAAGAAACCGGACGATGATAGTTATCGGTCGGTGAGAAAGTTGCTGATCGTATTGATCGGCTCGGTATTCTTCATCGAAGTGGTGGTGATGGACATAGTGCTTTCGCTTACGCACTTGTCCAAAACAGGGGAGGCATTGCTGGATGCCTCGTTGCTGACCCTGCTGCTGTTCCCCATTTTTTACTATCTGATCTTTCGCCCCTTGATTCTTAACATCGCCGAGCGCAAGCGGATCGAGGCGGAGCTGCGCATCGCCGCCGTCGCGTTCGAGATCAAGGATCCGTCATTGATCACCGATGCGAAGGCCAACATCATCCGGGCCAACCAGAAGTTCCTGGAAAAGACCGGCTACAGCCAGGAAGAGATCGTCGGCCGGAATCCGCGCATGTTCAAATCGGGAATTCATGACAAAAACTACTATGAAAAACTCTGGAGACATCTGTTAGAGGATGGCTCCTGGAGCGGCGAGATCCGCATCATGACCAAGGGAGGGCGCATCCTTCATCCGTTCTGGCTGACGATAACCGCCGTGAAGAACGAGCAACAGGAAACAACGCATTACATCGGCATCTATAATTTCTGACTATCCGATCCGCCTGATTTGCCGGCGACCTGCACAATCAAAGAAATAATTGCGATGCAGAGCCGTGTGATTCGAAGCCCGTTCGCTCCCGGCAAAGTACGGCGGGTAAGTCATTGCTTATGCCGAGAGGTGAACGGGCTTCGACATATCAGGATTGGGATTTACATCCTCCATTTTGGAATCCTCGATTATGGGGCTGTCGATTTCGCTGCCTTCATGTTGGGGATCCAGGGGCAATTCAGTTTTCTCTTCCCTTGAGGTCGAGTCTTTTGCCTTGAAGTACATTTCCCACCGAGCCAAAAAACTTTTTGAGCACATATATCCCCCGCCGGTCATTAATCAGCCATTCTGAATAGAGTGGCGATAATTTGTGACAAATGTACCCGAGGAACACGAAGCAATCGGTCTGTTAACGAACATTGGCAGCGCTTTAGCGGCGTTCAGAGTGCGACCGGCCCGCTTTGTTAAATTTAATTTCATCTTGGTCTATAAAACATTATCCCCTGACAGCTTTATTGACACTACCCGATCAACTCACATAAAGTGCGTCCGACTTGCAGAGCCGCCACTCGCACACTGCACCGCAAGTCCGGTGCGGGGCTCTCGGCGGCATCCCCGGAACAGGAGGCCAGGCGCAAGACGATACCCGCTCGACCGGGAAGCCTCACCGCCAACTGCATCACTTGCTCAAAAAGGGGAAGCAATGAAACGAATATACCTGTCGATCGCTCTCGCTCTGACAACTTCGGCAGCACAGGCAGGCGTCTACAAGTGTCAGACACCCGAAGGCCTGGTTTATTCAGAGCGTCCATGCCCGCCGGGCAGCACCTCCCAGACCATCCATACCTCAAGTCAGCAATCGTCACAATCGGGCGGCAGCAATATCGATGCCGTCCCCTTGCCTGCGCCTGACAAGCAGCACGGTGCTTATGAGGCATTTTTGTCCAAGCCCAATCCGAAGGCCTTTGTGATCTGCAGCGATGGACGCGTGATCAGCTTCGTCGGCAAGGCGGATTTTGTGGATCAAAAACTTGCCACGTTGGATGCCGGATGCTCGCCCTACTCGGTCAACGGCAATGTCGTGTGGTCCAAGTAGATAACCACCGGAACCCCAGAGCGATGGAAATGAAAAAGATCAATTCCGGAAAGCTGCGCGCCATCGGTTACGACGCGCGAGCACGCATGTTGCAGGTACAGCTCGACACCGGCAGCACGCTCCAGTACAGCGGCGTCGGCGAGGATATCTGGCGCCGGCTCAGCAGTTCGGGGGCGGCCTGGAGTTTTTATCGGGACAACATCGAAGAGGAATTCACCGTTAAGAAGGTTCCGGGAAGTGTGCCGGAGGGGATGAATCCACTTGATGATTTGTTCCGTCAGAAATGATTGCGATGCTGAACCATTAGCGCTATTTCATTAAAGGAAATAAATTGGGCAAAGTCAATGACAACTGGTACCCAGACGACAAACTTGGCAGAAAAGAATCGGCTGATTTCTTAACGAGTTACCTAATCAAACGCTATGCACTTCCCTCAAGTAAAGCCGATTCGTTCGTTCTAAATATAAGAGCTGATTGGGGGTTCGGAAAAACATTTTTTCTCCAGCACTGGGCCGTAGATCTAGAAAACAAAGGCTTTCCAGTTGTATTTTTTAATGCGTGGGAAAACGACTTTTGTGACGACCCACTTATCGGTTTCATTGCAGAGCTAAATGACCGATTATCAAGATACTTTGAGAATATCCCATTGGCCCAACGCCACCTTGATCAAGCTCTCGCAGTTGGTCGCAAACTTATAAAGCCTGTCAGCCTTGGAATAGCTTCTGCAATAGCAAAGCAGTTATCGGGCCTAAGTTTAGAAAAATTACAGGAGCTCTATTTTCAGGATAGGGGCATTCAAGATGAGATTGAAGGTGGGGGCGAGCAAACTTCGGACTCAATTTCCACTTTGCTTTCACAATATGGTGAGATAGCACTCAAAGAACATCTAAACACAAAAGAGACAATCACTCTCTTCAGGAAAAGACTAGCCCGCTTGATTGATTCGTTAAAGCAGATGGAGGATATTCAACTCCCTCTTTTTATTTTTATTGATGAGCTAGACAGGTGCCGCCCAACGTTTGCCATCGAGCTTCTGGAAGTAGTTAAGCATCTCTTTGGCGTACCTGGTGTGTATTTTGTAGTTGCCACCAATCTTGAACAACTTGGTCACTCAATCCGGGCCGTGTATGGAGAGCAGTTTGACGCGGAACGTTATCTAAAAAGATTTTTTGACCAAGAATATTTATTACCGACCCCTGACAATATTCATTTCAGTGCATTCCTCTTTGATCAGTATTCGTTAAATAAATTTGGCGCATTCCATACATGTATCGAAAACGGAATATATGGCGCGACACCCTCTGATCAAATGATGTTCTCCATTATGAGTGACAGTTTCAAACTCGGCCCACGTGATCAAAAACAGGTAGCCGAGATGCTCCAAGCAGTCTTATTGAATTGGCCAAAAAATGAATTCATACATCTTGACTACTTGCTTTTTCTTATCATCGCAAAACACATCTCTACCTATCTATTTCAGCAGCTTGCCGAGAATCAATTTAGTGACTCAGCAACATTTACAACCGCGCTCGCATCGAAATTAAAAAGTAATTCAAAATTTAAAACTCATGACGTTGTAACAGGTGGCTCTATGGTAACGGAACAACGGATTGTTGATTTACTGTGGACATATCAAAGCATATCAAATATGACATGTAAGGAACTTTGGGATCGTGATTACAACACGATCAAATTCCCAGATAAGATTTTGGACGCAGTTCGCCAGGGATGTCCTCGCCAATACCCGTCTAGCGTCAAACCTGTTCCAGCAATTACCGATTACGCCCGGCGAATTAGTCAAGCTGGACAGCTAACCAATATACAAAAGAAGTGAAAATTTGGCCCCTTTCCTCTCACATCTAATTCGACTTTCATTGACTCAGTATCGTAATAATTTTGCGTAAACAATACAGAATGTCATTTCAAAGCAGATTCGACGCCCGCCCCATCAATATCCACTCCGGTACAATCAATGCCCTCACGTTATTTCCAGACACAGAATCGCCATGACCGACTACAACATATGCGCAGGCATGCCGACGGTAGAAGTACTACACCTGGGCAAACCCGTAACGATACAACGCGAACAGGACCCCGCAGCGACGATCAGGACGGATTATGCCGTCATCGCGCGCAAGTGCCCGCCGTATTGCATCCAGCCGATGCAACTGGCGCCGGGATTGGAAACGCTGGGAGAACTGGAAGTGCTGGACTGCCTGCGACGCATACGCGAGGGCGAGAGCAAGCTCATGGTCGTCGATTCCCGCACCCCGGACTGGTATGCGAAGGGCACCATTCCCGGCGCAGTCAACATCCCCTATGCGCAGAACATGGCAGGCCAGGCCACAGACCTGCCCGGCGTGAAGAAGACATTGATCGAATCTTTTGAAGTGAAAGAAACCGCCGGGACTTACGACTTCAGCGTCGCCTGCACGGTCGCGATCTTCTGCAATGGCCCGTGGTGCGGGCAGACGCCGAACTACATTCGCACCCTGCTCGCCCTGGGCTACCCTGCCGGCAAGCTCAAATGGTATCGCGGCGGCATGCAGGACTGGTGCTCGCTGGGGCTTACTGTCATTTGAGCGTGATGGCCATCTCCCGCTAGCGCAAGGTCAGCAGGAAAATACTCTCCTCCATGCGGCTCACGCCGCGCTGCTTGAAGCGCGGGTTTTGCGGCAGTGCATCTGCTTGCGCCAACAGGCGTATATCGGCGTACTTGCTGTAGAGCGCCTCGACTTCTTTCACCGACACGGCAAACGGCGGCCCCTGCATTTCAACCTGGGGATAATCGAACGTGATCAGGAGGATTTGCGTCGCGGGCGGCAGGATATCCACCAGGTGGCGCGCATAGCGTTCGCGCATGTCCGGCGGCAACGCCACCAGAGATGCGCGGTCGTACACCGCGCTCACTTTCGCCAAGTCCTTCTTGCCCAGATCGAAAAAGTCCCCGCACAGGATACGGATGCCGTCCGCCTCGCAGCTCTCGAACTTTCCGCTGGTCGCATGCGCCGGTGATTGTCCGTTCTCCCGGAAGAAATCCTGCACTGCGATGGCGCTCAGCTCTACCCCAAACACCTTGCATCCCTGCTGGCGCAGCCACACCATATCCTGACTTTTGCCGCACAACGGCACGAACACTTCGCCGCCGCCAGAGGCAGGCAACTCTTTCCAGTACTGACGCAAATACGGATTGATCTCGTTCTGGTGAAAACCGATCTCTGCCCGTTCCCAGCGCTCCAGCCAAAATTCTTTTTTCATGTTCGCACCTTTATCGTTTAGAAATGCCCAAGGCAAGGCAGCAAGTTTACAGCGGATCATGAATGAAAAAAGCGACCCGACGGTCGCTTTTTTTCTTCAATATCGGCTGGCCCTGTTTCAGGTTTCCGCCCGCTTATAGATCGCGCCGTAAGCATTGTTGGCATTAATGAGTATCTCTTCGGTCTGAATGAACTTCATTTTTGACAAAGCGACATCCAGCGGGGTTTTCCCTTCCGCATTCTCTTTTCGAAAGTCTGCCCCATAAGCGACCAGTAACTGCACAATTTCGGGATAGCCTTTCTCGGCAGCCAAATGTAATGGAGTCGTGCCGTTCAGGGTGAAGTTGACGTTCGAGTTCATGGCCAGCAGCCGCTGCACAACGGCCTTTTCACCTTTTGCGATTGCCGCAAGCATGGCTTGACGCACATCCCCTGCCTCGGGGGACAGGGATTCTTTTTCGGTTGGCAACCAATTCATGTAACGATTCAGCAGTGTGATCGCGACCAGAACTGCAAGCGATACCAGCAATGCCAGCTGGCTGATACCCAGCATGGCAGCCATTTCTGCCGGAAGATTTGCGCCAACCGCCAGAATCGAGATCGTCAACAATAGAAGCATCTGTAAATAGCGGAACATTGCCACAACGATCATGGCAGCCAGAGCGACCAACAATATCTTTCTATCGACCAAATTACCCAGAATGGAGTCCGGAATATTGGCGAGAAAGCTCATCACTGAAGCTGCCANTAAGATAACCACTTCTTTGGTATTAAATTGCATCTTCAAAACAATCCCCTTTCTGCAATCTCGGCAATAATCGCGNCACGAGAATAATGGGTATCGATTTTAAAATTAATTCAAAACGACAAACGGACTACAAGTTTCGGATAAATGGTTAATATGGATTCTCCGGATGATCCAGGTTGGGGATACATGAATTTGTGAATGCGAAGACAGCGTGGATCCGGCAGGCCGGCAATAGGGGACTACTTCAGAGCAATCCAGGACAGGGCAGGAAATGCCAAGCCCGCTTACTTCCGGGCATTGTGGAACATGCGCAGCCATTCGCCGTTCTCGCGCCGCGTCGACGCGGTGGAGCGGAGCCCTTCGGTGCGGGTGAAGTGGTCGGGCAACGGCTCGGCCGGTTCCGCGGTCTTTTGCACGATGCCGCATAGTTCGGAAAAGATCGGTGATTGCGGGTTCGCCTGGTAGTGCTTCTGGTTTCCCAAACGCTTGACTGTCACCAAGCCGCTCTCATCCAGGCGCTTCAACTCGCGCTGCACCGCACCGGAACCGCCGCCGGACAACCCGATCAACTCGGTGGCAAAAAAACTGCGTTGTGGTTGTCCGAACAATAATCCCAGCACCCGCTGTTGCGTATTGGAAAACAGCGCAGCGGATAAACTGGTGCGCTGAACGGCGGTGGAAGATTCTGCCTTTATGCCCATAGCGGGCATCTTACTACCCAATGTGGGTATGTCAACTCTACCCCACCCACTTCCTTGCATTCTGGAACATGCGCAGCCATGCGCCATTCTCCTGCCACTCCGCCGCTGGCTGGTGTGACCCACCGGCCAGTGATGAGTAACCAGGCAGCCGCTCCCGCAAACGGCCGACTTCGTCGGTAACGTGTCGCAACTGCCACTCGCGCGGATACCAGGAATTCTGCACGGCACGGAACACGCGTTCGGGGTGCGGCATCATGATGCTGAAGCGCCCGTCCGGCGTGGTAAGTCCGGTGATGCCTTGCGGCGAGCCGTTGGGGTTGAGCGGATAGGTCGTCGTCGGTTTGCCGTAGTGATCGACATAGCGCAGGGTGACCAGCGGTTGTGCGTCATGCAGGCGCTTGGTGCCGCCGAAGTCGGCATAGCCTTCGCCGTGCGCCACCACGATGGGCATGCGGCTGCCGGCCATGCCTTCGAACAGGATGGAAGGCGTTGGCTGCACTTCCACCATGACGAAGCGCGCCTCGAACTGCTCCGACTGGTTGCGCGCAAAGTGCGCCCAGTTCTCCGCACCGGGAATGATCTCGTGCAGGTTGCTCATCATCTGGCAGCCGTTGCACACGCCGAGTGCGAATGTGTCGTTGCGCTTGAAGAATCCCTCGAACTCGTCGCGTGCCCTGCGGTTGAACAGGACGGATTTCGCCCAGCCCTCGCCCGCACCCAGCACGTCGCCGTAGGAGAATCCGCCGCAGGCCACAAAGCCTTTGAAATCGGCCAGATTCACGCGGCCGCTGATGATGTCGCTCATGTGCACATCCACGGCGGTGAAACCGGCACGATCGAAGGCCGCGGCCATCTCGACGTGGCCGTTCACGCCCTGCTCGCGCAGGATGGCCATTTTGGGGCGCGAAGTAAGCACTGCCGCTGCCGTTCGTCCTGAGCTTGTCGAAGGATGGGCGGCAGAGGCGGGAGGTTCGACATAACCAACGACTCGGCTGGCATCTTTTGACAGCCTAGTCGGATGGCTAGCAGCTCCATCAGGCTCACCGCGAACGGTATAAGGGTTCTCGTTCGGATCGTAAGTCAGCTTCACATGCAGACCCGGATCCTTCGCATCCAGCGTGCGGTCGTATTCCTGCTGCGCGCAGGCCGGGTTGTCGCGCAGCTTTTGTATTTGCCAGGTGGTCTCGGACCAGATACGGCGTAACGCGATCGCATTCTCGCTGTACAGCTGCACCTTGCCGTGCGAGATATTGACGGTGCCGCTGGTGTTGAGACGCGCCACTTCGTGCACGTTGGCAAGGCCTGCGTCGTCGCACTGCACGAAGATGTCGGCCAGATCGTCGCAATGCACTTGCACCAGCGCGCCAAGTTCTTCGTTGAATAATATGCCGAGGTCGTCGCCCCTGCATTCGTCCAGACGGATGTCCAGGCCGATGTGCGAAGCGAAACTCATCTCGCACAGGGCCGCCAGCATGCCGCCGTCGGAACGGTCGTGGTAAGCTAGGAGCTTCCCCTCGCGGTTGAAGCGCTGGATAAGGCTGAAGAAGGCCTTGAGTTTCTTGGCATCGTCCACGTCCGGCGCGACATCGCCGACCTGCTTGTACACCTGCGCCAGCGCCGAGCCGCCCAGGCGGTTCTTGCCGCAGCCGAGGTCGAACAGCAGCACGACGGTATCGGTGTCGGGTACCAGTTGCGGGGTGAGCGTCTTGCGCGCGTCGCTGCATGGAGCGAAAGCGGTGACGATGAGAGACAGCGGCGCGGTGACGGCTTTGCTCTGCTCGCCCTCTTTCCAGGTGGTCTTCATCGACATGGAGTCTTTGCCCACCGGGATGCTGATGCCGAGCTGCGGGCACATTTCCATGCCCACGGCCTTGACGGTGTCGAACAGCGCGGCGTCTTCGCCGTGGTGTCCGGCGGCTGCCATCCAGTTGGCGGAGAGTTTGATGTCGCCGATCTTGTCGATCTGCGCGGCGGCGATATTGGTGATCGCCTCGCCTATGGCCATGCGGCCGGAAGCAGGCGCATTGAGCACGGCGATCGGTGTGCGTTCGCCGAGCGCGAAGGCTTCGGCCAGATAGGTGTTGTAGCCCATCAGCGTGACGGCGACATCCGCCACCGGCACTTGCCACGGGCCGACCATCTGGTCGCGCGCGGTCATGCCGCCCACAGTGCGGTCGCCGATGGAAATGAGGAAGGTCTTGTCCGCCACGGATGGCAGGCGCAGCACGCGCTCGACAGCATCTTTCAATACGATGTTGCCGGTATCGAACTTGGGCAGCGTGATCTTCTCGCGCGCCACCTTGCGCGTCATCTTCGGCGGTTTGCCGAGCAGCACGGAAAGCGGCATGTCCACCGCGTTGTTGCCGAATTCTTCATCGTGCACCACGAGCTGGTCTTCGCTGATGGCCGTGCCCAGCACGGCGAAGGGGCAGCGCTCGCGTTCGCACAATGCCTGGAACTCCAGCACGCGCTCGACCGGGATGGCCAGCACGTAGCGCTCCTGCGCCTCGTTGCTCCATATCTGCATCGGCGACATGCCGCGCTCTTCGCTGGGCACCGAGCGCAGCTCGAAGTGCGCGCCCTTGCCGCCGCCATGAACCAGTTCCGGCAGCGCATTGGAGATACCGCCCGCACCGACGTCGTGGATGGAGAGGATGGGGTTGTCGTCGCCCATCTGCCAGCAGCGGTCGATGACTTCCTGCGCACGGCGCTGCATCTCGGGGTTGCCGCGCTGCACGGAATCGAAATCGAGGTTTTCGGCGTTGGCGCCGGTATCCATGCTGGAGGCCGCCCCGCCGCCCAAGCCGATCAGCATGCCGGGACCACCGAGCTGGATCAGCACCGCGCCTACCGGCAGCTCGTGCTTGTGCGTGTGTTCGGCCCTGATACTGCCGACCCCGCCCGCCAGCATGATGGGCT
>JGI20214J51088_10002038_pt1 | contig 13664 bp, 16 predicted proteins | sample WetSurMetagenome_FD_51088 | JGI IMG/M metagenome (IMG submission 51088) | reverse complement strand
TCTGGGTTTACTTTAATCATAGAAGATGTTATTTTTCTCTTTAACCCAATACCTTCTAATGTTCTACATCTACTAAGAGCAACATACGTAAGGCCATAGGTTGTATACGTAATATCCAAAAATATATTATCAAGTGTTAAACCTTGGGATTTATGTATTGTTAAAGCCATACAAGGTTTTAATTCAATCATATTATACGATCCTATATGAGTTACTAATACTTCTTTTGTAGTAGAATCAAACATATATTCATATTGATCCCAATCTCCACGTTTTACTAAAAACTTATCATGCTCTTTTGTTTCTATTTCTACCATGTTAGGGTAACAACTTAAAACTTTACCCATTGTTCCATTTCTATAATTAACATTATTTTTTAAACATATTACTTGCATATCTTTTTTTAATTTTATTTCTCTTAATAAATAAGGAAACTTTTTAAAATCAAAATTACCTTTAGTGTATCCTCTGTATGTATATTCTTTTCCTTCAAACGTATAAAAATAAGCCCAATTAACATCATCTGCTATTTTATTAGTAGATGACAAATATATGTAATATTCATTATCTTTAAAATATTGTTCCTCTTCACAAAATCTTTCATTTATTATACTTAAATCTTCTTTTGTTTGTGTTCCTTGTCTAATCCTATTTAATATATTTTGAAAAGAATTATCTTTTTGTCTATAAATATGATTTAAATGTATATTTTTAAATCCTAAGTCCTTAAAAGAAAAGGAATTAAAATACAGAACATGACCATTATACATGGTATCAAAATACTTTTTAATGTCAGTAGTATCGTCTATAATAGGGGATAATTGAAGAATATCTGAAAACAAAATAAATCTTGGATATTTCTTTTCTCGTGTAGACCTATATAAAAGAATAGTTTCCATCATAAAATCAAACAAGGAAGCATTTATCATAGAAGTTTCATCAATTATAAAAGTAGTAACTTCATTTATTAGTTCTTTTAATTCTTCTTTTTCTCTTAATTGAGAGGAGGAATAAATAGTCAAAGGAGCAAATTTAAAGAATGAATGAATAGTACTCCCTTTTATTCCTTCTGTGCTTGCATTTACAGCACTAATACCAGTAGATGATAAAACTACTGTATTCCCTATTAATAATTCAGAAGCTAATTTTAATAATAAGGTTTTTCCCGTTCCTGCGCAACCTATAATATTAAGATTATCTTTTGTATTAAGAATACAATTTAATGTATTTGAAAAATGAGAGTCACTTAAATCCACCCAAGAATATTGAGGAGGTAAAATTGTATTTAACATATGATCCTTATTGTTTTAAATTTAAAAGAAATATATACTATATTTTATAATAAGTCAAGTATTATTTTTTATATATAGTTTTTTGTAAATTTTTTTCTTTTTTTATTTTTAAAAAGAAAGGAAAAGCTAACTTATGAAATAAGTTAGCTATAACAGTATAACTTTCAGTATGTAGTGAACGAAGTGAACGAAATACTGAAAGTTATACTGGATTTCTTGTATTGTATTTGTATTATTATTAAGGGGGTTTTCGGGTTTTGTATAAGTTATTATGATATATAGAATTATCATATTAAATTTTACTATTCCGAAGGTTCACCGGTGACCCCCCAATAGGTTCACCGGTGAACCTATCCGTTTTCTAATTTAGTAATTTATTAGTTACTAATATTATTTATTCTTTACATTTTTTGGTTATTTTTTATTTATTTTCTTATAAATATAAGGACTTGACAAATTTAATTTTATATTGTATTGTTTCCGTATGAAAAAAATAAATCATACTTGTAAATTTAGTATTATTCCAGAATTTATTTTACAAGATCCTAATATAGATACAATTGACTATAGAGTCTATGGTTATCTTTCTTGTCTTTATGCAGTTAATACTAAAAAATACCCTAGTAGAGAAATACTTGCTACAAAACTTCATACTACTAGAAGTAGTATTGCTAGAGCCTTAATTAAATTAGAAACTTTGCAATATATTTACATTATTCATACTAATAATACTAATAAATATGTTATACGAGATGTAGGAAATACAGAATGGCTTCTTGCACATGAAGAAGGAAGTAAAAAATTAAAGAGAAAGAAGCATAAGAAAATAGATAAGCCTAGTAATATATTACATTTTAATTTTAGAAGTAAAAANAGTTTGTAATTTTTTGGTAAAGTTTTGTAATGTATCATAGGTATTACTTTTTTCTTTTTTTTTAGGTAATAATAATTCTTTTTCTAAGGTTTCTTGAATTATTTTTTTTTCATTTTCTATAGAATAATTAGGAACTAATTCTTTAAAATTATTTTCTTTTTTTATAAAAAGGAATTTTCTAAAATGAGAAGTAAGGTAAAAAATAGTTTCTTTGTCTGTTGATAATTTAGATAGTAATTTGTTTAAATCTAATCTAGTAATTAAATGTTTGTTTTCTATTGAATTTATAGAGTAACTATAGTATGATTCATTATAAGGTTCACAAAATAAAAAATTAATTCCATCTAAATTTTCTTCTTGACTTTTATTATCATCCATGTTAGAATAGTTAGTAATAATACTTTTTAAGTAAAAATAAAGGAGTTCTCATGATACTAAATTTGGAACATTTAAAAAAATACAATAAACTTTTGAATAGCTTTTCATCATCGGCTATAGATGATTTTTTCTATTTTGATTTAGAAAATAATTATTTATATTTTAGTAACAATCTAATTGCTTTAAAATTGAAAATTGAAGTTTCTGAAGTAGAACCTTCTTTTAAAATGTTTATGGTACCAAAACAAGAGTTTTTACATTTATTGTCTTGCTTTTCAACAATTACTATTAATACAGATTATTCTTATCAAACAATAGAAACAAAAGGCAAGTTTCATAAAAATGAAAAATTATTGTCTACCATTGACTCTATTAAATCAATTTTTAATTACAATACTATTGACTATAAGAAATACTTAGACATAACAGAAGATATATTATATAAAATAGCAAAAGCTACTATTTTTACAAATGTAGATGATAAAAATTTACAATCTCGATGTGTACACTTTGATGGATCTACTATTATGTCTTCCTCTTTGAATAGAATTTATATTAATTCTTGTCAATTAGATTCAGAAAGTATTATTACTCAAAATATTATTAAATATATGTTTATGTTAGACTCTCTTTCTTCTTTATCTTTATATAAGAAAGAAAAAACAATTCTTTTAAAAGATACAGATTTAGAACTTTTGTTTGTAGGTATTGAAAATGTTGATCTTCTTTCAATGAAGGAAGAAAAAATGGAATCTTTAAAGAATAATATATTTGAAGGGAAAAAAATTAGAATAGAAACAAAAGAATTAATAAATAAATTAGAGTTTATAAAATTTTATAGTATGTCTAAGAATAATAATATGACTCATCTTATTTTAAAAAATGGGCAGTTGAAATTTGAAGTAGATGAAACAAATGTTCTTGTCAAGTTAATTACTTGTAATACAGATTCTATTGATTTTTATTTTAATTCTTTTGTTTTATTAGAAATAGTATTGAAATTAGCAAAAGAAAAAGAATATATTGATATTTATACTCTTGACAATATACTAGTATATATTGTATCATTAGATATAGAAGAAAATAAAGAATTTGTTTTTATTAGCAAAATAAATGTTTGAGTACATTTATATATAATTACATAAGGAGATAAAAATGGAACAAGTATCAATGGAATCTTATTTAAATGATTTCAAACCTAGTTTTGAAAATTTCTTGTCAAAGTGTCCAAGAAAGGTTAAGTCTACATTAGTAGATGATGGTAATCTTTATCTTGAGATTCTAGATGCAGAAGGAAAATCTGTAGATGGTTTCAATGTAGTGCTGAATCCTTTAAAGCCTAAGAAGGAACAAATTAAGGAGATAAAAGAAAAATTAGAAACTTTTTATCCTGTTATTATAAAGAAGGAAACATCAACTTACTCCCCTGAAGAAATTGAAACAATGATTCAAGAAGGAATTCCTGTGGGGGAAGCTATTAGGAAGAAGAAGGAAACTTTGAAAGAAGTTTATAAAGTTGTTAGAATTCATCATAGATATAATGAAGTAGATTGTATCGATTTGAAATCAAGTAAACTTTCAAAATTTAAGTTGTATACAATTCCAACTTCAGTATTTCAAGATAAGATTCTATCAAATCAAGAAGAAATGTCTTCCATCTTTATGAAAGATGCTAAGTTTATGAATGTATTTAAGAGTAAGTAAATAAAAATCAAGGGAAGACAGTATTGTCTTCCCTATATAAAAACTAGAAAGAATTAAAAATTATGGATAATTCAGTTATTACGTTTACAGCTACTAGCGTTGATAAAGAAAATCAAGAATATATATCCTTTTCTTTAGATGGTAAGGAAAAAGAAAGTTTAAAAGCAATTAATTTATATTTTCAATTTACTTTGTTTCTTGAAAAATTAGGAATTACTGCTGAAACTGCTAATACTTCTTATCTTGATATATTAAACATGTTTGGAACTCTTGATTATTTTTATAGTAAAGTTAAAAATAAAGAAAAGAAAGAAGATATTAAAAAAATAAATGACATTGATAAATTAAAAATGATGGAAATTAATTCTTATGAACATTTTGAAAATTTATTATTAACAGATAAAGCATTACGTTGTTTTTTATATGATTATCTTAAAGAATTTATTTAAATAGGAATACGTACTATAATGAAATATAATACTTTTATTGTAGATTGTTACAATCTTATGTATAAAGCTACATATACTCAAAATGAAACAATCGTAAAATATGATAATGAAAATGTACATATAGAAGGTATTATTGGGTTTATCAATATAATTGAATACTACATTAAATTGTATAGTACTTCTGATTTAAAAATATATTGGCTTTTTGATAATGCTAAAACTACTATTAATAAATATAGAAAATCATTAAGTGAGGATTATAAGAAAACAAGAAAATTAGCTCCAGATTGGTTTTATAGGTCTATTGATATTCTTGAATTACTTTTAAAATTTTATAAAGATAATTGTTATGTAGTGAGAGCTAAATATTTAGAAGCAGATGATTATGTATCTGAAATTATAAACAACAATACAATAAAAACAGACAATATTCTTTTAATTAGTGAAGATTCTGATTGGAGTAGAAGTTTACAAGATAATGTTCATCAATTACAAAGTGGTTTTATTTTAACAAAAGAAGAATTTTTTAGTAGAAATGGATATGAAGCTACATATTCTAATATTTGTTTTTATAAATCTTTTTATGGTGATACAACAGATAATATTTTACCAATCCTTAGAGAATTTCCAAATCAATTTTTCTTAGATGTTATTTCTGTATGTACTACAATGCATGAGTTTATTAGAAAAGTAAAAGAGAAACAATTTAAGTATTTAGATAGTGGATGGATTGAACGAATACATAGGGAAGAAGAAAATCTATTATTAAATTGGAATTTAGTAACTGGGGTTGAAATTTCTTTTGCTGAATTAAAAACTTTTATGATTTCTTCTTCTTTTAAAGAAGCCACTTTAAAAATTATATATGAATCATTAAGTCTTTATGGGAAGATAGATACAAGTAGATTTCCAGTGATTGTTAAAAAAACAGATATACTAAAAGAATTATTAAATGGAATCTCTATCGAAAGGAAAAAAAGTTAAAAATATAACTACTTAATGTATGAATTATACTAGTTGGATAAAACAAAAACTTATTGAAAATAATTTAGACAAACAAATTTTGTATTCACTTTATGAAAAATTTAAAGAAGAAACAGGTAGTACTACATCTTTAAAATCATATAAAAGAAAAGTACGATACGTATATGAACATATTCAAAAAAATGGAGAAGATGATTTTGTTGATCCTGAATTTTTACTTAAATTAGAATCACAAAAACAAAAACTACAAGATTATAATAATGTTGTAAAGAAAGAAAATAGAGAGAATTATAGATTATATAATTATTTAGAAACAATTTACCAAGAATACATTAGTGTTCTTAAAACAATTGAATTACCAAAAATAAATGTTAAAGTAGACAAAGAAAATAAATCTAATAAAATTGGAATTTTACATTTATCTGATTTACATATGAATGAATTGATTTTTCCAGAAGAAAGTTTTGGAAATCAATTTGATTTTACAATAGCATCAAAAAGATTGAAAAAGTATATAACTGAGGCAATAAAAATATTTGACTACAATAATATTACAACTTGCTATATATTTTTTACAGGTGATTTTATAAATTCAAATAGAAGATTTTCTGAGAAATTAGCTCAATCAACTTCTTTAGTTCGAGCTTCGTTACTAACTACTTATTTATTAGAACAATGCATTGTAGAATTAGCTGCAAAATATAAAGTATTTTTTAGTGGTACTGTAGGAAATGAAAGTAGAATTGATATTGATATGGAAAGCTCTGATATTTTATTAAGTGAAAATTGGGATTATCTAATATATAATAATCTAGCTATTATATTTGAAAATAAATATGATAATGTAAAATATATAAAACCTACTAGTTTGTTACAAAATGTAATATCTCTTCCTAATGGATTCAATGCATTATTAACACATGGTCATATTTTTAAATCTAATAACACAATAGAAAAATCAATTGCTTTATTAATGCAAAGATATTTGTATAAAGGTATTCCTATTCATGGTGTCTTTTTTGGTCATTATCATATGGCAAAGATAGCAGATAATTATGCTCAAGTTAGTTCTTTGTGTGGTGGTAATTCTTATTCTTCTAATGATCTAATGTATGTATCTAGAGCTAGTCAAAATATATATATTATAAATGAAGATTTATCTTTTAATGGCATAAAAATTGATTTACAGAATGTAGAAGATATAGAAGGTTATGCAATAGTAGAAGAATTAGAACGATATAATATTCCTAATAAATTAGGAAATGTGAAAGTAACTATAGAAAATATAGTTTAATTATACAAAGGAAAGGAAATTTTAAAGAATGCTTAAAGTTAATTCTGAAAATCTTGATCAACTTTTTGAAAAAAATCAAATTGTAATTTTAAGTTTTACAACAAAAAACACAAATGATACTTTATTAGAGATTGAAAAACAATTTCCAGATTTAGTATGTTCTGGTATTGTGAACCCAGAAGAAAATAATGATTTATATGATTATTATAACATTAGAAAAGTTCCTACTATTATTATGTTTAATGAAAAAAATACATTGGTATATAGAAAAGAAATAGAACCAACGTTACAAGAATTAATTAATAAAGTTATGAGTCTTTAAATCCCTGTATGGGAATAAATAAATTAGGCTATAAGCCAAGGAGAAAAAAGAATGACGAGAGAAGAAAAATTTAAGAAGGCACAAGAGGCTAGAAAGAGAGCTGCTTCTGAAAGAAGAGGTTTTGGTCCTTCAATTGTTCCAGACTTTCAATATCTTGTTTTAAAGCAAGACAAGGTAAGTATTTTTAGACTAGTAGGTAATTCACTAGAAACAAGGGAGATTCCATCAGATTGTCTTAGAGTAGAACGATCTNTAATTAAGGCAGATGATGATTCTTGGTTTACTTGTATCTGGGATCAAGACCCTAATTGGCCTTTACGTGTGCTTATGAGAAAGTTAGCTAAGTATACATGGAATAAAGAAAAGAAACAGAGAGAATATGAAAATGAAGGTGATGCTCTTCTTACTCGATTTAAAACAAATAATGAATTGGATAATCCTTACTCAAGTGGTATGTTTCCTGATAAGTTTGTTTTAATTAATGCTATTGATCGTATGGATTCCTGATAAGTTTGTTTTAATTAATGCTATTGATCGTATGGATTCATGGTGTAAAGATAATAAGCATACAAAGTTAATGGCATGGAATGAGACAGAAAAGGAAGGTAAAACTTTTCATACTGCTGGAGTTAAGAATGGATTTTATAATCATATATTTGATTTGAAATGTAATGAATGTAATAAACATTTTGAAGATGTTGATTTTGTAGTTAAAAAGTTTAGTAAGAATAAAAGACCTGATCAAAATACTAATTATCTAGTTTATTGGCATGAAAATAAAACAGTTATTGAAACAATGGAAAAACAAGATAAAGAGCAATATTTTAATAAAATTGTGATTGGGGATTTGACAGAAGAAGAAAAGAATTATGTTCGATATGATTTAGAGAATATTCCTTTTATATCTAAGACAACCCCTGCTGGAGTTATTTTGTCAAAGTTAGGAAAATTTATAAAAGATGTTGATACAAAATATGGTACAAATGTATATTCTCAATTCGTAGAATTAAAAGAAAAAGAATTAGAAGAGCAACAAAATTCTAAGAATGAAGAAGATAAGGAAACTTTTGTTTCTGCTTCGGTTGAAAATGTAGAGCAAGAAGAAGTAGAACAAGATTTACCTACAGAAGTTGAAAGACCAGTAGAACATACAAAGGTGAAAGTTAAAGAACCTAAGTTAACATTAACTCAAGAAGCTTGTACTCTTTGGCCTGGTCTTGTTGAAATTAAAGATAATCCTAAGGAATTATCTCTTATTAAGTCTATTGATATTGATAATCAAGAAATACAGTATAATTGTTCTGAAAATGATTTAGAAGATTGTCCTGATTGTGGGATGAGATTACATCCTGAGAGTATGATTTGCCCTGGTTGTGCAGCTCATTTTAGTTAAATAATGTAAAAAATTAAAAAGAGAGAGAATGTTATGTTCTCTCTCTTTTTTTTGTAAGTATTCTTCTAATTTTAACTATATGAAGAGAGGATAATATTGTGAATGTAATTTTATTAAAAAAAGATTATATAATAGAAGGTGTTTCTTTAAAAAAAGAAGCAAAAATATTGTATGAAGATAATAAATATAATAATATGCTTTTGAATGATAAAGATGAAAGTATTAATGAATCAGATTTTATGGATATGATTCAACCTATGTTAAATAAAATAGAAGAAGAAGGATTATTTGAAGACAATGATAAAATTCAAATAATTAAAGACAGTATTGATTATATGAAACGTCATTGGGCACGATATAGAAAACTTCCTCCTTGGGAAGAATTATTTGCTTACTTATTAGATAGAAATCCAAACTTTGCAAAATAATAAAAAGAGGAAGTAGCATGAAATTAATTAAAGAAGCAGCACAATATAATCCAGATGATAAAGGTTTTGCTCTTGCTCAATTTTTAAAGTTACAAGAAGATGAATTTGATCTTATTGAGATTGATCCAGAAGATGATTGTTATTTTGGATATGGTAAAAAAAGATTTTATGTTTTTACAGATAAAGAAGCAGATGAACATTTTGAAGAGTATGAAAAACAATTAATAGATGAAATGGGATTTGAAGCATTTTCAGAATCTTTTAAAGATTATATAGTAAAAAAAATGGTAGATACTAATAAATTTTGGAAAGATACAGAAAAAGATGTTTATACATGGATAGAAGATTCTCCTGAATCTTATAGTTCTTATTTTAATATAGATAAAATAAAAGAAAATTTAAAAAAAGAATTTAAGAAAGGAGAAAAAGGACTTCTTTTACATATAGAGAAAGAAGGATATATAGAAATAGAATATGAAGATGAAAAAGAGTATGAACAAGAAGTTATTGATTATTTAGATGATTTAACAGAAGAGGAAGTCTTTTTGCTATTAGAAGATACAGGTTTAATGGAAAATTCTTATATAGAAGAAGCTGTTAAAAAGTATGTAGAAGGATTTGATAATATATATTTATTTTTAACAGATTTAGGTTATGATGATGAACAAATATTAGAACAATTACAAGGATATGTAAAAGTTCAAGACATTATAGATGAAATAAAAAAACAAGATGGAAGAGGACCATCTTTAGCAGGTTATGATGGTGAAGAAAATGAAGAGAAGTACAATGGAGAAACTTATTATATCTATAGAATAGATTAATTATTTTAAAATAAAAGTTAATACCTTCCTTTTTATATAAAAGGAAGGTATTTTTGTATTTTACTAACTATAATTACTATGTATAAGTTTTTTTGGAAAGTAGTATGTTAGATTCTAAAGAATTACAATCTTTAAAAGACATTGAAAAAGATATTATAGATCATCCTATAGATGATTTAGATTATTTGAATCCCTTATTTAATTCTTCTGTATTCAATGAAGCAGAGATTAAAGAAATAAATAACATATTTAAATTATTATTAAATGATACTACTCTGTCAGATACAAAAAAAGTAGATTACTTAAATAATGTATGGAAATTAAATTTCAAACAAAAACCTCCAACCCCAGAAGAGTTTTTAACACCTAAATGGCTTGGACAAACTGCTTTAGATTTATATCCATATATTAAACAAGACTTTTTAAATTTTTTTGATGTAAATAAACCATATAGACATCTTGTATTATATTATCCAATAGGAACTGGAAAAAGTGTATTATGTAGTATTATAAAAATATATATAGCAGTTATCATTTATTATTTAAGGGATTATAAACATTTTTTTCCTAATTTAGGACAATCTACATATATAGTGGATGGTATTGTTTCTTTAACACAAGATATGGCTTTTGATTTATCTATTAAACCTATTTTAAATATCATAGGTACAAGTGAAAAATTTCATAGAGTAGTAAAATCAGAACAATTACTTACACATATGAAAGAAGATGTAAATACTATTTATTATACAACAGCTGTTAAAGGAAATGCTATTTTTAGAATAGGAGATTTACATTATCATGTAATTAGTGAGCCTTCTGTTTTGCTAGGATTGACAACTGTTAATATTTCTTTTGTGGAACTTGCTTTTATGCAAGAAAAAGGAATGAAACCTGAAACAGTAATGAAATTACTTAATGATGGAAAAGGTCGTCTTTGGTCAAGATTTGGAGACCATTATTTAGCTAGGACTATTATAGATTCTTCTCCCAATGATTTACAAAATCCAATAGACAAATATATATATTACGATAGTATTAAAGATCCAAAAGTATTACGTCTTATGGGTAAAAAATGGGAACTACAACCTTCTTTGTTTTCAACATGGAATAGAACAAAAGAAGTATTTTATATATATACAGGTAGTGCTTCTAAATCTGCTAAAATTATAGAAAAAGAGGATGTAGAAAATTATAAAGAAGATACTATTGAACAAGTACCAATTGATATAAAACAATTAGCAATAGATGATCTTAATAAAGTATTAAAAGACTATCTTGGAGTTCCAGCTGGAAGAGATGATGATTTAATATCAAATTATGATACAATTGAAAAAATATTTACTCCTTCTCTTAGAAATTTTTATACTATAAAACATGCCCCTGCTTCTTTACCCCCTGAAGGGTTATTGTGGGATATGGTAAAGAATAAACTTTTTACTTATACTGGAAAAGGTAATATGTATGAATTTTATAGAGCTCCCTATCTTCCTAGATTTTTATCAATTGACTTATCTGTAAAACATGATATGTGTGGAATTTCAATGTGTCATATTGAAATAAATAGAAAAGGAGAGAAAGTATATATTATTGATTTTTCATTAGTTTTAATGCCCACAAAAGAAGAAATAAATTTAGATAGTATTAAATATTTAATAATGGATATGTATAAGTATGGAAATATTAATTTTAAAAAAATATCATTTGACCAATTTCAATCAAAATCATCTATGCAATATCTATTACGAAATGGATTTGATGTTGAAAGACTTTCAGTAGATTTAACAGTGGAGCCTTATATGAGCTTTATATCCTACATGCAACAAGATAGAGTTAAAATGGGAAAAAATATAGTTATGAAGAATAATTTAAAAAGTTTGATTAATTCACAAAAAAGTGGTAAATTAAAAGTTGATCATAAACAAGGTGAATTTTTTGATCTTACTAATTTAGATTGGTCTACTTCGAAAGCCGGATATTATGGAAAGGATTTAAGTGATTCAGTGGTTGCTTGTGTAACCTTAGCTGATATGTATGGTACAAATAATGCAGATTATATATGGGAGGAAATTTTGGAAGATGAAAAAGATGAGCAAGCCTATGAAATGAATAAATTATTACAACAACTGCAATTAAAACATAATTTAATAGTAAAAAAATAACCTATAACTAAAGTATATAATAATATAGATATAAATTTATAGATATATTTCTATATAAATAATTAGAAAAAAAGTATCTAAATTCTTGACATTCTTTTTATAAGGGTATATACTTCTTATTAAGGAGAACATCATGGATGTTAGTAGAGCTATCAATCAGATTAACAACAATGTCAGTTATAAAAGCTCTTATTATAGAATTGATCGACAATATGCTGGAGAATTTGATGTTCAAACTATTAAAAATAAAAGAGTAAAAAAGATTTTTGATGAAGTAGCTATTGTTGATTACAATACTGATGAAGTTATAAGAACTTTATCAGAGCAATGTATTCGAATAGCTAGGAACCTTTTATTTGGTTCTACATTTGATGAGTAGAGGAGATACAAAATGAGTAGGAAATTTACAGATGAACAAATTGATTTTATGCGTGTTGATATGGAAACAAATTTTGGATATTCACAACTAATAGAAGCTACTAGAAAAAGATTTGAAAAAGAAGGTAGAAATTTTGATAAGGAATTTAAAGAATGGGAGAAAGAAAATAAATAATTAACAATATTTATATTTGATGAGTGAAGGAGATATGACATGATTAATAAGGATATTAAAGATGAGATAAATAAGTTTTCTTTGAATGCAGACAAGCCTATTTTATTATGGTTACTTCATAAATATCCTTATGAGAGTCAGTGGAGATTTGTAACAAAATGCAGTCTTGAAAAATATGGAAAATTTTCATATCAGTATCATCGTATTTGGTCTCCTACTGAGGAAGGATATGTACTTTATAAGGAGTTAAGTAATTTTTATTAATGAGGGGTATAGCTCAATTGGATAGAGCAACGGATTTCTAATCCGTCTATTATGGGTTCGAGTCCCTTTACCCCTATACAAGGAAGGTACATAATGTATATGGATAAAATTGATGATTCTATAACTTTAGAAAAAAATATGATTCTTTATAAATTGGAAGACAATAATATACAAAAATATAAAATTACAAGAGTTACAGAAGAACAAGCTTTAATAGAACAAAAAAGTTCAATAACTAAGGATATTATTGTAATAGCTCGTTTTAAGAAAAATCAAAAGGACAAATATCATATCCATAGATTAAGAGAAGAATCATATAGTAGAGAACATTTTTCTATCGAAACTCCAGAATTAATTGGAATGTATGAACTACAGTTTCTTTATCACAAATTTAAAAAAATTGATTATAAAAATCTTACAATAGATCAACTTAGAGATATTATAGACATTGCTAATAAGAAAGTGTAGATATGAGAGGAAGGATAATATGTCTAGTGATCTTGTAGAGTTACAGAATTTTTTATCTAAAGATATTAAAAAACATAAAGAATTAAAAGAATTAGAAGAAGAATATTCAGAATTAGCACAAGAGTTTGTGTCTGTTAAAATTATAGGAGACACATTGTATATTTTTGGTTCTGGATTGGCTTGTTTAAAAATACTTTTTTATTTGAAAGAATATAAAGATGTACGATGTGATTATTCAATTAGTTTGAAATCTTACTTTGTTGCAAAAGCAATAG
>JGI20214J51088_10002037_pt1 | contig 13668 bp, 9 predicted proteins | sample WetSurMetagenome_FD_51088 | JGI IMG/M metagenome (IMG submission 51088) | reverse complement strand
AGCTCTTCTTGGCTGTTAGGATTAACGATTATAGCTTCGCCTAATTCTTGGGCTGCTCCAGCCATCTCTGAAAGGATTAGAGTTCCTGTTCCGTCAACTTTGCTTGCAAGAAACTCTTTAGCCATTAAGTTCATTCCATCACACAATGGGGTAACCAAACCTACATCAGCTGCAGCATACATTGCTACAAGCATTTTAAACGGAAGTGAATGACAGAAATATCGTATTGGCATCCAATCTGTTGTTGCATATTTTCCGTTGATTCTTCCAACCAGCTCATCAATATGCTTTTTCAACGCAAGATATTGGCTAACATTAGTTCGTGAAGGAACGGCAACCAAAAACAGAGTGATCTTTCCTCGGTACTCAGCTTTTCTACCAAAGAAAGCATCGATTGCTTGAAGTCTAAGTGGAATACCCTTGGTATAATCAAGACGATCAAATGAAAGGATAATTTTTTGTGACCCTACAATCTTACGCAGGTGTTCTACCTCTTTCTTAACTGCTGTGCTTGAAGCCGCATCATAAAAGTCTACATAATCAATCCCCATCGGAAACAAATCCACCTTAACTAAACGTTCCCCAGCCTGTACCTCGTTTAGGGTCTGCTCATAACCTAAAATTCGGCGAACGCTTGAGAGAAAATGTCTCACATAATCATAAGTATGGAAACCCACCAGGTCAGCGCCCAAAATGCCACTTAAGATTTCCATTCGCCAAGGTAGGAGACGAAAAATTTCATAAGAAGGGAAAGGTATATGCAAAAAGAAACCTATTTTAGCTCCTGGCAATTTTTTTCTAATCATTTCTGGAAGAAGCATTAACTGGTAGTCTTGAATCCAAATGACGTCGTCAGGACGGACCACCTCTAAAACGGCATCGCAGAATTTTTCGTTAACTGTCTTATAGCTAGTCCAGAAAGTGTGGTCGTATTTTGTATACGAGTTAAAATAATGAAACAAGGGCCAAATCGTATTATTGCAGAAACCGCCGTAATATTGTTTTAGGTCGTTTGAAGTTAAGAAGACAGGATAACATTTTTCTTTTTCCAATAAGGTAACAATTTGGTTCTTTTCTTCAGATAGGATTTTCTTGATATCGTAACCAGGCCAACCTATCCAAAGACTATCTTTGGATTTGTAGACCGCACCGATTCCAGTTGCCAATCCGCCAACGCTGCGTTCAACTCGCAATTTGCCATTATCCTTTGAAAGATTCAGAGGCAGCCTGTTAGAAATAATCAATATTCTACTCATTTTTTAGCAACTCAATAGCAATTCTTCATATCTACTAATGTCTTTTTGAAATCTTTTTTATTAGGAAGATAGGCTGGTCATAGACATCATTATCGCATCAGACAAGTATCGATTTGAAAATCTTAATTTAGTGTCAAATGATCATTAAGGTTAAGGCATTGGTTATACTGACCACCTGTCTAATGCCTAATTTAATTAGCTCTTGAAGGTTATCCAAGAGTTAGAGCCTTAATTTTAATTATAGCATCTTAAACACGAATAAGGCATATGCCCTCTTCACACACCTCAACAANTTTTAAGCTTTCAAAAACTTCATTTGGGGATAATTCAATGTCCATATTTACTAAAACAACTGCAGATACCATGAAGTAATTCTCCTTTTTTCGATTCAATCCTCATCATTCTAATTAAAACTGTGCTGTTACAAGAATGAACCCACAAAGAATTCTTTTAAAAACGTTTCTTCGGTTATAATTATAGAAAATACGTAATAAGATGAAATGGTGATGTTCCAGCGAAAGTGTGGCTTAGTTTTAGTTTGATTCCATGAATAGCCGTTTTGAAATATTTGTTTATGCGTTTGCCTCAAGAAAATAATGCTATCAATTTAGACTTCAAGTGAAAAAAGGAAAAATGGAATAGAAACGCCTGTTTTTTTTCTTGCTTCCATCATCAAAGGAAAGAACCTTTGCCGTTGAAGGATTCACTTTTAGATCGGTTATGGTTTTTATTATTGCTCTTTTCGTTTTGTCCAACAATTCAAAACTCGACAAGAAATTTCTAATTTTTGCAGTTGTATTTGTGTTTCCACATACCGCTATTAGTTACAGCATTTCATCATAAATTGGAGGTTTATGCATATCAGACGACGAGAATTATGTCTTTTAGGCGGAATGATAATAGGTCAGGCGGCGGCAAAGCGTCAGCAAGAAGAGTATCAGGCGCAACAGCAAGCCAGCAGCAAGCATACGAACAGAGAATGCTCAGGCACAACAACAGCAAGCTTCAGTGCAGACAACAGATATTACCGTTGAGCTCAAAAAATAGTGGACCTTCATAAATCAGGCGTAGTCGACAGACGGAGATCATTTTATGTAAAAAGAAAAGTCTTAATCTTCAGATCTTAAATGGCTTTTTAAGCTGTCGACACGCAAGTTTAAACAACATCACCTCCATTTTGAGCTTCTATAAATTTACGTAGCCTAATCATAGCTATCTTAAGAATACGTTCTTGTTTCCAAAAATTAGGATGTTCCTTTAATGAGCGATAACACGTAATTGCAAAGATGCAGTCACAATTTCTTTTATCATATGTTCTCTTTAATCATTTGAGCCTGCGCTCTACTTACAGTCGGCAAACTAGGCTTATCTTCAACCTTTAATATTCGGGGATTATTTCATTGAAAATTAATTCTGTGTTGGGTTTAGTATCAAGTATACTTAGTACTGGAAGTGTGAAATTTGCTTGTATCCATTTAACCACCAAGTGCAATGCAAAGTGTGTTGATAGATGTAATATATGGAGTCAAAAGCCAATCGATATGGACTTAAAAGAGGCAAAATATGCGCTTGATATCTTAACTAAAAGTGGGTTTAGGGTTGCTTACTTTACCGGAGGGGAAACTGGGCTATACCCTCATCTGGCCGAGATTATTGAATACGCTAAGAAAAGGGGGTTCGTTACGTCTATAACAACAAACGGCACTATTGAAAAAGCAACTCTTAGAAGCTTAAAGGATAACTTGGATGTTCTCTCGGTTTCAGTGGACCATTATGATAAACATTTATGGGAAGAAGCAAAGCACCATCCGGGAATTGGGGCTAAAGCTGAACAGACAATACGTTATGCAAAGGCTTATGGGATAAAAGTTTATGCAATTACTTTTCTTAATCCATCTTGGTCTGAAAATGAAGTGGAAAAGACAATTAGATATGTTAACGATGAGCTCGGAGTAAGTTTTACGTTGTCTTACCCTTATGTTTCTTCTAGTTATGGCTCATTCGTTGTTGGCGGAGACTTGCGCAATGTGGATTTTGAAAGTAATATGATTAACTTGGTTGGCAAAGTTTTGCAGATGAAAGCGATGGGCGCAAAGGTAGCTAATGCCACTTGCTATTTGAAAGATGTCATAAGAGCTCTAAACGGTAAACCTATGCGATATGCCTGCAAAGCCGGTAAAACTGTGATAGCGATAGATTGCAACCTGAACGTTTTTCCGTGCTACAAGCAAAAGCAGCTCTTTAACCTGAGAGATAAAACCATTCTGACTCCGCTCAATGTAGATAATCATCAGTGTGACAATAAAAATTGCCTAATAAACGGGTATAAGGAACCGAGTTTGGCTTCAAGAGAAAATCTACGATCCGCTATTGCCGAGGAATTGTTATCCAACCCTATTTTTTATGCTCGTCTGCTATTATAGCACTTCAATTCACATTGGTAAAATTTAGAAAAAAGATGGCACCAAATTTCTTAATTGCCTATTGTAACGCATTCTGTTCAAATTTTGCGGTGAATTAAATGTCAATACAATCCACTACATATGGGTTAGTTTAACTTAGAGGTTGAACCAAAATTTTCTTGATTTAGCGACTATTGATGACCCAATGACTCTGCATCAATTTTTTTCAGCTTTCTTTAATGATATGTTTGATTACGCTTTTCTACCGCTCACAGACCTATAAGAAGTAGATGTGGTTTCTTTGTGAAACTACAAGTCATTATATTTTTCCTTAAACTAATTATGTGAGGTGCAGAATGTCAAGAATCAAATTTTGGATTATCAAGTGGGCTCCAGCTATTGTAATGCTTTGTTTTCTACATGAGAAAGCATTAAGTCTATACCCATGGAACGAACTAAGCCTCCACCAACTTTTCAAACAACCCTTCGCTTTTGTAACTGCCCCAAGCAAAAAATTTTGACTTAACAATACGTAAACAAAAAAAGAAAACACTCTTTGGACCATTTAAAATCTAAACTAATTCGACCTTTGGCGGCACCAAATCTATGAAGGTTTTTAACAAATAATCATTTTTGGCTCGAGAATAAAGTTCTATGTAAATTTGTCTGAATAATTTTTTGACGGTTTGTCCTGTTAAGCAGTAGGTGGTTTGTTTTTGTGGAGAAATCAACATAACTATCATTTGAGAGGAAAACTCTCCCTGTAAAGGCGGCAAAACATAGGTTACACTTTTCATTTCTTTTGCCCCATTTCTCCTGTAAAACTCCAGCCTTCGAGTCTTTTCTTCGCGATCACATCCATATCGAGGATCGTCAGGTTCAAAAATGAAAGTTTTGTTCTTGATTTGGGTTATTTGAAAAATGATTTTAACAAAAATTGACCCTAATCCTTGATTTCTATACGCCCTTTTGGTTGCCAAATAATCAAGCAAAACAAATCTTGTATGCTTATGGGGAAATATCAGAGCTACCAATACGACCTCATATTCTGAGCGACCTACGAACATTCTTTCCCCATTGGCTGCTATCCTTTTCTTTATAACATCAAGGCTTTGCCTTTCTTCAGCCGCTATAGTGTCGAGATAGATAGACATTGCCTGCTCAAAATCTTTTGACGAAACGTTAGAAACCTCTTTAAAATTACAGATCATTTTCAAGCCACCGCAATGAGGTCTTAATGTTTATTGAGCCTGATGCTACGAATCAGTTTATTCTAGAATAGCTCAATTCAACTGCACCTGAATAAAACGGCTTTGTGCCGATCAGTTTGAGGTTCTGCCTAACATTTAGATCTTTTAGCAAAAGCTTTCCTTTGCCTAAAATTACTGGATGAACAACAATTAGATATTCATCAATCAACCCCAGTCTTGCAAAAGTCTGAGCGACGGTTGCGCCTCCTACCACAACTATGTTCTTTCTTGGCTGCTGCTTAAGTTTTTGAATTTCTTCAGCAATATTTTCTTTAATTACAATAGTGTTCTTCCATTCTGCCCTATCTAATGTATTTGAAATAACGATCTTTTGTGTTTCCTCAGCATACCTTGAAAACATTTTATCACTCTCTGTGCTTTGAGGATTACTTGCTGCCGCTGGCCAATATTTTTCCCATATTTGGTAGGTTTTTCTACCAAGGATCAGGGTATCAGTTTCTTCGAGATTTTTCCACATATCCTCATGAAGGTCTTTCCACATTTTTTCATTAGAGAATGGCGGAAGATAGTCCATTTCATCGTTTGGTCCAGTTGAGAAGCCGTCCAGCGTCATCTGCATTGACAAAAGTACTTTTCTCATATCCTTTCCTCATAGAAGTAATTATTTTAAAATCTTCAACATTGAAGGAAAATGAATGTTGTAATTAAACCTGCCTAAACTGAGAAAGACTCTGGTCTTAAACCCTTTTTGTTTTCAGGCTATTCATAACTTGGTAGAATAAGCTCAGAGAACTTTCTGGGAGGTATGAAATAATTTTCAATTTACGGTGAGTCTCCGTATATTTTTTGGAATCTGTATTCCGCCCCATCCTTCTGAGCTATTTGGATTATATTGCCTTTCCTTAAACAATAGGTCATTTGCCTCGCGGTTTCAACTGAAATTTTTGCTTGTCTGGCTAATTCTCTGTTGCTAAAAACTTCACCCAACCCATCAGGTAACAATTTAAGGTAATCAGATCGGTTTTGGAAGAGAATTCTACCGTTAACCTTCATCAGCTTTCTTTCTTTGATGCTAACGCCCCTTCTTCGCCAACTTCCTTTACCATCATCACACCTTACCTCCTCTTCATCTATCATCAAGACCTCCAAAGAAAAGTTCGCCTCACAGATCATTTGTGGAATCAAGACCAATTCACGAAACAAGTCAACAATCTTTCCTTTCTTGGGAGATCTGCGCTTGCTCACAACTGTATTGTCTTTTCTTACGCAGGTTATCATTTTGTTTTCAGTCAAAGGGTAGACTAGCCGCACTTGGTGCTTTTTAGTAAGTGTTTGAAGTTTTTCTTTAATGGCTGAGAAATTCTTGGTTTGAACTTCGATGAGTAATTGTCCGCTCAGGATGTCGATAACATAGTTACCTAACTTTATTTCAAATTGGTCTCCGGGAAGTGAGTAAAATCTTTTGATTTCTGAATGAAGAGAGTACTCGTTCATTACTTCCAAGAGGCGAACCGGCTACTAATAAGCCTCCGCTTTTCAACCAGTTAATTTACACGCAATAGGTTGATTTGCCGGTGGGTTCTTTAGCGTAGCCATCATCTTTACAAGACATTTCATTGATGCCTTGACTTCTTGCATTGTTTTGGTAGACCTTCAAGTAGTTTTCACAGCCTTAACATTTCTTGCTTGAATTTTAAAGTGAACAACTAACATAATCCAATTTGTACTTACACCTCCTCTCTCTCTTGGTATTAATTAAAATGACGGAAACTTGATATAGTTGGGTGAGCCGAGCGCTCAGTTATATTATTCGTTAAACTGAAAGATGCTCGCTATTTTCTTCAGATTTATGATTTATTAGTCTTGGTCGATTTTGAGTGCCATCAGCCGTTTTGTGAGCTCTTTTCTGATTTCGTAATCTGTTTCATTTTTCAAGGCTCTACGCAAGAGCCTTGTGGCTACGCCTAAGCTGCTTGTTCCAAAAACTTTGCTGAAAATATTCGAGGATTTTCCCGATGATATTGCTTTTTGAGGAAGGATGCAAACAAAATTCAGAGGATAATTTTTTGATCTATCCAGATCTACAACTACCACTTGAACTTCTGTTTTCATCGAGTATTCTGTTCGTCCACTTTGTTTCTTTAGCAGGTATAGACTTGGCTTCATGATTATTTTCTCTTCTGCCTATTTTTTTTTGGAACCAAAATACAATATAGGCACAGTAACGTTATCATTTGACTTTGATCAAAAATTCATGTGTGTAATATTTGGATAAGACAATCGCGGAGCGCCTGTAGCTTTGTACCAAATTACACTTTTATGTTGATTCTTGGCTGCTTGAAGTAAGATGTTGTAGTGAATCATCAATCACAAAGGAATAAACTTACAACGTCAGTTGATTTCTTGAGGTTTAGTTACAGAATTAAAATTGGTTGACAGTTTACGTTCAGAAGCACAAAAGAAACAACAATCGATAGATTCCCTGACTTGTGTCGTCTAGTCCTTTTTTCAGGTTTAATAATAAGTGTCTTAGATTTTGCCATTCGAGATGGCGGCTTTACTCTTACTGCCACAAGACTTGGAGTCACCCTATTCGTTGTAGGGTTAAGCATCTATGTGTTAGCACGCTTTACTCTAAGAGGGTTCTTTTCAGAAACATTGACAATAAAGCCTGGACATAAATTGATCACTAATGGTCCATACCGTTTCATTAGGCACCCAATCTATCTGAGTGAAATCTTCTATTTTCTTTCAATCCCAATATTTTTTAGCAGTCACTTTGGCTTTGTCATAATGTTAGCTCTGATACCAATGCTACTTTATAGAATAAGAATTGAAGAGAGACTTCTAATCTCCAAATTTGGCGAAGAATATATGGAGTACACGCGCAGAACCAAGAAACTAATTCCTTATTTTTACTAAGTCAAATTGCTAAAAAATCGGCAGGCAACTTGACCTAACAGTATCCCAATGCAGTAACCTATTAATCGAAAAACCAAACAAGGATAAAATAATAAGCAAACAACAAGTGCCGGAAGTTCTTGAAACCACATACAGGTTCGATTTAGCTCGGATATCTTTTTGTTATTGTTTGCGTCAGAATTTGTTGAAGCTAAATAATTCCTCAAATGGTTTTCTGTTTTTCGCTTTTGGCTCCTCTGCAGGATAGCCGAGTGTTAATAACGCAACAACTTTCCATTTATCTGGAATTTTAAGGAGCTCTTGGACTTTTTCTTCACTAAAAGACCCTATCCAACATGAACCAATATTGAATGTCCAAGCGGCAATAACCATGTTCTGCAGGGCAATTGTAGCATCAACAACTGCCCATTTCCCTGTTAGAAGCGATTTTTCATCTGCACATCCAACGACAACTATTGGTGCATTCTTGACGTGTTTAGCAAACAAGCCTTTGGATAATTCATTCTTAGCTTCGGAATCTGTAACTACCACAAAATGAATTGGCTGTCTATTAGCTGCGGATGGTGCTTGTCTGCCAGCTTCGAGAATTTGATGTAATATTTCTTTGGAAATCTCTTTATCTTCGTACTTTCGAATGCTCCTTCGGTTTAGAATCACATCAAACAAAGACAACGACTTCACCGCTTCATCAGTGTTTATCCTTCCTAAAATCTATTCGGCTAAATAGAACTTGAACTTTAGTACTGCGCCCTTTGGCGATTTAACTAGTTTTACAAGTATTACCAAAAAAGTATGCATTTTTATATTTAAACGAGAATTATTCGCGTTAAATACCGACTTATTTATATTTTATAATGTAGCTTGAAACGCTGAAATTCATATGTCAAACAAGAACCCTCACGAAAAAACCTGCCCCGAATGCGAAGAAGAAATGAATCCCAAATACGATAAGAACAAGAAGCTCATTTGCTGGGAATGCACTGAATGCGGTACAAGAATTTCTGTAAACGAAAACCCCTAACTCATTTTTTTAGCTATTGCTTAAGCATTTTTTCCGTTCATCCACTTAACGCCGGTAACTTCAGCTAAATCTTTTTTCAAAGCAACAAGGTCTTCTAACCCTAACTCTTTGACATCATCTTTACCAATAATTCTGCAAATATTAGCAACTTCCAAGTTTGACACTTGAATGAAATTTGTCAGTTTTCGAATTCCTTCTTCAACATCGAGCCGCTTTGTTAAAACAGGGTCATTGGTAGTTACGCCAGTTGGACAAAGCCCAGTGTGGCAAACTCTGTATTGTTGACAGTTAATAGCTATCAAAGCAGAAGTCCCAATGTAAACTGCATCTGCACCAAGCGCAAGAAACTTGGCAAAATCCGAAGAAGTCCTCAACCCGCCACCAACAATCAAGCTCACATTATTCCTAACGCTCATTTTCTTCAAGAGCTTATCTGCTCTCGGTAGAGCGGCTATTATAGGAATTCCAAAGTTTTCTCTGATAAAGTACTCTGTTGCCCCTGTTCCAGCCCCAAAGCCATCAAGCGCAATAAAGTCAACACCACCGTTTACAAGAACTTCCACATCATTCTCGACGTTTCCACAGCCTATCTTTGCCCCAATTGGAACGCCACCAGTTACCTCCCGTAACCAACCTATTTTTTCCTTAAGCTCTTCTTCATTTCTTATATCGGAATGATGGGCTGGAGATATCATNTCATCGCCTTCTTTTAGGTCCATTAACTTTGCTATTTGAGGCGGCACTTTTTCTGCAGGCAAAAGACTCTCCCACCCCGGATAGGCTCCTTGGCCAAATCTAATTTCAACTGCTGAACTTTTCTTTATAATTTCTTCTTGTGTGCCAAACCTGAAAGCAGAATACTGAACGATAAGATTTTTTGCGATAATATCTATTTCTTCTTGCAGAACGAAATCTTCCCCTGAGTTTAACCCGAGATCTAATTTTGAGGCAACCTTTGCAAGAATCAACCGCACATTTTGAGATACTGCTCCGTAGCTCATTCCACTAAACATTATTGGTGAGGAAACCTTAAGAGGCTTTTTCGCATTTGGGCCGATAACAACTTTTGTGTTTACCTCTTCAGTAGTGTTGAGAGGAATTTTGGAAATTTGGGCGGGTACAAAATGAAGGTCGTTTAAAGAAAAAGGCATTTTCTTAAGAGACCCCATAGAAGAGAGTATGCTTTTTCCTTTATCTGCAACAGTCTTTATTTGAGCTATTGCAGAAAATTCTTCTTTTTCATCCATGCCCTTGTCGCTCATGGGATTTATTCTCCGCAGACTTCCTTATCTATCTATGAACAGTTAAAAAAGCGTTCGCAATAACGACGCGGTTCTTTTAGTTTAGATTTTAAGTTTGAAAAGATGCAAAGATGCAAACATAATTGCAGCAGCATCAACAACATCATCTTCTCCAATCAAATTCTTATCTTAAATCTTTGTTCATTTAGTATTCAAAGGAAACACAATCCATGAATCATTTAAAATCGTGGCTTTTACTAAGACATTCAAGTAAGCTGTTGCTTTAGCGCAGGGGGTTTTTGTGTTTTTAAGCTAAAGATTTAATTTGGGGAAAATATGTTCAGTTTGTGGAGTTAAAGTCGACTTATCGATAAATTTGGTGGGTGACATATGAGTCTAAACAATTTTACTGTTAAATCGCAGGAAGCAATTCAAAAAGCTGTAGAAGTCGCTTCATCTGGACACAATCAGGCAGTTGAACCGCTCCATTTGCTTAAGGGAGTCTTTCTTGTTGATGAAAATGTAGTTCCTTTCTTGTTTAGAAAACTTGGGGTTAGCTTTGATTATTTCTCTNGTTTGCTTGATAAGGAAATCAATTCTTTACCTAAAGTTGAAGGGGGAGAACCGTATCTTTCTACAAATTCTAATAAGGCAATTCATAAGGCTCAAGAGTTAGCTATAGCTGCCAAGGACGAGTTTGTTTCTATAGAGCAGTTGTTTTTGGCAATTTTGTCGTTGGATGACTCTGCTTCGCGTTTGCTTAAAAACTGTGGGGTTAATGAGAAAGATCTCAAGTTGGCAATTAACCAATTGCGTAAAGGGTCTTCTGTTAATTCACCCACTGCAGAGGAGACCTACAATGCCCTAAACAAGTTTGCTATCAACCTAAACAATTTGGCTCAGGCAGGGAAATTGGACCCAGTTATCGGCCGCGACAGTGAGATTCGGCGAGTTCTTCAGATACTATCTAGAAGGACTAAGAACAATCCTCTGTTGATTGGGGAACCTGGCGTTGGCAAAACGGCAATAGTTGAGGGTCTTGCACAGCGTATAATTAATGGCGATGTTCCTGACAATTTGAGGTCAAAACAGGTTTTTTCTCTCGATATGGGCGCTTTGATTGCTGGCGCCAAGTACAAGGGGGAGTTTGAGGAGCGTCTCAAAAGCGTAATTAAGGAAGTTGTTGGCGCCGAGGGCAACATTCTGCTTTTCATCGATGAGATTCACACGCTTGTGGGGGCAGGCGGCGGCGAAGGTGCTATGGATGCAGCTAACATTCTTAAGCCAGCTTTGGCGCGTGGTGAGCTACGNGCTATAGGCGCGACAACTCTGAAGGAATATCAGAAGTACTTTGAGAAAGACAAGGCACTGGAGAGGCGTTTTCAGCCTGTTATGGTTAATGAGCCTAATGCTTTGGATACCATCTCTATTCTTCGAGGACTAAAAGAGCGCTATGAAGTGTACCATCATGTTCGAATTAGAGATGATGCTATAATTGCGGCTGTAGAGTTATCTCAGCGGTATATAACGGAGCGTTTTCTGCCCGATAAGGCGATTGATTTGATAGATGAAGCAGCTTCCAAGTTAGAGCTTGAAATCAACTCTCAACCTCAAGAACTTGAGGATGTTGAGCGGAAGATTCGCCAGTTAGAGATTGAACGTGAAGCCATCAAACAAGAAAAGAATGAAGCTAAACTCAAGTTGCTAAATGAGGAAATTGCCAATTTAGCTGAGCAGAGGAGCAGTTTACGGGCAAAGTGGCGCTCGGAGAAGGAAATTGTCGATCAGATTCAAGTAAGGAAAAATGAGATTGAACAGTTAAAGTTCGAAGAAGAGAATGCTAACCGTCGAGGTGATCTTGGAAGAGTTGCTGAGATTAGATATGGCAGAATACCCGATGCGACTAAAGCGATTGAAAGCTTGAAAAAAAAATTAACAGAGTTACAGCAGAATTCGGCTCTAGTAAAAGAAGAGGTGGGATCAGAGGAAATTGCTGAAGTTGTTTCTAGCTGGACCGGGATTCCAGTTAATCGTATGTTGCAGACTGAGAAGCAAAAACTGCTCAACATAGAATCCGAGCTTCACTTGAGAGTTGTTGGGCAGGATGAAGCAATCCAAGCTGTTTCTGATGCACTACGTCGGAGTCGCGCTGGCCTGCAGGATCCTAAGCGCCCAATTGGATCCTTTATTTTCTTGGGCACCACCGGGGTTGGAAAAACAGAATTAGCCAAGGCATTAGCGGAGTTTCTCTTCAACAACGAGAACAACATGATTCGAATTGACATGTCAGAATACCAGGAGCGGCACACCGTTTCCAGGCTTGTTGGTGCTCCGCCGGGTTATGTTGGTTATGAAGAAAGTGGACAGTTAACTGAAGCGGTAAGAAGAAAGCCTTACTCCGTGATTTTGCTTGACGAGATTGAGAAGGCGCATCCGGACGTTTTCAACATTTTGCTGCAGGTACTTGACGATGGTCGATTGACTGACAACAAAGGTCGAACAGTCGATTTCAAAAACACCATAATCATTATGACATCAAACATAGGCTCTCATCTCATCCAAGAAAACCTGGGAAAGATAAACTCTGAAAACCGAGAGCACATTATAATCCAAACAAAAGAACAGGTCTTTGAGTTACTCAAAAAAACCATTAAACCAGAATTTCTCAACCGCGTCGACGAAATTATAATGTTCCAACCTCTCACCCAAGAGGAAGTTCGAAAGATTGTGGAGCTTCAACTGCGAAAAGTTGAGCAGATGCTTGAAAAAACCAATATTAAACTCTCAGCCACCAAAAAAGCCATAGACCGCATTGCCAACGTAGGATTTGACCCCCAATTCGGGGCCAGACCAATAAAACGAGTCATCCAAAAAGACATCTTAAATGAACTATCTAAAATGCTACTATCCGAAAAAATCAGCAAAGACACAACCATTATGGTGGATGAAAAAAATGGCCAACTGATATTCAAAAACAAATAGAAAATTCAGATTCGTTTTTTGTTCATTGTCCATTAGACGTATCTGTGAAAGACAGACGGCTGAGAATCAAGGCAAAAGTCTTATTAGACGTGATATCAGTAACTAGAGGTAGAACTGTTTTTTCCTAAATTAGGAGGAATAGTGCTTGTTTTATTTTGATCACGAAATTTTCTTAAAGAATCCTGAAAACCAAAATATCACTCAAATAATGGAGGTTTTACGTTTTGGCGTTAACCAGTAACTGCGATTTTTATGTTGCAATTCATGACGCCGGCATAAACCGAGTTGTAAAACATATTATGCGTCAAAGACCCTCACTTTTCAATTATGGCACAGCAGCAATAAATCAGAATCACCGATTATTATGCAAAGACATCGATATAGCTCCAGAAGTGTTAGTGGCAGGAAACCCAATTGTCACAGTCCTTGATCCTCTGCCGATCATCGGAACCGCCTATGGCTTAAACTACCTGGTGCAACTAACGAAAGGCGAAATTGACTTCCACCCAGGAAACGTGTTTAACCTTCCTCCAGAGCTAAATCCACCCCTAGCTAACCAGCGATTAGCAATTCATTTCCAAGTATGCGCAGGAGTTGGATGTCCACCTCTTAGGGATTTTCCCTTCCCCCTTC
>JGI20214J51088_10002036_pt1 | contig 13669 bp, 16 predicted proteins | sample WetSurMetagenome_FD_51088 | JGI IMG/M metagenome (IMG submission 51088) | reverse complement strand
CTAATATCAGTCCGGGTATTAAATCCCCAAACAAAATTTTTTCCAGATATTAACGATAATTCAATTGTGTTGTTAGTTACTTATAAAAACGTTTCTTTCTTATTTGCAGGAGATACACAATTAAATGCAGAAACAATGTATGCAAAAGGAATCCCACCAGTGACAGTACTCAAAGTTGCACATCATGGGAGTGCAACATCAACAGGGGCATACCTTTTATCAAAAATTCATCCAGAAGTCAGTATAATATCAGTCGGCAATCCAAATCCGTATGGACACCCAGATGCAGCAACGATCAAACGACTTGAGGGTGCTGGTTCAAAAGTGTATAGGACGGATACAAATGGATATATAACCATAACATCAGACGGAAATACATACTCTGTTATCACGGAGAAATAATTATGGTAACGTTCTGGCACGAGATTACGAAATGGAAATGCCCCACATGCGGATATGTAATAGATGACAAAGATGTGAAACCGACACGGAAATATTCCCAAGAGATCGGAACAGACTTAGATTTTGTTGAGTGTCCTAAATGTAAAAATGAACATCTTTTAATCTGGTGATATACGAAATGAACGACGAGAGATGTCAAACGTGTGGATTTAAAAACGAACGGAATGAATGTATAAGCAAATTCTTATGGGGAGAACGCATCCCACATACAATAACTCCAATGCGTTATAGAGAAACATTTGCAAATGGGTGCAAAGGATGGAAACCCAAAAAATAGGGGGAGCCTTTTTGAAAGACGATAACGTTAATAACTATTTATGCCCTATACTAATCCACACAACACATTTTAGTAATCTACACATCCCCACGCAATCAACTATAGATAACAGTGATTGTGGCAATCGGATGGCTGTCGTGAGATTCAAAGGTAGGTAGAAATTGACGACAAAGACAATTCATGTTCAATCATGTGCGGGTTGCAAAAATTATGATTTGAATGACGACTATTTTACTGATTCAAGCAAAGTAAAATACTTGTGTAATGGCAATCCGCTTCCAAGACCAGTAAGATTATGGATTGAAAGGTACGGTTGTGCATCTTGGCAGATGAAGGACTAACTCAAAAACGGTGTAATTCGTGTAAGTACTGCAAAGCAGTATATACAACACAACATAGTGTGGACAAACTCAGCAGGAGATTTACGTGTGTTGTATTCGATCCGAAATTAGAGAAAAAACACATCTTTACAACATTAGTTGAAGTTACAGGTTGCCAGATGTGGTTGATGAAAAGTTAATGTGATAAAGTTTCAGTTAAGACTGGATTTACTGAGGTTAATATAATGGAAAATAAAAAGGTAGACAACGGGGTGCGGATATTAGCGCAAATAAAACAGTATATGGTTTACGGCGTAAGTTTGGCATATCCNTTTATTTCGTTGATTACATTTCTCGGTGTAATAAAACTTGCATTTAACATCCCCCCAGAAATAGCAGCAATAGTAGCATTTGTGGGGGTTCTGATAATCGGTGTAATCTCGTTCAAATCTGGGTTGTATTCTCATGATATGAACATATCGTGGAAAAATACTCCAATGGCAGTAGATATCCACGAACGAACAGACCGCATCGAAAAAAATGTCGAAGAGTTAAGGGAACAGATTGAAGAACAGAAAAAATTAATAGAACAAGTATTAGGTAAGGTGTGATAAGTTGCTTTTAGAGCACGGAATTTATACGGCGGCACTTGCTGTTATCGTAGCAATGTTATATGAACGATATACAAAAAACGACCCGATTATTGTTGCTGGAGTGGTTTGGCTTGCAATGTTTATACCGGATACAGATTATATTGTAAGAGTATCTTTACAATATGCGTATCCCCACAAATTCCCAGTTATTCAGCACGGAGATTTTCATAATATCTTTGTACTAACCTTAGTTACTATTATCGGTGGCTATTTAGTATACAGGAAATATGGGAAAGCAAAAATTACACTTTTAGCTGCATCAACATGCATATTTTTAGGATTTCTATCACATTTAGTAGAAGATGCGTTCGTGTATAAAGAAGCGTACCCCTTTCTCGCCCCATTTACTTCAAAAGTTTGGGACACCGGATTTCTTGTAGCAACAAACGATATTGTAATTAAGGGTATTCCCATTGGGTCATCTCATGTGTATATAGTTGGGATAATGTTATTATCAGCAGCAATTATGATCCGTGTCCGTGTTCAAGGATTTGAATGGTTAGAGTACTACAATATAATCCCTGCACTTGTTAACCCAGTAAAGAGTATGGTTATCCAAGTAGCACATAATACCGGATTAATCAACGTCTTTGCAGTTGCAGGGATAGTTCAAAGTAACGAAGAGTCTGATAAACCATGATTAACAAAACATTATTAGTATTGGCACCAGATTACCCCTCAGAGAAGAACGAGTTTTATGGTTGTAATACTGTAAAGAACCAGATCACGCATTCCCGCAAGGTTTTTAAAAAGGTTATTGTTATCGCACCGGTTCTCAAAACCCTCGGATTTACGCCACAAGATAAATTCTGTAAGAACTATTCCTATGATAATGTTGACGTGTATTTTCCGCGGTGTTTGTTTTTTCCGAGGATCATAAAAGTTCCCGGAATTTCAAATTACACAAAACTTAGTATTGATAACCGTTTTGCTGTAACAATGGATACTATCGTCAGTAACGATTTATCTTTTGATATAGTACACGCACATTTTACGTATCCAAGTGCATATATAGCATCAGAGATCAAGAAAAAATACAACGTTCCAGTTATTGTCACCGTCCATGAAGATTCTGGTTGGTTTAAAGAAGAACGCGATATGAACCACCCTTATTTTTTACAAGCATGGAAATCTGCTGATATATTAACGCGTGTAAATACAACAGAATTACCAATTCTCAAACAATACAACGAGAATGTTACCTGTGTTCCGGGCGGATACAAATCTGATGCATATAGAGAATTAGGTCGAATGGCGTGTAGAAAACACCTAAATATCGACTTAAAAGAAAGGATAATATTTACATTTGGATTTTTAGATGAAAGAAAAGGGTTTCAGGATTTGATTGTAGCAATTTCACGGTTACCCCCTCAGTATCACGATGTTAAATGTTACATATCAGGATCTGGATATTATCAGGAAACCTTAGAACAATTAATTAAAAAACTAAATTTAGAGAAGAACGTATTTATTATAAAGCGGTGTGATGACAATTTACTGGCGGTCTGGATAAACGCTGCCGACTTATTTATAATGCCAAGTCTAAAAGAGAGTTTTGGGTCAACACAAATAGAAGCATTGGGCTGTGGAACGCCAGTTATTGCATCAGATAATGTTGGCAGTATTGATGTAATTAACGATACGTGTGGATATTTATTCAAGACCGGAGACACATATGACTTGTCGTCAAAACTTGTAAAAGGGCTTACAACACCGTGGGATAAGTACCGCATTTTGGAATATGCTAAAAACAAGTATGCATGGGAAGTAGTGTCAAAACAGTATGATGAAATGTATATGGGGTTGGTAAAAGATGATCAGTACGATAAGGCGCGCAATCGGGCAAAGTAAAACTATAAAAGACCTCTTTAATAAACTCGGTGGTACAGATTATGCAATCTACGACAGAACGAATATTATTGTTGGGTCGAAACTAATAGATTATTTTGTCATGAAGGACGGTGCAAAATACAACGTAGATGGATATTCAAATCACATTATAGAGGAAACACGAATCGAATACGATTGGTCTGACATACGACCAGATGATATTATACTAGATATCGGTGCGAATATCGGAGGATTTACAATTGGTGCTGCACTAAAAGCAAAGCACGTTTATGCAGTAGAACCGATATTCTTTAAAGAATTAGAAGCGAATGTAAATTTAAACAATCTTACAAATGTAACGATCCTTCCTTATGCAATAGGTAAAGGAACTGGGACGATTGATCTATCTTTCAACAAAGTTGAACAGAAGAACGTACAAACGTTCACTCTTGGAACATTACTTACAAGAATCAAGACGCATTACAACACGAACACAGAATTAACGTTTTTAAAGTGTGATTGTGAAGGTGGAGAATGGTACATTAAACCACAAGAATTAGATACGTTCAGACGCATTGAAATGGAGATACACCCCACAATGGATCCAACAGAGTTGTCGAATCACGGATTACTACCTTATATTAAGCAAAATTGGAATACGACATTTACTGGAGAAGGTCGCGAGTCGTATGTTTTGCATGCAAAGAAAAAAGATGGTAGTTATCTAAGATAGAAACCATTAAAACGAATAAAAACAGATAATGTTATCTGAAATGAAACATTATCCTTATATCTTAATCCGCAAACGTCGTTTAGTTAAAAAAGGTGATTAGATATGATTATTGTAAGAAGTCCATTACGTATCTCTCTTGGTGGTGGAGGAACCGATTTACCCTCTTATTATCGCAAGCACGAAGGTTTTGTTGTATCAGCAGCTATTGATAAATACGTGTATATAACTTTACACGATGCGTTTCTCGGAGAGATAATCGTCAAATATTCAAAACTTGAAAATGTAGAACATATTGATGACATAAAACATCCGATTATAAGGGAATCTGCAAAATATTTAGGGTACCCTTTAAAAAACTTCGAACTGGCAAGCATGGCAGATATACCTGCTGGAACCGGTTTAGGGTCGTCAAGTAGTTTTACGTGTGCATTATTAAAAGCGTTTCATACGTATAACCAGACCTTTATTTCCCCGAAAGAGTTAGCAAAAGAAGCATGTCATATTGAGATAGACCTCTTAAAAGAGCCAATCGGGAAACAAGACCAGTATATCTCGGCAATAGGCGGAATTAATGGTTTTACATTCTGTAAAAACGGGCAGGTAACTGTAGAGAAATTACACCTGTCAAAAGATACGTTATATGATTTAGAAGACAACATGGTCTTATTTTTTACAGGATTCACTCGATCAGCATCAAACATTCTGCAGACACAAGATACTAAAAGCAAAGAAAATGATAAAGAAATGTTAGACAATCTCCACTATATTAAAGATTTAGGATATATGAGTAAAATCTTTTTAGAAAGTGGAAATCTTGACGATTATGCGGGATTAATGAATAAACACTGGATATATAAAAAGAAACGTTCTACTGCAATGAGCAACCCCCAGATAGATAAATGGTATGATATAGCCTTAGCAAACGGTGCTCTTGGAGGAAAACTTATCGGTGCCGGTGGCGGAGGATTTCTGATGTTCTACACACACGAACCAAAAAAGTTACGACATGTAATGGCTAATGAAGGATTACAGGAAATCAGGTTTAAATTTGATTTTGAAGGTACGAAAGTGGTGAATGTATAAGATGGGAGAGCAGGTTAATCGGTCTTGGGGATACTACGAAGTGCTTGAAGAGACGAACACGTATAAAATCAAGCGCGTTTGTGTCAATCCCTCACAATCCCTCTCTTTTCAATTACACCACCACCGCAGCGAACACTGGGTTGTAGTTCATGGAACCGCAGAAGTATTAGTTAATGGAGAGACAAAAATGTTAGTTCCGGGTGAAAGCACGTTTGTAGGGATATGTAAAAAGCATCAACTTAGAAACCCCGGTATTATTGAATTAGAGGTTATTGAAATTCAACTTGGAGAGTATCTTGGAGAAGACGATATTATCCGATTTAATGAGGAATGTCCAGTGATTGAAGATAGTTTGGAGATGACAGAATGATACCCGTTGTTATTTTATGTGGGGGGCAATCAACACGGTTATCCCCTCTTACAGAGAAACGCCCGAAATCTATGATCGAGGTATTAGGGAAACCCTTTATTGATCACCAATTAACCCTGCTAAAAAAGAACAACGTAACAAAAGTAATATTGTGTATCGGAAAATATGGCGACCAGATATGGGATTACGTAAAAGACGGTCTAAACTGGGGTTTATCTGTTAAATATTCTGATGACGGAGAAAAACTGTTAGGGACTGGTGGTGCATTATTAAACGCACGCCCGATTTTACCTGACGAGTTTATCGTAATGAACGGCGATTCGTATTTAGATATTGATTATAATACCATAGTAACGAAGTTCCACCACAAAGGAAAACCAATTTTAATGACAGTATATCCAATAAAAGGGACCAATTTTGTCGGGAATGTATGTGTCAGGCACAACAAAATCGTTGATTACAACAAATCAGGAAAGAACAGAGATATGAATTATATTGATTATGGGATCACACCGATGAAGAAATGGTTATTAGATTACTTCCCATCCGGAGATGCATTTGATTTTGGTCAGATATATTCTCAAATGATTCAGGAACACGGTGTATCTTGTTACCAATCCCCAAAAATATTTCACGAGATCGGAACGCACGATGGATTAGAAGAAACAATTCAGTATATGAAAACAAATGGTGGATTATGAGTGAACACACACAACATTTTTTAGAGACCTCAAATAGAATTGTCTCGTGGATGCTCGATCATTTTGATACACCAAATCGCACAGATAAGATGATCGAGATCATTAAAGAAACTAAGTTACATAATGGAAGACTGTTTATTATAGGGTTAGGTGGAGGAGCAGGTCATGCTTCGCATGCAGTTAATGATTTCAGGAAATTGTGTGGTGTAGATGCAGCAGCTCCAACAGATAATGTATCAGAATTGACAGCACGAGCAAACGATGAAGGGTTAAATACAATATTTACTGGATGGTTAGCGACGAGCCATTTCAATAGTCGGGATTGTTTGTTTATAATATCTGTTGGTGGCGGGGATATTGACCGTGATGTCAGTATGCCAATAGTCAAAGCAATTGATATGGCAAAAAAATATAATGCTAGAATAATCGGGGTTGTTGGGAGAGACGGGGGGTACACTGCACAAAACGCAGATGCATGTGTTGTCATCCCAAATTTAGACCCGTCAATTGTAACCCCACAAACCGAAGCAATGCAAGCTTTGATTTGGCATATGATCGTTTCAAGCCCAGAATTACAAGTATCTAAAACAAAATGGTGATGCATGGATAAAGCAATATTTTTAGATCGAGATGGTACGATAATAAAACTGAAAGAGGATAAATCCTCAAGGAAGATGGAGCCGGTAAGAACTCCCGATCAGATTGAATTTTGTGCATATGCAGTAGATTTCATGAAAGCAATGCAGGAAAACGGATATAAATTATTCATAGTTTCAAATCAACCAGACATTGCAAAAGGAAAAATTACGTCAAAAGATATGATGACAATCCATAATCGGTTCTGTGAAATGATCGATGAACAAGGGATAAAAATAACTAACTATTATTATTGTCTACATCATAATGAGGGTAAACACCCAAGATATTCTAAATTATGTAATTGTCGAAAACCATCACCAACATTTGTGTTTGATGCTGCTGAACGCAACGAGATCGATCTCAATAAATCGTGGTTTATTGGTGATAGAGAAACGGATTTACAGTGCGGAGAGAACGCCAACATGAACGCTATTAGATTAAGTGATAAAATAACTCTGAAACACGCGCACCAAATAATATTTGGGGGTATGTAATATGAAATGTTTAGTTACTGGTGGTGCAGGATTTATCGGAAGTAACTTAGTAGACCGGTTATTAAAAAACGGGCACGAAGTTACGGTATACGATAACTTTACTACGGGGATGTTATACTTTTTAAAATCTGAAAAGAACCGAGATGGACTTACAATAATTAAAAACGATTTATTAAAACAAGATGCACTACGGATGGCGATGAGAGACCAGAGTATTGTCTTTCATCTTGCTGCGAACGCAGATGTCAGGTATGGATTTGAACATCCTGCAAAAGACTTGAACCAAAACACATTAGCTACTTTTAATGTATTAGAAGCAATGCGTGTGAATGGTGTTAAAAGAATAGCGTTTGCATCAACGAGTGCTGTATATGGAGAACCAAACCAGATACCCACACCAGAATCAGTTGCATTTCCACAACAGACCTCATTATATGGGGCATCAAAACTTGCGTGTGAAGGGTTAATTGAAGCATATTGTGAAGGTTTTGGGATGCACTCTTGGATATTCAGGTTTGTATCAATCCTCGGTGAAAGATACACACACGGACACGTTTTTGATTTTTATAAACAATTAAAAACACACCCTGATTACCTCGACGTTCTCGGAGATGGCACACAACGCAAATCATATCTTTATGTGCAGGATTGTATCGAAGGAATACTACATGCCGTCATGAATACGCACGAACATACAAATATCTTTAACTTAGGGACAGACGAATACTGTCAAGTTAAAGACTCAATAAAATGGATAACCGAAACTCTTTCGCTCAATCCTGAGATACGGTATAAGGGTGGAAAGAAAGGTTGGATCGGAGACAACCCTTTTACATATCTTGATACTACAAAGATACGTAATCTTGGGTGGAAACCAAAGCACACGATCCAAGAAAGCATCATTAAAACGGTTGAGTATTTAGATAAACACCCCAAAGTGTTGGTGAGAGATAAATGAGAGTTTGCGTATACGGATTATGGCATTTAGGTATTGTAACTACTGCCGGACTTATTAAAAAGTGGCACACGGTAGTTGGTCTGGACTGGTTTGATTTTGATAAAATATCAAAATTAAATAAAGGAGAACCCCCTATCTTTGAACTTGGTGTTTCAGAGTTGTTAGTAGATGGGATTAATACAAGCCGACTTGCGTTCACAAACCAACCAACAGCACTTGAAGATGCAGAGGTTGTGTGGGTCACTTATGATACCCCAATAAACAAAAATGATGCCATTGATATTGATTATATTGAAAATATGGTTATGAGAATAGCCCCGTTTCTCCAAGATCAGACAAAATTAATCATCTCATCTCAAGTCCCTGTCGGATTTACTAAAAAACTCGAACGTTCTTTAGTTTTAAAATATCCGGGTAAAAAAATATATATTGCCTACTCCCCGGAGAATCTACGATTAGGTAATGCATTAGATAGGTTCCTTAACCCAGAACGTATTATTGTCGGATGTCACCCGGAAGAAAAGAAAGAGTTTGAACCTTTTTTTAATACACTCAGTCAGAACATTTTTTGGATGAACATCCCATCAGCAGAGATGACGAAACACGCTATTAACTCATATTTAGCGATGTCAATTTGTTTTGCAAACGAAATTGCACGTATCTGTGAACAAGTTGGTGCTAATACAACAGAAGTAGAACTTGGGTTGCGATCTGATAGACGCATTGGATATAGCTCGTATACAAAATCCGGAGATGCGTTCTCTGGCGGCACATTAGCGCGAGACGTAATCACATTAAAAGATGTAATCAGAAGGACAAACACCGATGCACACGTTATTTCTGCGATTACTGAAAGTAACGAATCACACAAATCGTGGATACGTATGAAGTGTTTAGAAACGATGAATTATAATATATCAGGGTCATCGGTTCTTGTATTCGGTCTTACGTATAAAGAGGGTACAAATACATTACGTAGATCTGGCGCTCTTGACTTGTGCGAATGGTTGCACGAACAGGGTGCAAATGTCTATGCGTATGATCCCATACTGAAACCGGGGGAAGATAATATCCCCAGTTATATCCATATAATAGATAAAGACTTAGACCATATCCTTAACAACTGCTATGCGGTAATCATCTTAAAAGATTTACATGTCATATTCGAAGCAACGAAAACAGAATGTATACGTGAGAAAGTTGTAATTGACCCAAACGGTTACTTACTCAACATGTTTAAAGATACAAGCGATATGAGATACTTTTCAGTGAGGAGACCATAACTCATGAAACTTAAAGATAAAGTTGCTATAGTAACTGGTGGAACACGAGGGTTCGGATTTGCTGTAGCACAACGATTTGTAGAAGAAGGAGCTTCTGTAATAATTTGCGGTCGTGACGAGAAACTTGTACAGATAACCGTAGATAAACTCTTAAAGAAACGTAACAACACAAGTCAGATAGTTGCAGGGTTTCCTATCGACCTTGCATCATATTATGGTGCGAAGATACTCGTAGAAAAAACGCTTGATCTTTTCGGTAGAATTGACATTTTAGTTAATAATGCTGGGATTTACGGTGCAAAAGGCGGAATTGATAAAGTTAACGTAGATGATTGGGTAAACACAATTAATACGAACTTAATCAGTGTGTTTAAGATGTGCCACCACACACTTCCGTATATGAAAGAAAGAAACTACGGGAAGATAATTAACCTTTCAGGTGGTGGAGCAACATTTCCATTACCGAATATAAGTGCATATGCATGTTCAAAAGCTGCTGTAGTAAGATTAACTGAAACAATGGCAGCAGAATGTAAAGGATATTGGATTGAAATAAATGCAATTGCGCCCGGTGCCTTAAATACAAGGTTGCTTGACGAGATTCTTGATGCTGGAGAGTCTGTGGTGGGAAAAGAGTTTTATGAAAAATCCATAAAACAGAAAAAAGAAGGTGGAACGCCATTAGACATCGGTGTAGATTTGTGCTTATTTTTAGCATCTGATGATAGTAATGGGATCAGTGGAAAGTTATTGAGTGCACAGTGGGATAAATGGGGAGAATTACCCCTACACATAGAAGAACTGATGGATTCTGATATATATACTTTAAAACGCATTGTTGCAAAGGATCGTGGTAAAGATTGGGATGTGTGAAATGGTAGATGATTACAAAACATGTGAAAAATATACCGAAGGACTAAGCGATCTGTTTGATAATGACCCAAACATTACTGTGGTCGGGTGTAAAGTTAACGGTATAAAATGCTTATGTGCTAACAGACCGGTATGGAATAAATGTTTAGTATCTCGTCACGATGCGTTTTATCGGTATAAATACCGGTTACAAGATCGTGTGACCGTTCACTCACNGTTATTTCACGAACCGTATGATCGCAATAGAGACGAACTATCTTACAAGGATTATTATGCACTTCCCCAAACAAAAAAAGTGGTTTACCCGGAGGAGTATTACTTATGAATGTCGGGATAATCGGATGTGGTATTATTGGTATGAAACGTGCACAAACGTTAGGGAAGCACAAGTTAGTAATTGCTGTTGATAAAGACATTTCACGAGCAGAAGCAGTAGCAAAAGAGTGTGGGTGCACAAAAGTCTCGACAAATCCGATGAACGCAATTTTAAATTCAGATATCGACCTCATGATCATATCAACAACAAACGAACATCTAGCACAATTAACGTTAGAATCGGTTATCCACAAAAAACATGTATTAGTAGAGAAACCCGGTGGCAGGACTGCTGACGAGTTAATCCCGATAATAAAAGAAGCAGAAAATAAGAATGTATTTGTAAAAGTTGGTTTTAATCACAGATTCCACCCGGCACTTATGAAAGCAAAAGATTGGGTAAAGTCAGGGGCATTAGGAGAATTAATGTTTATCCGTGGTCGGTATGGTCATGGGGGTAGGTTAGGATATGAAAAAGAATGGCGAGCAGACCCTAAAATGTCTGGTGGTGGAGAACTAATTGATCAGGGCGTTCACCTGATAGACTTATCCCGGTGGTTTCTTGGAGACCTCGACGTAATCAATAGTTATGCGCACACTTACTTTTGGGATATGCCTGTAGAGGACAATGCGTTCTTAATGCTGAAAACAAAAAAAGATAAAGTTGCATGGTTGCATGTAAGCTGCACAGAATGGAAAAACATGTTTTCATTCGAGATATATGGACGAAAAGGCAAATTAATTGTTGATGGGTTAGGTGGGAGTTATGGAGTAGAACGGCTTACTTATTATCGCATGTATCCCACAATGGGTCCACCAGATAAAGGCGAGTGGATATATAACAAAAAGAAAGACGATTCGTGGCAACGAGAACTTGATTATTTCATCTCGTGCATAAAGTTAAAGCAAAAACCGGAAGGGGACATAACTGATGCAAAAAAAGCGTTAGATATTGTCAAAACCGTATATTGTAATCAATAACATTATAACTACCCGAAACAAACAACTAATATTAAACTAAAAAGAAAATGATGTATTATGAGTGGATTAAAAGACATGAAAATTAAATTGTTTGCGGATGGAGCAAACATTACAGAAATGGTTGATGACTATAAACGCGGAATAGTATCCGGGTTTACAACGAACCCAACATTAATGAGAAAAGCTGGGGTAACAAATTACGAGCAGTTTGCAAAAGAGGCTCTAAAAGCAATTCCGAACATGCCGATCTCGTTTGAAGTATTCTCTGACGACCTCGTGCATATGGAAGCAGAAGCCCGGATAATTGCGTCGTGGGGAAAAAACATCTACGTAAAAATCCCCGTAACCAATACTAAAGGTGAAAGCACAGCAGCATTAGTAAGGAAGTTATCTACTGACGGTTTAAAACTGAACGTAACTGCGTTACTTACCCTTAAACAAGTAACAGAAGTTACTGCCGCACTATCCCCGAAAACCCCCTCAATAATCTCGGTGTTCGCTGGCAGGATTGCAGATACTGGGCAAAGTCCGATACCTATTATGAAAGATGCGTATAAGATAATCAAACCAAAACAAAATGTTGAGTTATTGTGGGCAAGCACACGCGAGTTACTAAATATTTTCCAAGCTGAAACGTGTGGGTGTCATATTATTACCGTAACCCCAGACATACTGAAGAAACTTCCCAATATCGGTAAAGATTTGACAAAGTTATCGCTTGAAACGGTCTTGATGTTCCACAACGATGCAAAATCTGCAGGATATAAAATATAATTGCTGTATCTATGGATTATCCACTTGTCAGTGTCATCATACCCACACACAACCGCCCTGAATTACTGATGCGTGCAGTTAAGAGTGCACTTAACCAAACATATCAAAACACAGAGATCATTGTTGTAGATGATGTCGGTAACATCAATGTTGATGAACTGAAATCTGTTTCAGACAAGATACAGTACATTAAAATATCAGAAACGTATTGGATCTCAGAAAACAGGAACGCGGGCATCCATTATGCCAAAGGAAAGTATATTGCCGGATTAGATGACGATGATATCTGGTTCAGTGACTATTTAGAAACACTGATCACAGTAATGGAATCAGACGAGTCTATCGGTTTAGCATGTTCAAACGGTTACCAGATTAACGATCTAAATGAAAAACCGATTCGGCAACTATTCCCACACCTTCAGAAAGAGATGAGGGGCAACCTGTTTGCAAAGACAATCTGGGATTGTTTTATGCAACCATCATTAATGATAATACGTAAAAACATGTTTGATATTGTAGGATTTTATCGTAATATTCGTGGTGAAGACCTTGATATTATTATGAAAATATCTGCTTTTACGAATATCTATTATACCCCCAAACCGTGTGGAGTGTGGTATCGTCGTCTTGATAACAGTAGTGCATCAGAATCAATGCAATCTACTTTAGAAGGGAGACTAAGTATCTTATTACCAGCGTTACAATGTTTAACTGAGATACAGGTCAAAGCAATTATTTACGGTCGTCACTTTTCGTTATATGAGAAACTGGTAATTTATTTGCAGTCTTATTACTTCACATGTTTTATTATAGCGGTACATTTTATGTTTAAAAGCGAACTGCGATATAAAACTTTATTACATGGGATAAAGGAATATCCTATTTTATTCCCCATCACACTCATGACACCGTTATGTAGTATT
>JGI20214J51088_10002035_pt1 | contig 13669 bp, 9 predicted proteins | sample WetSurMetagenome_FD_51088 | JGI IMG/M metagenome (IMG submission 51088) | reverse complement strand
TCCACGACGATTCCGCAGGATGGGGGAACGGTCTATCTGACGGCCGCCGATGAACAGGGGATGATGGTTTCCTACATCCAGTCCAATTACAAGGGTTTTGGGTCGGGGATCGTCATCCCGGGTACCGGGATCAGTCTACAGAACCGGGGGGCGGGTTTCACGCTGGAAGAGGGTCACGCGAACCGGGTCGCCGGGGGAAAACGGCCCTACCACACAATCATTCCCGGTTTCGTGATGAAGGATGGGGTGCCGTTGATGAGCTTCGGTGTGATGGGAGCTCACATGCAGGCACAGGGTCACCTGCAGATGATGGTCCGGATCTTTGCCGGCCATCAGAACCCGCAGGCGGCGGCGGACGCACCCCGCTGGTATGTCAATGAGGATTCCCGTCTCTCCCTGGAGCCGGGCTTCGGACCGGACGTCCGGGAAGAGCTGAAAAAGCGCGGCCACATTCTGACGGAAGAGGCGCCTGCATCCGTCTTCGGCGGTGCACAGATCATCTATCGAATGCTCGACGGCTATTGCGCCGCATCGGATCCGAGAAAAGACGGACAGGCGGTCGGCTATTAATTGCCTGTGAGGTCGCCTTCTCGGTTGGATACTATTCCAGATTTTCATGCCTGTTTGTGATTGACAAATATAAAGGGAATTCTTATCTTACAAAATAAAATGTTAAAAGGAGATGGGTGCCTTGAATAATCTTTATAAATGCAGAAAGAAGGGTACTTCGATCACGGAAATCTGCCAGGATGACGCCTGTGAATGGCGTCTTAAGAATGAAACCTTTTTCAACTGTACCTGGGTCGCATGCAATTTCGGTCCCTTTACCCTGGAAGAGGTTGGCGAAATGATGGGTGTAACCCGGGAGCGGATCAGACAGATCGAAGCGAAGGCACTGAAAAAATTACAACACAAGAAACGGAGAGATCAACTCCGTGATTTTGCATCACCGAACAGTGAATGGGATATGATCTGATGGATTTTTCGCGCGACCTTCACGTGGAATGAAACCGGCGGTTCCGCTATTGCAGAAGATATTGTGCACCCTGTAACTCGGCAGAGTTTCGTCTGATTTCCTCAGAAATAGCAAATGTCACATTCTCTATCAAGTACCTCCAAAGGGTTGTCTTTTTCTTCATTGCGTGGACTATTTCGGGTTTTTCCTTCATACCCGACAACCGGCCAGCCAGAAGAACGGCATCCTGAAGGCCTCCGAGGTCATCGATTAAACGCAATTCTTTCGCCTGCCTGCCGGTGAAAATCCTTCCATCCGCCAGTTGGACGATTTTCGACAACGGAATTTTGCGGTTTTCGGAAACGGTTCTGACAAATTGATCGTAGATGTCATCCACAATCCCCTGGATCAGGGATCTTTCATCCGCCGTCATTTCACGAACGGGAGAACCGATATCTTTGAACTTTCCGCTCTTGATGACGGATGACCGGACGCCAACCTTCTTCATAAGCTCTTCGACATTGGCATAATGCATGACGGCCGATATACTACCGGTAATGGTTCCGGGATTGGCAACAATTCGGTCTGCGGCAACGGCAATCAAGTACCCGCCGGATGCTGCGACCGATCCCATCGAAACCACCACCTTCTTTTTTTTACGAAGCTCACGGACGGCCTGGTAAATCTCCTGAGACGGCGCTACGCCCCCGCCTGGCGTATCAATCCTAAGGACAACCGCCTGGATGCCTTTGCTGTCTGCGAATTCGTTAATCTGATCGATAATATCCGCGGCCTCGCTGATAATCCCTTCTATTGGGATCACCCCGACCTTATCACCGAGGTTCAACGGATTCTCTGCCCGGAACAGGCCCAAGCCGTAAATGGCCGCAAAAAAGACCATCCCGATGAACGTTAGGAGGCAGATGCCAGAAATTACCGGGTGTCTTCTCATGATGCAAGCTCGGGAGAAATATCTGCGATGGCTTCGTAAAAAAGCGCGGATGCTCCGTTTCGCTTTATCATTTCACTCGATGGCTTCGAGACAAACTTTCACCGTGTACCATAGCATGTCTCATTTCTCAGGTCGTCATCTTAGCCGATTTCGTTATTTTTCAATACCCACGATTTTTACTTCTGCAAGCGCTTTACTCATGCTTGACCCGATATTTTCCCGGTTGTTGATATATTGATTGACGGAGTGTCCTTCCGTACTAGCCTCTAAATCCTTGATACTCAGGCGTATCTTTCGACTCTTAGGATCGACGTTTTTAACGATGGCGGATACGGAATCGCCCACGGCAAACAATTCAGAGGAAGATTTAACGCGCCGTGGACTCAATTCTGAGATATGAACAAGCCCCTCTATTCCCTCTTCTATTTCAACAAAAATCCCGAAGTCGGTTATATTGGTTACTTTCCCTGAAACGATCGATCCGGCAGGATATCGTACGCTCAATTCTTCCCAAGGATTTTTTTCAATCTGTTTCAATCCAAGAGAAAACTTTTCATGTTCAACGTCGATGTTCAGGACCATCACATCAATTTCCTGACCCTTCTTGAACATCTCAGATGGATGTTTAATTCGCTGCTTCCATGAAATGTCAGACATGTGGATGAGTCCGTCGATTCCTTCTTCAACACCTACGAAAATCCCAAAATTAGTGATGTTTCTAATGATTCCCTTGATAACGCTTCCTTCTGGATACTTTATCTTCAGTGTTTCCCAAGGGTTGGCGGTGGTCTGCTTCAAGCCCAGCGATATTCGCTTTGTTTCAACATTGATGTCCAGAATCATGACATTAACGATCTGGCCGATCGAAAGCACCTTGGAGGGATGTTTGATTTCCCGTGTCCAGAACATTTCCGACACATGAATGAGGCCCTCCACGCCGGTCTCCAGTTCCACAAAAACCCCATAGTCGGTGAGATTTACGACCCGACCTCCGACGGTGGAATGGACGGGGTATTTGTCTTTGATCGTTTCCCACGGATTCGGCGCCAATTGCTTGAGTCCCAAAGCAACCCGTTCCTTCTCACGGTCGAATGAAAGCACCTTAACCCGGATTTTTTCGCCCTTGGAGAAATGGTCGGAAGGTCGTGTAATTCTTCCCCAGGAAATATCGGTCACATGAAGTAGTCCATCAATTCCACCCAGATCGATGAAAAGACCGTAATCCGTAATATTCTTTATCACGCCCTCGACAATCTTTCCATCTTCGATATTCTGCAGTGTATCGAATTTTTCGGCTTCTCTCTCTTTTTCCAAAATGGTCCGGCGCGACAGGACGACATTATTCCTCTTTCTGTCGTACTTCAGTACATTGAACAGAAAAGATTGGCCCACGTACCGGTCAAGATCCCTGACCGGACGGATATCCACTTGGGACCCGGGAAGAAAGGCGGGAATGCCTATATCCACCGAAAGGCCTCCCTTCACCCTTTCTATAACCGTTCCTTTGACGGGGGTATTCTGCTCACAGGCGAGTTTCACATCATCCCAAATCTTGATTTTGGCGGCTTTGTCTCTTGAGAGGACTAGGTTTCCGTCCTGGTCACGGCGATCCACAAGGACTTCAATCTCGTCTCCGACGTTGATGGTGATATTACCCTGTTCATCGCGAAGTTCCCTTGCCGGAATATAGCCCTCTGTCTTCCATCCGACATCTACCATGACGGTGTCCGCGTTGATCTGCACCACCTTGCCGGTTAAAACGCCGCCCATCTGAACGGACTGTAGGCTCTGTTCGTAAAGCTCCTTAAAGCCCACATTCTCCTCTTTCCCCGGTTGCGAATCATCGGAGATTTCCGCTGGCTTTTCTTCACCGATATCGCTGGTTGCATCCTGATTCGAGATTAAGTTATCATCGTTACCCATTCAACCCACACCCCCTGAAAGTTTTATGATCACATTATTTAATACGGTTTACTAACACAGTGATTTTCAAATATCAAGTGAATTCAGGCAAAAAACATTCCCGCATCGGACAGACACGTTCAACAATGGAAATCATAAAATCAACGACTTGCGGAATAGATTGATTCGATGAATCGACGACGAAGGCTTCCGTGGGGATGACGAGAGGCGCAATGATACGCCCGCGGTCCTGGTGGTCCCGAAGAAGCAGATCACTTTCTATGTCCCTGAGGTTGACCCGTTTGTCATAGCAGACCATCTCTCGATATCGCCTTTTGGCTCTTTCTTCCACCGAGGCATCGAGAAAGAATTTGACTTCAGCATCCGGAAAAACAACCGTTCCCATATCACGTCCTTCCGCGACGACTCCTCCGGCCGCGGCCAGTTCTCGCTGCACGGGGAGGAGATTTTCCCGAATCTGAGGAAGGGTGGATATTTTCGAAGCCAGCAGTCCGATCTCCTCGGTCCGGATCTTCTCCGAGACATCCTCGCCATCCACAATGACCTGGACGAGTCCCGCCTCATGCTTGAGCAATATTTTCGGGAGCCGGCCTGCATCGGCAATGGTCAACGCAGCGCCATTCCATCCCTCGCATTTCAATCGGTATGCCATGGCCCGATAAATCGCACCCGTATCCAGGCAAATGAATGAAAGGCGCGATGCGAGGAGCTTGCTGACCGTGCTCTTTCCAGCCCCTGCCGGACCGTCAATCGTTATGATCGGACGTCTTTTCAATACTGCTCCTTTTTCCCCGATTATTCTCTTTTGAGAAAGATGCGTTGCATGATGGAGGGATAGGTTACCGCTCCTGTTCCAACCCCCGCCGCATCAAACAACGCATCCCACAGCGAAGCATCACGTCCGGGAACAAACGATTGATGCCATTCGTCACCCAGGGCATAAGCTATCCCAATGAGGATCGTCATCCGCAGGACGCACCGTTGTTTCCGGTATCGATCGGTTGATGAGAACCATCGGTACAGGAGGCATGCGAAAAAGTAATACTCCAGAAAGTGGGTGATTTTATCGAAGCCAATAAAGGAAGGAATTTCTTCCGGAAAAGTGGAAATGGAGGAGAGAAAAAAAATCAACACGGCATATGCCAAAACCGGACCGCCATAGAAGAAAGCATGGCGAAAACAAAATTCCTTAGTCAGTTCATTACGTTCATCCGGCAAACCCTCTGTAGCGTTCATAAGGTTTTCATTTGTTTTTATGACCATTCTCAGTAACCGTTCTGGTTTTAAAACGCAAGATTCTCAAACTATTCCTTTCTAAGGTTCGGCTGTTTTATACCACATGAGTCTATAACGAACAAGCAACCAATCGTGAAATATTCGATCTACCATCCACGATTAAAATCATCGAGCAAGCTAATATTCTTGAACCTCTATCCGATGAAGAAACGCATTCCGCACGGTGCACAACACTCGGCATCGCGGGCGGGGCATTGAACCCCGCCTATGACCAAAGGGGTGCTTATGCCCCTTTGGAAAACCAGTATAAGGTTCCACGCGGCAAGCCACAGGACATAGTATGAAGTTTATTGTTTGGATTTTTAATCCAAAATTTAGGTCCTTGATTGTGACGAAGACCACGTGTTCTTTTAAATGAATTCATCTCCTTGATTATCATGAACGACTGTGGCAAACTTCAAAAAAATTACATTATGACTATATGTTTTTATTGTTATTGTAAACATACTGGAGGTACCCATTCATTACTATCTCTGACAAAAGATTAGATACATCGCACTAAAGCATCATTTCTTGCATAAACGGTTGATAAGAGGTGACAGTATGTTCGACGATGTGGATTCTGGATGGGAACAAAAAGTCGTTTCCCCCGAGGTCTTCCTCTCACGGATCGAACCCGGGATGAGCATCTTTCTCGGAACCGGCGTGGCCGAACCACGGACCCTCGTAAAGAGCCTCACGGCCTCGGACCTGAACAACCTGACCGATCTAGAACTCGTCCAGATCGTCAGCCTCGGCGACGCCATTGCCTTCCGCAACACCGCCAAGGATCACAAATACCGTTTGAAGACCTTTTTTGCCGGCTGGCTGGCCAGTGATGCGATCACCTCCGGTTTCGTGGACATGATCCCCTGCCGCTTTTCCCGGATTCCACACCTGTTGGAGTCGGGGGCCATCCGCGTGGACGTCGCCTTTGTCCAGATCACCCCCCCGGATAAGGCCGGCTATGCGAGCCTCGGCGTATCGATCGATGTCGCAAAATACGCCATGGAGCGAGCCTCCATCATCGTCGGCGAAATAAACAGCAGCGTCCCACGGACGATGGGCAATACCTTTGTCCATGTTGATGATTTCCACTACCTCGTTCGGGCGACGGAACCGCCGATCTACTTTCCCCGCTGGCCCGTGGATGATGTGATCGACAAGGTGGCCGCCAATGTAGCCTCTGTGGTGGATGACGGCAGTTGCATCTCTTTTTACTCCGGCGCCCTTTTTGAGGCGTTGGGTCGCCATCTTTCCCGCAAGCACAATCTGGGTGTTCACACCTACTTCTTTACCGATCCCCTCATGGATCTGATAAAATGCGGCGCCGTAAACAATCGGAAAAAAAACTACTTCCGCGACAAATCATTGACCGCTTATGCCCTGGGGACGCCCGAACTGATGCAATGGCTCCACCGCAATCCCGTGGTAGAGTTCCAGGGAATCGATGTGGTATCCGATCATTTGCGGATCAGCCTCAATGATAAGATGATCGCGATCCTTCCCGCCCGGAAGGTTGATCTGACAGGCGGGGTAGCCCTCCACATCGGCAAGGGAAACGTCACCCCAGGACCGGGACATGCCCAGGAATTCTTTGCCGGTGCGGAACACTCCCGCGGGGGCCGGACGATTTTTGCTCTTCCCAGCCGCAATCTGAAGAACCAATCCAATATCCTCCTGTCGGTAGAGGATTTTCCGAATCAATTCACCAATCGTGAATCTCTCGATCTGATCATAACAGAATTCGGCATCGCCTCAATGATCGGGAGAACCGTCCGGGAACGCGCCCAGGCACTGATCGACATCGCTCATCCCAATGACCGTGAAGAACTGATTCGGCAGGCTAAGTATGCAAACATCCTCTATGCGGATCAGATTTATTTGCCGGACTCCGGTTCCCTTTATCCGGATAGGCTGGCCTGCACCCACGCTTTCAAGGGGGGACTGACTGTCCGTTTCCGCGCTATCAAACCCTCAGATGAAGAGGATATGCGGAAGCTATTCTACCGGTTCTCTGATAATGCCGTCTATTATCGTTATTTCAGTGCGATCAAGTCGATGCCCCACCGCAAGATGCAGGAGTATGTGAACGTCGATTATCAGTGGATCATGTCCATCGTCGGAACGATTGATGAAGATGGAACCGATCGTCTCATTGCAGAGGGCCGTTATGTCCGCCACCATGACCGCCCGTTCGCGGACGTGGCCTTCGTGGTGGATGAAAATTTTCAGGGACATGGCATTGCCTCTTTTCTTTTTGAAACCCTCATCCAGGTTGCCCGCGAAAGGGGTATCGAAGGTTTCACGGCGGATGTTCTCGCCGACAACAAGGCCATGCTTAAAGTCTTTGAAAAGGCGTCCTTCCCAATCCGTGCGGTCATGGAATTCGGGATCTACAATCTGACCATTCCCTTCGAAGATACTGGTGAATCTCTTTCCCCCACTACAACCGGAATGAAATGACCTCTTGCTGCCGGAATCTATTCTGAACGTTGAGATCCCCGGCCAATAAATTTAGGCCTTTTCCCTTCACGCTATTACAGCCCGAACAATAGGGAGCGTTTTCCGACTGATCTTTCAAATGCAGGTTGAATTCTTCTTTTTAAAATGTTAGAAGACAAATGAATGGTTGTATTGATTCTGACCGGGGAATGGGGATAAGAAAACATGAGAAATTCATGCAGGTGGGTTGGAGGCCTTTTGCTTCTGATCATTTCAGTTCATCCGCTTTGGGCAAAGGATAGAAACTCCGTCGTCGTTCTGCCCTTTGACATTCATAGCGCGGAAAATATTGAATATGTTCGCCAAGGAATCGGTGACATGCTTGCGTCAAGGATCTCCGTCAACGGAAAGGTCGATGTCATCGGCAGAGATTTGATTCTTCCCGCTCTTCAGGAAACAGTGCGCGGGGAGATTGCATCTTCCGATGCCTTCGCCCTGGGGAAGAAACTCTACGCGGACTTTGTCGTCTGGGGCAGCATTACAAAGATTGGGAGCAGTCTAAGCATCGACGCCAAACTTCTGGATGTGGCCGCCAACAAAAACGTCATCAACATCTATGCCCAATGTCCGACTATGGACGAGGTCATTCCGAAGGTTAGTGAATTTGCCCAGCGGATCGATACCCATATTCTCGGCGGACTTCCTCAGACGAATGAACCAGCACCGGTCAAAAAGGAGATCATTGTTTCCCGCCAGCCTTCTCTTCAGGCCAATCGGGAAGCGGAAATTATCTCAGGAATAAGGGCAGGCCTGAAAAGCACCTACACCTCGTCTATCAACCCCGACTTCATCAACGCCGCACAACCGCTTGATCGAAACACATTTTGGAAGAGTCAGCAATTTCCGAATGAATTCAGAGGAATAGACATAGGCGACGTCAACAGCGACGGACTCAACGAAACTATTATCATTGATTCGAACAATATATTCATATACCAAAAAAAGGGAAATGAATTTAAACTGATTCAAAAGATTCCCGGAAAATCTTATGACAATTATGTCAGTATTGATGTCGCCGACATCAACCAAAATGGCGTAAAGGAGATCATCGTCTCGAGCTATAAAGGCCAGCAGGTCGATTCCTTTATTATAGAATTCCAGAACGGAACATTCGTGACAATCGCCTCCGGTCTTCCCTTTTTCATGAGGGTAATCGACAACGCTTCGGGGATCCCGCTTCTACTTGGCCAGAGAAAAGGGATGGATAAACCCTTTGATACCCCGATATACGAAATTGTTTGGCGGAACGGCAATTACGGGGAAGGACAGAAGATGAGAATTCCGCAAGGGCTATCCGTTTATGGCCTGACTCTGGACAAGCTCGGTTCCAGTGGCGAGGAGAGAATTATCGCCTTGGATGACTATGATTACATCTGCCTCTATGAGAAAACGGATAAGCCCCTTTCCAAGGTCGCCGTCGTGGGTGGCAGCGATGAATTCATCTGGAAGAGCGAGGGTGTTTTCGGTGGAAGCAATACCGTCATTGAAAGCATCAAGGACTCGAATGCTGACGCAGATGACCCCTATCACTATATAAATCTGAGGATTCTGACTTATGATACCAACAAGGATGGAAAGCGGGAGATTATCATCGTGAAAAATCTATCCTCAGCCAACCGTCTGTTTCAAAGGGTTAAACTCTTCACCTCCGCGGAAGTTTATGATCTGGAATGGGACGGCATGGGTATAGTTGAGAACTGGCGGACGAAAAAAATCAGCGGATACGTTGCGGATTACCAGTTCAAGGATATCGACAACGATGGGGATAACGAGGTGGTCCTCGCTTTGGTCCTTTCGGTGGGTGGCGCTATCAGGGACAGAAGCGTGATCGTCGCTTACAAGCTGAACAGAGAATAGAAGGGATTGACATTATAATAAATCTATTATATGTATCAACAATAATGGATGTCAATAGGTTTCCACAGAATGGAAAAATGTTTGTGCCGGCTTGTGAGGCGTTCGGATTGATCAGGCGGTGTAGCTCAGCCGGTTAGAGCATACGGCTCATATCCGTAGTGTCCGGGGTTCAATTCCCTGCACCGCCACCAATGAATACAAAAGCCTGGTCTAAAGACCGGGCTTTTGTGCATCCGGGATGAGAACGAGCATGGTAGTTAAACCTTTTCTTCCCGCTGTTTGGGCCAGAAATCCCCATATACAGACAGTCTTCGGGAGCCTGAGATTTAGGGCAGCGGGGACAAACGAGATGGTCGTTGTCGCACGGGAAGTCATCACAGATGCCGGAAATGGCAACCGTCTTTTGGGTTATCATTCCCGGCAACCGGTGCAGCAGTCCCGAGGTCTGATCGTCCTGATTCACGGATGGGAAGGAAGCTCCGATTCTACCTATGTCCTTTCCACGGGACGTTATTTTTTTAGGCTGGGATACGACATCTTCCGCCTCAACCTGAGAGACCACGGAAGAAGCCATCATCTGAACCGGGGACTTTTTCACGGCGCTTTGATCAATGAGACGGTTCAAGCGATCGGTAATATCGCCCGGCTTTTACCCAATCTCCCTTGTTATCTCATAGGTTTTTCACTGGGTGGGAATTTTGTGATCCGCATTGCACTTCATCAATCCACATCCCCAATTCCAAATCTCAGGCGGGCCTTCTCCATCAGCCCCGCTCTTGATCCCTATCGATCGACTCTGGCCATCGACAAAAATTTCCCCCTTTATCGCTTCTATTTTCTGAACAAATGGAAGAAATCTCTCCGGAAGAAACAAAGCTGTTTCCCTGAACTCTACCGTTTTGAAGAAATTCTTCATAAACAGACCTGTATGGCATTGACCGAGGCCATCATGCCCTGGTATACGGAATTCGGAAGTTATCTTGAATATTTCAGTTATTATACGCTTACGGGAAACACCCTTGCCTCTCTCGCCATGCCGGTTACGATCATCACCTCCGCAGATGACCCTATCGTTCCCGTCGAGGATTTTCATCATTTGCCGCAGAACCGATATCTCGATGTTTCTATCCAGCAATACGGTGGACATTGCGGATTTCTGGACTTTTTTCCCACGAGCTGTTGGTATGAGAGTCAAATCGCCAAGATCCTCGAACAGGAAGAAGAATGACTGAATTTGTCACGGATACCGAATTTCTCACGGATCCAAAGATATTTCTTGCCAGGGTTATCGAAACACTTGGAACGCCACGATGCGAATATCAGGAAATATTCCATAGTCTTAAGCCTTCAGGAAAGACGAATCGCCACCGTCGTGCGGCCGGGGTACTCCTTCCCCTTCACTTTCGAGAATTTATTCCTGGAGGGAAAGGGCAATTCGTGTTTCAGTTGACTAAGCGCTCCTCAGTCGTCCCACAGTCCGGTGATCTGAGCCTTCCGGGGGGCAAGCTTCACCCGATTCTGGATCGACTTCTGAGACCATTGCTGATCCATGGACCTTTCCCCATTCTCAGGGGAAAGGCACGTGCGTATGCACTTCAGCAACAAGCACCTTCCTTCCGGCTTATTACCCTTTTCCTGACCAATGCGCTTCGTGAAACCTGGGAAGAGATAAGGCTTTCCCCTACCCGAGTTCGCTTCCTCGGCCCTCTGCCTGCCTACGGCCTGACCCTCTTCCGTCGGACGATTTTTCCTCTGGCCGGTTTTGTGGAAAATCCCGGAACGTTGATTCCTAACCGTGAGGTGGAAAAGATCGTTGAAATCCCCCTTTCGTCTTTCTACCACGAGGATGTTTTTGGGTGCTATCAGATCGATGTACCCAGTTCATCAGGGCGTAAATTACTTCAATACCCCTGCCTGATCCATCGGGATACAGACGGCAAAGAAGAGGTACTCTGGGGCGCGACTTTCCACATCATCATCGGTTTTCTCGGAATCGTCACAGATTACCGCCTTCCCGAGTGGAGAAAAGGCCCCGTCATTTTCAGAAAGCTACCTTTTGATTACCTGACCGGGCGCCCCTCATACTAACTTTTTACATCAGTTTGCGGATCTGTCATTGTAACTTCTTATAATATTAAGATTGATTTTTTTAAATAATCCAAAAAATCTAAAAAATATATTGCTGAATAATATGCTGATATGCATTAACATTGGGAAACAATGGTTACCGACTAAGCTACGCATTTTAGAGTTTTGGGGACCGGTCATGGGTATCTTCTTCTGGGTATCTTCTTCTTGACACCCGTAAAATACTATCCGATAATCTGATGGCGTAAGGAACATGATGCGTTCTTGCACGAGGATCAAAGAAGGGTGTTCACTATGAAAGATGGGTGATACCGGATGTATAAAGATCCGTCAGGGTTGACGCTTTTGGGATAGTGATTCCAGAGGAAAACCATCGCCCCTGTCCTACAGGGGCGATGGTTTTCTGGGAACAACACAATGCACCCGTATAACGGAGAAGAAAGGAAAAACATGAAAGGTCTTGATGCAATATTTTCCCCGGATTCCGTTGCCATCATCGGCGCCTCCACTAACCCTGGCAAGGTTGGTCATGATATCTTTGCCAACATCCTCCAAGGCTGTTTCAAGGGAACCCTTTATCCAGTCAATCCCGGGGCCAAGTCCATTCTGAGCGTGAAAACGTTTCCCACGATCAATGCGATCTCCGACACCGTCGATCTCTCTATCATCGTCCTGCCGCCTGCGGCCTGTCTCAAGGCAGTGGCGGAATCCATCGAAAAAGGAGTCAAAGGGATTGTAATTGTCTCAGCCGGTTTCCGAGAGGTCGGTAGNGAAGGGCTGGAGATCGAAAATCGGATCGTTTCGCTCTGCAAAGAGGCCGGGGTCCGCCTCGTCGGCCCCAACTGTCTTGGCGTGATCAATCCCATGCCAGACGTCAGCCTGAACGCGAGTTTCTCCAAGCGAATGCCCGCTTGCGGGAACATATCGTTCATCTCCCAGAGCGGGGCGCTCTGCACCGCCGTCCTCGATTTCGCGGCTGATAGGGATTTCGGTTTTTCAAAATTTATCTCCATCGGCAACAAGGCGGATGTAGACGAACTGGATCTGCTCCTCTACCTCCACGAGGACCTCAATACATCGGTGATCATCCTTTACCTCGAGGAACTCCGCCGCGGTACGNAGTTCATCGAGGCGGTCAAGGAGATCACCTCCGGCCATCGCCCCACACCAGTATTGATCATCAAGTCGGGCCGAACGAGTGCCGGCGCCCAGGCGGCTGCCTCCCACACGGGTGCCCTCGCTGGTACGGAGGCGGTCTACGACGCCATCTTCAAACAGGCTGGCATCATTCGAGCCGATTCCATCGCCGAACTCTTCGATTTCGCTAATGCCTTTGCCTATAAGCGCGAGAGCGCACTCGGCAAGGCGAAGCGGAAGATCCCCAGCGGCAGAAGGGTGGCAATCGTGACCAACGCGGGAGGGCCGGGTATTCTGGCGACCGACATGACCGTTTCCTCCGACCTGGAACTGGCGAAGTTCACGCAGGAGACGGTTGACGAGTTGGCACATTGCCTTCCCATGAATGCCAACATCCACAACCCCGTGGACGTCATCGGGGATGCTGCTTCCGATCGTTACGAAAAGGCACTCTCCGCCGTGATCAAGGACGAAGGGGTGGATGGCGCCTTGGTTATTCTCACCCCGCAATCCATGACGAACGCCCTGGAGACGGCCGAGGCGATCATCCGTGTCGCCCGTCGCTCATCGAAACCGATTCTCTGCTGTTTCATGGGTGTGGTCGATGTTTCCGCCGGGGTAAAATACCTTCAAGAACATGGCTATCCCGTTTACAAATTTCCCGAGGATGCAGCCAAAGCCCTGGGGGCGCTTTACAAATATTCCAATTGGCTCAGCCGGGAACACCTGCCGCAGTTTAAAATGAAACCGCATGATCGCGCGGGGGCGGAAAAGATCATCCAGGACTGTCTGTCCGTCGGCAAGACCCGTTTGGGCGAATTGGACGGCCTGGAACTTCTGAAACGATACGGTTTCAGAACACTGCCTACGAAACTCGCGGAGGATGAGGCGGAAGCGGTGAAAATCGCGGAAGAGATCGGTTTTCCGGTTGTGATGAAGATCGTCTCACCGCAGATCCTCCACAAATCGGATGCGGG
>JGI20214J51088_10002031_pt1 | contig 13676 bp, 8 predicted proteins | sample WetSurMetagenome_FD_51088 | JGI IMG/M metagenome (IMG submission 51088) | reverse complement strand
ACGATTCACAGCCTCCACCAGGTTTTTGTAATCAACTCCGCACTCGAGATCCGTTCCTGCTTTAACCGCCTGAGCTGCAGCCTCCGCAGCGTCCTTTGCAAAATGAGTGAACATGTAAAAGTCAGAGATGGCCCAGCAATCTGAGACAATATAACCTTTAAAACCCCATTCATTCCGCAGTATGCCATAAAGTATCGGATTTGCGCAACATGGATAGTTCCTGAACATGTTATAGGCTCCCATTACCGAATAAACTCCTGCATCCACTACCAGAGTGCGAAAGGCAGGAAGGTAAGTTTCTCTAAGATCAATCTCGCTGACCTTTGCATTAAATGAATGTCTCAGTGGCTCCGGACCCGAGTGTACAGCATAATGTTTTGCAGTAGCTACAGTTTTCAGGTATTTTGGATCGTCACCCTGCATGCCTCTGACAAATTCATATCCCATCCTTCCTGTCAGAAAAGGATCTTCTCCATAAGTTTCATGGCCTCTGCCCCATCTGGGATCTCTAAAAATATTAATATTGGGAGACCAGAAAGTAAGTCCCTGGTAGATCCCGGTCTTTCCTCTTCTCTGGAACTCATGATATTTTGCCCTTGCCTCATCAGAGATAGCATTTGCAACATTGAATAATAGTGACTCATCCCATGAATTGGCCACTGTGATTGATTGAGGGAATACAGTTGCATAACCTGCCCTGGCAACACCATGCAAAGCTTCATTCCACCAGTTATAAGAAGGAATTCCAAGCCGGGGTATAGCCGGGGCTGTATAAAGCAGCTGATCGGCTTTTTCCTGAAGTGTCATTCTTGAAATTAGATCATTCACTCTTTCTTCAGGTGAAAGAGAAGGATTCCTGAAGGGGAAAGTACCTGGAGACTGCTGCCCCGATAATAATATTGAATTTAGAGTTAATATGGAACAGAGCAGGATGAAAACTGATTTTTTCATGAGTTTATTTTCATTTATTTACAACATTAATCGGGTTACCAGACAAATAAGCAGAAAGATTAGCTACAGCTGCATTCATAAGGCGTATTCTTGAATCCATTGTAGCCCATGCAAAATGGGGGGTAATTATACAGTTTTTTGCCCTTAGAAGCGGATTATCTTCAGACGGAGGTTCCATANCCAGAACATCAAGACCGGCACCGGCTATTAAATCATTGTTTAGCGCAAATGCAAGATCCTCCTCTATAACTAAAGGCCCTCTTGAGGTATTTATCAGGAATGCTGTTTTCTTCATCTTCTTCAGATTGTGAAGATTTACCAGTCCTTTGGTTTCAGCTGACAGCGGGCAATGACATGTTACCACATCGGCAGTTTCAAATAATTCATCGGTATTTACCCACCTGAAATTGGAACGGTTAGACTGGTCCGAATGAGACCTGCTGAAGCAGATGATGTTCATCCCGAAAGCAGTTGCAATATCGGCTACCTTTCTTCCAATATTGCCGAAACCGATGATCCCGATCGTCTTCCCGCTGAGTTCAATAAGAGGATAATTCCAGTACGAAAAATCAGGTGAATTGACCCAGCTGCCTTCAAAAACCGAATCGCTGTGACGCTGAACATGAAGACTTAACTCCAGAAGCAAGGCAAATGTCAGCTGGGCTACAGACGAGGTGCTGTACGCAGGAACATTTGTGACAATTATCCCATGGGCTTTTGCAGCATCAGTATCAACCACATTATATCCGGTTGCNAGTACACCTATGTACTTCAATTCAGGCAGTGATCCGAGGATATCTTTATTAAGGGGAGTCTTGTTTGTCAATAATACCTGGGCATCAACAGATCGTTCAAGGATCTTTTCCCCCGGAGTCCTGTCATATATAGTTACATCTCCAAGAATTTTCAGTGCTTCCCACGATAAATCACCCGGGTTCAGAGTATAGCCATCTAAAACAACAATTTTCATAGATTTAAAATTACTATAAAAACATTCTACTGAGATAAGATTCAGGTAACATAATTTTAATACAACAGGCAGGAGTATAAAAAAAGCCGGAAATGAAGAGAATGGCTCTCTTCATTTCCGGCAAATGCCTGTTTACTTATTTGGTCAGAGAACAGGTAGTTTCCATGGATCCCTGTAATTCGGAATCAGGTAGCTGTTTGCTTCTGTATCGTTGGTAAATTTAGTCCCGTCCCATACAAGTTTCTTGCCTGTGCGATATGCAATATTTCCAATTGCTGAGAACTTGGCAATATGAGCGCCGATCTCAATGCTGGCGTTTGTATTTGGATTGCGGCTGTCAATACACTCCAGGAAGTTTCTTACATGGTTATTCAGTCCTTTTCCGGTACCCTTGGCAAGAGGAACGGCTTCCATACGAAGCTTACCATTGACATCTTCTGGAATTACTTCCCATCCGTCACGGTCAACAACGAGTGTTCCGTTTTCTCCGACAAATCCTAAACCATGGTTGCGACCATATGCGCCGTCATTAATACCTATGGCGTGGTCCCACAATACATTGAATCCATCAAATTCATAGATTGTCTGCAAGCTGTCAGGAGTCTCGCAGGCATCAGTTGGATATCCGTATTTCCCACCCATTGCCATAACTGATTTTGGTGTTGTAACATCCATGCCATAAAGAGCATAATCGAGAAGATGAACGCCCCAGTCAGTCATAAGACCGCCCGCATAATCCCAAAACCATCTGAAGGTAAAGTGGAAGCGGTTACGGTTGAATGGACGGTTTGGTGCCGGACCCAGCCACATATTGTAATCTACTCCTGCAGGTACCGGTTCATCCTGTAGAACTGGTATCGACGGGCACCAGCCCTGATATGAAAATACTCTCACGAGTCTGATTTTCCCGAGTTTACCGGAACGGATAAAATTTACAGCATCCTGCCAGTGTGGATCGCTTCTCTGCCACTGACCTACCTGAACAACAGTCTTGTTCTTTTTAGCAGCTTTTACCATGAGGTTACATTCCTCTATTGTTCTTCCGATTGGCTTTTCAACGTAAACATCTTTTCCGGCTTCGCAGGCAGCTACCATCATCATACAATGCCAATGGTCAGGAGTCCCGATTATCACAACATCAATATCTTTATTATCAATAAGCTTTCTCCAGTCCTTGTAGAGATTTGCGGGTTTCTTGCCTCTCATTTTTTCTACATCTGCCGCTCTTTTGTTGAGTACTGACTCATCCACATCACATAATGCAATACATTCAACATTTGGATGATCAAGAAATGCCGTAAGATCGGAAAAACCCATCCCGTTGCACCCGATAAGACCAACTTTTATTCTGTCGGATGGAGCACATCCTGCCAAAGATCCCGAAAGAGTAGGAACTAATCCCAACGCTGCCGTTGCCATCGCGGTGTTTCTGATAAAAACCCTTCTTGTAGTCATTTTAAAATTTATTATATTTATTTTATTTATTTAACTGAAAATCTGTATGTTGTAGTGGTTTTTAATGTATCTCCCGGATTTAATATTGTTGTAGGGAAATCAGGATGATTGGGACTATCGGGATAATGACCTGACTCAAGACACATCCCTGTTCTGAAATTGAACTGTTTCCCGCCATGGCCATATTGTTTACCGTCAAGAAAGTTGCCGGTGTAGAGTTGCATTCCGGGCTGGTCAGTAATAACTTCAAGCACACGTCCGCTAGCAGGCTCATAAACAGTTACATCAACTTCTTCCTTATTGTCGAGAATGAAGTTATGATCGTATCCTCTTCCCAGCACAAGCTGATCGTACTTATCTCCTATACGTTCACCTATTGCATGTGGTGCAGTGAAATCAAAAGGGGTTCCTGCAACAGGACGGATCTCCCCGGTTGGTATCATAACCGAATCAACCGGAGTGAATGCTGATGCTTTCAGGGTAAGAACGTGATCCAGAACATCGCCGTTTCCTGCTCCGTGAAGATTGAAATATGCATGATTGGTAATATTTACCACGGTCTTCTTATCTGTGGTACAAACGTAATCCATCACTATTTCATTGTTGTCTGTCCATGTATAAGTTATTGAAGCTTTAACCGTTCCCGGAAATCCCATTTCCATATCCGGACTTACATAGGTAAATTTCACTGAAGGGAATTTAGAATCCTTGATAATTTCCGTATCCCATACGACACTATGCCAGCCCAATGGTCCGCCATGAAGAGTGTTAGGCCCGTTATTCGCGGGTGTGGTATAAACAACCCCGTCTATTGAGAATTTACCACCTGCAATTCTGTTGGCATATCTGCCTACCACCGAGCCGAAAGACATATCACCTTTAAGTGTTTCATCAAAAGTGTCATACCCGAAAGTGATATTTTCCTTTTTACCATTCTTATCAGGAACTTCGATCCAGTTAATTTTTGCACCGAAGTTTGTAAGTTTAATTATGTTACCTGCTTTATTTGTAAGGGTAAGCAAGTAAACCTCTTTTCCATTGTGATTTCCAAATAAATCTTTTTTAACCACCCCAGTGTTTTTGCTGGTCTGACTGCAGGATGCAAGAATCATTGCACCAAGTATGAATGATATTAACCTTATATTTCTCATTATCTTCTGCTTTTATTTTGCTAAATTAATAAAGTTTCTGTTGGCTGCCCAAAAACCAAAAATCGGGGCAGATCATTAAAAATTTCAAATGTTATCTTGTACGGAATTGCCATCCCGGCAATCCGTCTTTGTTATACAACGATGCCTGTGCTCCGTTTCTCCAGCAATACCTGACTGATACAGGATCCTTTACGGCAGCGGAAGATACGGCTACTTCGTCATTTATTATCTTTGCGTCTGCCTTTACATAATGTCCGTCTTTTCCTGCAATTTCAAACTCTTTCAGCTTGCCATCCTTTGCAACAAGACCACTTCCAGTATTGTCAAATTTCACATTAATGGTGCTACCTGAAACTGACATTGATTTATAAACCGGACCTGCCAATTGTTTTTTTATTCCATAATCATTATTAAGCGCAAGATTTGCCAGTCTTTCACCCACTTCCATTTTAAACGGAGGATGGATATTCTGGACAGTTGCTATATCAAGAGTGATTGCCATTCCGGTTTTTGTCAGTTTTAATGCTTTTTCCTGGGCTTCCCGGAGGAAGCCTGATTCGATCGAATCAACCCCTGCATAAACATAAGGTGCAATCTGCACAAAATAGAAAGGAAAATCCTTTATACCCCAGGCTTCTCTCCAGTTTGTGATCATGGCAGGGAATATCTTTGCATACTGATCAGCCCTGCCAACGTTAGCCTCACCCTGATACCATATTGCTCCTTTGATCTGATATTGAAGAACCGGGTTAACCATTCCGTTGAATAGAGCCGAGGGAGTTCCGGCATTGATCTCAATTGGCCGTTTAACTGATGAAAAATCAGAATTTGCAATATCATAAACATAGAATTTGCTCCCCTTTAGTTCTGCAACCGGCTGATATTTCCAGTCGCCGGCAAGAGAAATCAATTGTTTCGGATCATTCTTCAAAGATAATTTCATCTTTTCAGGAGTTCCGAAAATACCGCCACCACCCTGGGTATCGAGTACCCGTACTGAAATAATATTGGCTCCGGTTTTAACCAGATCAGCAGGTATGGCATAGATCCTGTCAGTCTGCCAGAAACCCGATCCTTCCATGCCTCCAACAAGCTTACCGTTAAAATATGTGCGATCCATATCATCTATGGGGCCAAGTGACAGTATCAGGTCCTTACCTGCCATTTTAGCAGGGACATCAATGCTTTTGCGAAACCAGATCGCACCGTCAAAATCGCCGGTAACAGTTTCAAACGATGCAGGGAGTTTCATAGAAGGCCATGCACCGTCATTAAAATCAGAGGAAGGAACAGATTCATCATTAAAATTGAGGTCCTTCCATTGATCAGCATCCGCGGGTTTTATATCAATCTGCCTGTGTTTATTAAGCCATACTTTAAATTCAGCCTGAAGAGGAGCTGATTCACTGATTGCTTTGATCTGAGTGAGAAACTCACCTGTTTTCTGAAGCGATTCAGCTGAAGTCCAAGATTCAGAAGGAGTTCCGCCCCATGCTGATTCAATTAATCCCACAGGAACATGAAGTTCTGAATGCAGTTTTCTGCCAAAGAAATATGCGGTTGCACTGAACTGCTGAACGGTTTCAGGGCTGCTCACTTCCCATTTGCCAGTGCACTCATCAAGAGGTTCCCCGGAAACTATTTTCTGAACATTAAATAACCTGATTTCAGGCACTGAGGAAGAAGCAATAGTTGATTTTGAATGCATTATTGTATCATTGGGAGGCCACCCGGCCAGGGGCATTTCCATATTCGACTGGCCTGAACAGAACCAGACTTCGCCGATCAGGATATTCTTCACAGTGATTGTGGTGTCACCGGCTGAGACGGTAAGAGTATAAGGGCCCCCGGCATCCGGAGTGGTAACAGGGATGGTCCATTTTCCATCTTTTCCCGTTTTAACACTGCCTTTTGCTTTCCAGCTGGTTTCCACTTTTACTCTGACTCCAGGAGCTGCTTTTCCCCAGATCTTTGCAGTTGTTTTTTGCTGCAGCAGCATGTTATCGCCAATGAGTGATGGCAATTTCAGATCTGAATGAGTCTGACACCCGATCAGTGTCAGTAACAGAATGAATGAAATAATCTTGGTACGCATTTTTCTAATATATTTTATCAAAAGACTATAAGTTTATGAATTTCTCCATCTATTTCATAGAGAATTAAGATTATTTAACAAATAAGGCCTCAAGTGCTCCTGCGAGATAGACTGCCGGGGCATTCCAGTTAATAGCAATTTCATTTGAAGCGTATGAACAGACTGTATCAGTATATGATTCATCAGGAATCCGGGAAGGATAGGTTTTACAGCCATCCTGCTGGCCAGGATTTGGTCCGCCGACTATTAACCCTGGAATCGGATCAACAATGCCATCGGCTTCAGACAACCGATGATGCGGAAACATGGGTGATTTATGTCCGAACTGTGTTATAAAAGAATAGCCGGTAGCGTTGCGGCCAAGTACATAGTCAAGATTGGATAGTGCCAGATTGAGATACTTTTTGTCTTTTGAAAGTTTAAATGCCTGAATCATCAATATACCTTCATTGGCTGCGACTGAATTACTTCCCCAAACAAAATCCTGAGCCGACTTTCCCATTACCGTCTGGTAAGCCATATCCTTGACTCCTTCAGCCATTTTATCAGCTGATTTTAAGATCCTGTCTTTTATAAGGGAAAAATCTTTCTTTGAAGCATTTTCGAGTTTTTTCTCAAACCTTGCAAGTGTATAATATCCTAAAAGTCTCACATTATTCCATGAAGGCAAGGGCATCAGGGTATCCGGAATGATTTTAACGGCATTATAATAGCCCTCATTTCCTGTACTTATATATAATTCTGATGCAGCCCAGATGAACTCATCACTGAAATCAGGGTCGCCATAACCTCCGGTGTTAATAACAGGTTTAAATTCCCTGTTCATTTTATTCTGATCATATGAAACTTTTGGATTTTTCATTGCCCAGTCCCAGGCTTTCATCGCTGACCTGACACATGAATCACTCAAGCCCGGATATACCTTATTGAATCCGGCAAATACTCTGGCAGACTGCGCCATCACTGCTGCAAAATCGAGAGTTGCCGCAGTGCCTTTGGGCACAACATATCGGGGATTAGTGCATTCTGATGGCATTACAAATCCATCGAAATCAGCATTAGTCACTTTATTATAGACTCCTCCATCTGCCGGATCCTGCATTGTCAGCATCCATCTCAGATTCCAGACAATTTCATTCAGGAGATCCGGGGCTTTGTTACCGCTCTCAGGAATGCTGATCTTCAGTTTATCGAAATATCCCGGGAAGTCTTCGTAGGCTGAAAGCAATGTCCCCATTGTGATCCCGCTGTTAACAATGTACTTATTATAATCACCTGCATCATACCAGCCGCGTGGACAGGAAATAAGAGTTCCTGCCGGACGTGTTGCAGAAGCTGCTGAGGGATGGATCAGAACCTCCTTATCAAAATGGCCTCCCTTGCGACTCCACTTGCCGGCATATGCAGAAGGCAGATCAGTTGACATCCGTTGGAAATAAAAACTTTTGATAAGAGCTTTTGTAAGATCGGAGAAGACTTCCTTTTTAATTTCAAAGACATAAGAATCTCCTAATCCCGGCACAGTAAGTATATATCTGCCGGGTCTTGTAAGTTGCGAAAAATCAGCAATTCTGGTTTGCTTTTCAGAAAATGGAGATTTGTGAATTTTACCTAACTGTGATTTTAGAAACACTTCTCCGGAATCTGCAGATTTAATTGCAAATTCTGTTAAGCCGGTCTCTGCTATTACAGCAATTTTGGGAGCACCTGGATAGAATCCGATCTGGTTAAGCCTGATTTTGGATTCGCTAACCTGTGCTGATGAGCCCATGGATACCAAGGCGCAAATCAGACTCAGAAATATCAGTTTTTTCATTTATACGAAGATTATTTTGATCGATATATTTTAAAGATCACCTATTCTTTCAATTATCTCCAGACACATTCTTGAATCATGATAAGGGCATTTCCAGAAACCTGCCTTATCATCTTTCAGATTTGGTTTATGTTCATTGTCAACACTCCAGAACCATTCTCCGTTTGACCTGTCAATCAGATTATCAGTAATAAATTTCCATGCGTTCAGGCTCAGGTCAAGGAATTGATCCTTACCTGATAAAGTGAAGGCATTCAGGTATCCTACTACAGCTTCAGCCTGAACCCACCAATGGCGATCAGTATCAATATGCCCGGTAGTGAAGAACCTCTCATAGATCATACTGCCATCAGCCCTGATACCTTCCACGGATGAGTCGGCTATTCTTAAAGAAACATTCTTAACTTTGTCTGTAACATACTGATCACCAAGAACAAGAGCTGCCTCATAAATTAACCATGAAGATTCAATATTATGGCCGTATGATACCAGATCGGTTTTATCATTCCACTCTTCATCAAAAAACATATTGAGATTAAACGTCTCTTTGTTAATGATCTTGTCAAGAAAAACATTAATCAGATTTTTCAGCTGTCTTTTCAATAATTCATTAGGCCAGATCCTGAACATATTGGTATATGCCTCAAGAACATGAAGATGTGTATTCATCGTTTTCTTCTCATTGGCATCTTTAGCACTAAGCCGAAGGTCACCAATCTCCCCCCACTCTCTGTTGAAAGCTTCAAAATAGCCATTAAGGCTGTTATCATAACTGTATTTTTCAATCAATCCAAAGAGTTCAATAGCTTTATCAAGACACTCAACATCCCCTGTTACCCTATAATATTCGGTTAAGCCGTAGATGGCGAACGCCTGGGCATAGATCTGTTTCTTACTGTCTTTCACTTCCCCAAGGTGGTCAAGAAGCCAGTAAACGCCACCAAATTCCTTATCAAAAAAATGATCCAGGAGGTAATTTTTTGAGACTTCAGCAACTCTCAGATATGCCGGATTTTTAAGGACCCTGAAGGCGGATGAAAAAGTCCAAAGTATTCTAGAATTCAAAACACATCCTTTGTCAGCATCACTGTGGATCAATCCATTACCATCAATTCTCCCAAAGAATCCGCCATCTTTTAAATCGATCATTTTCGTCATCCAGAACGGTAGGATATTGTTTATNAGTTCGGCTGAAACTTCAGTTTTAAGTTTTTCCAATCTTGAATCGGCCATAGTTCTTCTTTTATAATTAAAACTATCAAAACAAGTTCAATTTTCCTTAAGGATAGAAGAATATTTTACCACAAAGGGACACAAAGGGTACACAAAGGAACGCACAGGGCACTATAGCAATATAATTCTAAACAAATAAAGTAGCAGATAGTATTCATTTCCTGTCTGAATTACCCCCTTTCATTTTCCCCCACGGGGGAAATGGAAAACCACTCCTTCCCCCGTGGGGGAAGGGAGGGAAGGGGGTGTCTAAAAAGAAAGAAATCATTATTCTTCTTTATGAGTTGCATCTCTTCTTACAGCGAGTTCAGCGCTGATTGTAAGCATCTTTTTCTCACTGAGNGGATAGATGAACATGAAGAATGCTCCCAGCAAAGTGCCTATAGCCGGGAAGAAGCTTAGCATCATTTTAATTCCTGTCTGNGCCTCAGCAGTCTGTACCACATTTGCCTTGAAACCATANTACCCCAGTAACCATCCTGCCAATGCGCCTCCGATAGTCCATCCGAATTTCTGCGACATGGATGAAGCGGAGAATACAAGTCCAGTTGCACGGCGTCCTGTTTTCCATTCGGAGTAATCAGCGGCATCAGCATACATCGACCATACAAGCGGGAAAATTATCCCTGCACTCATGCTGATAAGGAACTGGAAAACAAATATGAGAGAAATGCTGTTTCTGTCGAGCCAATAAAATCCAATACTGAAAACTGCGGCAAAAAGCATTGCATACAGGAATGTATATTTTTTCCCAATCCTGTCGGAGACAGGTTTGGCAAGCACTACACCAACGATATTGGCTGCCTGTCCAAGCACAAAATAAAGACTGCTAAGGGTTATGGTAAGATTAATTGCTTTAATTGAGAAAGCACTTTGCCCCTGAATGTAGTATTTGAAGTAGTAGATTGCTGCCCCGTCGCGGATTGAATTAAAGAATATTGCTGCAATACCTGCGCCAAGCAGGATGAACCAGGGAATGTTATGCCACAGGTCATTAAGGTCTTTTTTCAGTGAAGTTTTTACTGTTGTGGGTTTTATTCGTTCGCGGGTCCAGGAGAATGTAAAGAGGAAGAAAGTAATAGCGATTAATGCAAAAACCACTGAAGCCAGCTGCCATCCGAGCTGCAGATTCACGCCCCCTTTTCCGAGCTTGCTGAAAATATCCACAAGTGGTTCGGCCAGAGCCAGAACAAGAAGGCTGCCACCGAAGGCAAAAATGAACCGGAATGTTGCGAGGCTTGTTCTTTCCTTTCCATCGGATGTCATCACCCCCATAAGAGAGGCATATGGAACATTTATGAGCGAATACACCATCATCATCAGTGAGTATGTCACGAATGCATAAATCACTTTCCCTGATTCACTGAAAGAGGGAGTTGTAAAAGTCAGGACTCCGATAATACCAAAAGGAATTGCTATCCAGAGGAGATATGGCCTGAACTTTCCCCACCGGCTTTCTGTCCGGTCGCCGAGAATTCCTACGAAAGGGTCAAAAGCGGCATCCCAGATCCTCGTTACCAGGAACATGGTTCCTACCAGGGTCGCTGAGATCCCAAAAATATCTGTGTAGAAAAACATAAGATACATTGAAAAGAGTTTCCAGAACATGGAGCTTGCGGCATCGCCAAAGCCATATCCGATCTTTTCTTTGAGTTTCAGCTTTTGTGGGATCATAGAGATAATTATTTTAGGTTCTTATCAATCAGTTTTTTGAGTGTCTCAACCGAAGCTGCGGAACGTAATCCGTCTGCAGCAGTATTAAGGCAATAATCAACAAGTTTATCAATTGTTGATGTTGCTACATGCATCCTGGTATCGGATGAAGCATAATAGATATAAACTGACCCATTATCATCAACAATCCATCCGTTAGTGAAGAGTACATTTGAAACATCACCAATTCTTTCTTCTCCTTCCGGAGCCATAAAGAACCCTGCAGGTTCTGCTATCAGTTTTGAAGGATCCTCAATTTCAGTCATATATAGATAAAGAACATACCTCAACCCAGCTGCGCAACCTCTGACTCCATGGGCCAGATGCAACCAGCCGGCAGTAGTTTTTATTGGATGTGGCCCTTCCCCGTTTTTCTGTTCTTTTATTGTATGATAATAACGGAAGTTTATAATCTTCTCTTCTTTTATTTCTGCATTGGCAATGTCATCAATCAGAGCCCAGCCTATCCCGCCTCCCGAGCCGGCATCGATAAATCCATCCTGGGGACGGGTATAAAGAGCATATTTACCATTCACAAATTCGGGATGCAACACAACATTTCTCTGCTGACTTTTCGTTTTGAGGTCAGGAAGTCGTTCCCATGTTTTCAGGTCATGAGTACGGGCAATGCCAGCCGCAGCAACAGCTGAGGAAAGATCTCCGGCAGGTGCCGATGGATCTTTTCTCTCCGAGCAGAATACTCCATAAATCCATCCGTCTTCGTGCCTCGTGAGACGCATATCATAAACATTTGTATCGGGGTCACTTGTTTCCGGCATGGTTACAGGGTAGTCCCAGAATCTGAAATTATCAATGCCATTAGGACTCTCAGCTATTGCGAAAAAAGATTTCCTGTCATTTCCTTCCACCCTGGCTGCCAGAATATATTTCCCTTCAAACTTCATGGCGCCTGCATTAAACGCAGCATGAATTCCAAATCGTTCCAAAAGGTGAGGATTTGTAGCAGGATCAAGATCGTACTTCCAGAATAATGGTGCATGATCGCCGGTAAGAACAGGATATTTATACCGGTCAACGATTCCATTGCCGGGTTCAATCCTTATATTTTTCCGGGTAATGAGCTCCTCATGCTGTTCTCTGAGGATCCTTAATCTTGAATTGAAATAGGTCTTCATGGGATATCAGAGTTAAATATCAGTTATTTATTAAAAATTCAGCTTCAATTTCAACCAGCAGATTATCACGGCAGACATCTGATTCTATGAACGCCATGGTTGTTTCAGGAAACAAATCAGCACATATGGCCTTTACTTTTTTAAAATATTCCTGAGTCTTTATATAAACCCTAACCAGAATGAACTCTCCCCATTCCATATCCAATCCGGAAACCAGCTGATCAAACCGGTTCTTGTCAGCAAGTTTGCTAATATTCTCAATAGTTATCCGGGTTTGTTTATCTATATCATCAATGCCAATAGTATCCTGCCCGATTATTGAGGCTGTTCCTGAGATGAAAAGAGTTGACCTAACCTTTCGGGAAAGCAGTAATGCCCTTTCAAACTGAGGAGGATGTTTTAGAGATGTACCAACACATGGCATTCCCTTCAGTACCTGCTGACCATATTCGTAGGCATTGACCTGGTTCGGATTATTTATTGGTTTCACTGTTACTGCTTCATTTGCCTTTACTGCACAGAAATCAATGACAACACCACCGTGTTTCATTCCAATGCCTGTTGCCGAAGGATATCCGTGAACAGTGCGGTACTTATGATAGTATTCGCTTCTAACCTCATTAAATACCTGGTAATTCTGGAATCCATCCTTAAACTCCAGTATGTTTCCTATATAGTTCCATTGCCGTACGACATTATCCAATGACATTCCCTCAGCCTCAAGTATATCTTTCATCTGGTCGAAGGCAGATTCTGCAGCTCTCCTTGTATCTGACTGAAAAAGACCTGAGCCCAGACCTCCTGCCCACACCTCTTTTCCAGCATCAGTTGTACAAACTACATATGGTATTGAATTACAATTATTTGTAACAACATCCGAAGGATCAATATCAGAATAGCCTGCCTCAGCTACAACTTTCCACGGTATTTCAGGAGGATGCACTGTGATGCAATAGGCCGGGCACTGCNTGTCAAATGCTTCCCTTATCGTTTTACCTATTTCCTTTGACATTTTAAGATATGAGTCGTAATCAGGCACATCGATAAAAACATTAAGTTTAATTAGTCTGAATCCCGCTTCCCTCTTATAAATTATCTGTTTCAGGCACTGCCTCCACTCATCTCCGGTATTTCCTGCAGATCCTGGCTTAAATAC
>JGI20214J51088_10002029_pt1 | contig 13681 bp, 10 predicted proteins | sample WetSurMetagenome_FD_51088 | JGI IMG/M metagenome (IMG submission 51088) | reverse complement strand
CCATTGATCCCAAACGTGGCAGTTCTCTCGCCAAGCCGCGAAGCACGCAAGGGCGGGTGGGGGAGTTCTCACTGACACGCCCTGTGCCTGGCGGGACAATTTGATCCAAGCCTTACCCCGAGAAAGAAGGCGTTGTTCGTGACTTTGCGACCTTGGCGCCTTGGCGTGAAATGTTTCCGTTGATTTTGACAAAAAGTCCAACGGCTAGCCCGAGGTTTCGGCGGAAGTGACGACGTGGCGATTCCGACGCCCGCGTGACGACCGTCCGGGGTTCACGGCGGCGCCGCCCTCACGGTAACTCCGCAATTCGCCAACCCCGACCCTTCTGGAAGAGCCGCGTCTATGCTGGCACGCGGATCGCAAAACGTATCGCATGCGGTCACCCTGCGGACTTAACGGCCAGGCAGAAGCCATCGCGCGGGACGAAAACGGGGTCGGATTGAACACTGTCATTGAATTAGCACGAAGCTACGGCCTGTGGATCACCCTCGGCGCAGTGTTCCTGGCCATGCACTGGTTCGGGATGCGCTCCTGTGGCCGTCGTGGCGAGAGAGCTACCGGTCGATCAGGCAGCATCGTTGGCGCACACGATGACCATTCCGACAAGAGGAGCGGGGCATGACTGAAGGACTGCAGAACGCAATCGAGGCGGCGAAAAGCGGGCGGCGAAACATCAGCCGTTGGTCGATCGAACACCCGTATACGATCATTGCCTTCTACCTGGGCGTGGCGTTGCTGGCGGCCCTAGCGATCTTCTTTCAGATGCCGCGCCGGATGATGCCCTACGTCGAGAGCCCGATCGTCGGCGTGGTGTCCATGATGCCGGGGTTGTCGGCCGAGGAGATGGAGGTCTACTTCAGCAAACCCATCGAGGAGCGGATGGTCGACCTGAAGAATGTCCACTTTGTCCGCTCCACGTCGCAGGAGGGCTTCTCGATCGTCAGCATCGAATTCTGGTACGGCACGGACATGAAGAAAGCGCTCTTCGATGTCCAGTCGCTGATGAACGTCGTGCAGGCAGACTTGCCGGCCATGGGTGCGAACCTGAAGCCCTCATGGGTGCTCCCCATCGACCCGCTCAACATCCCGGTGCTTTCGCTCGCCGTGACCGGGGAAGGGTACGACCCGGTGCAGCTCCGGTCCCTCGTCGAGAACGAGGTGACCAACCGGCTGAAGGTCGTGAAGGACGTACAGTCGATCATGCTCTTCGGCGGCCAGAAGCTCCAGATGCAGGTGATCGCCGATCGGGACCGGCTGGCTGCCTATCGTCTGAGCCTGCTGGACCTGAAGGCCGTGCTGGACATGCAGAACCAATCCAAGGCCGCAGGGACGCTGACCTCCGGCGACCGCGAGGTGGTGGTGCGCACGGATCTCCGGGCCCGAACGCCGGAGGAGGTCGCGAACTATCCGATCGCGAGCCCGGACGGCCGGACGGTGTACCTGAAGGATGTGGCCGAGATCATGAATGCACCGCGCGAGCAGCGGAGCCTCTACCGGTTCAACGGCAAGGAGGCCGTCGAGCTGGCGATCATCCAGCAGCCGGAGGCCAGTTCGGTGCGCGTGATCGCGGACGTCAACGCCAAGCTGAAGGAGATCCAGGAGGACTTTCCAGGTCTGAAGTTCGAGGTGGCCTACGACAACGCTACCTTCGTGGGCTACCTCATGGACAACATGGTGGAGGAGCTGGTCCTCGCGATCGGCCTCACCGGCCTCGTCGTGCTCCTCTTTCTGGGAAACCTGCGCGGCACGGCGATCTCGGTCATCACCATCCCCATCTCGCTGGCCATGGCTCTCCTGGCCATGGTGCCGTTCGGGATGACGCTGAATAGCTCGACATTGATCGGGCTGCTGCTATCCATCGGACGGTTGGTTGACGATTCCATTATCGACATTCACTCCATCGAGCGCCACCTGCGTATGGGGAAGGCGCCCAAGGACGCCGCAGTGGATGGCATCGGCGAGGTTCGCCTCGCCGTCCTGGCCATCACGTTCATGGTCTGCGTGGCGCTCCTGCCGCTGGCGTTCTCGGGCGGCATCGTCCAGTACATGTTCGAGGGCATCGTCTGGCCGATCATCTTCGCCCTGCTGGCCTCGGCCCTCGTCTCCTTCACCCTGACCGCGCTCTTGGCCGCCAATCTGTTCAGATCGCATCAGGAGGAGGAAGCCGCCGGCCGGACGTGGCTGGAGCGCTATCTCCTGGATCCGTGCCAGCGTTTCTTCGAGCGACTGGAAGATCGGTACCGGGGCGCACTGGGCTGGGCCATCCGGAACCGATTCTCGGTCCTGTGCGCGGCGATTGCGGTCATCCTCGTAGGGGTCGCCCTCTATCCCAAGATCGGCAGCGAGATGATGCCGTTGGCCGACGTGTCCCAGGCGTACGCGCAACTCGAAGCGCAGCCCGGCACCTCCTTCGCGGGGACCTCGGAGATTGCCAAGCGGGTGGAGCAACTCCTGCTCAAGCAGCCCGAGGTGACGAAAGTCGCCTCCGAGGTAGGCTTCGAGCCGGGCGGAACCTACTTTACGGGCTACAGCATGGGCGCGGTGAATGCGGCGAGTATGATGATCACGCTCACCGACTCCTCCAAGCGCCAGCGGGACATCTGGCAGGTGATCGACGGCGTGCGCGACGAGGCCCTGCGCACCATCCCCGGTATCCGTCGCCTCTCCATCAAGGAGATGGGGGCCGACGTCATGGCCTCCAGTGCCGCGCCGATCCAGGTGATCATTTTCGGGCCGGACCTCGCCAAGCTGGCCGAGATGGGCGAGCAGGTGCGCGCACTGGCCGAGGAGATCCCCGGCTTTGTCCAGGCCTCCACTTCGTGGGCCATGACACTCCCGCAGCTTCACGTCGAGGTGGATCGGGCCCGGGCGCAGGAGCTGGGGCTCACGGTGGACGAGGTGGCGAACCAGGCCTACTACGCGCTGAAGGGCGGGTTGACCACCGAATTCTATCGCGTGGACAACAAGCGGCTCTTCACGATCTTGCTCCGCTACAAGGGCGACCAGCGCAAGGATCGCCAGGACCTGGAGCAGGTGAAGATCGTCGGGAAACGGGGCGAGGTGGTCTCCCTCGCGTCGCTGGCCCGCCTCGCGGAGCGGCCGGGGCCGACGCTCATCGAGCACGACAACTTCCGGCGCGTCAGCTCCGTGCTCGGCTTCTATCGGAAGGGCGGGCCCCCCAGCATGGACCTCTCCATGGACCTGCTGATGGCGGCCCACGGCAAGCTCAATCTGGCGCCCGGGTACGGGATCGAACTGCGGGGCGACATGACCCAGATGGAGGAGTCGTTCAGCCGTCTGCTGAAGGGGTTGTATCTCGCCCTCATCTTCATGTTCCTCCTGCTGGTGGCCCAGTTCAAGAGCCTGGTCGAGCCGTTCAACATGGTCTTCTCTTTGTCCCTCACATTGACCGGGATCCTCGGCGGGCTTTACCTGGCGGGCCAGACCTTCTCGACGGTGTCGATCCTGGCAGTGGTCATCCTCACCGGCATGATGATGACGGTGGCTGTGCTGATGATCGACCTCGTGCTGCGGCTCCGAGAGCAAGGGGTACCGCGGGACGAGGCCATCCTGACCGCCGGGCCCATCCGGCTGCGTCCGATCATCATGACCTCGCTGATCACCATCGTGGCCCTGATCCCGGTGGCGTTCTTCCCGCGCACCGGCATCGACGCCTACGCGCCGCTGGCGGTCGTCGTCATCGGTGGCTTGACCATCGGCACGGTGCTGGCGCTCTTCGTGGTGCCGGTGATCCACACCTACACGGACGACCTGGCCACGCTGATCCGGCGCGCGATCGCCACGCTGCGGCGCCGTGCGGGCAAGAAGGAGGCGGCAGCATGAGTGTGCGAAGCCGGTACCTAGTGACCACGCTGTGAACGCTGTAGGAGGACGGGTATGAAGATCGTGCGCACCCTGATCGCCTTGGCTCTGGTTGTCGCCGCCGGAAGCTGGGCGTATTACACGAACGTCGCCTCGGGCAAACCGGCGATGGACATGAGCGCCCGGGTGACGGGGGCTGCGTCGGCGTTTCCGGTGACGCTCGCCACCGTCGAGCAGGGGGCCGTCCGCGGGACCGTGGTGTACACCGGTTCCGTGGCCGCCTACACCGAAGAAGACGTCTACCCCCGCGTGACGGGCCGCATCCTGGAGTTGTCCGTGTACCCCGGGGACGCGGTCAAGGCCGGGCAGGTGGTGGCGCGGCTGGATGACCTGGAGCTGACGTCCCGGGTGCACGAGGCGGAGGCCGCCGCGGCGAGTGCGCACGCCAACCGCGCGCAGATCGTCGCGGACCTCGCGGCCGCACGGTACGGGATCACGCAAGCGGAGAAGGAGCTGGCGACGGCCGAGGTGGAGGCGGGCTACCAGCAATCCGTGGCGGCCCGCGACGAGCGGCTCTTGAGCAAAGGCGCGGTGTCCGAGCAGGAGGCGGACAACACACGCGCCCTGGCGGCTGCGGCGCAGGCGCGGGTGGGAGCGGCGCGCGCACGGATCGAACAGGCCAAGGCCCTGGAGACGTCCGCCCAGCGGAAGCTTGAAGCGGCCGACGCCATTGTCCTGCAGGGGCAGGCGCAGGCCAAGACGGCGCAGGTCGTGCGGGACTACGTCAATATCCGTGTCACGACCTCCGGAAACGTCGTCAAGCGCCTGGTCGCGCCCGGCGTTCTTGTGCAGCCCGGCACGCCCGTCTTGAAGATCGTCCAAGTGGATCAGGTCCGCCTCCAGGCGAACGTTGGGGAACAAGATTTGGCCGGTATCCGCGTCGGGTCGCCGGTGACCGTCATCCTACCCGGGAACGCCGGCGAGCCCTTCGCGGCCAAGGTGAGTTCCGTGTCTCCGTTCGTGGATCCCGGGGCGCGGACAGCGGTGGTGGAGGCGGTGGTTCCGAACCCCGGGCGGCGGCTCCTGCCGGGGCAGTACGTACAGATGCAATTCGTCACGGGGGAGCAACCGAAGGCCCTGTTTGTACCGCGCGAGGCCGTCGCGCGCGGCGGAGACAGCGCCAGCGTGTGGGTGGTCGAAAACGATCGCGTCGAGCGTCGTCAGGTGACCACAGGCCTGGAGAGCCGCGACCGCGTGGAGATCGTGGCCGGGCTCGACGCGGGCGAGCGGGTTGTGCGCCGTGGCCACGAGGGGTTGTACGCGGGCGCCCTGGTTGCCGACGCGTTAGCGGCCGCGACCCCGGCTGCGGCGGGTCAGCCAGCGCCAGGATCCGCCTCGTCGCACGCCACGCACGGGGGGCAGACGGCGCAGACGACCGTCGCACAGGCGACGCCGTCTGCCGCTACGCTTCAGATCACCCTCGCCACCAGCGCCATCACGCTTTCGTCGGGGAGCGGCACCGTGCGGGTGGAGGTGAAGGATCTGGCGGGTCAGCCGGTCTCCGATGCCAAGGTCGAGGTCAGCGCCGGCATGACGGGGATGAACGTCTCCAAGGTGGTGGCGCGTTTGACGAAGGACCCCGGAGCGTACGAGGCCCGACTCAACTTCGGCATGGCCGGGGCGTGGACCGTCGAGGCCAACGCCACCGCGCCCCAAGGGGCAACCATCTCGGCCAAGTTCAAGGTCGAGGCCAAGTGATGGGGAGGATGGCGATGACGACTTCCAAGGTACGCGTTTCCTCCCGATTCACTCTTGGATGGCCATGCGTTCTGCTGGTTGTCGGGATGATGATGGCCCTGACAGCCGGCCCGTCTACGGCTGCCGTGGATTCCCTGCCCCGCGTCGAGGGACCGGTCACGATGGAACAAGCCGTGAGCCTGGCCCTGGAGCACAGCCGGAAGATCAAGGCCGCGGCGGCCGACCAGCGCGCCATGCGCTCCATGCAAGGGGAAGCGACGGCGGGCTTCTTCCCGCAGGCCTCGGCCAACGGGTACCTGATTAACCAGAACATGACCCCGAACATCTACAGCTCGGCCGGCGACACCATGGCGCGCAACTACTTCTTGTCCGGGACGAACCGGGGGCAGGATGTGAATGTCAGCGTCATGTGGCCGCTCTTTTCCGGGGGCCGGACCTACTATGGCTACAAGGCGGCACGCTCGCGGGCCGATGCCGCCGCCCTGATGCGCGCGGGGACCGAACTCGACGTCGCCATGCAGGTGCGGCTCGATTACATCGCCGCGATGCGCGAGCAGGAGAACGCGCGGGTGACGGCGGACCTGCTCCGGCAAACCGAGGAGCGCCTCCGGGTGACCCGCGAGGAGTTCGACGCCGGGCGCGTCGCGCGGTTCAATGTGCTGCGTGACGAGGCCGAGCTGGCGTTTGCCACCCAACTCGACACGGCGGCGCGCAGTCAGGCGGCCATGGCCCTTGTGGCCTTGAAGACGACACTCGGCGTGGACCTGAGCTCCTCGATGACGGCGACCGAACCATTGCAGTACACGCCGGAACCGGCATCGATCGAGGAGGGGGTGCGGACCGCGCTTGAAGCGCATCCCGAGGTGCAGGCGGCGGCGAAACGCACCGAGGCGGCTCAGTCCGAGGTGCGCTCCGCCTATGGCCGGTATTTACCCGAGGTGTCCGCGACCTGGATGTACGACTGGCAGTGGGCGCGCAATCGGGGCGATGAGATGACGGAGCGGATGGACGGCTACTCAGCCGGCCTCGTCCTGACCATCCCGCTCTTCGACGGCTTCATGCGGGAGCATGCCATCGGGACGGCCCGCGCACGCGAGGACCAGGCGAAAGAACAGGCGATGCTGGCGCGGCAGCAGATCGCCAAGGCGGTGAACCAGGCCGCGCTGTTGCTCCAGGCCGCCGAGCAGAACGTCGAGGCCAGCCGGAAGGGCCTGGCCCAGGCGGACGAACAGTTCCGCATCGTGCAGGAGCGGTACGCGAGCGGGCGGGGCATTCAGGTCGAGGTGCTCGACGCGCAGACGACCCTCACCCGAGCACGCTTCAACGTGGTGGCCGCGCTCGCGGACCATCAGACTGCGCGGGCGATGTGGCTGCAGGCCACGGGGCGGGTGCGGTGAGCCAGGCTGCTGAAAAAGGTCCATCTGCGGCGTTGGCTCGCTTAGGCGTTCATTGCGGCGTACCTGGAGTACGCCTCATTCGGCCTTGCGCTCGCCGCCTTGCATCTGGACCGTTTTGAGCAGCCTGCTACGCGGTCAGCGAACAGGGTTCAGCGATCAGCGCTCAGCCATCAGCGTTCAGCGATCAACGTACAGCGGCATGGTGTCCGCTTCTTCAACTGGCCGCTGGACACTGAAGGTAACCCTACACAAGGAGTCGGACATGCGAAGGTATTCGATGATGTTCCTGATTTCGGCACTCACCGTCGGGGTGCTTCTCCAGGCGCCATCACCACTTTTCGCGGGGCAGGCGGCCGCTCCCTCCACCGGCGGGCATTCTGCGTCGATGCATGGGCAGCACGTGGGTACGCTGGACCTCAACAGCGCCCCGCTCGAAGAGCTGCGGCAGTTGCCCGGCGTCAACGAGGCGACCGCGAAAAAGATCGTGGAGAATCGTCCTTACGCGCGGGCGGACGAGCTGGTGACGAAGAAGGTGCTCTCCAAGGCTGCGTATGACAATGTCAAGGAACACCTCGCGGTGACCAAGCCGGTCGGCAAGTAGGGGGCGCGGCGATGCGACACGTGCAGCATTGGTCGAGGATCTTCCTGTTGGGCATGGCTCTCGCGTTCGTCGCTGTCCCGGGCTGGGCGCAGCAGGGCGGGATGGCGAGTATGGGCGACCGGTCGACCGGGCCGCCCCGATCGGCGAATCCGTCGGGGAGCGGGACGATGACGCCTGGGAATCGGCCGAGCGCCGGTTCGATGGGCGGAAGCAGCGGGATGTCCAGCATGCCCGCAACCCGACCCCTGGGAGTTGCAGGGCTAGGCGTGCGGTCCGGGATGTCCGGCATGTCGGGGCCCGAGGGGGCGTCATCCGGTATGGGGAGCATGCCGGGGGCGTCGTCATCGCGCGCGTCGGGCATGAGCGGAGGTGCGGGGATGACCGGGAGATCCGCCGGGATGTCGGGCACCGGCAGCATGGCGGGACCCGGGACCCGATCGAGCGCCAGCGGGATGTCCGGGGGCTCTAGCCTGTCCGGCATGGGTGGGCAATCAGGCCTCTCCAGGTCTGGCGGACGTTCTGAGAGGTCAAACGGCGCTCCGGCCACACCGAGCACGGCCGGCATGTCGGGGATGCCGGGGCGATAGCGTCTCTGTGGAGTGCTGCGGTCCCGGCCGTGACGGTGGCAAAGGGAAAACGGCTGGTGGACGATGTGTGGACGTTCTCGCTGGACGGCGCCCGGTGACTCTGGCGCGGTCTCAAGATTTCTTCTTGACAGGATGCCGGTGCTAGTTTAAAAAAACCACACTTCTCATCCAGAGTGGCAGAGGGAAAGGCCCGACGAAGCCACGGCAACCCCGGAACGACCTGCGGGGTGCCAACTCCTACCCCGACGGAACGCGCGGTCGGGGAAAGATGAGAGGGGGACGAGTCCGCTTGAACCCCTTCTCATTCCGATTCATGAGGAGGGGTTTTGTTTTTCAGGCGGAGAGGGGAGCGCGAGATGATGGCGATGCGCGGGCGCCACAGGATGGCGCCAATCCGGGGATAGGACGCGGGGTTCCGGGGCGCACCCCGCTTTCTCACGAACAGATCGTTACCGATAACTCGCACACACATGGGAGCTTCCATAATGGCAAAGCAGGGACTGAGCACGCTGGCGCTGCACGCGGGACAGCAGGCAGACCCGACGACGGGCGCCCGCGCGGTGCCGATCTACCAGACAACGTCGTACGTCTTCAAGAGCTCCGAGCACGCGGCGAACCTGTTCGCGTTGAAGGAGTTCGGCAACATCTACACGCGCATCATGAATCCCACCACGGACGTGTTCGAGAAGCGAATCGCCGCGCTGGAAGGTGGGACGGGCGCTCTGGGGGTGGCCTCGGGGCAGTCCGCCATTTCGCTGGCGTTGCTGGCGATCACTCGGCTGGGGGATGAGATCGTCTCGGCCAACAATCTGTACGGGGGTACGTACCAACTCTTCCATTACACGTTCCCCAAGCTGGGTCGGACCACGACGTTTGTGGACTCGCGGAAGCCCGAGGCCTTCAAGCGCGCCATCACGGAGAAGACGCGGGCCATCTATATCGAGACGATCGGCAATCCGAAGCTCGACGTGCCGGACTTCGAGGCGATCGCCAAGATCGCCCACGATGCCGGGGTCCCGCTGGTGGTGGATAACACCGTGGGTGTCGGGCTCGTGCGGCCGATCGATTATGGCGCGGACATCCTCGCCACCTCGGCAACGAAGTATATCGGCGGCCACGGGACGTCCATCGGCGGCGTGATCGTTGACTCGGGGAAGTTCCGATGGAACAACGGAAAGTTTCCGGAGTTCACGGAGCCCGACCCGAGCTATCACGGGATCGTCTTCTGGGATGCACTGGGCGACGTGCCGGGGATGGGCAATGTGGCGTTCATCCTCAAAGTCCGCGTGACGCTTTTGCGGGACATCGGCCCGGCGCTCAGCCCCTTTAACTCCTTTCTGTTCCTGCAGGGTCTGGAGACGCTGCCCCTGCGCCAGCGACAGCACGGCGAGAACGCCCTGGCGGTCGCCCGCTACCTCAAGAAACATCCCTTGGTCAACTGGGTGACCTACCCCGGCCTGGAGGACGATCCCAATCATCCGGTGGCTGCCAAGTACCTGAAGCACGGGTTCGGCGGGATCATCGGGTTCGGGATCAAGGGCGGGCTGGAGGCCGGGAAGCGGTTCATCAACTCGGTGCAGCTTCTCTCGCACCTGGCCAATATCGGCGATGCCAAGAGCCTGGTGATCCATCCCGCCTCGACGACGCATCAACAGTTGAGCAAGGAGGAGCAAGAGGAGACGGGGGTCACGGCGGACTATATCCGCCTCTCGATCGGCTTGGAGGACGTGGAGGACATCACGGCGGACATCGACCAGGCTCTCAAGAAGGCTGCGAGTTGAGCCGTTGCAAAAGAATCACGTGACCGGGAAATTCTGAAACGGCATAAGGAGCCGTAACGAAATTGCAAAAAGCGGACAAGTTATTTCGTAACGGCTCCTAAGCCGCTGTCGAAGAAGAACTTGACCGGAGGGAAATCGGGGACGGCATAGCGAGCCGTAACGACATACAACAAATGGGCACATCATTTCGTAACGGCTCCTCACTCGGCAATCCCGCAGGGAGTGCGCGACCATGATCGTCCACACGCAGCAGGTTACGTTCGACGAGGAGCTCCGCCTGAAGAGTGGGGCGACCCTCAAGCCGGTCACGCTAGCGTACGAGACCTACGGTACCCTGAATGCGGATCGTAGCAACACCATTCTCATTTGCCATGCACTGTCCGGCGACGCGCATGTCGCCGGACAGCACTCCCCCCACGACCGGAAGCCCGGCTGGTGGGACGACGCGGTGGGGCCCGGGAAGGCGTTCGACACCGACCGCCACTTCATCGTCTGTTCGAACGTCATCGGCGGATGCTCGGGCAGCACCGGGCCCTCCTCGATCAACCCGGAGACGGGCCGCCCGTACGGGCTCTCCTTCCCGGTGGTCACCGTGGCGGACATGGTGGAGGCGCAGCGCTGGCTAATCGACGCGCTGGACATCCCCTCGCTTCTGTGTGTGACCGGGGGGAGCATGGGCGGCATGCAAGCCCTGCAGTGGGCCGTATCCTATCCGGACCGGGTGCGAAGCGCGCTCGTGCTCGCGTCGACCGCTTGCACCTCCGCCCAGACGATCGCGCTGAACGAGGTCCCGCGTCAGGCGATCTACGCCGACCCCAACTGGAACGAGGGGGACTATTACGGGAAAGAGCCGCCCAACGCCGGGCTGGCAGTGGCCCGGATGATCGGCCACATCACCTACCTCAGTGAAACCTCCATGCGGGAGAAGTTCGGCCGCCGGCTGCAGGAGCGCGAGCGATACGGNTATGACTTCGCGACCGAGTTCGAAGTGGAGAGTTACCTGAAGTATCACGGCAACCGCTTCACCTCTCGGTTCGATGCCAACTCCTTCCTGTACATCACCAAAGCCATCGACTACTTCGATCTTTCCCTCGGCCGCGGCGACCTGTCGGAGGCGTTCGCGGATGTCAAGGCAAAGATCCTGGTGCTCAGCTACAGCTCCGACTGGCTCTATCCGCCGGAACAGTCCGAGGAGCTGGTCCGAGGGCTTCTGCGCAACGGTATCGATGCCAGCTACGTGGAGATCAAGAGCGACTACGGCCACGACGCTTTCCTCTTGGAAGTCGAGCGGCTCGGCGAGCTCACGCGAGACTTTCTGGCGAAGGTTGAGCGGGAGACCTCCGGGCCCGCCGGTCCGGCGCAAGGTGCGCCGACATCGACTGGAGAGCGGGAGGAGAAGGTCTATCCGCTGGCATCCTGGGCGGCCAAGACGCGCGGTACATGGCGGCTGGCCAAGGTCGAGCAACGGGAGATCGCATGAACTCCTCACGTCCAGACCTCGACGTGATCGTGCACATGGTTTCGGCGGGGTCGCGGGTGCTAGACCTGGGCTGCGGTGACGGGACGCTGCTCGCGGAGTTGGTTGCGCAGAAGGGTGTCCAGGGGCGCGGTGTGGAGGTGGACGAGGTCAAGGTCCGCGGTTGCATGTCCAAGGGGTTGTCGGTTCGCCACGGCAACATCGAGGACGGATTGGCCGATTTTCCCGACGGTATGTTCGACGTCGTGATCCTTAGCCAGACGGTGGCCTACCTGAATCGACCGCTGGGCGTCATGCAGGAAATGGCCCGCGTCGGGCGGTCGGCAATCATCTCGTTCGAGAACGCGGGGTACTGGAAAGCCCGCGGGCGATCGCTGCGCGGTGGCGGGGCCGGGACGACTCTGGTGTCCGGCCAGCCGCGCGTGCGGTCGATCACGCTGCCCCAGTTCGACGAGGTGCTGCACCATCTCGGGCTGCAGGCCAAGGAGCGTGTGCTCCTGCGCGGGTCGGAGCCGGTGCGGCGGTGGCCATCGCTCTTCGCCGATGCCGCCGTGTTCCGGGTGGCGAAGGCCTGATTGCAAGCGGTCAGCCGTCAGCGGTCGGCCATTAGCGATCAGCGATCGGCGAACAGCGGTCGGCCAAAAACCGACGAGGAAGAAATCGTGCGGTACGGTGCTTTTGGGCTTGGTGCTGCCCTGTGGGGATTTCTTGTATTTGCTGAATGCTGAACGCTGATCGCTGAACGCTGACACGCGAGCGTAATCTCTTCCAGAACGCAGAGACAACATGCCGAAGACGAGTGAACGCACGGCCCTCTTCACCGAATCCGTCATCCGCCGGATGACCCGGGTGGCCAATCAGCACGGCGCCATCAACCTGTCGCAGGGTTTTCCGGACTTCGACCCACCGGCCGCCCTGACCGCGGCGCTCGCGGATGCCGCCCGCACCGGCCCGCATCAGTACGCGGTCACCTGGGGCGCGCCAAATTTCCGGGAGGCGCTGGCCGCCAAGCAGGCCCGCTGGATGGGCATTCCCCTGGATCCGGACCGGCACCTCGTGGTGACCTGCGGCGGGACCGAGGCGATGATGGCGGCCATGATGACCGCGTGCAATCCGGGGGACTCGGTCATCGTCTTCTCGCCGTTTTACGAGAATTACGGCGCGGACGCGATCCTTTCGGGGGCCCGGCCAGTGTACGTGCCGTTGCGCCCGCCCGATTTTGCGTTCGACCCGGCGGAGCTTCGGGCGGCGTTCCGGCAACGACCGAAGGCGATCATCCTCTGCAATCCGTCCAATCCCAGCGGCAAGGTGTTCACGCGGGACGAGTTGCTGTCGATCGCGACGCTCGCCGAGGAATTCGATGCCTTCGTCATCACCGATGAGGTCTATGAGCACATCGTGTATGCCCCGCACCGCCATACCTACTTCGCCGCGCTCCCCGGGATGTTCGACCGCACCATCAGCGTGAGCTCCCTGTCCAAGACCTACTCGATCACCGGGTGGCGGCTGGGGTACATCTTCGCGGCGCCGGCGGTTATCGACAGCGCCCGCAAGGTGCACGACTTCCTGACGGTGGGCGCGGCGGCGCCGCTGCAGGAAGCCGCCGTCACCGGACTCCGGTTTCCCGACAGCTACTACGCCGATCTGCTCGCCGGGTACACCCGGAAGCGGGACGTGTTCGTGGGCGCCTTGGACGCCGCGGGACTGTCCTACACGACCCCCCAGGGGGCCTACTACGTCCTGGTGGATGTCTCCGAGTTCACGAAGGACGACGATGTCGGCTTCTGCGAGTGGCTGGCGCGCGAGGTGGGCGTGGCGGCGGTGCCGGGGTCTAGCTTCTTCCACGAACCGGTGCGGCATCTGATCCGGTTCCATTTTGCCAAGCGGGAGGAGACGCTGGCCGAGGCTGGCGAGCGGCTGAAGCGACTCCGCGACCACTGGCGAAACCGGCGCGGTTCCCTCCCGCGATGAAAGTCCGCCCGTTGTGCGGCGGAAGCGGTCGATGAGTCCTCGCGATCTCCTCCAAAACCCTCTGTGGAGAGCGGAAGAGCTGGGACGGCCGATCCCGGACTCCCCCCATGCCGTCTCCGTGGCGATGCCCCGCTGGCAGGATGTGGTGGCCTACGAGGAAGGGCGGCCNGAGGTGATCCGGAAGCTGGCCGGCGGGTACCCGAGGTTCGTGATCCACTCGCTGGTGCAGACGCTGGCCCATAGGCTGGGCGGCGGAGCACCCTGTCTTCCGTTTCCGTCGCGTCGCG
>JGI20214J51088_10002027_pt1 | contig 13688 bp, 9 predicted proteins | sample WetSurMetagenome_FD_51088 | JGI IMG/M metagenome (IMG submission 51088) | reverse complement strand
GCATTTTCCGAATGCGTCAGAAAAGAAAAAGAGAAATTTTCCTGGAACAAAATGACCGATGCGGTTACTGAAATATTCTATAAGTGCCTGCTCAAACAGCTGATCAAAGCACTGTAATTACAATGTAATTACGTATTGTTCCGGCTTTGTACCCTGATCCACAGGATGTCAACTAAATATTTACCTTGTCCTTGATCAGATAATTGTTCCTTTCTGAAGAATTCCGGTTGATCAGTTCACCAAGGAATCCGGTCAGAAACAAAACAGTTCCAATAATCATTACTGTAAGGGCAATATAGAAGTATGGACTATCGGTTATCAGCGGTGCCCTCATATTATTGTTAATGTAAACAAGCTTTTTGATGCCGAGATATCCGGCCATTATGAAACCTATTAAAAACATTAATGTCCCGAGGGAACCAAAAAGATGCATGGGGCTTTTTCCGAACCTTGTAATGAATCCAATTGTAAGCAGATCAAGATAACCCTTCATAAACCTGTCAAGTCCGTATTTGGAAACGCCATATCTCCTGGGTTTATGCTCAACAATTTTTTCACCTATTCGGCCGAAACCTGCTTTTTTTGCCAGCATTGGTATGTACCTGTGCATTTCACCATAGACCTCGATTCCCTTAACCACTTCATTCCGGTAAGCTTTCAGTCCACAATTAAAATCATGAAGCTTTATACCTGATGACAGACGTGCGGTTCCGTTATAGATCCTGCTCGTAAATCGCTTAATAAAAGGATCATACCTTTTCTTTTTCCATCCCGATACAAGATCATAGCCTTCCTCATTTATCATCCTTATAAGACCGGGTATTTCATCGGGGCTATCCTGCAGATCTGAGTCCATTGTTATTACAACATCTCCCTTTGCCTCAGTAAAACCTGAATGAAGCGCTGCTGCCTTGCCATAATTCCTTCTGAACCTTAATCCTTTTACAAAACTGTTTTCACGGGAAAGTTCTGTAATGACCTGCCATGTTTCGTCAGAACTCCCATCATCAATAAAAATTACCTCGAAATCAAGCCTGCTGGCATTGCATGTTCTCTCAATCCATCCAGCTAATTCCCTGAGTGATTCTTCTTCATTGTAAACCGGGACTACAACAGAAAGATCCATAAGGTCACCTTATTTTACTTCAGGAGAGTCGATTAACGGATTACCCTCTTTTTTGACAAAAATCGCAACTATCAGCGACATGATGACTCCATAAAGCATATTACCAAATATGCTTAAGGGTGCCATTATTTCAGGCTTCATCATTTTCTTCTGAATTTTTAGCCCTGCATCCACAGCTTCCTGCGGAATTCCCCTTTTTGCCATAAGTTCTTCAGCTGCAGCAAGCTGTTTGTCAATTAATCCGGGATCGATTATTGAAAAAAGAATATAGGTGAATACTGCGGTTATAATTGCATAATAAAGAAATATTACAACTCCTGCACCAACAGCCTGCCCGTATGTAATACTACCATGCAGATAATTGTCGCGGTACGATTTAATCAGGAAGAAGAGAGCCACAACAAGAATCAGAAGAAATACATATCCCTGGGTTTTATTTATTGTCAGATCAAGGAAATACATTACAAGCGTATAAACGATTCCTATCATGGACAGGATAAGACCATTGGTAAGATTTGCTTTCCAGACATTCGATTTTTGTTCCATAGGTTTAAATATAAGTTAGGTTGAATTTATCGGCTGACAACAAATATAGTGTAAAAACATAATAAAGAGTCTTCGCTGTTTTGGAATATTTATTTTGCCGGCTTGGCAAAAATTCGTATTTTTGCGCGGGGTAAGTCTTATACGACCAGCTCCTGCTGAACTCCCCCAGGATCGGAAGGTAGCAAGGGTAGGCAGTTGTAGCGGTGCGATGTAAGGAGCTTACCCTTTTTTTGGTTTATAATGCTACTTCGAATTTATCCGGAAAATCCAAGCGCCGACCGCATAAGAAAAGTGGTTGAGGTCCTCGAAGGAGGAGGCATCATTATTTACCCTACCGATACTGTTTATGCGATCGGCTGCGATATCAGGGCAAACAAATCAATCGAGAAAATTGCACGGATGAAAGGACTTAATCCTCAGAATCCCGATATGTCGCTGATTTTTCATGATATGAGTCAGCTATCGGAATACACTGTAATCAGGGATAATTCGATATTTAAACTCCTGAAAAGAAACCTGCCGGGACCATTCACATTCATAGTACAGGCGAATAATCAGATCCCGAAATTATTCAAAAATAAAAAGAAGACAGTTGGTATAAGAATTCCTGATAACAATATTGTACGTGAGCTTGTTAAAGAGCTTGGGCGTCCGGTTATCACCACTTCAATACATGATCCTGATGAGGTTATCGAGTATACTACCGATCCGGAACTGATCTATGAAAAGTACCGTGAAATTGCCGATATTGTAATTAATGGCGGATATGGCAGGAACGAAGCTTCAACAATTGTCGATTGTACATCTGATGAGATAAGTATCGTAAGGCAGGGGCTGGGCATTCTGGAACTATAACTTTACCTGTTATAGAAACTCCTGGTGAATATAACTATTACTGTAAGCAATTCCAGTCGTCCCAGGAGCATCAGCATGCATAGAATCCATTTGCCGGTTGAAGGAAGATCAGCATAAGTCGCAAAAGGACCAAAGTCACCTAAACCGGGTCCTATATTACCAAGCATCGATGCTGCTGTGCTCAATGATGTGATGATATCATAATCGAGTAATGATATTATCAGCGAACCTGCACAAAGAGTAATGAAATACAAGATGATGAATATCAAAAGGTTGTAAACCGTATCCTGAGGAATTTTTTTCTTTTCGACCCTGACAGGCAGGAAGGCATCTGGATGGACCAGTCGTCTTAAATCATTGCGGGCGTTCTTTACTATTATCATGAGTCTGATAATCTTAATACCTCCGCTTGCTGAGCCGGCCATACCACCGGTAAACATGAGAATAAAGATGATTAGGATTCCCAGGTTTGACCATTGACTGAAGTTTACTGTATAAAATCCTGTTGTGGTTAAAATCGAAATTGAATTGAAAAAACCGTCTGACAAAGCCTTTGAAAAGGTTTTTCCCGATTCATGAAAGAGCAGGAAAGTGATAAATAGTGAAATCCCTGCTGCAAGGATTGCATATATGACAAATTCATTATTCCGGATGATCTTTTTGAACTGACCCTTGAGAGCAAAGTAAACCAGTGCAAGATTGGTTCCTGCGAGAAACATAAAAAGTGTTATGATTGCCCGGATAAACGGAGAACCAAAAGCTGCGATTCCATGGTTCCGTGTCGAAAATCCTCCTGTGGAAAGTGTTGAAAAAGAATGACAGATTGCATCAAAAACCGGCATTTTAAAAATTATCAGAAGCAGCGCCTCACCAAAGGTCAGTGCGATATAGATTGAAACCAGCCTTTTTGTTGTTTCAATTGCTTTAGGATGGATTTTGTCAGTCATCTGACCTGAAAATTCAGTGGTGGAGAGCTGTATGTTAATGCTTTTAATAACCGGAAGAACGTAAAATGATAAAGTCAGGATTGCAATTCCGCCAAGCCATTGTGTAAGGCTTCTCCAGAAAAGTATGCCATGTGGAAGTGATTCAATATCTCTGAATATTGTGGCTCCGGTTGTGGTAAAGCCTGAAATTGATTCAAAAAATGCATCCGTAAAGTTGCCGGCAGCTGAGGTGAATAAATATGGCAGGGATCCAAAGAGACTGAAAAGGATCCAGACAGATGTAAGTATCACATAACCCTCCCTTGAGCCATATAGCTTTTCCTCGTTGCGAAGAGGTGTAAAAACAAGAATGCCCGAAACTAATGTTATTATGCTTGAATAAAGCAAAGGACCTGCTGCAGATTCTTTGTATAAAAGAGATACTCCTGCCGAAATGAGCAAAAAAATTCCCTCGATTATAAGTACCTGACTGAAAACCCTTGCGATAATCCTGAAATTGATCATAACAGGTCAGGTGAAGAATTTCGATATTTTTTCGTAAGCAGAGGGTAAAGTAAAAACTACAACTTTATCGTTAGGCTTAATAATTGTATCACCTGTTGCAATGAAAGGTACTCCATCCCTTGTACCCCCGCCAACAATTGCATCCTTTGGAAAGTCGAGGCTCCTCAGGGTGCCTTTCGATATCCTGGCATTATCGGGTACATTGAATTCAACTACTTCAGCTTCAGTGCCGGTCATATACTTTACCTGCGTCACATTAGGGTTTGTTGTATGTCGGAAGATCCTGCTCGCTGCCGAAATCTTTTTATTGATGATAGTGTCAATCCCTATGTTTTCAGCCAGGTTTATGTATTCCATGTTTTCAACCTCAGCGACAGTCTTTTTGACTCCCATCTTTTTTGCAAGAAGACATGAAAGGACATTGGTTTCCGAGTTACCGGTCACCGCGACAAAAGCATCCATCTTACTTATCCCCTCCTGTTCCAGAAGATCAACATTTCGGCAATCCCCGTTAATTATAAGTGTATTTTCAAGGATATCCGATAACGCTTCACATCTTTCAGGATCAGAATCGATAAGTTTTACCTGACAGTTTTGCTGCATGTAAAGCGCCACATGTTTACCGATCCTGCTTCCACCAAGTATCATGATACTCTTTGCTTCAAAATTCTCTTTACCGGAGGTGATCATCATCTCATCAATACCTTCTATTGTTGAAATGACGAATACCATGTCACCCAGCCGGAAATATTCGTTACCTCTTGGTATAATAGTTTTATCATTTCGCTTAATTGCAACAGCCCTGTATTTATCTGTGCTGTGTGTAAGGGATATTTCTTCGAGGCTTTTATTCAGAATGGGGGCATTCTCATCAAGTTTCTGAACATACATGGCGAGCTTTCCACCGCAGAATTCCATGAATTCCGTTGTACCTGTCTCATGAAGAAGGCTCAGCACTTCGCGCGCAGCAATCAGCTCAGGGTATATAAGTGAATCAATTCCAAGCGATTTGAAAAACTCGAGGGTGGAATGTTCAAGGTAATCAAGGTTATCTATCCTGGCAATCGTTTTTACCGCCCCGAGCCTTTTGGCGAGTATCGAGGAGGTTATATTTGTATCTTCCCAGTGAGTCACTGCTATAAATAGATCGGTTTTTTTCTGAAGAATCTCCTGCAGTATATTTATGGAGGTTGCTGATCCGACATATGTGAGAACATCCATGGACGAATCCACTGGTTTGAGCCTCTCTTCCTCAGTGTCGATAAGTATTATCTCATGGTTCTCATTTGAAAGCATTTTAGCAAGATGAGTACCTACTTCGCCAGCCCCGGCAATAATTATTCTCATAAAAGACTGATAAAAAACAGAACAAAATAAGACATAAATAGCATAATACTCAAGTTTTTTGACGATTATTTAGCCTTCTCCTGAAGGCTCCCGAATTCCTGACATAGTGGATCGTATCTGGTTTCCTGTCACTATTAAGCTTCAACCTGAAGCCTGATGACACCTCTGATGGCAATATAACCGCATCAACCGGACCGGTGAACTCAATATTCTTTTCTACCGCCGGATGTTTCCCTTTTAAAATTATAATACCGGGCTTTGATTCCTGCAAGGCACTGTTTGATAGCTTATTGCAGATCAGAATGTTTTTTTTCTCAATTCTGAAAAGATGTGGCTCGGAATCTGCTTTAATTATATTTGCAATAAGCCTGCGCATGTTAATGTGTCTTGCAACCTCAGGCGGGAGCGTATCACTCTCAGTGTAAACATTCAGTATTCTCCCGGTCCGCATCCCTATCGCAGAAAACCCTGTTCCGTTGTAAACAATAATCTCACCGGTGGTTCTGTCGGAAACAGATCTTACAGACCCTGCCAGAAGGAAGAGAATTAATGCGAGCAGTGGGAACCGCACCGGAAATGTTTTTCTGTTCAGATTAAAAACCATGAACAGAAAAATGAAGGAGAAGAAAAGTACAGATTCAATTGTTCCCAGCCCAATATTCTCTATTGTCGACAATGGGAGTGAGGCAGCTCTTTCGGTGAGTGTCTCAGTCATTCCGGTAAGAAAGTTCAGAAGTGTGGCCAGGGGCTGGGAAATGAATTTTACAGGGAAGGTCAGCGGGACAAGACATCCGATTATGATAAGTAACGATGACAGGGGGACAATAATAATATTTGTCAGAATAAACCACGTAGGGAACCTGTTGAATAGCGAAATTGTCAAAGGCAGGGTTCCTGCCTGTGCAATGATGGTCACGCCTGCCGACTGCCATATCTTATCACCTGCACGGCTTCTGAAGGACATCTTAAGGTAAAAATCGCGATAAAAACAAATTATAAAGATCACAGCAGAATAGGAAAGGAGAAAGCCGGCATCAAACAGGACTGAGGGACGGATAATCATCAGGATCACTGCAGATGCGAGCACTGAATTTATGCTATTGACGTTTCTCTTCATCAGCATCCCGGCCTGCAGGAACGAAAACATTATTGTTGCTCTTAAGACCGAAGGAGTAAGGCCTGTCACAAAGGCAAAAGCCCAGAGCAATGCGACTGTAATTATAATCCTGAGGATATTAAATCTTCCTTTCAAAAAGAAAAGCAGGTTAAAAATAAAGAGGCTGAGAATTACGGCATGTAAACCGGAAACTGCCATTATATGCATGACTCCTGCCTTAATGAAGACCTGCTTCTGTTCAGGGTCCAGCATGTTTTTTTGTCCGAGAGTTATTGCTGCAACAAGTGCAAGCCGGTCGCCTGTGATTCCCCTTTTTTTGTACATGTCTATTATCTTCTCCCTTGTCATCAATGCTTTGTGCTTAATTTTTCTGTGAGGGGGCTGTGCATGGGAAATTACATCCTCTGCACCTGACATTGTATAGTATTTTATCCCATGGTTTTCCATGTAAAAACGGTAATCAAACTCATAAGGATTTCCCCTGCTTAAAACAGGTTTTGGGTTACATCTTATTCTCAGAAAATCTCCCGGCAGGAGGTATGTTATAAGTGAATCCTTTCTGAAATAGATCATCATTGCACCATTTACCGGTTTCGTGCTGTTAACTGTAAGTTGAGAGTGGATCCTGACTATTACTTCGTAACTTCTGTCTTTTTCTTCAGGATACTCTGAAACAGAGCATAGATATTCGCCAGGTTCCGGTTCAAGGTTAGATAATTGTTTTTTCTCCTGGGTGTAAAGCATTAAACCACACAGGAAAAATGAACAGGTGAGCGGAATGCCGAACATTCGGTTTACAAGTCCTACGTTATACAGAAGACTTATTAAGAACCCTGTGATTATTATGAATGCAGAAATTGCAAGAAATGTTATGCCGGGTTTATAATAAAGACCCGATATGATTCCAAGGCAAAGGGGGAAAACAATCCTTAGAAAGGGTATTTCCTTATTCAGCACGGTCGCAGCGATGAGACCTTATAAAGATATGAAAAAGTTTGGAGTGACCAGAGTTTTGAGTGAACTAAAGTTAAAATTTACTTTAAGTACTCTAGGCACTTTAGGCACTCTAGATACTTTTTATCTTCTGTCCTGCCAGCACTGTTTTGTAATCGGCTTCAAACTTCCCTTTGCTGATTGCGTTGAGCTTGCTTTTCAGGAGCCTTTTCCTCAGAGGACTAACCTTATCAGTAAAGAGGATTCCATCGAGGTGATCGTATTCATGCTGTATTATCCTTGCCTTATAGCCGGAGTGTTCTTCATCATGGAATTGCCACTTCTCATCATAATAAGTAATCCTTATATGAGATTCGCGGTTCACTTCCTCTCTAAGGTTGGGAATGCTCAGGCATCCTTCTGTCATCAGTTCCAGGTCACCGGATTTTTCTATAATATGTGCATTTATGAATACTTTTTTGAAATCGGCAAGGTCTGGCTCGTCATCTCCGATCGGCTTACCGTCAATAACAAATATCCTTATTGATTTTCCAATCTGCGGTGCCGCAAGACCCAATCCTTCCGACCTGTATAATGTTTCAAAAAGATCAGCAATAATCTGTTCCAGTCCGGGATAATTCCTGTCAATATCTTCCGCTACTTTCCTTAAAACCTGATGGCCATATATAACTATAGGATATACCATATCAAAATTAAAAATTTCACACCTGATGCCTGACGTCCGACGCCAGTCGCCTTCTGTCAAGAAATGACTGAAGAATAATTGAAGCACTTATCTTATCCACCATCGTCTTATCCTGCCTCCCTTTCTTACTGACTCCACCGTCGATCATTGTTCTTTGCGCCATGCCCGAGGTGAACCTTTCATCAACCTTATTAACAGGTACCCCGGGGAACATCTTCCTTAGTTTCTTAATGAACGGATCTATATATTTAACAGATTCACTTGGTTGATTGTTCAATGTCATGGGATACCCTACAACAAACTCTTCAACCGGTTCTGCTTTTACATACTCCAGGAGAAAGCTTTCAAATTCATGATTTTTAACGCTCTTCAATGGTGATGCAAAGATCTGAAGCGGATCCGTAACTGCAATTCCGATTCTTTTTGTTCCGAAGTCGATGCCGAGTATCCTTCCCAACAGATATTAAATATTATTAGTAGAGCCACCTCTGAGAGGTGGCTCTACTATTCTGAATCATTATTTCGTTTCCGGTTCGTAAACCATTCCGGCAAGGCGCTGGTATGATTTATATCTCCATTTTGCATTCTCCTCGGCAGCTTTGAAGAGCACATCTGCCTGATCAGGGAATGATTTTATAAGAGACGTATAGCGTACTTCCGACATCAGGAAAGCCTGGAATTTTGACCAGTCAGGCTCTTTTGAATCGAGGATGAACGGATTCTTTCCCTCTTTCTCAAGAAGCGGATTATGCCTGTATAGATGCCAGTACCCTGATTCTACGGCTAATTTTTCCTGAGCCTGGGTCTTGCCCATTCCATCCCTCAGTCCATGATTGATACACGGTGAATAGGCTATTATAAGTGACGGGCCGGGATATGCTTCAGCCTCCTTGATAGCTTTAAGGAATTGGGCATTGCTTGAACCCATTGCAACCTGAGCAACATAAACATAGCCGTAGCTCATCGCCATCTGACCAAGATCCTTCTTTCGGATCTTCTTGCCGGATGCAGCAAACTTGGCTACCGCTCCTGCAGGTGTTGATTTTGAAGCCTGTCCTCCTGTATTTGAATATACTTCAGTATCTAGAACAAGAACATTAATATCCTCACCTGATGCAAGAACATGGTCGAGACCTCCGTAGCCAATGTCATATGCCCATCCATCGCCGCCAAATATCCAATGGGATTTCTTGACAAGATACTGTTTGAGGCTTAATATCTCCTTTGAGTTTTCCGATTTATCTTTTTCACAGGCTTCAACTACTTTGGCAGAAGCTTTCCTTGATGGTTCAGCAAGGTCCTTGTCTCTCAGCCACTCTTCAAAAGCGGTCTTTGTGTCAGGGTTGATGCCGTTTGCCAGGGATCCGGTCATCAGACGTTCTATTCTTTCTCTCATCTTGGCAGTACCGAGTGAAAGTCCATAACCGAATTCTGCATTATCCTCAAAAAGTGAGTTAGCCCATGCTGGTCCATGCCCGAGTTTATTGTGAGTATAGGGTGTTGATGGTGCTGATCCTCCGTAAATTGAAGAACATCCTGTAGCATTTGATGCAATTATCCGGTCGCCATAAAGTTGAGTGATTGCCTTAATATAGGGTGTCTCCCCGCAACCTGCGCAGGCTCCTGAGAATTCAAAAAGGGGCTGAGCAAACTGGCTGTTCTTAACATTAACGAACTTGTCGACCACGGTGTCTTTATATCCAACCTTTTCGTGCATGTAGGTCCATCGGTCTGCTTCATGAAGCTGCGTTTCAAGCGGCTTCATTACAAGAGACTTGATTTTTGACGGACAGACATCGGCGCAGTTGCTGCATCCTGTGCAATCATATACGCTAACCTGAATTTTGAATTTGTATTTCTTAAGTTCTCCCGGGATCCCCTGGATGGTTTTTGTCCCTTCAGGTGCATTTGCAAGCTCCTCCTCAGTCAGAAGAAATGGACGGATAGCAGCATGAGGGCACACATATGAGCACTGGTTGCACTGGATGCAATTTTCAGGCTGCCACTCAGGTACATTTACTGCGATCCCTCTTTTTTCATAAGCTGACGTACCCGACGGGAAGGTTCCGTCTTCCCTTCCTTTAAATGCACTGACAGGAAGATCATCGCCTTTCATGGCATTCATCGGCTCCATAACATCACGGATAAAATCAGGAATATTGCGTGTGTCTTTTTCTATTTTAACAACAATTTTCGTCCACTCTGCAGGTATCTCAACTTTAGTGACATTACTGCCTTTATCAACTGCTGCATAATTCATGTTAACAACATCCTCTCCTTTTCTGCCATAACTCTTGTAAATGAATTTCTTCATTTCCGATTCGGCTTTCTCATAAGGTATCACATTAGCCACTTTGAAAAAAGCTGCCTGCATTATTGTATTGGTCCTTGAACCCAGACCAAGCTCCTCTGCTATAGCTGTTGCATTAATTATGTAAAAACTTATTTTATTTTCGGCCAGATACTTCTTCATATGGTCGGGCAGACGCTTCTTTGTCTCTTCTGAATCCCAGATTGAGTTCAGAAGGAAAGTTCCTCCCTGTTTGAGGCCTTTAAGCATATCATATTTATCGAGATATGATGGAACATGACATGCTACAAAATCGGGAGTATTCACAAGATAAGGTGAGCGGATCGGCTTATCTCCAAAACGGAGGTGCGAAGTTGTTATTCCACCTGATTTCTTTGAGTCGTAAGCAAAGTATGCCTGGCAATATTTATCGGTTGTTTCACCAATAATCTTGATTGAGTTCTTATTCGCCCCAACTGTTCCGTCTGAACCAAGTCCGTAAAATTTAGCTGAATATGTACCCGGCAGCGCGACATTAATCTCCGGAACAACCGGCAGGGAAGTGAAGGTGACGTCATCGACAATACCGACGGTGAACTGGTTTTTCGGTTCATTGAGCTTCATATTTTCGAAAACCGAAAGGACCTGGCCCGGAGTGGTATCCTTCGAACTTAATCCGTAACGGCCTCCCAGGATCACAGGTCGCTCGGATCTGTCGTAGAATATTTCTTTTATATCAAGATAGAGCGGCTCGCCTGGTGCCCCTGGTTCTTTAGTCCTGTCAAGTACTGTTATTCTCTTAACAGATTTCGGTAACACATTGAAGAAATATTTTGAGGAGAAGGGACGGTAAAGATGAACTGTTATGAGGCCAATCTTTTCACCTTTAGCCCTTAGATAGTCAATAACTTCCTTTGTTGTGTCGGTTACTGAACCCATTGCGATTATAATATTTTCAGCATCAGGGGCACCATAGTAAGTAAATGGTTTATATTCCCTGCCTGTCAGCTTAGATATTTCACCCATATATGAGTTGACTATATCAGGAATAGGCTCATAGAAAGGATTTATTGCCTCTTTGGCCTGGAAGAATATATCAGGGTTCTGGGCTGTTCCTCTTGTAACCGGGTGCTCAGGGTTCAGGGCATTCTCGCGGAACCGGGCAAGAGCTTTCAGATCAAGAAGTTTCTTAAGGTCATCCATTTCAAGAACTTCTATTTTCTGAACTTCTGCTGAGGATCTGAATCCATCAAAAAAGTGAAGGAACGGAATCCTTGATTTGATAGCAGTAAGATGAGCAACGCCTGCAAGGTCCATTATTTCCTGGACACTTCCGCTTGCGAGCATGGCAAAGCCGGTTTGTCTTGTAGCATAAATGTCGCTGTGATCACCAAAAATTGAAAGGGCATGAGCTGCAAGTGTCCTTGCGCTTACATGGAAAACGCCGGGAAGAAGCTCTGCCGCAATTTTATACATGTTCGGGATCATAAGTAGCAATCCCTGCGATGCAGTAAAGGTTGAGCAAAGTGCGCCTGTCTGTAAAGTACCGTGAACTGCACCGGCAGCTCCGCCTTCCGACTGCATTTCAACGACTTTAACTGTTTCACCGAAGATGTTCTTTAACCCGTTGGCAGCCCATTCATCGACATATTCTGCCATTGTTGATGAAGGCGTAATAGGATATATGCAGGCAACCTCGCTAAACATATATGCAACATGCGATGCAGCCTGATTACCATCGCATGTCATAAATTTTTTTGTTCCCATTTTATATAGAATATATAGTTGATAATTATTTTTTAAAAAGAAAGTGCAAATTTACAAAAATATCCTGACCGTTATCCTCCGTTCATCGAAATCAGGAACTCTTCATTTGATTTTGACTGCATTAACCTGTCGCGGAGGAATTCCATAGCCTCCACTCCATTCATATCAGTAAGATAGTTCCGGAGAACCCATATTTTCTGAAGTATGTTCTTATTAATCAGGAGATCTTCACGGCGTGTACTTGAGGCCGGTATATCAATTGAAGGGAATATCCTTCTGTTCGAAAGCTTCCTGTCGAGCTGAAGTTCCATATTGCCGGTTCCCTTGAATTCTTCGAAAATAACATCATCCATTTTTGATCCTGTTTCGGTAAGGGCCGTGGCAATTATAGTAAGGGAGCCTCCGTTCTCAATATTACGGGCGGCACCGAAGAAACGTTTAGGCTTGTGAAGGGCGTTTGAATCGACACCTCCCGATAATACCTTTCCCGAGGCGGGGGCAGTTGTATTGAACGCCCTGGCCAGACGAGTAATGGAGTCGAGAAGGATTACCACATCATGTCCGCACTCGACAAGGCGCTTAGCTTTTTCAAGTACTATGTTGGCTATTCTGCAATGCCTTTCGGCAGGCTCATCAAAAGTTGAAGCTATAACTTCAGCCTTGACATTTCTTGCCATATCGGTAACCTCTTCAGGCCTTTCATCAATCAGCAGGATCATCAGATACACTTCCGGGTGATGTTTTGCGATGGCATTGGCAATTTCCTGAAGGAGGATTGTCTTTCCTGTCTTCGGCTGGGCAACAATAAGCCCGCGCTGTCCTTTTCCGATGGGAGAGAACATATCTATTACCCTTACTGAAAGAGAACCCTCTCCCGGTGTGCATAAGGTAAATTTTTCGTTCGGGAAAAGCGGTGTGAGGAAATCAAACGGAACCCTGTCGCGAATAAAATCAGGACTTCTTCCGTTTATCTCATCAACCTTGATAAGCGGGAAATATTTTTCACCCTCTTTTGGTGGACGTATTGAACCTTTTATCGTATCACCGGTTTTTAGTCCAAACAGCTTTATCTGAGACTGTGAAACATAAATATCATCCGGGGAGTTGAGATAATTATAATCGGGAGATCTCAGAAAACCATAACCGTCAGGCATTATTTCAAGGACACCGGTATTATAGATAATTCCTTCAAATTCATAGGGTTTTTCCTTCTTTTCTTCTCTTAATGGCTGTATCTCAGGGATTATCTCTTTAACCGGAGGATCAATAATTATATCTCCTCCTGAAATTACATTTTCAACAGGTTTTGACTCCTCATAAATAGGCTCATCACCATTAAGGGGAAGAGAAGTTTCAACTACTATTTCTGGTTTTTTTTCTTCTCTTGTAATAAACCGGTCATCTCTGAATCTCGGATCCCGCTCTCTTCTGTCGGAGAATTTCGGATCGCGCTGCCAGCGGGGAATCCTTGTTTCTTCCTTTACCGGTTCTGCATTCTTAAAGAGATCAGGCTTATCTTCGGTTTTATCATACCTNGTTTCATGATCCCT
>JGI20214J51088_10002026_pt1 | contig 13692 bp, 11 predicted proteins | sample WetSurMetagenome_FD_51088 | JGI IMG/M metagenome (IMG submission 51088) | reverse complement strand
TGCCGTGAATATTGCATTCAGCATTCCCGGTGCCTTAAGGTCACCGTCGGGAGAAAAGGTTACAGTAGCATCTCCTTCGCTATTGATGTTACCATCGAATATTGGTGTTGACTCAAAGCTGAATTGCGCAGCCGGATCATCAAATGAATACTGGCTATAGTGGTCGAAGGTAGTCTTTACGGGTTTGAGCAGCAGGTTAACAGTAGCATGCAGGTCGTGGGCCACTGCGCCGTTAAGCCATGATGCTTTCAGGCTGGCATTGATAGTTTTGTCTTCGCCACCAAGAATATCACCGGAGAAATCAAGCTTTATCTTAAGTCTGTTGGGTTTTACTGTCTCTACTTTAAGTGTCTTTGTAAAGGTAGCGGCACCAATGCGTACTATGGCTTTATAGTTACCGGTAACAGCATCAACACCTGTAACAGAGGTGAAGAGGAGAAACCCTTTATCGTTCAGTGTAGCCATCTGGTCATCTATTCTCTGGCCTGCAGGATTATATAGTTCATAATGAACAGGGTGGCCGGCAGGAAGTCCGGTTACCACCTCACGGGCAATAACACCGAGGTATATGGTATCGCCCGGGCGACGGACGTCTCTCTCGGTATAAAGAAATGCCCTTATACCATCTTGTGGCATCTCACCGGCAACATCAAATGAGCTCATAGACATTGCCTGTCCGTCGGAAAGAGAGAGGTAATTACGGTTTTTGTCCTTATGAACAATAACGAGGAATGGTTTATGGGTACATTTAACCGCAACTACACCTTCTTTATCTGTTGTTGCACTGCCGTCGGGTTGATTCTGAAGGTCATATACATCAACTTTAGCTCCTTCAACAGGTTGTGTATTACGGATGTCATTAACAAATACTGTGAGGGTGTTATCAGCGTTGCATTTGGCCATTACTCCAAGGTCAGAGGCAAGAATATTTTTTACAAGCTTCTTATCAGGGCTATAATATGACTCGCTGCATGGATCCCCTTCCTCCTCATAGTTGTAGGCATAATCATAGTAGATACTCTCTGCTGAGTAGTCGTAATAGTCATCACTTTTCTCGTACTCTTTATCCTGATCAATATAATCAAGCATCTCCTCGTACTTTGATCCTTCTTTTTTCGTGGTACAGGGATAAAGTGAATATGACGGGCGCATGCTTAGCTCAACCCTATACAGGATACCCGGTTCAACAGTGATATAGTTAGCCAGGTTAATTGTAAAGAGGTTATATTTATTTGGGTCGAGGTCGGGATTACCTGTAAGATTAATTTTCCCCCTGTAAATAGGACGGCCGAAATTTTTAATGCCATAGCTATATTGATTGGCTTCTTCCATTGTATGTTGCTGGAGGAAATAGGGGAGGTTATTTTCAAAAATCTTTACTATAGTGATGTCCACTGCGCTGAGGCTGGCGGCCTTAAATGGAAATAAAAGTTCGCCGGAAGAGGGCATTATTACTCCTTTGCCTACAGGCATCAGTCCCGGGGCAACCGGGTTAAGGTTTATTTCCTGTGTATATGTTTCACCGAGTCTTTCGCCGTTGTTATTGCGAAGCGAGGCATCGATATTAAGTTTTACATCGCCTGAGAAGTTATCAGAAGGCACAACAATGAGTTTGTTACCTTCCACCTCGCATGTAAGGTCGTGTGAAGGCTGCATGGTTACAAGACCCTCAATGTCGGCTGATGCGTCAAGCTGGTCTGAAAAGACCACCTCAATGCTTTTTGTCTCTCCGGCGTTTACCTTTACATTTGTAGCTTTAAAAACACCTTTGGCGGGTATGTCAACAGCTATTCGTCCTTTTTCCTTGGAGCCGTAATGAGCTCCGTTCCATGAGAGGTTGAGTTCATTATCCCTATCGGCTCTTGCTATGTTTTCAACAAAAAATGCATGAGTGTTTCCGTTGCTATGATCCCAGCGTATGTCTTTTTCTTTGTGTCCCAGTTTTGCAGTGAGATAATGCTCCACCTCAGCAGGCTCAATATAATCAGACGTTGAAACCACGCCGCTTACTGTGTAGCTTTCTCCATGAGGCAGCTCACATGATACAGGGCTTACCGACACAGAAAAATCCTTGGCAACGGTACGTACACTTAAGGGGAAAGAGCGGCACTCATTTTCCGTTGATCCCAGTTTTGAAAGGTTAAGTGTTCCCTTGTACTGTTCACCAGGTTTAAGAAGGCCTGATGGTTTGAATACAAGTGTAAGATCATCAGCCCATTCTGCAACGCCTTTCAGCGATGGCGAAAAAGAAAACAGGTTAGATGTTTTGCTCTTGTCTGCCAACGCGGCAAATTCTTTGGTAAAAACAACTTTTATCATCCCGTTTGAAGGGATAATACCAGATGTATAAGAAGAGATATACCTGTCAAAACTTTTATCTATGACGGTAAGGGCTTCACTTATTACTTTGTTCCGGATCTCTCCGGGATCTCTGCCGCATGTGACGAACATGAGGATGACAACTACTGAAAAAAGTACAAGGTGACGTTTCATGACAGTTTTTTTAGGATGGGACCAGACTATTATTATTAACTATTTTAATTTTAAAAACCTTACTGGAGAGCAGTTTGTCTGATTAAGAGATCAAACCCTTACAATCTCTTTGCGCAGTTTGGCAATATAATCTCTTATCTCATTTATTGTTTCAACAGTAACTGTCATCTCGCTACCGGTGCTCTTAACTACCTGCTTTTGTGCATCTACAGTTACATCTCCCTTGCGGTAGTAAATTTTGAACGAGTTGAAATATCTGTCGAGGTATTTGAGTTTTTTTGTATAAAAGACCACCATGGGATCGTCGTAATAGTTTTTCATGTAGACCAGGAGGGTTAGCAGTGAGTATTTTTGCTCGGCAATTTTTTCCACTACCTGAGGGTCTGGGTGATCAGGATTATAGGCCACCTGTGTTGCGATATACATTGACTCAATCCATCCGCCCATCATCATCAGGCCCAGTGTTGACTCGTTGCCATTGGCACGGAGGTGATTATCAATTTTTTCATAAGCCACAGTCATAAGATTCGTGAGTGTGTCGGCACTGCTCATTGAGCGATCCATCTTTCTGATGGCATCGATAAGATAATCTTCAGGTATATTCATCCTATCACTAAGGGTGCGCAGGGTAGAAAAATAGCTGATCATCTTTCTGTTCATCCCAAAGAGTTTCATATATCCTATGTCAACGCCGTAAACACCCAGGTTCATGGCTGCTTTATAGCTGCTCATATAAAGGTCGGCGTTTTCTGCCGGGTTAACTATACCATCGTCGTAAGAAAGATGTAGTTTCTCAAAGATATTGCATACCTCAACGGGGGTCATAAGGCCGTAATAGATCTCTCGGATCTGGTTTGTATCGGCAGGAGCGCTTGGCAGATAGGTAGAAAAGACAGGCTGTACAATCTGGGATTTGACTTTCTTTTTACATGATTCTCCTGAGAACACCAATAAAAGCAAAAAGACTATATAAAAAGTTTTTTTCATCAGACTAAATTTGAGTCTAAGATAAAAAAGATATTGCAAAGTAACGTCTAAGGGAGAATCCGGTTACCCAAAAGTGCTGATATTTCTTTTTGCAGTTTAGACATCAGCTGGCTTTTTTTCATCAGGTCTTTCTCTTTCTCCTCGTCGCCGGCAGCTTCGCGCAGGCCTTTCTTTATCTCTTCCTGCATCATTTTTAGTTTATCGCCCTTGAATTTAAGTACGGTTTCAGGCACTATTTCCTTTAGTTTCATCTGTTCGGTCTCTACCCATGCGCCTTTTTTTTCATAAATGGTGCTCAGGGTATACTTCTCGGTAAGCATATCCACAGTGATAGAGCTTATAACCGGGTCGGGATGATTGATGAATTGTTTGTCGTTTGGAGGCAGTCCCTGATGTGTATGGAACTTTATCTCGTCAAACATTACTGTAAAGACAGGGTCGTCAAACCGAAGATCGTCTTCAGTTATCTGTGAGATGATATAATCAGCTACCGTTATGATAGTCTCAATGCCTGTCTCGCGGTTGGTACTGCGTTCTATTATTTCTCCCCCGTACCTTATCAGCAGGCGTAGTATCTCCCGTTCGGAGTAGTATGCAGTAACGGCTTTCTTTACTGCTTCTTTTTTAGGGTATGCTGGTGTTACTACCGAGTCAGCTGCCGGGAAACTGTTTCTGTCGCGAAAGGTTTGTTGTTTACGCAGTTTCATCACCTCGTCGAGGATCACCTCTTCGGGCATGTTAAGCTGGGTGCTGCATTCCTTAATATATATTGTACGGCTTATCTGGTCGGGGATGACGGCTATTGAACGTACAACGTCGCGTACCAGTCCTGCCCTGGCCACCGGATCGCTTTTTGCCTCGTTAAGCAGAAGTGACGTTTTAAACCTGATAAAATCTGTCTCTTTCTCATCCAGGTATTTTTTAAACTCCTCGTTGGATACTTTTTTCGAATATGAGTCAGGGTCTTCCCCATCGGGCAGGATTACTATACGCACATTCAGTCCCTCTTCAAGAACCATGTCGGTGCCCCTGAGCGATGCCTTTATTCCCGCGTAATCACCATCATAGAGCATAGTGATGTTAGGAGTAAAGCGTTTTATTAGGCGTATCTGTTCCTGTGTAAGTGAAGTGCCCGATGAGGCAACAACATTCTCAATACCTGCTTCGTGCATAGACAGCACATCGGTATATCCCTCAACGAGATAACATCTGTCGAACCGGGTTATTGCCTGCCGTGCCTGGTAGATACCATAGACGATTCTGCTCTTATGATATATTTCGGTCTCAGGTGTGTTTACATACTTGGCTGAATGGGGGTCCTTCTTTATTATTCTTCCCCCGAAGCCCAGCACCTGTCCCGAGAGGGAATGAATGGGGAACATAACGCGCCCGGCAAAACGATCGAAAATATTATTCTCCTTTTCAATGGAGAGGCCGCTTAGTACCAGGTATTCTTTCTTATAACCGGCATCCAGAGCCCGCTTTGTGAAATCATCACGTTTCTCGTTGCAGTAGCCCACCTCAAACTTATGCAGCACATCGTCGCGGAAGCCTCTTTCGCGGAAGTATGACATTCCCACGGCTATTCCTTCGTGTCCGTTGAAGAGGTTTTCAGAAAAGACCTTGGAGGCAAACTGAGAGACAACCAGGAGGCTCTCTCTTTCATTTTGTTTTTGTATCTCCTCGGCAGTGGCTTCTTTTTCTTCTATCTCAATATGATATTTTTTTGCCAGCCATCTTAGGGCTTCAGGGTAAGAGAGGTGCTCATGCTCCATTATGAAGTTCACTGAGTTGCCTCCTTTGCCACAACCGAAGCATTTGAAGATACCCTTGGCCGGTGAGACGGTAAACGAAGGTGTCTTTTCATTATGAAAAGGGCACAGGCCAAGATAGTTTACTCCTCTCTTCTTCAGTGAGATGAACTCCTGCACTACCTCAGTTATCTGGGCAGCATCAAGAATACGTTCTATGGTAGAGTGGTCAATCAAAATATCAGGTAAAGTCTAAAGGTAAGACAAAAGACAAAAGTAAAAAGATAAAAGTAAAGCTGTACTGGATGCATAGTCTTTTACATTCGTCTTTTATCTTTCTTTCCAGATAATCTTTTTCCCGAATCCCAGCCTGTTATCAGTTAGCTTAATATAGTCTGGTTTTATCACCCAGAGGCGGAGGTCGCCAGCCATAGCATACGGAAAACGGAGCAGGTAATCCCTTCTTGCTTTGGTCAGTATCTCTCCGGTGGCTTCTGATATTATTCCTGTAAACTGTATTCCTCTTATTCTTCCAACGCGGCGTGTTTCAAGGGCAATGGTGCCCGCAATGGCGTGGTTTGAAAGAAATTCTTTTCCGTGGCGTGTTTCAAGCCCGGTGGTTATTACAAACCATTGTTCGATGTTGTTCCATGAATAAAAGCAGCTGGCGCACCATGGAGTGTTTTGGGAAGATGTGGCAACTGTAAGAAGATGGTGTCGTTTAAGCAGCCTCACCATTCTGTGGTTCATCTCTATTCCTTCCATTTGCAAGTTACAGTGTTAAATCCGGCAATCACCATAATACGTTCCACTACGGTCATTACGAGGTCGTCAATAGTTTGGGGCAATGTATAGAATGATGGTGAAGCCGGCAGTATAACCGCTCCTGCTTCTGACAGGAGTTTCATATTTGTAAGGTGTATAAGATTATAAGGTGTTTCCCGGGGGACAATTATCAGCTTTCTTTTTTCCTTCAGCATAACATCAGCGGCCCTGGTGATCAGGTCGTCGGAGATGCCGGAGGCTATCCGCCCTACGATGCCCATTGATGCCGGGCATATTATCATTGTGTGGAATGAAGAAGATCCTGAGGCAAAAGGAGCATTGAAATCGTGAATGTCGTAGATTTTTTCTTTCCCCGCGGGAGAATAAGGAGAACCTGTCTCCTGCAGCATTATCTCCTTTGCATTGGATGAAAATAGTATAGCCACTTCCTCCGGTTGTTTATCAAGAAGGCGTATTCTCTCCAGCAGCTTAAGCGCGTAAACAGATCCGCTGGCACCGGTAATGGCAACTATTATCTTCCTCTCAACTGATTCCATATTTCTTGTTGACCAGTTCAGTAAATATCTTTACTCCTTCCGATGCTCCGGCTGTTATTTTGTAGAATCTGAGGGAATGGGGTACAGGCACATTATTGGGATCAATAAGGTATCTTTCTGCTGATTGTGGGGCATAATTTATCAGACCGGCGGCAGGGTAAACAACCAGCGAAGTACCTATTACCAAAAATATATCTGCTTTTTCTACAACCTCAATTGCCTCTTCCAATGCCGGGACGGCTTCACCGAACCATACTATGTGAGGTCTCAGCCGTGATCCTTTTTCGCATTTGTCACTGGTGCACAGATCCCTGTATCCTATATCATAAACCAGTGAAGGATCTTTGGTGCTGCGTGCTTTTGTAAGTTCACCGTGCAGGTGGATAACTGAAGTGCTTCCGGCCCGTTCGTGGAGATTATCAATATTTTGTGTTATGATGCTTACTCTGAAGTGTTCTTCCAGTTTTGACAGGCCCAGGTGTCCTTCATTTGGTCTGGCTTTCTCCAGTTCTCTGCGGCGGTCGTTGTAAAATTTGGTTACCAGTTCGGGATCTCTGTACCATCCTTCAGGTGAAGCAACCTGTTCTACAGGATATTCTTCCCATAACCCATTGCTTTCACGAAAGGTCCGGATACCGCTCTCGGCACTCATACCGGCACCGGATAGTATTACAATATGTGGTTTGGATGGGATCATTTGCCAAGTTGTTGACTAAGGATGCGTGCAATGTATTTGCCCAGGATATCAAACTCTATATTTACCTTGCTTCCCGGCTTTATCTGGTGAAAGTTAGTTACCTGGTGTGTAAAAGGAATGATAGCTACCTCGAAAGAGTTGTTTTTGGAGTTAACAACCGTCAGACTGACACCATTCACCGACACGGAGCCCTTTTCCACAGTGATATGTTCAGGGCTTGTGGGGGTAAATTCAAAAGTGTAATACCAGCTTCCTTCGGCTTCTCTGACCGAGGTGCATTGGGCGGTAAGATCAACATGGCCCTGGACCATATGTCCGTCAAGGCGTGCGTCGAGACGTGTGCTGCGCTCCAGGTTTACCTTGTCACCAGGCTTCAGCAGACCAAGGTTGGTCTTGTCAAGTGTCTCGCGTATCGCTGTAACAGTATAGGTATTATCTTTTATTTCTACAACAGTAAGGCATACTCCATTGTGGGAGATGCTCTGGTCAATTTTTAGCTGGTCGGTGAATGAGCACTGCATGGTAATATGCAGGTTATCCTTTTCATGCCTTAGTGCTACAACGGGTGCAGCTTCTTCTACAATTCCTGAGAACATATGTCTTTATTTTATTGCATTCAAAGATATTAAAAATGTAGCGACAGAAATATTTACTTCACCGTAACTGAGGGGCTAATTAGTCATTTTCCGAGGTAAAAAGGCAATTCACCTGAAAAAAAAACTTGTTTACCGAAAAAAAAATATTCAGGTATGTTTTTTGTTTACTACTTTTGTAGCGGTCAGAACATTGTGATATGAAGCTTTTCACAAGGAAGCGTTTATTCGTTAACTTGCTGATATCTCTTATTATCAGCATGCTATTGGTATTACCCATGCTCTTTGAGATTCTTGGGTTCAGTTCATTTGGCGGGCCTGGTGGTAACATTGGGAATCATTCTGTTATGCGACCTGAGAAGATTCAGGGGCTGTTGGGAATCTCCGTATATTTGTTCCTGCTGGTTTTTTCTCTCATTTCTGTGTATATAGTTGACAGGCCTAAATATTCATGGCATAAGAAAATAGTAACATCTGTTTTCATTGCTGTTTTCTTTTATATACTGTTACCTTTTGCAGAGCCCAGGGTTGCTCCTCATCTCCCTGATGCTATGGCTCCTTTTGGCCAGGGGTTACCGGGCGATGAGAATCTCAAGTTTCAACCACATACCCCTATAGATCAGTTTGTTAACTTCAGGCGGATCTTTGAACTTATTTTTGTTCTTATAACTACGGGATTAATTGGCAAGGTATTTGAACTTCTAGGGCAACGGGAGAAAATCACTGTTGAGAATGAGAAGCTGAGAGCTGAAAATCTGCAGAGCCAGTATAATCTGTTGCTTAATCAGATGAACCCTCACTTTTTCTTTAATTCAATGAATTCACTGTCCTCGCTTGTGCGGGAGGGAAGGAAAGGGCAGGCATTACGGTATATAGAAGAACTTTCCAATACCTTCAGGTATGTGATGCAGAGCTCAGACAGGGAGATGGTTACGCTTGAAGAAGAAATAAGCTCACTTTCAGCTTACTGTTATATGCTGCTTGTGAGATTTGAGGGGAAGATATTTTTCAATATTGAGATTGATGAGTCGCTTATGAAGATGAAGCTCCCTGTACTTTCTCTTCAACCTCTGATAGAGAATGTGGTAAAGCATAATGCAATAACTTTCAGCGATCCCCTTACTGTAAATATAGCAGGCAGAAGTGATGGTTATCTGGTGATTACAAACAGGTTAATACCCAGGCAGGATAAAGCAGATCCTACTGGTATAGGGCTAAAAAACCTGGCTAACAGATATAAGTTATTAAGCGGTGAACAAATATTAATTGAGGACGACGGGCAGGTGTTTCGTGTCACTCTTCCTCTGAAAAATGATGTAAAGAATGAAAGTACTGATAATAGAAGATGAAACTGCTGCTGCGCGCAATCTGAAAGCTCTTCTGAAGAATGAAATGCCTTCTCTTGGAGAGATTGTTGTTATTGACAGCATCACCTTAAGTGTCGAATGGCTTAAGACAAATGAGGCACCCGATGTTATCTTTATGGATATTCACCTTGCCGATGGCGATGCCTTCAATATTTTTGATCAGGTGGAGGTAGCATCACCTGTAATATTTACTACAGCATATGATCGTTACGCTCTTGATGCCTTTAAAGTAAACAGTATTGATTATCTGCTTAAGCCTATACAACCTGCGGATCTTCACCGTGCTCTTGAAAAACTTCGCAGGCTTACCGGGCAGGAACTGCAGGAATATCTCATCCGCACCGCAGGAAGCATGGTCAGGGAGAAGGTTGTGAAAAATTTCCTGATACCCCTGCGCGACAAGATACTGCCCCTGCCAGTCTCAGATATTGCCTTTTGTCATACGGAAGGTGAAAAGGTAAACGCCTATACTTTCGACGGTAAACATTATCCTCTGGATAAGAGTCTTGATTTGCTTTCGCTGATGTTGTCTGAAAACGACTTTTACCGTGCGAACAGGCAATTCATTATTTCGCGTAAGACTATACAGGATCTTTCTATATGGTATGGGAACCGGTTGCTGGTGAATACGGTTGTATTATCGCCTGAAAAGATAATAATAAGTAAGAATAAGACTCCTGAATTTAAAAAGTGGCTGGCAGGATGATAACTGTACAGGCTCGCTTAAGTAATGAGGCGGTAGCCTTTTCCGGTAAGAATAAATCAGATTAAAATGATTAGATGTATAGCAATAGATAAAGATGAAGAGTCACTGACAGAACTTAAAGGGCTCATTGAAAAAATTCCCTTTCTGACTCTCATCGACACCTTCAGTAATCCCCTTGATGCAAACAGTTTGCTGGCGCGGCGGAGTGCAGATTTGATTTTTGCTGACCCCGACATGAGTGTGATTAACGGGATTGACTTCATTAAAAGTCTTAATTACAGTCCCCTTGTTGTGTTTATTACAAATAACCGCGACTATGCTGTTGATGCCTACAATGCCGGCGTGCTGGATTACATACTGAAGCCACTGGCAATAGAGCGGCTTATCAGGGCAGTTACCAAAGCCTATGAGCTACTCATCCCTGACGATACCCGGGGCAGAAGCACCGGTACTCTGGTAGAGAGCAACAGATATCTTTTTATGAAGGTTGACAACCGTATGCAGCGCTTCAGCACCGATGAGATTCTGTTTATTGAAGGCTGCAACGACTATGTGCGCATTTATACAACAGGACAAAGACCTGCCCTGGCCTCAATGAACATGAAAAACATTGAGAAAAAATTACCGCTTGGACATTTCTGCAGGGTGCACCGCTCTTATATAGTTTCTTTGGGTCGTATAGACTCCATAGAGAGGAAGAGAATAAAGATCGGAGAAAAGATAATCCCTGTAAGCAGCTCTTATTATCCGGTTCTTCTGCAGGCTATTGATGCAACAACGCCTTCCTGATGCCGTCTAATCGTACAGTCTCTTTAAGAACCATCTTTCAAGAATAGAGAAGGTAAAAGTAGCCCTGAAATAATCTTCTCTTATAAGGTCATATTCGCTTGTACCTTTCCTCCCGTACGAGAGTGCCACATTCATAAGCGATCCGCCTCTTAAAGGGAAAGCTCCACCCATGAAAAACTCATAATCAATTGTGTTATGTCCGTAGAGGTTAAGATATGAGTTTCCTACAGTGAATCCGGCCTGATATTGTATAATACCAAAGTACGATGTGGCATGCTGTTCATTTGGAATAAATGCAACGCCGCCCATAAGTTTATTCGTATTGGTAAAAGCAACATGATGTACCTCATCTTTTGAAAGCGACCATCTCTGGAAATGGTAATCAAGGGAAATAAGGAGGCTTGAGCCTTTTGAGAGTGAAATACCGCCTCCATAATATTCCGGTATTATCATTTCAGTGTTGTAATCTGGGATATCATCTATCAGGACATTATTATTATAATCCTGGCGGCTGTTCTTAAATGTTAGCAGGTTACGGTAGCCGCCTGTGAGGCCAAACCCGAGTTCATAATCGCCTATTGGCTTGTGGTACTGGAGTCCAAACTCAAACATTACTTTTGATGTCCTTGATGTTCTTTTTATCGAAACACCCTCTTCTTCATCAATTGTTTCAATTCCTCCAAAAAGGAAAGTGGTATTAATGCCTGCTGACAGCGTCTTTGTTAAATCGAATGAGTTGGTTATGCAGAAGCGGGTGAGTCCTCCTTTGGCCGTGTATGTTGTGGTGTTTGGTGTCCCTACTCCTGTTGCACCGGAATAATCTGTTTTTTTCACCTTATCGCTTACAGTTGAATAAGGCTGAACGAAAGCACCAATAACCCATTTCGGAGTTAATCTCCAACCCGTAGAAATTTTAGTAAAATTTGCATTGAAGTTGGTCTGTGTTATGCCTCCGGAAGTAAATTTTGAGCCTTTTCCCGAAGCAGCAATATCAAAAATGAATGTTGTACTATCGAGTGCAGAAATGGCAGCGGGGTTGATTGTATTGAGAACCCTGTTTCCGCGTATTGCTATTCCAACGCCGCCCATCCCGGCAAGGCGACCGCCTTCACTCATATTTACATCTCCGATACCGAAAATAGAGTTAGGATTAACCGAATATTCCTGTGAATAAACCAGAGCAGGGAAAGCCAGTATTATCGCTGATACTATTATTGATAATTTATTTGTTTTCATAAATGAGGTACTTTACAATAAGCCTTGTTGCGTCTTTTCTGTATCTTTGATCACCTAATATCATGGTGTTAAGGCATTTCGCCACCGTATCGCTTGGAGGAGTCAACTGGAGGTTGCGCTTGTATATTGTTGATGTACCAAGTTGATCATTAAGGAATGTTGTTATATCGTATGAGTAATATGTTTTTGACCTGTATAATGGATCTTTGTACAGATTACCTGTAAGTGTCGTACCGGATGAGTTTGTTACCTGTGCAATCGTTGCATCTTGTTCGTTAGACTCAAAAAGCGAGAGTTTTGATGGCAGAGGCATGCTTTCTGTATAGCTGTCTTCCACAGGGTACACTAACAGGGCTGCATCAACTATGGAGCCGTAATCGCCAAGCTCAAGAAGTTTGTTAAGGTAAGGGAACTCAATTTTTACGTATGAAGTTGATAGTGCTTGTACCATGCCTATGTCATTACTACTGCTGGTCCGAAGCTCTTTAGTTGTACTGCCGAGTGCGCTGAATGGAGTACCGCTTCGATCGTGTTTAAGGCCATAAAAATTACGATCTTCGTCAACTAAAATATTAATGGTTCCTTTTATTCTGGTTTTCAGGGAATAATGATAAAAGATCCTTATTGCAAACAAAGAGTCGGATTTAGTGTCAGTTCTTACCTTAAAGCCCAGAACAGCATCATTATCGCTTCCTGCAGTTACAGCAAGACCTTTAAAATAGTTACGCCACCTCTTTTTATTTACATCCTTATCGAGTATAATAGATCCGTCATGATTATCACTCATCCTGTTAAGCAGGCCTATACCAAGAGAATCCGGTAATCTGACAAAAAAATGATTAGTGTGTGTGTAGTATGGGAAACTTGAACTGGCCTTGAAATTTGTTTTAGGACGAGGGACGACTGTGTACGTGGCAATTGGTGTAGGTTTATATGAGACAGAGTCAGCACTACTATAATAATAGGTGGTTTTAGAGGAATAGCTTCCGTTTACTGGCATTTCAATAGTCTCGTCAAGCGCGTAGACGTTAATTACATGATTTACTGTTGTGTCACCGAGGTATGAACCATTAAGCGTCATAACAAGCGCAACAGAATCAAAAATGGCAGTATAACTTTTATTCGAAACAAAGCTGGGTACTCCGGGATTGTTATATGACACATAGGTTGTTGCCTTTACCTTGCCGAAGTAAGGATTATAATATTGCCCTACGAGACCTAACCCCTGATTGGTTGTATTCACAGAGTCAATAGACATGGTAGTCATCCTCACCGTGCAGGTGTCGATTATTAGTGTCTGAATACTGCTGTCGAGGTACTTGCCTCCAAGTACATATCCGCCGTTACTGCAACCAGTCAGTAAAGGTAAAATTGCTGCCGCAGGTACTAAGACTTTTAAAATTCGTTGAATAAATTTCATTACTTGCCTAATAGGTTTTTTCACTAAATACAAATTAAGCACCATAATGCAACAGATTAAAATCATTTATACCAAAGAGGGTCCCTGACAGGTAAAGCCCCCTCAATTGCTGGTGAATCGTTCACCGGAAGGAACCACTGGTTTACCGGTAAAAATAAACAAATTACACCTTCTTATATAGTTCCGGTAGAATATTTTTTGAAATAGAATGTGCTACCGGTATTTTCACCGCAGTTTAATTTAATATGCTGTAAAATGAAAAACCTTAACAGACTTTTCTTGCTGGTACTCTTCTTTCCAGTTACACTGATATTTAATGCATGTAGTTCAA
>JGI20214J51088_10002022_pt1 | contig 13705 bp, 8 predicted proteins | sample WetSurMetagenome_FD_51088 | JGI IMG/M metagenome (IMG submission 51088) | reverse complement strand
ATGGCCTGTTTGCTTCCGAATATGGATGCCTTAGGCATTTCAGGTCCCGGATAATTGTGGAGATCAAGGATATGGCCGACGGAATGGAAGTTACCACCGCTGGCGCTGTTTACAAGGCGCGATGGATCTTTCTGCATTGTCCATTCGGTAATCTCGGCTGTCTTAAACTGGCCCCAGGCTTCATTGAAAGGAACCCACACGACAATACACGGAGAATTATACAGAAAATCGATTATTGCATTCCATTCAGTCCTGTAAATTTTTTCTGAAGCTTCTGTTCTGGTCCTGTCAAGTCCCCCTTCGAGTCCGGGATTTGTTTTCCATTCGCCGCCTCCGAGATCTCCGCTCGGCATATCCTGCCAAACAAGTATCCCAAGTTTGTCGCAATAGTTATACCATCTGGCAGGCTCAACCTTTACATGCTTGCGGATCATGTTGAATCCCATAGCTTTTGTTTTTTCAAGGTCGAAGCGAAGGGCTTCNTCAGTCGGTGCAGTATAGAGTCCGTCAGGCCACCAGCCCTGATCAAGCGGGCCATACTGGAATACAAAATTATTATTGAGCATCATCCTCAAAACCCCATTCTTGTCAGTGGCAAGTGAAATTTTTCTCATTGCGAAATAGCTTTTCACTTCATCGACAACTTTCCCTTTCCTGATGATTGATACTTTCAGGTCGTAAAGGAACGGAGAATCAGGCGACCAGAGTTTCGGGCTGACAACCGGCAGCTGGATTGTCTGGGATGGGTCAAATTCCTTTTCCGAAACCATTGAGCCATTGTCACTTGCCGTAACCCTGACAAGGTCACCCTGAACCGGATTTTCGACTTTTACGCCAAAGGAGAGTACTTTCCTGTCAACATCAGGCGTCTGCTTTGTTGAGGAAATATAGGTCTTTGGAACAGCTTCGATCCATACTGTACGCCAGATACCGGTAACCGATGTGTACCATATTCCTTCGGGTTCAAGAACCTGCTTTCCCCTTGGCTGGGGACCCTTATCGACCGGGTCAGTTACCCTGAGTTCAAGCTTCTGTTCCGAACCTTTAATATATTGGGTAATATCAATTGTAAAAGGGTCATATCCACCCTGGTGGGTACCGATTTTTACACCATTCAGATAGACTTCAGCTAGCCAGTCCACGGCATCAAAATGGAGAAGCACATTGTTCTTTTTAAAGGTTGATGGCACTGTAAATTTTGTCCTGTACCACAATGCATTATCCGGNCCCACATTTTTCCCGACTCCAGAAAGGGCCGATTCGATTGCAAACGGAACAAGAATTTTCCCCTGGAATTTTTCAGGCTTATTGTCTGATGAAGGTGTGATGGCATATTCCCACAGACCGTTAAGATTTTTCCACCCGGGACGAACCATCTGGGGACGCGGGTATTCAGGAAGAGGATTCAAAGGGTTTACCTGTGCTGACCATTGAGTTGTGATTTTATTGCCGGCAATTTTCCATTGGGTTTCCTGTGTAAAGGCTGATTGCATCAGCAAAATTGCAGCAGCAAGGGACAGAATCGTTTTTTTCATAGTGTCAGGTTAAGATTTTTATGGTTTAGCAGTAAAAAATAATCGATTAAGAATAACCTTTTGGTCTCAGGATGAGCCTTAAAGACTCATCGTAAGTAACGTATTTCCAGGCCCAGTTAATGAAAATTATAAGCTTGTTCTTTACTCCAACGATACTCATGAGGTGGATGAACATCCACACGAGCCATCCGAATATTCCCTGGAAGCTAATAAAGGGAAGTTCCACTACTGCAAGATTCCTGCCCACTGTTGCCATGGTTCCAAGATNANGGTATCTGAANCTGAGAGGCTTTTTGTTTTTTTGCTCCCTTTTAAGGTTTTTGGCAAGNAACTTTGCCTGCTGTATTGCCACCTGTGCAACCTGTGGGTAGCCGTTTGGATATCTTTCTTCGGAAAGCCAGGAGATGTCGCCGAGGGCAAAAATATTATTATAGCCTTTGACTTTGCATTCCCGGTCAATGAGAATCCTGCTGTTTTTATTGCAGACTTCAGGATTCAGTCCTTCAATTCTGTGACCCTTTATACCGGCAGTCCAGATAATAAGGGAAGTGCAAATTCTTTCACCATTNCTGAGGNTAACGNATTTGTCATCACACCCGGTAGCAAGGGTATTTGTCAGTACTTTGACGCCAAGCTTTTCAAGGAATTTCTCAGCCTTGGCTGAAGATTTCTCAGACATCATATTAAGGGCCCTTGGAGTTCCTTCAAGAAGGTAAATGCTTGCCTTCTGCTCCTGCAGCTCGGGGTAGTCCTTTGGAATTATGTAATGATTCATTTCGGCAAGAGCCCCGGCAATTTCTACGCCTGAAGGTCCTCCGCCCACTATTACTACATTCAGGTTCCTTGCCCGCTCCTCTTCAGTCGGCGAAGTGAGGGCATTCTCCAGGTTCATGAGAAGTGTATTCCGGAGGTCGAGAACCTCAGCAATAGTTTTCATTCCCCTGGCATTTTCCTCCATTGCCTTAGAGCCAAAAAATGAGTTTGTTGCTCCCATGGCAAGAACAAGGTAATCATATTCAACAGGGCCTGCAGTTGTATTTAGTATATTGCTTTCGGTATCAACTGATTTAATCTCACATTTACGGATATAATAGTCTTTATAGTTCTGGAAAATCTTCCTGATGGGAAATAGAATTGATGATGCCTCAAGACCGGCAGAGGCAACCTGGTAAAATAAAGGCGGAAACTGATGATAATTATGTTTATCAATAATAAGCACCTGCAAGCCTGAATTCTTAAGCTTTTTTGCCAGTGTAAGCCCTGCAAATCCACAACCTGCAATTACAACTCGTTTCTTTTCCGTTCGTGGAATATTTATCATCCTCTGCAACATTTTAAACAAATGACCTGTAAAATTATGAATATTGAACAAAATAAAGAGTCCAGGGTGCCGGAAATGAATTTAAGCATTAAGATATTACTGATGCCTGACCGAATTGATCCATTTTGGTAAGGCATTCCCGAGAATGATGAACACACAGAGAATGATTGTTACTGTGAGTATGAGGTTTATCAGGCCAGGCACCAAGGTAGCTGCACTTTGAACCTGGGGGAAATAAATGTTTTTAATATTCAGAAAGGCGGCGGTGAGAGTTGTCACTCCTACAAAGGTCATGGGAAGTATAGTGACCCAGGCATATTTTGCCCTTCCACGGTTAATAATAAATGACGTTCCTATGGCAAGTGCTATGGTGGCCAGGAGCTGGTTGGCTGTTCCGAACATCGGCCAGATGGTGGAGACTGATCCGGTGTAAATAAAATAAGCCCAGGCAATTACAATAATTGCACTCGTGATGAGGTTCCCCGGCAGCCAGTTTGTTTTCTGGAAGGGCTTATAAACTTTCCCGAAGGCTTCCTGAAGAAGGAAACGGCCTATCCTTGTCCCTGCATCAATAGTTGTGAGGATGAACAGGGCCTCAAACATTATGGCAAAATGGTACCAGTACGACATAAGGTGCTTCATGCCCGGAATTGACGAAAAGATATATGCCATCCCCACTCCAAGTGATACGGCTCCACCTGTACGACCTGCGATTTTTTCTCCGACACTGGCAGAAAGCTGGTCGAGATTTGACTCTGTGAATCCCATGGCGTGAAGCTTTGGCAATATTGCCTGGAGCTTCTCCACCGGAACGTTTATTTGAAAATAATCGAGAGGCAGAAGACTTGTTGCTGCAATCAGAGCCATGATGCTGATAGCTCCCTCAGTGAGCATCGATCCTACTGCAATGGTCTTAATATCGGCTTCCCTCATAACCATCTTTGGAGTGGTTCCGGAGCTTACAAGCGAATGAAAGCCAGATATGGCTCCACAGGCTATTGTAATGAAAAGATATGGGTAAAGCTTGCCGGGTATTATTGGTCCGCCTCCCTTAGTAAATGCTGTAAAAGCCGGCATCTTAATCTCCGGAGCTACTATTATCAGGCCTATGGCAAGAAGTGCAATCACAGAGATCTTCATGATGGAACTGAGGTAGTCGCGGGGAGAAAGAAGAAGCCATACCGGCAGCACGGAGGCAAGAAACCCGTAAATGGCCAGAAGGATAGTGAGGGTCTTATGATCAAAAGTAAACCATGAAGCAAAATGTGAGGAAGGGATATACTTGCCAACGACGACCACGATGATAAGCATAATAACACCGAATATTGTAGCTTCCAGGGTCTTCCCCTTTCTTATTCTGAACATCCAGATACCCATAGCAAGAGCAATAGGAATGGTTGATGCAATTGTAAAAGTTCCCCATGAGCTTTCTGCAAGTGCATTTACCACTACCAGTCCAAGGCCAGCCAGCGCTACAATGATTATGAGTACGATTGCGAATGTTGTTGTGATTCCGCTTACCTTATTAATCTCGCGTTTTGCAATCTCGGCCAGTGATTTCCCGTCATGCTGCACAGAAGCTGTAAGTATTACAAAATCGTGAACAGCGCCTGCCATGACTGATCCGATGAGCATCCACAGGAATCCCGGCATGAATCCGAACTGAGCGGCAAGAACCGGCCCTACCAGCGGACCTGCACCGGCTATTGCAGCAAAATGATGCCCGAAAAGAACCCATTTATTCATCGGGTAATAATTCTGCCCGTCGTAGAGCCTGTGCGCCGGAGTCTGAGCCAGGTCATTCCTCACGGCAACTTTTGCAGCTATGAAACTGAAATAGAACCGGTAAGCAAGTGCAAAAATGGCAACTGTACCCACCACGAACGGCATTGCATTCATTATGCAGTGGAAATTGGTAGGCAACTAAAATAATGATTATCGCAATAAATGCCAAGGCTATTTATCACTCACGCGATATCCTGTTTACCACAGGCTTATTGATTATTATGGGTACCTGTTCAACAATGGTCCTTGTNGGATCGAGNTGNAGGGCCCTCTCTTCGGGAATGCTTAAGTGACGTACTACATTCCTTATTGTAAGGATGAAATTGTCGAGCTTGGAAAGCTTGTAATCCTTTATCATAATTCTGTCGAGAAGGACAAATTTGAAATCGGCAGGAAATCCGTGTTTTTTCATACAGTCGTAGGTACTGTCAAGCCGTATTTCACCCGAAGCTACAAGGTCTTCAATTACTTCCCTGAAATAGAGGTTAATTTTGGGGTCAACCTTGAAGCCGATATGGAAATCGACTCTGATAAGAACACCCGGTATTATATGATTTACCTTATAGTCGAACCTGTTTGGTTCATCTACCCTGTCGACATGAAGAAGCCAGTATGTATCTGCCCGCTTGGGCTGCTTTTCGAAAATTGAGAAAATGACCTTCGACTCCACCTGGTCCTGCCTGTTGGCTTTAATTATATATACAAGGTTAGTCGCAGTCTTTGGCACGGTCTTGTCGTTGCGAAGGTCCCTGAAAAGTTCAATATAATCATTGAGGCTGACGAAGGAGATGTGCCTGTTCTTGATCTTTCGTCCGAAATACCATCCATACATCACCAGGAAATAAAATGAAGCGAGGAGCAGTGTAAACCACCCTCCGTACTGGAATTTGTGAAGATTGGCAATGAGAAAACTCCCCTCTATGGTAAGGAAGAAAAGCATGGCCATGATCGCAATCCATCGGTTGACACCCATCTGTCTCAGATAATAGGAAAGAAGCATGGTTGTCATTATCATAGTAATTGTAATGGCAAGTCCGTATGCAGCTTCCATATTTGACGACTCTTTGAAGAAGAGAACCACGAGGCTGCACATCAGCCAGAGCGACCAGTTTACAAATGGAAGATAAACCTGTCCCCTGATATATGTCGGGTTCACTATTTTGATCTGTGGCCAGAAATTCAAGGATACTGCTTCACTGATGAGAGTAAATGAACCGCTGATAAGTGCCTGGCTTGCGATTACTGAAGCTGCTGTGGCAACTATGATNCCAGGGAGCAGGAACCATTTTGGCATTATGGCAAAGAAGGGAAGGACATCGGAGCCGGCCTTATAATGAAGCATGATCCAGGCACCCTGTCCGAAGTAATTCAGAAGAAGGGTAGTCTTGACAAAAATCCATGANACACGAATATTTGATTTTCCACAGTGCCCCAGGTCGGAGTATANNGCTTCAGCACCTGTTGTACAGAGGAATACGGCTCCAAGAAGAATGAATCCTCCCGGGAACTGGGTCAGGAATTTTACCGCATAAACCGGATTAAGGGCATGAAGAATCGCCGGGTATTGAATAAGCTGCGAGAATCCAAGGACCCCTAGCATCAGGAACCATATAACCATTATGGGGCCAAAAGCAGCTCCTACCACATTGGTCCCGAACTGCTGCATGAAGAAAATGGCAGCAAAGATTAAAAGAACGATAGGAATAACGGATATGGCCGGATTTATGAGCCTCAGCCCCTCAATCGATGAAGTTACGGTGATAGCCGGAGTTATTACTCCATCGGCAAGCAAAGCTGCACCTCCAACCATGGTAAGAATTGCTACCCACGGGCTCTTGCGCCGGATAAGGGCAAAGAGCGCAAAAATTCCTCCTTCACCCTTGTTATCAGCCCTGAGAGTAATTATTACATATTTTATGGTTGTCTGTATTGTAAGGGTCCAGAAAACGCATGAAAGGGCCCCGAAAATAAGAAGCTCGTTGAAAGTTTTTGCAGATCCGATTATTGCCCTGACGGTGTATAAAGGACTGGTTCCTATATCACCGTAAACAATTCCAAGGGTTACCAGCAATCCTGCGGCGGATAGCTTACTGATGTCAAAATGNTGTCCCTTCTGCTTCATTTCTTTCTCCTGAATCGGCCGGCAAAGATAATTATTTTAGNATATTTCCGATAATCTACCCTAAGCGCCTGATTCTTTGTGTCAACGGCTCATCGATTGTTATAGGAACCTGCTCGATGATCGTATTCGTTGAATCGAGGCTGAAGGTGCGGATATCCGTAATGCTGAGNCTTCTTGTAATACTATTAAGCGACAGGATAATGTTCTCCCAGTTTGAAAGAGTATTGTCCCTCGACATTACCCTGTCGATAAGGATGAATTTGAAGTCACCTTCAATATCATGCTTCTTAAGAGATTCGTAGCTGCTGTTGAGCTTAATCTCGCCTGATGCTTCCAGATCCTCCAGAACCTGATGAAAATACAGGTTAACCTTTGGATCAACCTTAAATCCAATATGAAAATCTATCCTTATAAGCACGCCGGGGATAATCTGATTGACGTGGTACTTGAAAGTATTCGGTTCATTAACCCTGTCAATGTGCAGGAACCAGTAAGTCTCAGCCCGCTTGGGCTGCTTCTGGAAAATCGAATAAATTACCTTCGATTCAACCTGATCGGGTTTGTTTGCCCTAATTATATAAACAAGGTTCGTTGCAAATTTTGGCACTGAATCATCTTTCGCAAGGTCCTTAAACAGCCCAAGGTATTTATCAAGATCTGCAAATGTGATATACCTGTTTTTTATTTTCCTGGCAAAGTACCACGAAATCATAACGAGGAAGTAGAAGAATGCCAGTAAAAGAGTAAACCATCCTCCTGCACGGAATTTATGAAGGTTCGCTATCAGGAAGCTCCCCTCAATAGTAAGATATGTCATGAAAAGCAACAGGACAAGTCGGTGATTTAAACCCTTCTGAAAGAGGTAATAGGAAAGCAGAAGGGTAGTCATGATCTCCGTGATGGTAATCGCCAGACCGTAAGCAGCATTCATGTTTGCGGATTCCCTGAAAAATAATACGACAAGGCTCGTTGCAATCCAGAGAAACCAGTTAACCATTGGCAGATAAACCTGACCCCGGACATAAGTGGGATGAAGGATTTTTATTCTTGGCCAGAAGTTGAGGGAAATAGCCTCGCTGATGAGGGTAAATGAGCCACTGATAATAGCCTGGCTGGCAATAATTGCAGCAGCTGTTGCAAGAATTACACCCGGAAGCAAAAACCATTTAGGCATCATCTCAAAGAAAGGATTCACATATGCTCCGGATTCAATATGCTGCATCAGCCAGGCACCCTGCCCGAAATAGTTAAGAAGTAAAGCAATCTTTACAAACATCCAAGAAATCCTGATGTTTGAGCGGCCGCAATGGCCAAGATCAGCATAGAGCGCTTCAGCACCGGTTGTGCAGAGGAAAACAGCGCCGAGAAGAATAAATCCACCCGGGTATTCAACCAGAAAACGATACGCATAAACTGGGCTGACAGCTTCGAGGATGCCCGGATGCTGTGACAGGTTAACGAAACCAATAATCCCCAGAGCCGAAAACCAGATCAGCATTATGGAGCCAAATGACCCTCCAATCAGATTTGTACCGAACTGCTGAATGAAAAAGAGTATCGCAAGAATAAATAATACAATTGGAACAACATGGATATCAGGATTTATGAGCCTTAATCCTTCAATTGAAGATGTTACGGTAATTGATGGAGTTATTACCCCGTCAGCCAGCAGAGCCGACCCGCCGATTATTGTTAGTATGACAGGCCANGTTGATTTCTTCTTCAAAAGGGCATANAGGGCAAAAATCCCTCCCTCACCATTATTGTCGGCTCTGAGGGTGATCAGGACATATTTAATTGTAGTGGAAAGAGTCAGTGTCCAGAAGATACAGGAAAGTCCTCCGAGAATAAGAAGCTCATTTATGTTTTGCCGGCCTCCTGTAACGATGGCCCTCATTGTGTACAGAGGGCTTGTCCCCAGGTCTCCGAAAACAATTCCCAGTGTTATAATGAAGCCGGCCAGGGATGCCTTTTTAATATCGGGGTATAGTTTAGCCATTCCAGATTACACGAAGTGAGCAAAATTAATCATAATATATCAGATGGGGATTTGTCATCCTGAAATTTGCAGCCGGGCCTGAATAAGCCACGGGCTTTCGTTGCAATAAAGATATCTGACAATTATTAAGTCCTTAAGCTTACATCGGCCTTTATTCTGCAAGCGAAGGGAGGAAGCCGAGTACTCCATCAATTCATATTACTGATTGTTAATAAATTAACAATAAAAAAACAGCTCATTCAGATTAAATATTTTTAACTATCATTGCATAAATTCAATTTCCGGGCCAGCTATGAACAGTTCAATAATGCTTTTATCAGTAACAGCGGTATCGATAGGATTTGTTCATACAGTTTTCGGTCCTGATCATTACCTCCCTTTCATTGTTTTGAGTGAAGCAAAAAAATGGAGCATTAAAAAGACCATGCTCATAACCTTCATTTGCGGAATCGGACACGTGTTAAGTTCTGTGGTACTTGGATTAATTGGCATAGGAGTTGGAATTGAACTCAAGAAGCTTGTTGCAGTGGAATCATTCCGAGGTAACATTGCAGCATTGCTGATAATTGCATTCGGACTTGTTTATATGGCTATAAGCATCAGAAACCTTATTAAAAACAGGAAACATACCCATACTCATTTTCATATTGGAGGTGAAGCCCATGTACATGAGCATGATCATCATCATGACCACGCCCATATACATGAAAAAGAAGTAATTAACACTACTCCCTGGATTCTCTTCCTGATCTTCATCTTTGGTCCCTGCGAACCGCTCATTCCGCTGGTCATGTATCCGGCTGCCCAGAACAATATTTATGGTGCTGTTGTAGTTTCCGTGCTTTTTTCAGTGGTTACTATCGGAACGATGATGTCGATCGTACTCGCTTTCAAACTCGGATTGAGCAAGATAAACCTGAAGCCTCTCGAGAAATATGTTAATCTGATGGCCGGCACCATGATACTTCTTACCGGCCTCGCAATTCAATTCCTGGGTCTCTGATACAGCCATGCTTATTTCCCAGTTTTCGGGGAAACATTCCTGAAAAGCAATTTTACTTCCGGATCAGGTGTCAGCACGAACTCGTCTTCTGCCTTAATTGTAACATTTGTTACATTTCTATTTACAGGAACAATCACTATTCTCGTGCCCCCGGAATCCTTTATTGCAAGCTCAAGATCAAATGTAAAGATGTAATCCTGCACCTGCTCAACAGTGATGATCACTGTGCCATTTTTCTTGCCGGGCTGACTTGTGATCTTCAGATCGGGCTGCCCTGCCACATAAAGCCACTGGTGAAAAAAATCTTCAAGCTTTTGTCCGCTCACCTCTTCCATGCATTTTCTGAAATCTTCAGTCAGTGCATTGCCGTTCCTGAATCGTGAATAATATAGCCGCATTCCGTTCCAGAAGTCCTTCTCCCCAATTTTATTGCGGAGCATGTGAAGCACCCATGCCCCCTTCTGGTAAGAGTTTGCATTGAGAAGCCTCATGAGGTTTGTTATAGTGGTATCTACGACCGGGCCCGGAGAGCGGTCATAGCCCCTTAAAACCCTGTCGCGTGCACTGCTCATAATCGGTGCCAGTTCCGCTTTCCCGTAATTCATCTCGCGGTAAACTGCAGCGAGGTAGGTTGCAAATCCCTCGCTGAGCCAGATATGATGCCATTCCTTTTCTGTAACAGAATTGCCAAACCACTGGTGCGCAATTTCATGGGCAATCAGGTCTTCAGCTTTTCCCTGCCCTGTAACCGAATTTTCGTAATAAAATATTGTTCCCGCATTTTCAAGCCCTCCGAAAATTGTTTTGGACTGCACGTTTGCCAGCTTTTCATATGAGTAGGGGCCGATGAGGCCCGAGTAGAACTGAAGAGGCTTGACTGCAATGCGGTAATCATTGAAACCGGCTTCCCTGTTTTCAGGAAAAACCCAGGTCCATACAGGNATATTNTCTGCAGTTCCGGCAAGCTCNGTTGCAAATGATGCGGCNGCAAAGGTCATTACTTTAACAGGAAGGGGAACGTCATCAACCCACCTGGTGAGTTTTCTGTTTTTTGCCAGATCGCTTTCCTCAGTAAGGTGACCGCTTGCTACAACTTCGTAGTGCGAAGGAGCCGTAATCACCCAGGTTACTGTTGCTTTATCGGAGGGGTAATCAACCACAGGAATATAGTACGAAGCCCTGTCGGGCCAGTGATCAGCAAAAAAGGTCCTGTCGCCGAATTTATTTTTNGAGATAATCAGNCCGTCGGCCGGGATACCCGAATATGNCACTTCAACTCTTCCATGCCCTCCCTCTTTTTCAGCCACAGATACAGAGAGCCTGTTCCCGGAATGGTCCCATTTTGCCTCGGTTCCATTGAAGAGAACCCTGCTGACTGTCATGCCCTTACCTGACTGGATAACACCTTTAAGGTCGAGAGAGAAAGACGAAACAGCCCCGGTAAAACTGATATCTGCCACTGTGTATCCCCTGATGACATCTGTTGAATCATTCAGGTCGATATTGAATTCATAATGAATAATATCGACATTCGGATCGGGTTTGAATTCGGTCTGACTGCAGATGATCTGCGATGTCAATAAAAGGAAAAGTGTCGGTGCGAGGTGTTTCATTGAAATATTTTTAACTGCAGATCCAAAGATAGCAAGCCATTGCAATTGGTTGAAGAGGCTTGCCAATAATCTTTCGTGATTTACCATATAATTATTAGCTTTGTGCATTAATAAACAGATAATGACGTACGATTACAATACACAGCGAAAGAGGATGGCTCTGCCGGAATATGGAAGGAATGTGCAGAAGATGGTCGATCATATAAAGACCATTGAGGACCGTGCCGAAAGGAACCGTGCAGCANGGACAGTTATCCAGGTAATGGGAAACCTGAACCCGCATCTTCGCGATGAGGGCGACTTCAGGCACAAACTNTGGGATCANCTTTCNCTCATNGCCAGCTTTGAGCTCGATATCGATTCGCCATATCCTGTTCCGGAACCGACAAAATTCTTTGAAAAACCCGGGCNGGTACCNTATCAGCAGGGTAATATCAGGTTCCTTCACTATGGACGCATTGTNGAGGTAATGATTGATGCTGCCTGCGAGCTGCCGGACGGTGAGGAGAAAGAATACCTCACAACCCTGATAGTGAATCAGATGAAGAAATCATACATAACCTGGAACCGCAGCCAGGTTGCCGATGAGGTTATCATAAACGATATGACGAAACTTTCCAAAGGCAGACTTAAGATGACTGAAGGTGTCAGGCTTCTGGAGATCAAGGAACTCCTGCCCCAGCCAAAGAAAAAACCACAGGGAAAGCCCCAGCAGAAATCTCACGGCAAACAGATGAATAAACCATTCAACAAGAAGAAAAACTATAGCCGTCATTAATGGGTACATTCATTGTTAATGGAGGAAAATCGCTGAGGGGCGAAATTACTCCCCAGGGGGCCAAGAATGAGGCTCTCCAGGTTATCTGTGCNGTGCTGTTGACGCCGGATAAAGTCACAATTCATAATATCCCCGACATTGCAGATGTAAACAAGCTGATAGAATTGCTTGGTTCCATGGGAGTTATTATCTCAAAGGAAAACGGGTCGACATATTCCTTCCAGGCAAGCAATGTTAATCTCGACTATCTCATGTCTCCTGAATTCAGGAGCCAGAGCATAAGTCTCAGAGGATCAGTGATGATCGTCGGTCCTCTCCTTGCCAGGTTTGGCAAAGCCTATATTCCAAAGCCTGGAGGTGACAAAATAGGCCGGCGCCGTCTCGATACCCATTTCATAGGATTTCAGAAACTGGGTGCAAAATTTGAGTTCGACTCCTCCGACCCATTCTTCAAAGTTGAAGCCCAATCGCTTACCGGAGCCTATATGCACCTCGATGAAGCTTCTGTAACTGGTACTGCAAACATCATCATGGCCGCGGTACTTGCCAAAGGCCGGACAACTATTTACAATGCTGCCTGCGAACCATACATACAGCAGCTCTGCCATATGCTTGTTTCAATGGGAGCACGTATTGAGGGCGTAGGTTCCAACCTCCTTTATATTAATGGAGTTTCAGAACTGAAAGGCTGCACACATACTATCCTTCCCGACATGATCGAGATTGGCTCTTTCATTGGAATGGCTGCCATGACTGAATCTGAAATCACAATAAAAAATGTGTCCTACGAAAACCTTGGGATAATACCCGATGCTTTCACAAGACTCGGGATACAGCTTGAGAGAAGAGGCGATGATATTTATATCCCTCGTCAGGAGCACTACGAAATTGACACTTTCATCGACGGATCAATAATGGTTATTGCTGATGCAATCTGGCCAGGGCTCACTCCTGACCTGCTGAGNGTCTTCCTTGTTACTGCTGCACAGGCAAAAGGATCAGTCCTCATCCACCAGAAAATGTTTGAAAGCCGTCTGTTCTTCGTCGACAAGCTCATCGACATGGGAGCACAGATTATACTCTGCGACCCGCACCGTGCAACAGTTATCGGTCTCGACAAGATGATCAGGCTTCGCGGAACAGTAATGTCGTCACCTGATATTCGTGCCGGCGTTGCACTTCTCATAGCAGCCATGTCGGCCGAAGGCAAGAGTGTGATCCACAATATCGAACAGATCGACAGAGGCTACCAGAATATCGATGCAAGGCTTAACGCACTGGGGGCCGATATTACGAGAACAGCGTAAGAAAAGACAAAAGTCGATAGGAAATTAAGAGTATTGCATACATCCCCACGACCCTCTTCAAAGGGGGGAGATAGGATACCAGAATAAAAGAGATACGTGGAAGAAAAATACATCCCCCCGACCCCCTTCAAAGGGGGAGATAGGAAACAGGAGTTACAATGAAAAATTTACATCCCCCCAGCCCCCTTCAAAGGGGGAGATAGGATACCAGAATAAAAGAGATACATGGAAGAAAAATACAT